>OJOA01000022.1_pt1 | contig 99093 bp, 89 predicted proteins | sample 1597991 | NCBI WGS metagenome assembly OJOA01 (sample SAMN01915207, study PRJEB22387) | human gut metagenome | isolation source: stool | host: Homo sapiens | place: USA | reverse complement strand
ATAATTTCTGCAATACCATATAATATTCTTATAGAGTATGTGTAATTAAATCAACGTTATTTTATTATCAGCCTTATAGTAGCACTTTGTAGATAAAAATATTTTATGTAAGATTTGAGTTTTTTTCTAAAAACTTAAAAGTCTTACTGTTTTTTACGCAAATTCTCTTTCTTTTTTCGCCGCTGATGATTTACGGGAATTAAATCAACGTTTTAATACAGATATGCGACACCGGGAAAGGTGTAAGACAAAGGTTATGGTTGTGACAGCAGTGCTGCTGTTGTTTGTGTGTTTGCCTCAAGTCCTTAACGCTCAGAGGCTTGCGGTGAAGACTAACTTATTGTCGGATCTTACTGCGACTGTCAGCATAGGTGCTGAGCTGGCTCTTGCTCCACGTTGGACACTGGACGTTTCGGGTAATTACAATGCCTGGGATTTTGCGGAGTACCGGAAACAGAAGCAGTGGATGGTACAGCCGGAGGCCAGATATTGGTTCTGTGAGGCTTTCAACGGCCATTTTCTCGGTGCTCATCTTATCGGCGGTGAGTTCAATATGGCCGATCCGTTTTTCCCGTTCAGCCTGTACCGTCCGCTCCGTGACTATCGTTTTGAGGGATGGATGTACGGAGCCGGCATAGCATATGGGTATCACTGGATTCTGTCGCCGAGATGGAGCATAGAGGCTGAGATAGGTGTAGGATATGTGGGCACGAAGCATGAGCAGTATGAGTGCATAAGGTGCGGAACCCTTGTTGACGAGGGACTGTCCCATAACTTTTCGATAACCAAACTGGCTGTAAGCGTAATATTTATGATATTCTGATATGGGTACATGTGTTAAGCATATGGGTAGGATCATCGTGGCGCTCCTTGTGTCGTCGGTCGTACGGGTCTCCGTGGCTTGTGCGCAGACTTCCTATGTGGACCGGATGGATTGGCTGCTTGGGGATGTCTTCATTGCCGTAGATACGGCATCGGGATCCAAGGATGCCGTGCTTGATATGGTCATACGCTGGAAAGACAGACCGTCTGCCGACAGGCAGCACGCCGTATGTATACAGCCTGTACTCATGTCGCAGGATTCTTCGGACCAGTTCGGTTTCGCACCTATATATATTGACGGGAAAATCCGTTCCAAGGCGATAGCACGGGAGGAGGTGCTGAACCGCAGGGCCGTACATAGACCGGACAGCTGTTTTGTGATAGAAGTGGGCAAGGATGCTCCTTTGGCGGTGAGGTACAGGAGCAGTCTGCCTTATGACAGGGCCATGCTTGATGGAAGCATCGTACTGTACGAGGTGGTACATGGGTGCGCGGACTGTCTTGAAGGCATGGATACTTTAGTGCTCTCGGAGGTGCTTCCCCGGTATGAGCCCCGCTTCGGACCTGACTTCATGGTCAGTCCGGACGGGAATGAGAAGCGGAGGGAACGACGTTTCAGGGCAGATCTTGCCTTCATGGTCAATCTTTCACGTATAGATCCGGAGTATAAGGACAATGCCGAGGCATTGGATGGTATAGTGGAGTCGATCCGGACAGCGATGAACGATACGGTGTACACAGTACGTGCGGTGCGTTTCATGGGCTTTGCTTCACCGGAAGGTCCTGAGCGCTTCAACACCTTGCTGGCAGGACGCAGGGCGGCAAGCCTGGCGGATTATATTGTGGAAACATCCAGGGGCATGTTGCCTGATTCCATTATCATGGTCGAGGGCGGTGCAGAGGATTGGGACGGATTCTTCGCGGCAGTGGACGGGAACCAGTCTGTTGCCGGAAACAGGAGCGTGGCTGCTGTCCGTGCCTCTTTGACAGCGGACAACCGGGACAGTTGCGAGCGGGTCCTCCGTGCGGACCGCAAGCTGTTCAATGTGCTGCGCACGGACATACTGCCGGCATTGCGGCGTACGGAGTATACCATAGAGTACGATGTCCGCGATTTCTCGCCGGAAGAGGCCGAACGTTTGTGGCAAGAACACCCGGAATGGCTGAGTATAAACGAACTGTACTCGGTGGCAGAGCTTTACGGAGACGATGATCCTCGGTATATTGAGGTGCTTCTGGCGGCGGCCCGTACATATCCGGCCGATGTTGCTGCAGTACATAATGCCGCGATGGCTCTCTGCCGTTCCGGAATGAGTGTGGAGGCAGTCTCTCTGCTCTCGGGCCGCTACGAGCCAGGACTGCTCAACACACTCGGTATCATCTATGCCGGAGAGGAAATGTACGATGAGGCCGTCAATGCATTCAGGCTGGCCATGGATGCCGGTTCGGAAGATGCCGGCCGCAATCTGGCGGAACTGGAGCAAGTCCTGGAGCAACTGTAAAAAGAAAGACATATCAATCAATAATCATTTAAATTACAAAAAGTATGAAAACTTTAAATTTATCAATTCTGGTTTTGGCAGCAGGTGCAGTATCTGTACTGTCATCCTGTCAGAAAGAACCGCAGACTCAGCCCGTCACGGATGAGGGTGTGAAGTCTGTCGCACTGACACTCAATTTGGGAAGCCCGTCTGCAACAAAGGCGCAGAATGAGGTTGAGGATCCGTATGCAAGTGGATTTGACGACTTTGAGAACATCGCCATTCTGTTCACGGATCAGAACGGTGTCATCAAATATGCGTTTCAGGCGGAGAGCTCCGATCACTCACAGGGTACTGATGCGGCAACAATATGGGACAACCTTAAAGCTGGTGGAGTACGTTTTATCGGGCTCGAGAATATCAGCCAGATATATGTGGTCGCCAATATGCCGGCTGATGCCATGACCTTCCCTGAGGACGGGATCATGACTCAAACAGTGAATGTGACAGAGATAAATGATGATATTGCATTAGTGGATTATTTTAGTTTGTTGAAGCAGGTTAAAGTGCCTTATATAGGTGCGGATCTCGCTTTTGATATGTTGGACGGGAATTCTGTCAGCGGCAATGCAGAGGTTGTCGTCGGAGAAGATGCCGGACAGTATTACAAGGCAGAGATATCCATCAGGCCTGCAATATCGAGATTCGAGGTGTCAAAGATTTCAGTAGAAAATTCCAGTGTAGCTTATTTCAAGCTTGCGGACAATGGAGTAGAGCTGGAATCGGTGGATGGTGAAGCCGAGGCGGAGTACAAGGTTGACTGGAGCGGCTTCAGTCCGAGTCTTGTCGGTGTGTACATGTCCAATTTCTACACCAACACCGCTTACTTCCCTGCAGCCGAGACGACATTGGAGGGAAGATGGACTGCTTTCGAGACACCGTCTTTCGAGAACGGGACGTCTCCTATAACACAAGGTCTTTGGAGCGGTGCGGCTCTTGATGAGACACTCAACGACCTTGTCAGCTATTCCAACTATACTTCTCCTGACTATGGCCTCCTGTTTGACGATACGTACAGTGATGTAAGTGGCGGTACCCTGTTTGACGGCAGCAAAAGCGGTGCGAACAAGGTCATACCGTTCAACTTCTTCGTGCCCTATGACCTGAGAGCTACCGGCGAATATGACGTATATGCCACCGACGGCAGTCTGACTCCGAAGATTCACTTCCAGTTCAAGGAAGGCGGACAGATATCCACTACCATATCAGTAAAAAATGCAACTGGTGCTTGGGAAACACTGCAATCTGGCTCTGACCAGTATGTGCAGTTGAGCACGATGTTCACGTGGCCGTCCGTACCTGGCGGAGAAGACGGTATAGCATTTGCGAATGTCACATTCGTTACTGACCAGAGTGATCCGGAAGGAAGTGTGCTTAAGTTGCGTCCAGGCTTTATCTATAAAGTGCAGGAGGTAAAAGTCAGTCCGGTGAATATCTCCGGCACTGTGACATCATCTGACCTTAACAATATATTCGTGACAGTAACAGTCGTGCCGTTCAACACAGAGGATGTGTATCCGGTGTTTGACTAATCGGAGAAAGAGATGAGTACCAGTAGATACATATCAGTACTGACAGCGGTTGTGCTGTGTGTCACCAGCTGTATCAGGGAGAATATCGACGAATGCGAGACACCGGTGGAGGTGGAGTTCCTCTACTGGGGCGACGGTATCGTGGATGTATTCCCCGAGAGGGTGGACTCAGTGCTGATGTTTATCTACGAGGCATCCTCCGGAGAGCTGTACCGGACAGTTCCCCTCACGGCTTCCGAGCTTGACGCACGTCAGGGCGCGAGCCTCCGTCTTTTCCCCGGCGACTACAGACTGGTCTGCTGGGGAAATGCCGGGGAGGGCTCCCATATTGACCTGGACGCGCAGAGGATTATGTCTGCGGACCATCACGAGGACCGCAATCCTTCCGGTATCGAGGAGCTGTATTTCGGCTCCACCGAACTTTCGGTGCCCCTTACCCTCCGTCCCGTCCGGGATACGGTCGAGTTCGAGGCTCCCTATATCATGATAACCGTCGAACTGCTGGGATTCGGCCGCCTGAACAGCGGCGGGGCCTCTGCCGGACAGACATCATCAGGAGATGGGGAGGAGGAACCGAAAGTCATATTTGCCCATGAGGGGCTTTCGGGTCACATCGATTTCAACGGAGATCCGGTCCTGGACGAGGAACTGGCGGACTACGTGCCGGAACTGGAGGACCATCCGGAAGAGGCGGACTCCTACACCACGACCTACCTGGTGCCGGAGTTTGACAACTCCACAACCTCCGAACTCAGTGTCTACGACCGTACCCGGGGCACTTCGCTCTACAACCGGCCCCTGGCCGACATACTCGATGAGCTCGGCATCACCCTTGACCCTGACCGCAACGAGCTCGCCCTGCATCTGCGCATCCAGGCCAGTTTCGACAGCAACGGAGTGCTGGTCGGTGTGGATGTCGTAGGATGGAACACTGAGATAGTTTTTCCTGACTTCTGAAGTAAGACATGAATGCGGCCTGTCACATATTACACCATATTATGATCCGGTTCATCCCGGTATGTACGGTATTGCTGTGTCTGCTCGTGTCCTGCACTCAGGACACGGACCGGTACAGTGTACCGGAAGGTTTCGGGGTCTCGTTGGCCGTTCATGCTCCCGGTGCGGACAGTAACGGTACGAAGGCTCCGTCCGGAGACAACGACTATACATCGATAGTGATATATGCGTTTTCGGGGGAGCGTCTGGTCGGATACATGTTCGATGAGAATGCTTCCGGCTACGGCTCCGGGACACGGTTCCCTGTGACGCTTGCCGCATCGGGGCCGATAGACTTCTACGTGATACTCAATCCCAAGCCAGGGTTCTTCATCATCGAGGATTCGGAAGAGCAGGTTGTCAGCTTTACGCATGAGATACCTGACGGGCTTACCCAGACGCAGATAAAGTCCTGGCGCATACGGAAGTCGGACAAGGAGCCGGAAGGCACATGGTACATGCCGATGACCAATCTGGACGGCACCTCGCTTTCCAACCGCCAGTTCACCATCGATGCGTCCAGAGCCTGGACTACGATCCCGATTGATGTCACGAGAGTTGCCTGCCGGCTCGATGTCTACTTCCGCTCGTCCGATGACGAGTTCCCTACACCGCCGCCGTATATAGATGATGAATCGGAAAACACCTACTACAGACTCTACCGTCAGATCGATGAGATGACTCTCACAGTACCTGTCTCCGGTACGGCAGTCTTTAATGGGGAGATCAATGAACAGGAGGATTATTCCAAGTCCCCTACAGTTCCTGTCGGCGGTGTCCCTTTCAATTATGCCAACTCCGGTTTCAGCGGAGGATTCCCTGACTATACTGACGAGTCCGATGTCTTCTATTCCGAGGAGTATTTTACAAAAGTGTGGACGTACTATCTTTTTCCGAATCTTTTCGGCGGCAACAACACCGGGGTGGCTGTGCCAGGAGAGGATACGGACAGGATGACGGCTCTTGCCGTGGACTATTCGAGACAGGCGGCAAGAGCTGAATACGAATATCGTGATAGCTATTGGCCTTGGGATAGGTGGAAGTGGACCGGGGGATGGGAGTCTCCTTCGCCGCGTGAGAGTAGTGAGAAGATTTTGTACCTTCCCGAATGCAAGAGGAATACTGTCATCAGTGTGTGGTGCGAGCTGGGTCACGACGATGCGGACCGCTCCTTTACCTACACCGTCTCCGACTGGGACGAGACAGTGACAGTCAATGTGCCGGATTTCAATTAGCATGGATATTTTATGAGCAGGATTTGTCATACAGCATCTTTAATTCTGATTTTGTTCGCGGCAGTTCTTGTCTTTTCCGGATGCAGCCGGGATGAGGACGGGGAATTGCCTGTCTCCGGGTTCGTGCCGCTTTCCGAGTTCGGTCTCGGATGGTATGTGGATGACACTCAGGTCTATACTAAGGCGGGGCAGTCCGTGCATGTCGAGAACAGGGTGGAGAACCTGTATATCCTGCTTTTTGACGGAAACGGAGACCGTCTGTACAGCAGGCGTTACTATGTCGGAGGGGACGGAACTGTGCCGGCTGGTTATGATGATGTGATTTCATCCTACAACGAGAAGCAGGAGGACGGAGGGGCTGCGTCCAGCGGGACAATCCCCGGTTTTTTCGACAAGTTCAGTGACTATGAAAGTCTTCAGGATGCTTCTGTGTCCTTTTACGCCGTTGCCAACTACAGTACGGCGCAGAGCACGGCGTTGGATGCGGTCAGAACCGTTGCGGACCTGCAGGATATGACGGTAAGTTTCACTACTGAGGGCAATGTCTCGCGCAGCCGTTTCCTCATGGAGGCCCAGCACCCTGATGTAAGGCTCAATGTCGTGGAGGAAAACGGTCAGCTGATGATAGAGCGGGTGGGAGTCAACCTTGTGTTGAGACGAATAGATGCCAAGATAACATTCCGGCTCACTTTTGATATAGATGATGCGGTGGAAGGTTCGTTGGTTTTTTCCGATATGGCCTACAGAGTCCACAATGTGCCCGATGTCGCCTATCTCTTTGAAAGGTCCAGGCCTGCCGGCGTGCAGGTCGGGCAGGAGAACACATGGGACGCGGCGGCAGCGGATCCTGATGGGAATTATTCCTGTATGCTGGATGACAACTTCGAGACATTCGACGAGCAGTACACTGACCGGACAGGAGGGGAGTTCTCATTTTACCTGAGAGAAAGCCGGCCTGTGCCGAGGAAGCTTATAACTGCGTCCGAGCAGGGAAACTGGTCCTCGCTCTATGCCATGAGAGAGGCCTGGACAGGTGGCTCCGAGGATACGAAGACACCGGTGCATGGCCGTAATTTTACCTATGCTCCAGAAAAGGGGACACTTGTGGAGATATCTGGAGAACTTTCCTATACCCGGAAGGGAGACAATGGGAATGAGGAGGTCTACGGCAATGTTACGTATATCATTCATCTCGGCGAGACCGGAAACAATGCCAATGATCCGGATGCTGTCAACAATTATGACGTCAGGCGCAACGTCAGGTATATCTACAATGTGACGGTGCGGGGAGTCAATGACCTTCTTGTAGAGGTCGAGACCGGAGAGGAGCGTCCCGGAGTGGAGGGGGACATAACCGTGTCGGAGCACAGGCAGTACAGGCTTGACGCGCACTACGGAAGACTGCTGCTGGAGCTCAGCAGGAACAATCTGGAAAATGCAGCCTGGGTGGTAACGACTCCACTCGGTTCGATCAATTATACTCCTGAAACCGGTATAACGGCACCTTATGACTACAAGTGGGTACTCTTCGCCATCAACAGACAGTTCGGAGGCACCAGTAGCGCAATGGTCAAGTTTCCTGGAACGCAGGCTTATAACGGCGGGCTTGATTTCTTCTCCGACTCGGGCACGCCATCGCTTGATGACATGCACAACGATGTGGGTTATGCTGATAAAGATGACTGGCTGAGGCAGAGTCCGGAAAATTATTACAGTAGCATGGCTATCGATGACGAGGCTTGTCTGAGGGACATAAACCAGCTGATAAACTATCTCAGACGTGAGGCTGAATCCGGGGATTCGGATCTGTTCGAAAGTGACGGCACTGTGGCGATAACGGCCTTTGTGGATGAGTATGCCTATGTGTACGACCCCAGGAGTGAGGACTATATCCATCCCGGAGAGCCTGTGACAGCCCCATCCAGGCTTATCCTATGGAAAGAGTATGTGAATGTGCCGGACAGGTCGATGGATATAGTGCCTATGTCCAATACTCACGTCAGCGAGGACGGCAACACTTCTGTGACCAATTCCTACATAACCATATCGCAGAACTCTATCAAGACCATCTACGATGCATCGAACTCCAGTCTTGAAACGGCATGGGGGCTGGAGACCACCAATGAGACAGGCATGCTTACGCACAGTAGGAAATACGACCCCATAGGTACCCCTGGCTCATACAATGACGGCAGGTCCAACTTCTTGAAATTCTGGATTTATGCTTCTGGTGCCGGGCGTTTTGAGTGGGACAGGGTCATGACGACGGAGGTGGAGATCGAGAGCGCAGATGGCCTGTCGAAGGACTTTAGGGACGCTTTCCATGCATGTATTACCCGAAACCGGGACCTTGACGGGGACAACATGATAGAAGCCAATGAGATATACTGGTATCTGGCAGCGAGGGACCAGCTCACCGGGCTTTGGATAGGGCAGCCCTCCTTGGACGAAAGCGCATGGATGTACAACGGAAACGGGGAAAAGAAGCACTTCGTGACCAGCTCCAATAACGGCAACTATATAGTCCTCTGGGCGGAGGAAGGTGCCACTTTCGGTCCTTTGCGTGCAAGTGGTGATGATAATTATTACTATGAAGGGCAGGAGATATACGACTATCGCTGTATCCGTAACCTTGGAGTGTCTATCTCGGATGCGGACCAGTCTGTCTCACATTACGCCGCTCAGATGGGCTATACACCCAGAAGTAATGACGGAACTGTGCCGGATTACGCAGGTGGTTATTATACCGTCGGTGTAGGCGCCATGAACGGCAGGGCTCTCCGCTCCGCCTCCGATGACGGCCGCAGCCTGCCTATGGACAACGAGCAGAGTCAGAACAACAGGCCTTACCGGCAGTTCGACGTTCTGGACGCGGACAGACAGACACGTTACGGTGGATCCAATTGGGCGCCTGTGTATTATGGCTGGGAAAATATGATAGATGCCTATAACCGGAACATCAACCCCTGTCCTGACGGATGGAGGGTGCCCAACCAGCGTGAGATGCTTATTCTGGTCAGCACTGTTCCAGAACTGGCTTGGAGTCAAGGTGACTCTTACTACATACCCACATTCACCACATTTTCATTTAACGGTACTTCCGGATATGAGTCTGACAGATACGGATTCCTGTATGGCGGAACCAATGTCTTTCTGAACAATGGCGGAGAAGGAAATTTCCATTTCCGTTGCGTGAGAGACGACGTCGATTAGTTCCGGCAGGCCGGCGGAGCATTATTTCCCGCTTCTGTGTCCGCGCTTGCCGGAGCGGAGACGGCTGGCCGCCATTACCATGGCTTCGTCTCTGGCTATATAGCGCATGGCGATAAAGGTGAGGATGGCAGCGCAGATGGGGAAGATGCACGGTATGGTGAACAGCGGGCTTTCCCCCATGGTCTGATGCAGCATGCCAAGCGGTTTGTCAGGGTTGTTGCGCTGGAAGTAGTATATGGCTATGATGACCTGATAGCCTATCAGGATGAGGGTATTTAGATTGCACAGGCGGATCTGCCTTATGCGGTTCTTGTACATGAATATGGTCACGACGCTGAGGACTGCGCAGACAATCTCGAATATTGTGGTGAGTGTGAATCCTTTGAATTCTGCGACGGCAACGAACGGGATTGTTGTGTCGCTGCCTGTGAAGCGTATCATTGGAGTGAAGAACATGGAAATGAGCAGTCCTGCTGCAATAACGAGGAAGACGGTCTGTATTCTCTGTATCATCTTTATGTGGTTTCAGTTGATTTTGCGGACACAAAAATAGGGAAAAATAAGGAATAAGCAGTATCTTTGGTTGCTTAAAGAATGAAAATCATGAGAAAGATCGGTGCATCGGAACTTATAATCAACGGGGACGGTTCGGTTTTCCATCTGCATGTCCGTCCTGAGAATCTGGCAGACAAAGTCATACTGGTCGGAGATCCCGGCCGGGTGGACTTGGTGGGCTCTTTTTTTTCAGATATCGAGAGCACATCCTCATCAAGGGAGTTCCGTAGTGTTACGGGACATTATCGTGGAACAAGGATGACTGTGCTTTCAACAGGTATCGGGTGCGACAATATCGACATTGTCATGAATGAGCTGGACGCTCTGGCCAACGTGGACTTCGCGACGAGGGAGGTCCGCCAGGAAAAAAGAAGGCTGACTATACTCCGTATAGGAACATGCGGGGTGGTACAGCCTGACATCCCCCTCGGCGCCTATATTTTCTCGGAGGTGTCGGCGGGGTTTGACGGACTGCTCAACTGGTATGCAGGAAGGGATTCTGTCGTGCTGAAGGATGCGGAAAGTGCGTTCATGGAGCATGCCGGATGGAACCGCTGTCTGCCTGTGCCGTATTTCGTAAGGGCTGGTGAGTCGCTCACGGAACGTTTCAAGGATTACGCTGTTATGGGCATGACGGTGTCGGCTCCCGGTTTCTACGGTCCCCAGTGCCGTCAGGTACGTCTGCCGATAGTGATACCAGACCTGCTGGAGAAGATAAGGACGTTCGGATATGACGGACTCCGTTTCAACAATATAGAGATGGAGGGATCGGCCATAGCCGGTCTGTCCAGGTTGTTCGGGCATGAGGGGGCCACGATATGTCTGGGTATTGCTCACAGATATGTCGAGAATGCTGACGCGGATTACAAGTCCTTGATGGAACCGTTTGTGGAGATGTGTCTTGACAGGATGGCCGAATGAAAAGGAAACGGCTCAGAGCAGAGGAATTGGACAGTATCCTGTATCTCTTGGGAGATCAGGATCCGGTTACGAGACGGATTGTCGCATCCAAGTTCCTGGAGCTGGACTGGCAGGATCTGTCATATCTGTTCACTCATATGGACGGAATTGTTCCTGACCGGGACAGAACCGCCGTCAGTCATGCTCTCGAAGATTCGTCATCGGTCCTGGCTCTCAAGGAACTGGCAGCTCTTGTGAGTGCCTCGGACGCGCAGTATGTGCCGGACGGTATGTATCTTCTGACCAGAATGGCACAACCGCGCCTTGCTCCGTCGGACTTCAATGATCTTTATGAGAATATCGGGATAAGCCTTGTTGAGGAACTGCGGGACGGCATGACAGCCGTAGAGAAGACCGAGATGCTCAACCACGTCTTCTTCAGCCGCTGCGGTTTCAGGCTTGTGCCCGACGGGGACAACGGTACGGACGTGCTGCTTACCAATATCCTTGAGAATAAAAAGGGAGGGGAGATAGGTCTTTCTTCTGCCTACTTTCTTATCGCAAGGTACGCCGGCCTTCCGATATACCCTCTCTTTCCTAAGACTCCCGGTTATTTCGTCTGCTGGTTTGAAGACGGAAAATCATTGTTCACTATGGATGTCAGCAATGAAGGGCGCATCTCTGACTCTGTTCCGGAAAGTATGTGGAAAATAACTGCGTCCATGGGAAATGACACTTCCATATACTATGTCTATGCCGCTTCCGTCAGGTATATGGGAGCTCCGCTTCCTGAAAGAAGAGCCCTGCTTTTTGACAGGGCTCTGGATTTTCTAAGAATCTGACTAAACCGTATTATTCCATAAGTTTCTTGTACTTGAACCGCTTGGGCTCGTCCGTACCCAGTCTCTTGCGGCGGTTTTCCTCGTATTCGGAGTATGAGCCCTCGAAGAAATATACCTGTGAGTTACCTTCAAAGGCGAGGATGTGGGTTGCGATACGGTCCAGAAACCAGCGGTCGTGGGAGATGACCACGGCGCAGCCCGCGAAGTTCTCGATACCTTCCTCCAGTGCGCGGATGGTGTTCACGTCCACGTCGTTGGTCGGCTCGTCGAGCAGGAGGACATTGCCCTCGTCCTTGAGGGTAAGGGCCAGGTGGAGGCGGTTGCGCTCGCCGCCGGAGAGCACTCCGCAGAGTTTCTCCTGGTCTGCTCCGGTGAAATTGAACCTGGAGACATAGGCTCTTGCATTGATGTCCCTGTTGCCGAGACGGATGAATTCGGAGTTCTCGGAGATGGTCTCGTACACGGTCTTGTCCGGATCTATGCTCTTGTGCTGCTGGTCCACGTAGGCGAGCTTGACGGTCTCGCCGATGGTGATGGAGCCGGAGTCAGGCTGCTCGATGCCCATTATCAGGCGGAAAAGGGTGGTCTTGCCCGCTCCGTTGGGACCGATGACACCGACTATGCCGGCAGGGGGCAGGGCGAATGTCAGGTGCTCGAAGAGCAGTTTGTCGCCGTAGGCCTTGGAAACGTCGTTGAATTCGATGACTCTGTTGCCTAAGCGGGGACCGTTGGGAATGTATATCTCCAAAGCAGCCTCCTTGGCCTTGCCGTCCTGGCTGGCCAATTTCTCGTATGCGCCGAGACGGGCCTTTGATTTGGCCTGACGGGCCTTGGGGGCCATGCGTACCCATTCCAGCTCGCGCTCAAGGGTCTTGCGGCGCTTGCTTTCCTGCTTCTCCTCCATCTCCAGGCGCTTGCTCTTCTGCTCCAGCCATGAGGAATAGTTGCCTTTCCAGGGAATCCCCTCGCCTCGGTCCAGTTCTAAGATCCAGCCGGCCACATTGTCCAGGAAGTACCTGTCGTGGGTGACGGCGATGACGGTGCCTTTGTACTGGCGCAGGTGGGCCTCCAGCCACTGGATGCTCTCGGTGTCGAGGTGGTTGGTGGGCTCGTCGAGCAGCAGCACGTCGGGCTGGCGCAGCAGCAGGCGGCACAGGGCCACACGGCGGCGCTCGCCTCCGCTGAGGTTAGCTATCCTGGCCTCGGATGGAGGACACTGGAGGGCATCCATGGCCCTTTCCAGCTTGGAGTCCAGCTCCCAGCCGTCGCAGTGCTCGATCTTCTCGGTCAGCTCGCCCTGACGCTCTATGAGGGCGTTCATCTCGTCATCCGACATGGGCTCGGCAAATTTCATGTTGATCTCCTCGTATTCCCTCAGCAGGTCGGCCACCTCCTGCACTCCTTCCTTGACCACCTCGATGACGGTCTTGTCCGGGTCCATCTGAGGCTCCTGCTCCAGATATCCCACCGAATAGCCCGGTGCCCAGACCACCTCGCCCTGGTAGGATTTCTCCACACCGGCGATTATCTTCATCAGGGTGGACTTTCCCGAGCCGTTGAGACCGATTATTCCGATCTTCGCCCCATAGAAGAAAGACAGGTAGATGTCCTTCAGAATTACCTTGTTGCTGTTGGGCAGGACCTTGCCCACACCGTTCATTGAAAAGATGATTTTCTCGTCTGCCATATTTCTGTCGCTTTATTTCTTGATCTGAAAAGTGCGGCAAGATAGGACTTTTTCCTTAAAAAAAACGAGAATTTTAAAATTTAAATTTTATTTAAAAACGAAAAAAGAAGACAGCAGTTATGATTTTTTACTATTTTTGTAAATCCTGCGTAAAAACGGGATGATTTAAATATGGCATTTAGGCTATTGCTTTTCTGAAAAACGACCAAATTATTTCTGTAAACGGCAATAGGCACATGAATGCCCGCGCTTCAGCGTGGGGCTGTGCTTATGTTTACACGGTGCTTGGTCGTACCTTCAGAAAATGGCATGCTCCACGCTTCTTGATACGGTAGCGGTTGCCACATAATAAACTTAAAGACTTTTTGAAGACTTTGACCTGACCGCTATGGACAGCTGCAATATAAGAAACTTCAGTTTAAGACTGTTTTTCGTATCTCTGCTGCTTTTGAAAGTGATTTGGCTGCAAGCCGGATCAGGAAAGCAGGACAGCGACTCATCTGCCTTTGTCGGCAGGTGGTCATTCAGGACCAATGCAGTAGAATGGGTTGCCACCGTTCCTAATATAGGTGTGGAATTCGATCTCGGTTCATCCGTCTACAACAAGATGACCCTGGCACTGTCGGCAAGATACAACTGGAATACATACCATAGTTATTCCCCTTCTATTGTTTTCAATCTTCTGGAAGTACGGCCCGAGGTACGCAGATATTGGAGGGTAAAGAGCGGCAAGAGGCCCAATGCGAAAACCAACAGAGCCTATTATGCCGGGATTTACCTTCATGGAGGCACATACTCCATGAAATTTACAGAGAAGGGGCGGCAGGGCAATTTCTGGGGACTCGGCATTACAGTGGGGTACGGAATCCCGCTGTACACTTTCAAGAGAAATTACCTGGACCTGGAACTGGGTCTGGCGGTAGGCATGATAGCCACCAAATACGATGTGTTCACGCATAATCCAGTGGAAAATTGCTACACACGGCAGGAGTCCAAGGCCCTGCATGTCGTACCGTATCCCTTGGTGACTGAAATAAAGGCCGCATTCGTCTTCAGGACCAAGTCCATAAAGGACAAGTTCGACAAGACCAGGCCAAAGGATAATTTCGAGAAGGAAAGAGTGAAGGCGGAAAGACGCCAGCAAAAGGAAGCGGCCAGAAAAGCCAGAAAGGACAAAAAGGAAAAGGAGGATATGGATAATGGCGAGGAAGAATGACATACCTATTATAATAGCAGTGATGATACTGGCGGTATTGCATTCCTGTACGGAAGTCGAGTACGGGAATGGCGGATACACTGCGGACAGTACCGGAGTAAGTTTCGTGTTCGACTGGGACGGACTCAAATCGGAGCCGGAATACGGCATTCCTGACGAAATGACGGTGCTTATGAGCAGACTCATAAATACTGTCCATTACGCATGGGTAACCGACAGTACCGGGAAAATCCTTGCTGAACTGCAGGACTCCACAGGCACCGGGACTGCGGACAGCCTTGCTGTTGTCGAAAACGGAACGTATTATCTTATGGCTGTCCATGAGAATCCCAGGCACTATGATATCTCCAACCTGCACGGTTTCTCCACGGAAGAAGAAGTCAGCATGAAGGATTTTGTCCTTACATTGAAGACTCCAAGTGCTGAGGAAATCGACAGCATGTTCTCGTCGGGAAGGACAGATTTCAACTCGGCCATAGAGTATGTCTATAATCCCGGTCCCGTATTCTACGAAATGCAGGAAGAACTGCAGGTCTTCCCTGATACCCCTTCTGAAATAACCGTCTCTCCGGAGAGCATCGCGCAGAAACTTACTTTCAGACTGAACATTGATCTTGACGAAGGCATCAGGGTCAACGGGATCATAGCAGAGATATCCGGAATAGGCAACAACATCGAACTGATGTCAGGACACATTGACGTGACCGATATGTACAGAAGTGCCTTCAGAATGCACGAAACGGCTGTTTCAGGTACTACACACACGTATGAAGGAGACATATACGTGTTCGGGCTGTTCCCGTCCAAGGACAGAAACCTGATAACCGGGCCGGGGATTCTGCAGCTTTCCATCAACGCCGCTTATGAAGACTTTTCCAAGAACTTCCATGCGGGGATAAATCTGTACGAGACTATCAGTAACGCGGAGCTGATGACTTCGTCGGGTGATGGAATGTACCGGATAGAGAAGGACGAAGCCATTCTGGAAATACCCGGCAGACTGACAATACGAGGAGACCAGATAGTGCCGGGGAACAATGATCAGGGACTTGATGCCTGGTTCGACAGTGATGACAATGTATTTGATACGGAACTATAAATGATGCCACGTCTTGGTTACATATTGACAATAATTCTTCTGGCACTCGTTACGGGCTGCACGGACAACTCGTATGACGGAGTTCTGCCTGACGGATCCTCGGTTTACACGGGAGAGGACAGCGAGCAGTTGCCGGTGCTGCTTGCCATGGGGATTCCTGATGAAATCATGACAAAAGGCAGCGGTGCGATAGATTATGACATAGAATTTCCATGGAAAGACAAGGACCTTTACTTCTACGCTTTCCTCAGGGACATGAACACGTCCTTCGCAACACTGAGTTCGGAAGACGACAGATATTGCCTTATAGACGGTTCGGTGGATGATGAGGGCTCCCTTTTCGGAAAGCGTGCCAGGAAAAACCTGTACGACGCATATCTGAACTGGATGGGGCCTGACAGAACGGTCATATATCCGGCCCTGGATCTTGTCTACGATTTCTACGGCTACTATATCGACGATGCCAGGATAATCGGAGATGTGGAGCGGACGGACTACGCCGTAAGGTTTCCGGTCGAGATTGACGGCAGCCAGGACCTTATGTCAGCGAAAGCAGAGCTGACTGAGGAGCAGCTGGCAGACACCTCATTCGATGAAGAAGAAAAGGGGCAGATTCTGGCGCATGCCTTCAGCCAGTATACGGCCAAAAGGGACATACATCCGACTTTCCTTTTCAAACATCACCTGACGCGGCTGCGTTTTGAAATATATTCCGGGATGCCCAAAAGCGAAGATATATATGTGGACTCTATTCTGGTCTCATCCAAATCCAAATGCGTCTTCACAGTCGCTCATAAAAACGCGGAAAGCATGGGATTGGATTTTTCCCTTTTCGACGGATACTCCATGCTGAGGCTGACTGAGAGGGACGGCTCCGCATTGTTGCAGGATACCTATCATCCTGCTTCCGGCAGCGACTACAGCCTGCCCGTATTCGACAGGGAGAAAGTGGAGGTGGGCGGAAGCATACTGGCCGCACCTGATACGGAATATACCATAAACCTGCATTTCAAGGAGACAACGGAGTCCGGAAGAGTGCAGGAACACAATAATGTGATTACTATAGAGCATTCCTCCGGGAGATTCCTTGCCGGCAACCAGTATGTGGTGAGGGTGGCGGTCTACGGGCTTATGGATGTGGATGTCACCGTAGGCCTCGAACCGTGGGAGGACGGAGGCAGCCTGGTAATAGATGAAGAAGACAGACTATAAATATCAACACTAACCATTTAAATTTTAAAAGATGAAAAAAGTTTATTTATTCTCAGCAATCGCTGTCATGGCAGCCATGACAGCTTGCACAAAGGAGCCGGTGAACACTCCGGAAACTCCTGAAAACGATGGCCCGGTGCCGGTACAGTTCGGACTGGCCAGCCCTGACTATCAGGTGTCCACAAAGTCTACCGGAGGTCTGGACGCCTGGAACAACACACCGCTCTATGTTTTCGGCTATGATAGGACGGCCGAAGATTTTTCTGAAGCGAATGCCCTGATCTACAATGTCGGAGCATCAGCCGCAACTGGAACAGAAGCGACACTGGATGTAAAGCATGACGTAAGCGAGGAAGGAGACGGTTCGCCGATGGAACCGTTCTATTATGAAGACGGGGTCAATTACGATTTCTACGGCTATCATATTGACGATGCGGCAGTGGACAAGACAGATCCTGATGGAGTACCTGTACCTGTAGTTGTGCCGGAAGAAGGTACGACAGTGGATGGTGCCGATCTCACAAAAGGAGTATATGTCAAGTTCCATATCGACGGCAGTCAGGACCTGATGACGGCCAAGGCCGATCCTACTGAAGATGTTAAGAATGCTGCCGAGACAGTCGATCCCTCAAGAGCCTACAGCGCCTACGCTGCCCGCAGGGGTGTACAGCCTACCCTCGCGTTCCAGCATCAGCTCGCCCGTTTCAAATTCCAGATCAGGTCCGGTTCGGAAAGCGGAAACACCGTGAAGGTTGACTCCATCAAGATTCTCGACCAGCAGGCTGACGGTTATCTCAAGGTTGTGGGCCTGGCCGAGGAGGAGCAAGTCATTACTCCTTTTACTCCAGCTGAGCCTGCAGAAGCTCTCGTTGACTTTGAACTGATGCAGCGGAACCGTGAAAGCGGTCAGATGGAAGGCCTTGTAGCTGCTACGCCTGCAGATCCGTGGTCATCAGAAGAGCCCGCAACTACTCCTAATGCTGTAGGAGAGAGCATAATGATTGTACCAGGTGGCTCAAGCTGCACCATTAGGATTAAGACATCTCAGGAAGGCGTTACAACTCCTATACCGGCGCAGGAATATACGGTTAATGCAGCTGATTTGATGATAGGAGAAGAATCAGCAAATGCCGAGAAGTTTGAGGCCGGCAAGTACTATACCATTACACTTGTAATCTACGGGCCGGAGGATATCGAAATAACCGCCACACTTGAAGCTTGGGAAGACGGCGGCGGTGTCGAGTGGGATCCTGACAAATAATCTGATCGAGAACAGTCGTCATGAAACGTATTTTCTTATACAGTGCGGGCCTGCTGCTGCTTGCGGCAGGCTGCACTAAGACCGAAAAAGTACCGTCGGGAGAGGAATGGGTATGGGACGAGTCCCTGCCCGTTCCCATCTCCTTCGAGTCCGGCGGCGGTCTGGATGTAGAAACCAAGGCCGCGATAAATACTTTGGAAGGGGTCGACATAGGTCTGTTCGCCTTGTCTGTGGACAAAAGCAACAACAACCAGCCTAACTGGAATTTTACCGATGCATCTACCAGACTGCTCGTAAACGAAAAGGTCAACACTGACGGATCCGGCACGATAGTCGTAAATGACAAGTACTACCCTAACGATAACAAGTACAACTACTCGTTCTTTGCATACGCCCCTTACAAAGGAGAAGGTGAGGGCTATACTTATGCAACTAATTGGGAGGGAGTTGACTTTACTCTGGGGGACGTGGACATCATTTATGGTGAGTCCCATGCTGCTGTTTTGGGTGGCGGAGGCGGCGACTTCTCCGGCAGAAACTATGGCTTCAAGGCCTCTTATATCCGTTATGTGAAAAGCATGGGTGACCGTAACGACCTTTTGCCTAACATGACTTTCAGGCACGTGCTTACCGGACTGTCATTCTACGCGCAGGTCGCATCAGAAGGTGAATCAGGTGCGAGCAATGTAAGCATCAGGACCATAAAGATCCTGAATGCCACTAACAGTGTAAGGCTGTATATTGCGGACAAGAATTCATCTGAGCGGAATGGGACTGTCGAGAGCAGAGGCACCGGGACCATCTTCGTGGGAGGTGGCGAGAATGCTCTGAACGCCAACCTGCTGTACAACGACTACAACACGAGTGCCGATCCCATCGGTCAGGTCTTCCTGATGCCAGGCGACAGCTTCGACATCAGCGTAACATACGAGATAGCTACTGACGGGGAGCCTATAACCGAGGAGGTTACGGCTACCATTGACAGGAGCGCGTATGAAGGCTTCGCAGCGGGCAACAACTACAGTGTAAGACTGAAGATTACCTCGCCCGAGAATATCGAGATTTTCACCGATCTTGATGCTTGGAGAGATAGAGATCATGGCGAAGTCCCGATGGAGTAAGCAGACTGGTTTCCCGCGGGAAACTGTGGGAAACCTTTTTTAATTTTTAATTCAGGCATGGCATCTCTTTTCAACACAAAAGGACACAGAATCATCGTAGCGGCACTCGTTGCGGCCGCAGTTCTCATGTTCCTGCCGCGGAATGCACAGGCGCAGCAGGTAGCATTGAAGACCAATGTGCTTCTGTGGGGTACCCTCACTCCGAATCTGGCCTGCGAGATCGTGGCGGGAGAGCATTCCAGTGTGGATCTGTCGCTGTACGGCCATTACAAGCCTTACGGCATCGACTCCAGGATGGCCGGTTTCCTGCCTGAATACAGATACTGGTTCAACGGCAGGCCCATGACAAGGGAATACATAGGAGTGGGGCTGCTGCTTACCACATACGACATCACATGGAAAAACAATGTCTATGACGGAGATGCGATCGGCATAGGCATCACCGGTGGCTACGTGTTCTCATTGGGGAGAAGGTGGAATCTGGAACTGTCCGCAGGGTTCGGCATAGTCGGATTCGGACAGAAGCAATACTACATCAACGACAATTATGACGATTACCCGGTATCAGTCAAGACCAATGCGTGGGGATACAAGCTCCTTCCTTTTGAATTGGGCATCTCATTTTCCTACATTATAAAATGACAAAGAAATTATCTATACTTACCTGTATCTGCGCTGCACTTCTGCTCCAGCTCCTGCCCTGCCGGAACTGTTCCGCTCAGGATATGAAGATAGTCACCGGCAAGGTTGTCAACAAGGGTACCAACATGCCCTTCGGCAAGGATATCGCCGTGCTCATTTTCTCTTTCAATACAGTAGCGGAAGCGGAGGACGCAATGCAGGCGATAAAGAACGGGGAAGTGATTCTCGCCAATTATGAGGTGGCAGACAATACCGGATATTATCAGATCAAGGTGCCTGAAACCGGCGCACTGATCTTCAGGGCGGAAATGGCCGACCCTGTTATGGAGAAAGTGAATTACAGGATGGAGATAAATGTCTCTCTGGACGGTGGCAACATTCTGAAGACAGTTGTCGTGTCAGCAGAGCTCAAGTCCATTGTGCCTCTGCCAGAAAATCCTGAGATAGAAGGAAACATGTTGAGAGCCAAGGCCGTGATACCTGTTCCCAGATTCAATGGAAAGACTACGGCGCGCATGATTCTTCAGCCGTTCCTCTTCGACGGGGAGACGGGAGACACGCTCAGGAGCCTGAAACCGTGGGTGGTGGACGGGGAAGAGTACGACCTCACGCAGGAGAGACGGATGGGATTCGAGGAGTCCAGGGATCCGCTGGAACCCTACGTGAAGGATTTCCACCTTACAGCCGACAAGATGGATATCGAGTGGAGTGATACCATTTACCTCGAGAATCCGAACAAGAGCTATTTCGTAAGGGGGGTCGTAAGACTGGAGGATTATCTCAGGATATACTTCAATAAAGACTATGAGCTGGCTTCTGCAAGAGTGAGGCGTCCGCTGAAATTCCTGGAGTACTCTTTTGAGACCCGGGATCTGGACCCGAACCAGTACCGGGAAAGAGCGAAAAAGGAAAGACGTAACACTACCGACAGGATATCTCTTTCCTTTAAGATAAACCAGGCAAAACTCGACGAAAGGGATACCATGAACAATTTCTATCTTAACAAGCTTAAGCAGGACTTGCTGGATATTGTTCATAGTGAGGACAGCCAACTTAAGGAATTCCACATCATCGGGGTATCTTCACCCGACGGGCCGTATCAGAAGAATCTGGACCTGGCAAAGAAAAGGATGTCTTTCGCATTGAATCAGATCACATCTGTCTTGCCTAAACGTATTAGAGACAGGGTGTATATGACTACCAAGGCGGAAGTGGCGTCATGGACTGATGTGGCGGACCTTATGTTGGCTGATTCCCTTGTCAGTCAAGCGGAAGATCTGTATGGTATAATAGAGGAATACCCGAACAGCATAGACCGGCAGGGGGCGGCAATAAGGAAACTGCCCTATTACAGGAGCGTCATCGTGGACTATCTGCCCAAGCTGCGCTCGATACAGTATTCCTACATACAGGAAATTCACAGGGAACTTACTCCTGAAGAGATTATGGTCCGCTACCGTACCGATGAAGAGTACATAAGCGGCAGAAAGCATTTCGAACTTTACGAGTACTGGCATCTTTTCCAGATGATAGAGGATCAGGACGAGCTTGATGCCTTGTACAAAAGAGCCTACGAAGAGTCAAAGGAAGTTGACGGCAAGGGTTGGGTGTTTGCGGCTAACGGACTAGCTGTCTCCTACATCCGGAAGGGCATCGTGGATACCAGTATCCTGGCACCGTTCATCGACACCAGAATTCATGCGACCGACATGAAGATTACGCACATGAACGGTGTTACCAGCGAGATAGTGAACCCCCAGGCCGTGGTCGCCAACCAGCTGTGCATGTTCCTGAATGCAAACAATTACAGCAGGGCCAGCGTGATGGCCCAGCTTCTGCCGTCATCGGAGAAGAACGACACGCTGAAGGCATTCACGATGTGTCTCGGCGGTTACTACAGGGGGGCAGAACTCCAGAGGAGAGGGCCGAAGCGAAGACAACATTTGACATCGTGAAAAACTCCACACCCCTGAACAAAGTCGTGATGTACCTTGCCTTGAATTCAGCAGGAGGAAACATGATGGCGGAGGAGGCTCTGAATGAGCTGCCTCCGGACGATGCCCTCACGTATTACCTGAAAGCTGTGATCTACAGTAAGAAGTACGAGGCGGACCCTTTCGACCTGAACTCTCTGATGTCGGCAACGGACTACCTGAAGGCGGCGTTTTACAAAGACCGTAAATTCATCGGGATAGCGGCCGGAGATGCCGACATCCACAAAGACGTATATGAAGATGCGGAATCTACATTCAAAGCGGAAACGGAAAGCATGGATGAGTACAATTATGATGTGGCGGAATAGAATATACGTACTGGTTCTGGCAGCGGCCGTCATGGCTGTAGTGTCGCCTCGGAACCTGACAGCGCAGGACAGTACCATGATCAATGCGCTGGACTACAGTATGCAAAAACGGTACAGGCCGGAAAATGAGCCATTTGTAAATGACAAGTTTGCAGACAATACATACGTGGGCATCCATGCCGGTATTTTCGGACTTTCTCCGAGAGAGGGCAATGTCTACTCATCCGGTCTCTCCTTTAAAGTTTCCGGAGGAAAATGGCTGAACGAGTACAATATTCTGAGAGTCTCGCTGTTTTACGGGCAGTACGTGAGAAACCGTGACAGGGCATGGTTCCATATGCCGGGTCTGGAATTCGCCCACATGTTTAATCTCAGTTCCTATTTCGGCGGTTACAAGGTCCGTCGGCTCGTGGAAATATCTACAGTGGAGGGCATTTCCGTTGAGGTGCCTGTTTCAGGAAGGAAAGCGGGATTCTCCGCAGGCCTGATGCTTGGACTGAATGCGACAGTGAGACTTTCCGACAGGACAGACTTTTTCATTGAACCGTATGCGTCGATACAGACTGATGGCATCGACCACTTTTCCAACTGGCACAAATATGATTTTTTGTACGGGGCTTCTTTCGGTGTGAATGTCAATTTCAACTCCTCCAAATCCTCTTTCCGGCCGGCTGCGAGATCCATGCACCGTAAAGATACCTGGTTCATGTCCGCCAGCGTGGGACCGCAGTTCCAGTACTCTGATATTGTCAAGGACCAAATAGGCATTCTCAGGGCACTCGGTCCCAACGTGGCCGTGTCTTGCGGCTTCTGGATGCATGATGTTCTGGCTTTGCAGATGGGACTGTTCTACGGGTCCGACATCTGGATCAAGGATTTTTACGGAAATGCTTTCTGGACCCATTATGCCGGAGCGAGGGTGGAGCTGCGGTTTGATCCGCTTGCATATATACCGGACTGGGATGAAAAGAGCGTTTTCTCTTTGCCGCTGAGCTTCGGTCCGGAAATAGGCTACATGTACAAGGATGAGAAGTATGGCCAGGCCGAGGATTTTTACATAGGTCTGACTTGCGCTGCACGGCTTCAATTCAGGATAGCAGCCGGTTTGTCCATATATCTAGAGCCCAGGTTCTCATTGGTGCCCTACCATGTTGATTTCGAATCTTACGATGCGGACAGCTACATGAGGAACAGCTATTACGACGCTCCGGTCAATCTTAGTCTCGGTCTCGAATTCAAGATACCTGCGCGTCAGTAGCATCGGTGGCGGGAAGCAGCTGCGCGCAAATGGGCTGAACCGTAAATGGGCTGAACCGTAAATTTGGTAGGAATATCTGTAGTATCCATATGGTGATGACGGGGATTTTGTATATTTTTGCAGCAAATTTGTGAGTATGCTAAGGAAGATCAGGATAACCCTCGCACTGATATTTTTCGTGTGCGTGACTTTATTGTTTCTCGACTTTACCGGGACTCTTCATGCTTGGCTCGGATGGATGGCCAAGATCCAGTTCTTTCCGGCAGTCCTGGCCCTCAATGCCGGAGTCATTGTTGCTTTGGTGCTGCTGACTCTGATATTCGGCAGGGTGTACTGCTCTGTCATCTGTCCGCTCGGAGTGATGCAGGATGTGTTTGCCTGGCTGGGCAAAAAACAGAAGAAGAACCGCTACACCTATTCAAAGGCCAAGAGCTGGCTGCGTTACGCGATGCTTGGGCTCTTCATCATCGCCCTGATCGCGGGTGTGGGCTCGTTTGTGGCCCTGCTGGAGCCTTACAGTGCTTACGGACGCATTGCCTCCAACATTTTCGCCCCCGTGTACGGCTGGATCAACAACCTTTTCGCGCTCATGGCCGAGAGGGCTGACAGCTACGCCTTCTATTCCACGGATGTATGGCTCAAGAGTCTGCCGACGTTTGTCATTGCCGCAGTGATGCTGGTGCTGATTGCGGTGCTGGCATGGAGAAACGGCCGTACATGGTGCAACACTGTCTGCCCGGTGGGTACCGTCCTGAGCTTCCTGGCCCGTTTCTCATGGCTCAAGCCGGTCATCGATACCGACAAGTGCATAAGCTGCCGCAAGTGCGAGCGCAACTGCAAGGCTTCCTGCATAGACATCGCAAACCACAAGATAGACTACAGCCGCTGCGTGACCTGCATGGACTGCATCGGCAACTGCCCCAAGGACGCCATTTCGTATATTCATCCTAAGAAAGCCGCAGCTCCGGCAGTGACTGGAGGACAGGCTGAAGCGGCATCCGGTGCTGACAGAAAAGCCGACAAGGCCGAGAGCGTCGACACCGCCCGCAGGGGTTTCCTTACGGCCTCCTTGATGGCAGCTACAGCCGTGACGGTCAAGGCTCAGGAAAAGAAAGTCGACGGCGGTCTGGCAGTAATCGAGGACAAGGTGATTCCAGACCGGATTACTCCGTTGGTGCCTCCCGGAGCAGTGAGTCTCAGACATTTTGCCCAGCACTGCACCGGATGTCAGCTCTGCGTTTCAGTCTGCCCCAACGGAGTACTGCGTCCCGCCACGGACCTGATGCGCATGATGCAGCCGGAAATGTCCTACGAGAGGGGTTACTGCCGTCCGGAGTGTACGAAATGCTCGGAGGTCTGTCCCGCCGGAGCCATACGCCCGATAGACAGGGCGGAGAAGTCCTCGATCCAGATCGGTCATGCTGAGTGGGTGATGCACAACTGTATACCCATAAGGGACGGTCAGGAGTGCGGTAACTGCGCAAGGCATTGTCCCACCGGGGCTATACAGATGGTGCCGATGAGGGGGCATCGCCGTCACAGAGGTGGCCGCGAGGACGGCAATGACGGCAAGAATCTTCGTGTACCGGCCATCAATACCGAGAGGTGCATAGGCTGCGGTGCCTGCGAGAATCTCTGTCCGGCCCGGCCTTTCAGCGCCATCTATGTGGTGGGGCATGAGGTTCACAGGACAGTCTGACAACCGAAAGTAAATACAGCAGATATGGAAAAGAAAAATGACATTTCCCGCCGCGAGTTTCTGAAAACGGCGGGAGCAGCGGGAGCATTGTCCCTTGGTCTGGCGGCTTGTGGGGACGGCAGGACTGCCGGTTCAGCCTCCGGAAGTCAGGCGGTGCCGTCCGGTGGAATGACCTACAGGACCAATCCTACTACTGGCGACAAGGTCTCCCTGCTCGGCTACGGCTGCATGCGCTGGCCCTCGGTAGGGGGCAGGAGCGCCCGGGAGGGCAATGAGGAGATAGACCAGGAGATGGTCAACCGCCTGGTGGATTATGCCATAGAGCACGGAGTCAACTATTTCGATACGTCTCCGGCTTACTGCCGGGGTATGTCCGAGCGTGCGACTGGTCTTGCCCTGAGCCGTCATCCGAGGGAGAAATATCTGATAGCCACGAAGATGTCCAACTTTGCCCCCTCGACCTGGACCCGGGAGGGAGCCATAGCCATGTACCACAACTCCATGAAGGAGCTGCAGGTGGACTATTTAGACTACTATCTGCTCCACGGTATCGGCATGGGAGGCGGCATGGAGGAGATGATGGCCCGCTATTTCGACAACGGCATCATCGATTTCCTGATGGAAGAGAGAAAGGCCGGGCGCATCCGCAACCTCGGTTTTTCCTACCACGGGGACGTGAAGTGTTTCGACTGGCTCTTGGAGCGGCACGACGTGTACAAGTGGAATTTCGTGCAGATTCAGCTCAATTACATCGACTGGAAGTATGCCAAGCAGATCAATCCCCGCAACACCGATGCCGAGTACCTTTACAAAGCCCTGGCCGAAAGGGGGATACCGGCCATTATCATGGAACCGCTCCTGGGCGGCCGTCTCTCCAATGTGCCGGACAATATCGTGGCCCAGTTCAAGGAGCGTGACCCGCAGAGCAGTGTGGCCTCATGGGCATTCCGCTTTGCCGGCAGCTTGCCCGGAGTACTGACCGTCCTGAGCGGCATGACCCGGATGGAGCACCTGCAGGACAACCTCCGGACCTATTGTCCCCTCAATCCCCTGACTGACGAGGAGTTCCAGTTCCTGCAGGACACCGCCACGAGGATGATGCAGTTCGATACTATCCCCTGCAACGACTGCAAGTACTGCATGCCATGCCCTTACGGTCTGGACATTCCCGCGATACTGCTGCATTACAACAAATGCCTCAATGAGGGCAACATCCCCGAGTCCTCCACCGACCCGGAGTACCGCAAGGCCCGCCGCGCCTACCTCGTGGGATACGACCGGAGCGTCCCCAAGCTGCGTCAGGCGTCCCATTGCATCGGCTGCGGCCAGTGCAGCCCCCATTGCCCCCAGCGTATCGACATCCCCGCTGAGCTGCACAGGATTGACGCTTACGTCGAGCGGCTTAGGCAGAATACCCTGTAGAAGCTATCCTCCGCATTACGGTTTGCGGTTATGGCGGAATTCACTACCTTTGTTCTGTAGCAATTTCAAGAGTGCAGACAGACCATGGATGAATTCCGCCTTAAAGTATTTGTAACGGCCGCCAAGGCTCTCAGCTTTTCCAAGTGCGCGGCAGCCCTGAATATCACCCAGCCGGCGGTCAGCCGCCATATCGGGGAACTGGAGACCCGCTTCGGGGTGCCGCTGTTCTCCCGGGGGAGTTCCGGGGTGGGGCTGACCAAGGCCGGCCGGCTGCTGCTCCAGCATGCGGAGGGGCTGCTGTCGGCGTACCAGAAAATGGACTACGACATGGACCTGCTGGCCCAGGCCGGTCAGGGCAGGCTGGCGATAGGGGCCAGCACGACCATCGCGATGTACCTGCTGCCGGAGATACTGGCCTCGTTCATGGAGCGTTCGGACGGGATAGAGGTGTCCATGCTCTCGGGCAACAGCGAGAATGTGGAGCAATGGCTCAGGGACGGGACGGTGGACATCGGTTTCGTGGAAAATGCCTCGCGCCGGCCGTGGCTGCACTATGAGCGGCTGATGGCGGACGAGCTGGTGCTGGTGGCGGGCACCCATGGCCGCTATGCGTCTTTAGAGTCGGTCTCGCCGCAGGAGCTTAGGACACTTCCTTTGGTGCTGAGAGAGAAAGGGTCGGGGACGCGCGAGATTCTGGAGAATGTGCTCCGGGGCTGCGGTATAGGCCCTGAGGACCTGAACGTGGTGATAGAGCTGAGCAGCACGGAGGCCATCAAGGCATTTGTCCGCAGCAGCGATACGCTGGCGGTGGTCTCGGTGATAGACCTGCGCCGCGAGCTGGCTGACGGGGCGTTGAGGATTGTGGATATCGACGGAGTGGACATGCCCCGGGAGTTCGCCACAGTCGTCCGTCCCGGCGAGTTCTCCGGGCTGAACGAGCGGTTCCATCACTTTGCCGTGCGCGAGGACTCTATGCGTTAGTGTCTTGAGTGTGCGGTGTTGTCCTATTTACGAGAAATGCAGGCTCGTTTACAAGTGTCTGATTGTTAGATGTCTGCAAATCTATGCGCAATTCTCGGTCGCTTCTGGAGCAGTGAAAATTGCAGCTCTGTTTGTAATGTGCTGATTTGTAGAGCCTTGGAAAGTGACGTGCAATTCTCGCGCTCTCCTGAGAGGGTGAAAATTGCAGGCTTATTTTCAATATATTGATTTACAGTGCCTTGAAAAAAGGCGTGCAATTCTCGCATGCAGAATGACTGCGGGAGCTTTTGAGTATAACGTGAAAACAGTTGTCCGGTAAGGGCATCGACTGCTTCACGGCTTCCGACGGAAATGGAAAAGTGCGCCAGTCCTTTCAGGTTGCCTCTGTTGGCCGGCGCATCCATATCGGGCTTGTGCATCAGTTCTATACGCGCCCCTCCTTCTCTGAAATGCAGAAAATAGGAAGTGAAGTTCCTGGACGGGTTGTAATACTTCTCTCCGCAGAGCATGTTGAAGTACTGCATGTAAAATGTACGGAGCAGTTCGATGTCCTCAGCCCAGATTGCTATGTGTTCTATCCTCATGGCGTGGTACCTTGTCGATTCTTTTATCGGCAATGCAAATATAACGAAAATGATGTGCCCAACAGCGGCTGTTAGGGGTATAATAAACGGTTATGCCGTATAAGTAAGTGTGTTGTGATGTTTTACAGAGGGCGTTGTACTTTTGCGGCATGAAAACAACAGCAACATCATCAACATCAGTGACGCCGGCTGTGCAGGCCGCGCAGGTATCAACCGGAACTATCCAGGCACGCCAGTGGATGGCCCGGATACTTTTTATCGCACTTTTCGCAGCTTCTTTCCTCCTGCCTACAGCTGTGGCCCTGCTGGCCGGAATAGCTTTGGCCGTAACCCTCGGCTCACCCTTTCCCGTATTTGCCAAAAAAGTCTCGAAGTACCTGCTCCAGGCTTCGGTGGTGGGTCTCGGCTTCGGCATGAACCTCTATTCAGCCGTGGAGTCCGGCAAGGACGGCATGCTCTTCACGATAGTCTCTGTGGTGGGGGTGATGGTCATCGGTACACTGCTCGGACGGGTGTTCAGGCTTTCCAGGAACAATTCCTACCTCATCTCCTCCGGTACGGCCATCTGCGGAGGCAGCGCGATAGCCGCCGTGGCACCCATCATTGACGCGGACGACAATGAGACCACCATGTCGATGGTGACCATTTTTGTACTCAACGCTGTGGCTCTGCTCATTTTCCCTGTGATAGGCCATCTGCTCGGACTCTCCCAGGAGCAGTTCGGCATCTGGGCGGCCATTGCCATCCACGATACCAGTTCGGTGGTGGGTGCGGGTGCAGCCTATGGAGAGGAGGCCCTGCAGATTGCCACGACCGTCAAGTTGACCCGCGCCTTGTGGATCATTCCCATGGCCATAGCCACTACCTTCATTTTCAGGAAGAAGGGCAAGAAGATTTCCATTCCCTGGTTCATCTTCCTCTTCATTGCAGCAATGCTGGCCAACACTTACCTGGGAATCCCTGAGAAAGTATCTGCGGCGATAGCTGGAGGCGCGAAGCATGCTCTCGGAGCCACACTCTTTCTCATTGGCTGCGGCCTTTCCCTCCAGAGTGTCAAGAAGACGGGAGTCCGTCCCTTCCTGCTCGGCATCAGTCTCTGGGCCGTCATATCAGTGTCATCCCTTGCCGTAGTCACTCTTTGAAAAATCTGATCTTCCCCGGAAGAAGATGCAGACAAATGCATTATCTTTGTATTTTCAGAGATAACAGAACTATGCCGGTATTCAAGAAAATCAAGCTTGGCGTACGGAGTAAAATATACGCTGCATCGCTGGTTATCGTACTGATGCTGATGCTGTCCGGTATCATGGCGTTTTTCGAGTTCGGCCGTGTGAGCCGTTATATATCCAATCTTATATCCTCCAGTATCATGAGTGTGGACCTGACCAGGAATCTTCTGAATACGAGCGACCGTTATCATTCGGAGATGTTCAGGCAGATAGGGGAGGACGGGATTCTGGCTCAGCCCGACATGATTCCTACAGAGGAATTCGAAGCCAATATAACGAGACTGTACTCACTGATATCCTCGACAGATGCCCGTCATATGGTAGACTCGGTAAGATATGCCTATTCGGCATATATGCAGGTCTCGCGTGAGATAGAGTATGTCTGGCTTAAGCCGCAGGACGAGCGGACGGACTGGTATTTCAACCGTCTTCAGACAGTTTACGAGAAGTTCCGCAATTACCTGCAGCGTCTTTCGGATACAGTACAGACCACGCTGACTGACAATTACGACAGTCTTCAGGACAGTTATTACCGATCCATAATGCCTGGTGTGGTAGCCAATGCGGCAAGTATCGTGCTCATTCTCCTGTTCAATTATTTTCTTATACACTACATGATACAGCCGGTGCTGCGTATGTCCAAAGGGATACGCGACTACAGGCAATCAGGCAAGTCCTATGATGTCAGGTTCGACTATGGCGGGGATCAGATCCAGACAATGAACGAGGAGATCAAGGAAATCATAGATGAAAATAAAACAATCAAGAGGACATGAACATTAAGCTGATTGCGAGATATATCGGCATTGCCCTGCTGTTCAATGCCATGTTCATGTTCATATCCCTTGCGGTATCGGCCGTAAACGGATTCGACTCCTCGTTCTCACCGCTACTGCTGAGTGCGCTGATAACAGCCATGGTAGGTTGTTTTCCGCTCATATTCGTGAGGGGACAGGATGATGTGAATCTCAGGGAGGGATTTGCCATAACGGTATTTTCCTGGATTCTCTGCTGTATATTCGGAATGCTGCCGTATGTCTTGTGGGGAGGTGAGTTTACTCTTTCAAATGCCTGGTACGAGTCGGTTTCAGGCTACACCACTACTGGTGGCACAATTCTGCAGAATGTGGAGGCTTTGCCGAAGGGACTTCTGTTCTGGCGCTCCTCCACCCATTTTATAGGGGGAATGGGCGTGATGGTCTTCATGCTTCTGGTGCTTCCGTCCATGAGCATGTTCCGCATGCGTATTTCCAAGATAGAAATATCGTCCTTGTCCAAGGACAATTACCGGTACCGCTCGAAGGAGACGGTAAAGGTGATAGCCACCACATACGTCGGTATCACGGTCTTTACCACGGTTGCGCTGTTTCTGGCCGGCATGTCTGTTTTCGATGCTGTCAATCACGCGATGAGCATTGTCTCCACAGGAGGGTTCAGTACCAGAAATCTCTCCATAATGTATTATGATTCCCTGCCGATAGAGATTGTGTGCATAGTGACAATGTATTTGTCCACCCTGCATTTCGGTATGGTATATGCGTTGTTTGTGAAGCGGTCGAAAGCCTTGCTGCGTTCACCTGTATTCAGGTATTTCATGGTATTCTGTCTGGTGATGTCTGTTCTGATAGGTGTGGATTTGAAGGTAAGCGGTCAGGCTGCCACTTACGGGGAGGCGATGAGACTGTCCTTTTTCCAGTTTTCGTCCATTGTCAGTTCGACAGGTCTTGCCACTGCGGATACGTCTGTATGGCCGTTGTTCTCCATCCTTCTGCTTCTTTTTGCCATGTATCATGGAGGATGTTCCGGCTCAACCTGCGGAGGTGTTAAGGCAGATAGGGTGTGGATATTTTATAAAGTGTTGAAAAACAATATATTCAAACAGATTCATCCGAATGCCGTCATGCCTGTCAAGGTCGGGGACAGCATCATTGATCCGTCGGTCATACGTTCGGCAGTCCTTTATATCGTGACATTTACGTTCCTGTTTATAATAGGTGCGTTTCTGATAGGCACGACAGGGCCGACTTTTGAGGAGACGATATCCGCATCGATGACCTCGTTGGGTAATGTGGGACCCGGCTTCGGCAGCTGCGGTTCTTTGGGGAATTTTTCGCACTTCACTCCGTTCGCAAAATTCGTGATGACGATAGAGATGTTTTTGGGGCGTCTTGAGATCTATACTCTTCTCATGCTGTTTTTCATATTTAAAAAAGTCTGAGCTGTGGCTGCCGTCGAGTTTCTGGAACAGAGGATAAGGTCGGAGTTCGCTTTTCAGCCTACGGAGTGTCAAAGCAGACTGTTCAGGGCACTTGCGGTTTTTCTGTGCGGTGAAGGGGAGATATTGATCGTCAACGGGTATGCGGGTACTGGTAAGACAGAGGCTGTCGGTGCGGCCGTGAGGGCTATGAAATCTCTTGGCATGCGTTTCCGTCTGATGGCTCCTACAGGCAGGGCGGCCAAGGTCCTGTCCGGATATACGGGCGAGAGCGCGATGACTGTACATAAACAGATATACAGGCAGAAGTCAATGGATGCGGCCGGCGGTAAGTTTGTGCTGGACATGAACAAGGACCGCAGGACTTGCTATATGGTAGATGAGGCATCGTTGATCGGTATGGATTCCGGAACCTCGCTTTTCGGCAGCGGAGACTTGCTTGAGGATCTGGTAGCCTATATCCGGCAGGGGGAGGGTAACCGGCTTGTACTCATTGGGGACAATGCCCAGCTGCCTCCTGTAGGTCTGGATGCAAGTCCGGCTTTGGACCCGTCGTATGTAGGCATGTACGGCCATGTGGATTATGTGCTGTTGGATCAGGTGGTGCGTCAGGCTGACACATCCGGGATTCTTTACAATGCCACTGTCGTCCGTCATGCCGTTATGACCGGTGCGTGTGACAGCTTCCCCAAACTGGAGACCAGGAATGTCAAGGATGTCGAGAGGATTGGCGGTGGGGATCTGATAGAGGCGATAGGTGATGCTGTCAGCCGTTACGGCATAGAGGAAACTGTAGTGCTTTGCAGGTCCAACAGGCGGGCCAACCGTTACAATCAGGGAATCCGTGGAACGGTGCTTTCTATGGAGGATACTCTTGTGCGGGGAGATCGGCTGATGGTGGTGAAAAACTGCTATCAGTTTCTGGACAAGGTAGAGGAACTGGATTTCATCGCCAATGGTGATATCGCCGAGCTTATGAGGATATCTCGTTACGAGGAGCGTTACGGCCTGCATTTCGCCGAGGCGGTGCTGGCATTTCCCGATTACGGGAATATCGAGATCAATGCGAAAGTGATACTCGATACCCTGACATCAGAATCAGCTTCTCTCTCCGCAGAGCAGCAGAGAAATCTGTATGAAGGGGTTTTCGCTGATTATGAGAATATATCCACAAAGCGCAGGCGTAATGCCGCGGTCAGGGAGGATCCATATTACAATGCCTTGCAGATAAAGTATTCTACTGCCATCACCTGCCATAAGTCCCAGGGCGGTCAGTGGAAATGTGTCTTTATCGACAATGCGTTCTGGCATGACAGTATCTCGTTGGAGGACCTGAAATGGCTGTATACTGCCATTACCCGTGCTACGGAGAAACTGTATCTGGTCAATTTCAATCCGGGATTTTTCAAGTAAGGCTAAGGTCGTAATGATGCAGTGACAATCAGGATCCTGGAATTATCCGAGGTCGTTGTTCCGATGACACGCAGCTCGTTGCTCTCGGCCGCTCCGAGGCGTTTGCGGAGCGTCTCCGAGTTCATCGGGAAATTGCGGGCGGTGACTGAGCATGCCGGATATTTTTTCTTGAAATCGCGGGCGGCAGCCTTGTTGAAAGGCATGACATCGATGATGCGGCGGACTTTCCCGGGGAAATCCCGAACAATCTTATTGCCGGTATAGAAATGTGTGGACGCGGAGATTTTTTTCAGACCGAAGCGGATGGCAGGCAGTTTGAAAGCTCCGCTCTTGAGCAGGGCCGGGGACGGTTCGAACAGATATCCGGTGATGTCATCCGGTGAGGCTGTTTCCGGGACAGCCGCTTTTTCTTCTGCAATTGTGAAACGGAAAGAACCGGGACAGGTGTCCCTTCCGCCGGGTATATCTACTGCAATGACGGGGATTTGCTCAGGATTGACAGCATTGCCTCTTTCCATAAGCACAAGCACTTCCTTGCATTCGTTCTCAGAGGATACGACATGTATTTCCATAGCTTCAGGCAGTTCTGAAAGCAGAACACGGATGTCGGCCATCGGGGACACTTTAAGCAGTATCCTTGGAGCAATGCGAAGCAGTTCCCTTTTCAGTATGGTCACATCAGGCTCGCAGTCTTTCAGGGAATATACCCGGTTTCCTTCCTTGTTCCTGCGGGCTGGGTCGAGGTATATGATATTGTAGGAACAGGAAGGAATGCCGGAGAGCATCTCCAGTGTCGTTTCAGTATGGTGTACAATTATATTGCTGCGGCCGAGAGTCCTGAAATTGTGTCGGGCGCATCTGCAGAGTTCTTCGGACTGTTCGAAATAGTCCACTGATGCGGCCTTTCCGGACAGACTCCAGGAATCAATACCGAGACCTCCTGTCATGTCGGCCGCTTTGTCTCCTGTCTTTACGAATCTTTGTTTGTACAGGGCGGTGGCCTGCGAGCTGCACTGCTCCAGAGGCAGGGAACCGGGGTAGACCAGTCCAGGTTCTTTGTACCAGACCGGCATCTTGTGTTTCGCAATCTGTCTGCCACGGATGCATTTGACCGCCAGGTCCATGTCTATGTCCGGCCGGCTGTCCCGGTGCAGCATCAGCAAGGCCGGATCCGCATTCTCGTGTGTAAGCAGGAACTCTTTAAGATTATGCTCATTCATGCTGTAAAGTTACTTCCATTCGGGAAATCTCGGTAAAAATATATAGTTTTGCCAAATTGGAAAAATTCTTTGATGTTTATGGCAATACGTATAGATACGAGAACAACTGGCAGGAGGCTCGTCGGTCTCAGTCACTGGTGGGGAGCTCCGGACATGCCGGAGGGGATGGCGTATCCCTGCATAGAAGTGGAGGACGGGGACGGAGGCACTTATCCGGAACCGCTTACTTTCGTCTGTCAGATAAGGTGTAGGGACATAGCTGATTTGGATATGGAAGGGCTGTTGCCGCATCGGGGAATGTTGTATTTCTTCGCACCGATGGACTATTTCCTCGGAGATGACAGTTCTCCTCTGGACTATCACGATTCTCCTGCGGTGATTTATACAGAGCGGGAGGACGGGCTGGTGCCGTATGAACTGTGTTGGGAGGGGACGGACGAGAGCGTTTTCCGTCCGGCAGAGGAGATGATTTTCACTCCTGCAGACTCTCCGCGAGGTGACGGGCATATCCTGCTTGGAGAACCGTATCAGGACGAGATCCGCCAGGCTCACCCCGGCTGCCTGTCCCTGCTGCAGATAGACGAAGATGACCGCTGGGGCTTGCGCTTCTACGACTGCGGCATGTATTATTTCCTTATCCGTCCGGGAGACCTCAGGAGCCGCAGATGGGAACGTGCAGAAGGCGAACTGTATTTTTATTGATCTGCTCCCCGTCGTCGCCCTGCACCATGCACAGGTATTTCCAGCCGTAATGCTCGTAAAACGAAGTATGCTCCGTGATGAGGTAGAGGGGGCTGATGCCTTTCGCTGCCATGTCCCTGCAGATATGTTTCAGGAGATGTCCGGCAATGCCACGGCGGCGCAGTTCGGGTTCGACGTACAGGGCACAGACATTCGGTGTCAGGTCTTTGCGGTCGTGGAAGTCGTTGGCTATCACACCGGCTCCGGCAATAATCAGTTCCCCGGATGCTTTCGTCTATACTCGTCAGATACTCTTCCAAGGGGATTCCCCATTTCTCCTGAAACCAGTGTGCGGCCTGGTTGCTGACGGTAAGTACAGCCGCACCCGTAAATGGCAAAAGCCCGGATGACGGGGATTTCCGTATCGTCCGGGCTGGTTTCTATACTGTCGGCTGCGGAAGTCCGCTGCGGGACTATGAGCCGAAGTTGTCGAAGAGGATGTTCTCGGGAGGTACTCCGAGGCTGTCGAGCATCTTGAGCACCGACTGGGTCATCATCGGAGGACCGCACATCAGGTAGAGACAGTCCTCGGGAGCCTCGTGGGCCTTGAGGTATGTCTCGTAGAGGACGTTGTGCACGAATCCCACCTTGTATGCAACTCCTGCTGCATCGGCCTCGGGATCCTGACGGTCGAGGGCCAGATGGAACTTGAAGTTGGGGAAGTCGCGCTCTATCTCGTGGAAGTCCTCGAGGTAGAAGGCCTCTTTCAGGCTGCGGGCACCATAGAAGAAGTTGACCTTGCGGCCGGTCTTCTCGGTCTTGAACAGGTGCATGATGTGGCTTCTCATGGGAGCCATTCCGGCACCGCCGCCGATGAAGATGAACTCCTGGTCTGCGGGTGCGTTGTCCGGGATAAAGAACTCTCCGTAAGGGCCCGAGATGATCACCTTGTCACCCGGCTTGCGGGAGAAGATGTAGGACGAGCTGATTCCGGGAGGCACGTTCATGAAACCGCCCTTGGCCTTGTCGAAAGGAGGGGTGGCGATACGGACGTTCAGCATGATGATGTCACCCTCTGCAGGATGGTTGGCCATGGAGTATGCCTTGAAGGTAGGCTCGGAGTTGTGTGCGTGCAGGTTGAATACGCCCATTTTCTCCCAGTCGGCCCTGTAGGGCTCCTCTATGTCCATATCCTTGTAGTCGATATCGTACTTGGGGATGTCGATCTGGATATAGCCGCCGGAGCGGAAGTTGAGGTGCTCGCCTGCGGGAAGCTTCACAACGAATTCCTTGATGAAGGTGGCGACATTCCTGTTGCTTACCACCTCGCACTCGAGTTTCTTGATGCCGAGGATGCTCTGGGGTACGAGAATCTTGAGGTCCTCGCGCACCTTAACCTGGCAGCCGAGTCTCCAGTTGTTCTGCTGCTGCTTGCGGGTGAAGAAACCTACCTCGGTGGGCAGGATGCTGCCGCCGCCGGAAAGCACCTGGCATTTGCACATGCCGCAGCTTCCGCCGCCGCCGCAGGCAGAAGGAAGGAATATCTTCTCGTTGGAGAGGGTGGTCAGCAGGGAGGAGCCGGGATTGACATCGAGGACTCTCTCGCCGTTGTTGATATCGATCTTGACATTGCCCTGAGGGGTCAGTTTTGCCTTGGCCACCAGCAGGAGAGCGACCAGTATCAGGGTCACTACAAGGAACGTGATAATTGATACGATAAGTATTGTAGTCATACGTCAGTCCTCCTATAATTGAATACCCATGAAGCTCATGAATGCTATACCCATGAGACCGGTGATGATGAATGAGATTCCGAGGCCCTTGAGAGGCTTGGGAACGTTGGAGTAGGCGAGTTTCTCACGGATGGCCGCGATGGTCACGATGGCGAGGAACCAGCCGATTCCGGATCCGAGGGCATAGACTGTCGCGTAACCGAGGTTGGCGAAGTCCCTTTCCTGCATGAACAGTGAGGCACCCATCACGGCGCAGTTCACTGCGATCAGGGGAAGGAAGATACCCAGTGAAGAGTAAAGGGCGGGGGAGAATTTCTCCACGACCATCTCCACGAGCTGGGTGATGGCGGCGATTACCGCGATGAATACTATGAAGCTCAGGAAGCTCAGGTCGAGGTCTGCAAGAGCGGGGCTGATCCACGACATCGCTCCGGGAGTGAGGAAGAACTTGTTGAGCAGGTAGTTGATGGGCAGGGTAACGAGGATTACGAATATCACTGCGATACCCAGGCCGAAAGCTGTCTTGACATTCTTCGATACAGCCAGGAATGAGCACATCCCCAAGAAGTATGCGAAAATCATGTTGTCGACGAATATCGACTTGACAAATAGACTTAAATATTCCATAGTGATGTGCCTTTATTATTTTTCGATAAGATCTTTCTGTATGCCTCTCTGCAGCCAGATGATCAGACCTACCAGGATGAGGGCCATGGGAGGGAGAATGATCAGGCCGTTGTTCATGTAACCGGCTTCATACCAGCTCTGAGGTATGACCTGGAATCCGAAAAGGGTGCCTGAGCCGAAAAGCTCGCGGATGAATGCCAGCACCACCAGTATCATACCGTAGCCTAGACCGTTGGCGATACCGTCCACGAAAGAGGGCCAGGGCTTGTTGCCGAGGGCGAAAGCCTCGATACGGCCCATGATGATACAGTTGGTGATGATCAGACCGACGTACACGGACAGCTGCTTGCTGACCTCATAGGCGTATGCCTTGAGGAACTGGTCGATGAGGATTACGAACAGCGATACGAGCACCAGCTGGACGATGATTCGTATACGGTTGGGAATCGTATTGCGCAGCAGGGATGCGAACAGGCTTGAGAATCCGGTCACGAATGTAACCGACAGAGCCATCACGCAGGCAGGCTCAAGCTTTACGGTAACTGCCAGCGAGGAGCAGATACCCAAGACTAAGACCGTTACCGGGTTGGCCTTGAAAAACGGGTTTTGATATATTTCCTTTTTCATGATTATCTTTCAGCTTTCTGTTTTTCAAGATAAGGTTCATAATATTCGAGCCACTGGCGTATTGCATTCTCCAGGGCACGGCTGGTGATGGTACCGCCGGAGATGGCGTCGATTTCATGTGCAGAGCCTTCGGGAGCACCTCCCTTGACAACTGTCACCGATACCAGGCTGCTTCCGTCGAAGATGGACTTGCCGATGAACTGGTTGCTGAAATGGGGCGTGGCTATCTCAGCACCCAGACCGGGAGTCTCTCCCTTGTGGAGGAAGGTGGCACCGTAAATCGTGTTGTAGTCGTCCTTGAGGGATACATAGCCCCAGATAGGACCCCACAGACCGGCTCCGTATATGGGGAATATCTCGACCTTGCTGCCGTCGTCCAAAGTGCAGACGAAGACGGGGAGGGTGAGCTTTGACACATCGGGATTGGCCTGTTTCATGATATCATACTGGGATTTCAGGCCTGCTGTAAGGGCGAGGGAGAATGCGTCTCCATCCACTTTGTTGCCCTGTGCATCGACCAGATAGGAGTCTGTGATGTATTTGTTGAACTCCTGTTCCACGTATGCGTTCTTGTCAGAAGCCTCATCGGCTCCCTGGCCGAGGTTGACCGAGGACAGAATGCTCTGGCGGGTCTCGGTGTTCACGTTGGCCTGCTGCTTGCCGCTCAGGGATACGGACACGTACGCGAGAACAGCAGCCACGATCACCACCATGACGGTGGAGTAGATAACTGTATATGTGTTACTGTTGGTATTCATAGTGTGATTCTCCCTTATTGATTGATTTGCGCTCTCTTGAGACGTTTCTTGATGTTCCTCTGAACTACACAGTAGTCAATCAGCGGAGCGAATGTGTTCATAAGCAGGATGGCCAGCATCATTCCTTCCGGATATCCGGGGTTGAATACCCTGAGGATAATGGTGAAGGCACCTATCAGGAAGCCGTAGATCCATTTTCCTGTCTCGGTCTGGGCCGAGGTTACAGGATCGGTGGCCATGAATACTGCTCCGAATGCGAAGCCGCCCATAATCAGGTGCTCCCATGCGGGGAGCGCGAGGTAGGACGAAGTGTCAGGAGCGAGGGCGTTGCAGAGGTAGCCGATTGCCAGAGCTCCAATAACGGTGGACAGCATGATTTTCCAGCTTGCCACTCCGAAGAACAGCAGGATGGCGGCACCGATGAGGATTGCTACGGTTGAGGTCTCGCCGGGACATCCGGGAATGAATCCGAGGAACATGTCCAGGGCTGAGGGCATATTGGAGAAATTGCCGAGGGCTGCGTCCGCAAGGGGAGTGGCTCCGGAATATCCGTCAACGCCGGCGACCCATACCTTGTCACCTGACATGCTGGCAGGGTATGCGAAGAAGAGGAATGCCCTGGCGATGAGTGCGGGGTTCCAGATGTTCATGCCTGTGCCTCCGAATACCTCCTTGCCGATGATGACTGCGAAAGCCACTGCGAGGGCGAGAATCCAGAGAGGGGTGGTGATGGGCACGATCAGGGGAATGATCATACCTGTAACCAGATATCCCTCATTGACCTCATGTCCGCGGATCTGTGCGGAGGCGAATTCTATGCCGAGACCAACGATGTAGGATACCAGATAGAGGGGCAGTATCTTGAGGAAACCGAACCACACCATCTGCCAGAAGCCCATTTCAGTGCCTGATGCGATGCTGTGCTGATAGCCTATGTTGTAGATACCGAAGAGGAGGGTGGGGATAAGGGCGACCACCACGATGATCATGACTCTCTTGAGGTCATTGCAGTCCCTTACGTGCGAGCCGCTCTTGGTGACGGTGTCGGGCACTCTGAGGAACGACTGGAAAGCCTCGATGGTAGAGTCGAATATTGAGCCTTTTTTCTCTTTATTTTCCATATTCTTAAGCCATTTCTTTAATCATGAGGTCAATTCCCTTGGACACGATAGCCTGTATGTCTATCTTCGAAGGGTCGATGTATTCGCAGAGAGCGAAGTCTTCCTCCACCACCTCGTAGATGCCGAGCTGCTCCATCTTGTCGATGTCCTCGGCGAGGATGGCCTTGAGCAGGTACACGGGATAGATGTTCATGGGGAACACCTGGGCGTACTTGTTAGTCATCACGAATGCTCTCACTCCTCCGTTGAGGTTGGAGTCCATCTTGTATTTCTTCTTGGGAGTCAGCCATGAGAAGTATGTGGATGCAAAACTGTACTTCTTGGTCCTGAAAGGCTTGGCCCATCCGAATGTCTCAAAGTAGGTGCCTTCAGTGATCAATGAGATGCAGTCGTCATAGAAGCCCAGGTATCCGTCCTTGCCGACATTGGTGCCGGTGAGGATGTTGCCGCTGATGTAGCGGACAGGGCAGCCCTGCTGGAGCTTCTCCACGTTGTCGTTGACCATGTCGGCTATGTTGCTGAAGCACATGCCGCTGATGCATTTGATATAACCGGGGGCGCTTACCCTGGGGCCTCCTACTGCCACTGTCTTGCGCATGTCCACCCTGCCGGTGTTGAAGAATCGGCCCATGATGGCCAGCATCTGGAGATTGACGGTCCAGATCAGGTCTCCCTTGTTGATGGGGCAGACGTGATTGATCTGCACGCCTACGTTCCCTGCGGGGTGAGGTCCGTCGAAGATGTGGAACTCGACTCCGGAGATCTTGTGGAAAGGCGAGCTTGCATGTGTTCTTGCGCACAGCCCGAAATGGATCTTCGGAGCTATCTTGGCAAGCACATTGACAGCAGTCTGGATGTCCTCGACCTCATCCTTAAGGATGAAATCGTAGTCCGCAGCCAGCGGTGCCGTGTCGAATCCCGAGATATAGATGGCCTTGGGACGTACTTCAGGGTTGGGCACGATGCCGTAGGGACGCTGCTTGATGCATGGCCACAGTCCGCTTTCCAGAAGGGCTGTGACAGCCTCCTCCGCGGTGATGGCCTCCGGTTTGGGAAGATTGAATTCGGCATAGACCGTTTCCGGATCGGCCTTGATTCTGATCTCGAGAAGTTTTCTCTTCTCTCCTCTGACAATTTCCGAAACAGTGCCGCTTACAGGGGACGTGAACTTGATATCGGGTCTTTTTTTATCGACAAAAAGGACGGTTCCCGCCTTGACGGCATCACCTTCCTTTACTGCGAGTTTGGGAATAAGACCTTTGAAATCGGTTGGCTTGACAGCGACTGTCTCAGAAACTATACTTTTGAGGATTTGAGCGGACGGTACACCTTCAACGGGTATATCGAGCCCTTGTTTCAATTTTATATAGTCAACCATAACCTATTATATAAAGTAAATTTGGCTGCAAATATAGATAAAACTTTTGTAGATTTGCGACGAAAACAAAAAAGATTGCACAATGAATTTGTTGGAATTGAATAGCTCTCAGCAAGAAGCAGTTAGGTGTATTGACGGGGCGTCCATGATTATAGCCGGAGCAGGTTCCGGCAAGACCCGTGTGCTTACATGGAAGATAGCCGCGGTCATAGAGAGCGGGGTCGAGCCATCATCCATAATGGCTCTGACTTTCACCAACAAGGCGGCGAAGGAGATGAAGGAGAGAGTCGCGGCCATAGTCGGAAAGGAGAAGGCACGTCGCCTGTGGATGGGCACGTTCCATTCCATCTTTGCAAGGATATTGAGGGAATATGCAGATCTGCTGGGATTTCCGAAAGCTTTTACCATATATGACGCATCCGATGCCAGGAACGCCGTAAAGGTGTGCATAAAGGAATTGCAGCTGGACGACAAGAACTATAAGCCTGGCGAGGTGCTCTCGCGTATATCCACAGCCAAGAACTATCTGGTCACTGCATCCGACTATATGAACAACGCCGAGGCGATCCGCAAGGACACCCAGATGCGCAGGGGCCGGATATGCGATGTGTATAAACTATATGCGGAGAAATGCAAGGCTGAGGGAGTCATGGATTTCGATGATATCCTGCTTTATACCAATATTCTGCTGAACAAGCATCCGGAAGTGGCGGAAAATCTTAGAAACGCCATCTCGCACATTCTCGTGGATGAGTACCAGGATACCAATATGGCCCAGTACAGGATAGTCCGGATACTGGCCGCCAGGAGCCACAACATCACTGTGGTCGGGGATGACTCCCAGAGCATCTATGCCTTTCGCGGGGCACGGATCCAGAATATCCTCAACTTCAAGAGGGACTATCCGGAGGCGAAGGAGTTCCGTCTGGAGCAGAACTACCGTTCTACCCAGACCATTGTCAATGCGGCCAATTCTGTCATAGCGCACAACACGAACCGTCTGAAGAAAGAGTGCTTTTCGGAGGGTGAAAAAGGCGAGAAGATAGAGCTGATACGCGCCTACGACGACCGGGAGGAGGCCTCTGCCATAGTGTCGTCCATCATGAGAAGAATATATGCCACCAAGGCTTCATACGACTCTTTTTCGATACTCTACCGGGTCAATTCCCAGTCCAGGGTGCTGGAGGAGGCGCTTCGTAAGAGAAATATACCATATATAATATATGCGGGCCATTCGTTTTACGAACGCAAGGAGGTTAAGGACATGCTGGCCTATCTTCGTCTGGTGCTCAACCACAACGACAATGAGGCTTTCCGCCGTATAGTCAACCTGCCGTCAAGGGGGATAGGGCAGACCTCGCTTTCGAGGCTTTCGGATGCCGCATCAGCTAAAGGACTCTCATTGTGGGAAATGTGTTCAAGCCATGAACTGGACCGATGGGACATAAAGGAGGCTGCGGCTGCCCGGCTGCGGATGTTTGCGGATATGATAGACAGTTTCAAGGCCCGCCTCTGGACAGACGATGCATATACATTGGCTGTTGCCATAGCGGAAGGCTCCGGTCTGCTGCCCTCTCTGAGGTCGGACTTGTCGGTGGAGGGGATGTCGGCTCTGGGCAATGTGACGGAGCTGTTGAACGGTGTGCAGGAATTTGTGACCACTGAGACAGAAACGGCGGAAGAAATCGGTGAATACGGAAGGATTCCTACGCTGGATGCGTATATGGAGAATGTCGCCTTGCTTACCGATGCGGATAACGCAGATGAGGAGGATGAGAACAACCGCGTGAGACTCATGACAGTCCATGCCTCAAAAGGCCTTGAATTTCCATACGTGTATATAGCAGGAATGGAGGAGAACCTCTTTCCGTCCTCCATGTCGTCCACAGATGAGAATGTGGAGGAAGAGAGACGGCTTTTCTATGTGGCACTTACACGGGCGGAGAAGGCGGTGGCCTTGTCATATGCCGGAAGCCGCTTTCTGAACGGCAAGACATCGGTATGCCGGCCCAGCCGCTTTCTCAAGGAGATAGATCCGAAGTATGTAAATGGTACGGTGGATGATTTTACGTCAGTGGGAGATGATGAGGATGGCTTCGGAAGCAGTTGGAGAGACAGGGGGCTCAGCAGGAGCGGTGCGGTTCAGGCCAGGGTGTCCGCCGGTCCTGATATGTCCAGGCTCAGGCCCCTTGGCGGACAGCGCATGCCGTCAGGTTCTCCAGTGTCAGTCAAGGCTTCGTCGGCTGCAGGTACAGCGGATGTTTCTGCGGGTGATAAAGTGCGTCATGGTATTTTCGGTATCGGAACGGTAGTGTCGGTTTCCGGTGACGGTCCTGATGCCAAGGCTATAATAAAATTTAATGCAACTGGGGAGAAAACCCTTGTTTTAAGATATGCAAAGTTGCAAAAAATATAACAATTGTTAATAAAAAACTTGCCCGTGCGTAGTTGTGGCATGAGAATTGTAATATGAAGCATTGAAGTTTTTCATAGTTTAAGTTTAGGTTAAGTAGCAAGGCTGCGTCCGATCTGAAGGGTGCGGCCTTGTGAATTTTAGAGGACTCCGCTTCAGGTTGTCACAAAATGATTCTTCGTACATTCATCATGACACGTTCTGATACTAGGATTATGGAAAAAGTCATGAAAGTTGAGAAAAAAGAATATCTGATGACAATAATCAGTATATTGTCAATCATTTGTATTGCTGTATTCGCGATTGTGCTGCTGGTTTGAGTACGGTTCTCTACAGTAGTTCGATGTTGCTCCTGTCCTTGATGCCGTTCATTGCATTCCTGGTATCGAATACAGCCTTGGAGTGTTTCTGTACGAATTCATAATCCACGCCATTGTGGGCTGTGGTTATTATTGTGATGTCGGAGTTTTCGAGAAGTTCCTGGGTCAGTGAAGGCTCTCCTTTGAATGTAAGGCCGTTGTCAGTATATTCTTTCACGTAGGGGTCATAGAAGGAAACTTCGGCTCCTTTCTTGCGCAGCAGTCTTGTCACCCGTATTGCCGGACTTTCCCTGCAGTCGTCGATGTCAGCCTTATATGCGACACCAAGTATCAGAATCTTGGCTCCTTTAAGGGATTTGGAGAAATTGTTGAGTATATTCGCCGTTCTTTGCACGCAGTATTCAGGCATCCTGTCGTTTATCATCATTGACGCCTCGATCATGGATGTATGGAAAGAGTATTCCCTGACTTTCCAGCTGAGATAGTACGGATCAAGAGGTATGCAGTGCCCGCCAAGTCCGGGCCCCGGATAGAAGGCCTGGAATCCGTATGGTTTTGTTTTCGCTGCTTCGATTACTTCCCAGATATTTATCTTCATCCTTTCACATAGCATGGCCATCTCGTTGATGAGGCCGATGTTTATGTTCCTGTATGTGTTTTCGAGGATTTTTTCCATTTCCGCAATGGCAGGAGAGGATACGGTATGGACACTTCCCTCCAGAAAGCTCTCGTACATGGCCTTGATGGCCTCTTCTGCATCCGCACCTATCGCACCTACTACTTTTGGCGTATTCGATGTCTTGTAAAGCCTGTTCCCCGGATCCACTCTTTCAGGAGAAAAGGCGAGATAGAAATCCTTTTCACATACCAGACCCGACCCTTTTTCTAAAATGGGCCGGACTATATCAGAAGTGGTGCCGGGGAATGTAGTGGACTCCAGCACCACCATTGTCCCTTTTTTCAGGAATTCGGATATCTGTATGGATGAATGCTCGATGTATGAAAGATCAGGCTGCTGGTGCGTGTCGAGGGGTGTCGGGACGCAGATGGCTATGAAGTCGGCCTCGGATATCCTGCTGAAGGAGGATGTGGCCTCCAGAAGTCCGGACAGGACGAGCTGTCTTAGCTGGCTGCTGTCCACGTCAGGGATATAGTTCTCGCCTTTGTTGATTCTGCTTACTTTGCTTTCAAGCAGGTCGAAACCTATGGTTCTGAATCCGGCCCTGGCTATTTCCACGGCAAGTGGAAGTCCTACATAGCCAAGTCCGACAACGCCTGCGACAATGCTCCTCTCCGAAATTTTCTTCAAAAGCTGCTCTTTCATAACCGGGAATTCAATATAATCCAACAAAGATAAATCTTTTTGCGACAATATGTCATTCCAGATGGAATTCCTTGATGTTTTTCACACCAGGGGTGCCGAAGTAGTTCTCGATGTCTCCCTTGACATACAGTTTGCGGCCCAGGCAGTCTGGATGGTCGACCAGATTGACGGCATCCCTGATGTCACCCGTGCTTGGAAGTTCTATTGCAGCGCATTCTTCTCTCGTCGATGCGTCCGGATTGTCAGAAATGGCAAGATGCGAGGATTTTGTAAAAGGCGGCTCCAGCTTGATGTTGGACGTAGTGACGTCCCCTCCCACAATATATCCGCACACCCATACTTCTTCGGCGCCTACGTTTAGGAGCAGGTCCGCTACAGAGAACGCCTTGTCCATTGACGAGCCGTTGTTGCCGCTTCCGATCATGTAGTCTTCGTATATCCAGTTCCGGGTGGTGTCCACGGATACGGTAAAGGAACCGGATGTCTCGCCGGATGCGGACAGTTTTATAGTCATTATGTCTGCTGCGGCCAGCTGGCGGGACAGGATAGGTGTGGTTTCGTCATCCTTCTTGCTTACCACTTTCAGAATACCCGGCAGAAAATATGCTATCCTGTGTTCCCTGAACGGATATGCCAGAGAGTACTTGTCGGACTCTATTGATATTTCTGCATTGAAGAACCTGTCCTTGAAGGAATCATCGAAAATGAGCCTCATGCCGCAGTTCTGCTGCGTGCATCCGAATGCGACGGCTATGGTCTGGCCGCTGCCTGCCACAACCGTGCGGCTGTCTCCGAACTGAGGCATTGCGAACTGAGGTTCGGAGAACTCGATGGAGTGCAGTGAGACATCATAGCTTCCGGCCTGAACCTGAATGGGGTCAGGCCTGTCTCCGTAAGGTCCTTTGTAGATGTTTTTGCCGTCTGAGCCGGTGATTGTTAGAATGAAGTCATTGGTGTCAGGAAGCACGATGTCGGAGCCGTTTGACTTCAACTGTTCGGTAAGCCTGCTCATGGAATAGTTGCTGTAATCAGGGGAAAGTGCAAAAGAAATATATGCGTCTCCCCGCATTTCGTCCTGGCAGCCTGCTGCAACAGAAGCTGCAATAAGGAGGACGATCCCTTTCAACAATTTAGCTGTCATATAATTTCTTTTAAAAAATTAAACGTGCTGCAAATATAGCGCAGCAGTAATACTGGGACGGAAAAGAAAAAAAACGTGTGATAATATTTTTGTTTTTAGAAAAAAATTAAATTTGTAGATGACAACACTAACTAATGAAATATGTATAGCATAACTTCTCACCCGATTCTCCCGGTGCCTCCCGGAGAATCTGTGTCATTTGATTTTGAGGGCAGAACAATAACAGGACAGAAGGGACAGACCATAGCGGCTGCCCTGCATAAGGCAGGGTATCCTGTACACAGTCTCAGTCTGGACCACCGCAATCGTACTATGGAGTGCGGCATCGGCAAATGCGGGGCCTGCGAGATGCTTGTGGACGGCAGGATCCGCCGTATCTGTGTCACTAAGGTGGACGGGGTACGGGAGGTCGTCAGACTCAGTGCAGGCAATGGTTTTAAGGGTATGCTTGTCGCTGAAAGGGACGGCAGAGAGGAAGAAAGGGAGGTCTACAGGACAACTGTGGCCATTATCGGTGCAGGTCCGGCAGGTCTGGCTGTCCGCGAGGAACTGCTTAAGGAGGGTGTGGACTGCCTGGTCATAGACAGCAACAGTGAGATCGGAGGGCAGTTCCTGATGCAGACCCACCAGTTCTTTTTCTTCGAGAAGGAGAAACGCTTCGGCGGTATGAGAGGATTCGATATCGCCAGGACTCTCGCCGGAGACTCCCACGAGGGCATCATGCTGGATTCCGTGGTCTGGGATATCCTCGAGGGCAAGAGACTTGCGGTGAAGAATATAGTGCAGGATAAGGTGTTCTACGTGGATGCCGATGAGCTGGTCATCGCCACAGGTGCGGTACCGTTCATGCCGGCCTTCAAGAACGATGATGTCCCCGGAGTCTATACGGCGGCAGTGGTGCAGAGGATGATGAATACCCAGTTCACGCTTCTGGGCAAGAATATACTGACAGTAGGTGCCGGCAATATAGGATACCTGACATCATATCAGGCCATGCAGGCCGGGGCCAATGTGAAGATGATCATTGAGGGAATGCCCCGTGAGGGCGGTTTCCCCGTGCAGGCCAACAGGGTGCGCCGTCTCGGAATCCCCATCCTGACATCCCACGTGCTGGTGGAGGCCGTACCGAATGCCGACTATACCGGCATTACCGGGGCCATTATCGCCGAGTGCGAGAATTTCAAGCCCATACCCGGGACGGAGAGATTGGTTGACGGTATCGACTGCATCAATATATGCACCGGCCTGATGCCTGACAACCAGCTCTTTGTCAAGGGTAATGCCATATACGGCCGCAGCTGCCACGGGGTAGGTGACTCGGTACGTATAGGAGAGGGCACTTCGGCTGTCCTGCGCGGACGGCAGTGCGCCTATGAGATCCTCCAGAATCTCGGACGCCGTTTCAATTACGACAATTACCTGCAGGTGTCCAAGGAATACATTGATTCCCAGCAGCATCCCGTGAGAATCCTCCAGGAGCCCGCGATGCCTTCGGTCGAGAGAGCCGCAGCCGCTCCCTTTGTGATTATGGACTGCCTTTACGGATTTGCCTGCAATCCCTGCTCTTTCTCCTGCAAGCAGGGAGCCATCACCAAGAGCTCTACTTCTACTACCCCGAAGATAGATTATGACAAGTGTATCGGCTGTATGCAGTGCGTGTACCAGTGTCCGGGACTGGCCATTTTCGGTTACGATACCCGTGCCGGAAAGCTCTTTCTGCCCATTGAGTACGATGCAAAGGAAGGCTCTGAGGTATTCCTGGTGGATGACAACGGCCGCAAGGTCGGCGAGGGCGTCATAGAGAAGATCCAGCTCAAGCCCAACAAGACCAATGTCGCCCGCGTCAAAGTGGACAGGATATATGACGGCGGCGTGCTGACCGATGCCCGCGGATTCATCGTAAAGGAAAAATATCCTGAGCCTGTGGAGATGAAGCCGGCTCCGGCAGCTGACGGCAAGACCTATATATGCCACTGTGAAGATATTACCATCGAGCGTATGCTGGAACTCATAGGAGACCGCAAGTCTATTTCGGCCGATGAGCTGAAGCACATATCCCGTATGGGTATGGGACCATGCCGTGGCAAGAGATGTCTTTCGAGGGCCAAATCCGCCCTGCGCTCTTATGGCATAGAAGTGACCGGAGACTTTACTCCGCGTGCTCCTATGGCTTCGTTGGTAGAACTGGGCGATGTGGTCGGTACGTCCATGGCAGACAAGCTGATATTGCCTGTCGGAGCCGTTACCGACGGAGGCAAGGTGGGGGCCCTGGTGGCAGGAGGCGGTATGGCCGGGTCTGCGGTGTTCCGCTATCTGGCCGAGGCCGGTTTTGCTCCCGTGTTGGTCAATAAGGACCGCGGCAGTTCGTGGAGGAATATTGCCGGAGGCCGTCCTGCGTTCTCCCTGCCGGCTCTGGCAGATATCGCAAACCACAATCTGGAGATATTCCGTGACCTGCAGCAGCATACCGATATCGATTTCCGGCTGATACGCTACGTCAACTTCGCTCACGACGAGGCCACCTACAGGTCTCTCGATGCCGCCAGGGCCTGGTCGAAGGCTTATATGGTGGATCCCAATGACTTCCGGAAGGAGATATCGCCTTATATGAATCCCTCTCTGAATCTGTACGTTGCCGCCCAGGTGACGGAGGACTGCTGGCAGGCGACGCCGGGCAAGACCGTTGATGCGGTGCGCCGGATCGGACGCAGCCATGGCGGCCGCATACTCGAGGATACCGAGCTGGTGGATGTCCGCAAGATTGGCGGGGAATACGATGTTCTGGTGCAGGACAGTTCACACAGGTACATCAGGTTCCGCACGGAAATATTCATCAATGCCCTCGGTTTCGGGGCGGAGAAATTCGCACACATGCTCGGCATCGAGACAGGACTGTATCCTGTGAGACATCAGGCTTTTATAACCAAGCGTTTGCCGCTGTTGGGCAAGGACGGTAACCAATTGGACATGCTGATAGACCGCCGTCATTACAAAGGCTTCTCTGCAGTGTACGGCCAGCAGCTCGCAGATACCGGCCAGATCATCGGCTGTGCATCGCCTGCTGCCGATCCGGCCGAGTCAGGCAAGGACCTGCGGGTCAATACCAGATCCTTCCTCGAGATAGTCTCCGAAGTGTTCACGGAGTGGATACCGTCCCTGAAGAACGTGGGCATCCAGGCCACATGGGCCGGTTACTACGTGGAGCCGAGGTATATCGTGGACCCGGCTCTGGGCCTCTTCATCGGTATGCGCGGTCACGGTTTCATGCTTTCGCAATATATCGGCAAGCTTTATGTCGACGCACTCCTCGGCCGTCCCGTACCGGATTACTTCAAGGACCTTTCTCTCTCCGGCCCCGGCCTCGGCGAACAGGCCTTCAAATAACTCTTTAATCCGGAACCTCAATAGTGCCGGAAAGCCTTCCTGCTGGAGATGATGTGGAAAAGAGGTTGTAAACAGACGAGAAAAGATAAAATCGATAAAGATGACGCAATTGCAAATGGCGAATACAGAAATGGAGGATGCGCGCCGCATACTGAGACCGAGACGGGAGGACACCCACAAGGGAGATTACGGTCATGCGCTGCTGGTCTGCGGCTCGCGCGGTATGGCGGGAGCGGCTGTCCTGGCGGCGACGGGTGCCCTGCGTTCAGGTTGCGGTTTGGTGACGGTGCATCTGCCTGCTTCCGAACGTACAGCGATTCACTGCACCTGTCCTTCTGCCATGGTGGACTGTGATCCTCGGGGACATTTTTCCATATTGCCCTCTAATCTTGAACGCTATGCAGCAGTCGGATGTGGCTGCGGTATCGGGCGGCATCCTGATACAGAGGTAGCATTGAGACACCTGCTTGGCATCTGGTGTCGGCCGATGGTACTGGATGCGGATGCCCTGAATATAATTGCTGCCAGTCCCGATATGCAGAAAATGGTTCCGGAAGGTTCGGTGCTGACTCCGCACCTCGGAGAACTTCATCGTCTGGTGGGGGAGTGGGACAGTCCTGAAGCGAGGCTGACGAAAGCGGCTGCATTGGCTGGGCGGACCCGCAGCTGCGTAGTAGTCAAGGGACCTCATTCGGCAGTCATTGCACCTGACGGACAGATGTTTTTCAACACTACCGGTAATCCCGGGATGGCCACTGGCGGCAGCGGCGATGTCCTTACGGGCCTTCTTACGGGCCTTCTTGCCTCCGGCTATCCGGCATTCGAGGCGGCCCGTCTTGGAGTATGGCTGCACGGCAGGGCAGGAGACATAGCCGCTTCACGTTACGGGCAGAACGGGATGAACAGCCGTGATATCTCCGACTGTATCGGGGAGGCGTTCCTGTCTCTGGAAAAATCACTGTAAAAAGGTTGCCGGAAGGAAAGATACGGCAAGCAGCAGTGAAAATACAGTCTGGAGCTGTGCCGTCATGGCATCGAGGTTCCGGACTGTATCTAGTCCTGTGATGCGCAGCCATTTTGCAACGTCCAGCATATTACCGAAATTCATCCCGCTTATTATCAAAGACATACGTTTTAGCAACTTGCTGGACCCGGCATATTTCGCCACCAAACGGCCATCCAGCCCCATATCCTCACAAGTCCAGCAGATGTCCTTTTCCAGAGCATCTGATTATCAGGCGTTTCTGTAAGCGCACTTTGTTGGACATGAGGTATACATCAACGCCTGAAGTCTGGCCCGCTGAAAATCAACAGGCCGTTTCCCATTGTGTCCGTAATTTCACAGTAACAGTACGCATACCTCACTGAGAATCTACTGACACGTCTGCAGGCCTCCTGGACCTGCAGCATCACCCAAGCCTCCGGGCGACAAGGTCCAATAAACAGTCAGTTCATGCCGCTGTCGGGGAACAGTGTCCCCTTGGCTGCATGAACTGAATATCACTGACTCAAAAGCAGTATTACGGATATAATACCTGCCTGATGGGTATTTTCTGCGGACTACGGCCTTCTACATCCATCAGTATGTCCTGACTGCCACCCCCGACAGGAAAGACAATACCTTCTTCTCCTATGTATTGTACTTCCCCGTCACTTTTCTGGCAGGATACGGTAGACAACATCGCGCATACTGCGCTGAGGTTTAGAACCTATTCTGCCTGACGTTCTCCGCCACGGTTGCCACGGGGTCTCCTGTCACGACGTCTGTCACGGCCTCCACGACGGTTTTCTCCGCCTCCACCGCGTCTTTCGCTGACACCCGCATTAACACCGACATTGGGAGAAAGGTCGCGTTTTCCGTAAACCTCACCAAGGCAGATCCACACCTTGATTCCGAGAACGCCTACCTTTGTATGTGCCTCTGCCAGTGCGTAATCAATATCGGCCCGGAATGTATGCAGTGGAGTACGTCCCTCCTTATAAAGTTCCTTACGGGCCATTTCAGCTCCGCCAAGACGGCCGCTGATAAGCACCTTGATACCCTCTGCGCCCATGCGCATAGTGCCGGCTACAGCCATCTTGATTGCACGACGGTAGGATACACGGCCCTCCACCTGACGGGCGATGTTGTTGGCCACGATGTTGGCATCAAGCTCGGGTCTCTTGACCTCGAAGATATTGATCTGAACTTCCTTGTTGGAGATTTTCTTCAATTCCTCCTTCAGTTTGTCCACTTCCTGGCCTCCCTTGCCGATGATGGCGCCTGGACGGGCAGTATGGATGGTCACTGTGATGAGCTTGAGTGTCCTCTCTATGACAATCTTGGAGAGGTTGACCTTGGAGATACGGGCATTGAGGTACTCACGTATCTTGGAGTCTTCAAGCAGCTTTGCTGCATAGTCATCCCCGCCGTACCAATTGGAGTCCCAGCCGCGGATGATACCTATTCTGTTGCTGATAGGGTTGATTTTCTGTCCCATTTATTTTTCCTCCTGATTAGCGGGTTCGTTATTCACTTCTGATTTTGCCGGCTTCACTCCGACGATGATGGTCACATGGTTGGAGCGCTTGCGGATACGTCCGGCACGGCCCTGGGGAGCTGTGCGGATACGCTTGAGGGTCGTGCCCTGGCCGACCATGATGGTCTGCACGATGACGTTGCCGTCCTCGAGTTCCTTACGGGCACCTTCGTTCTTGGCTTCCCAGTTGGCAATGGCGCTTCTGAGGAGCTTCTCCAGGCGGATAGAGGCCTCTCTCTTGGTATATTTGAGGATATCAAGAGCACGGTTTACCTCAACGCCTCTGATCATGTCAGCGACCAGACGCATCTTGCGGGGCGATGTAGGAACATCGTTCAGCTTGGCGATCGCTGTTGTCTTCTTTATTTCTTTCAGCCTGTCGGCCATTTCTTTCTTACGAGATCCCATTGTGATTCTTTTTAGTTATTAACGGTTGCCCGAATGTCCTTTGAATGTACGGGTCGGAGCAAACTCTCCAAGTTTGTGTCCTACCATGTTCTCGGTAACGTATACCGGAATAAACTTGTTTCCGTTGTGTACAGCGATGGTATGGCCGACAAAGTCAGGAGAGATCATGCTGGCGCGGGACCAGGTCTTGATTACTTCTTTCTTTTTGGTACCCTCGTTCATGGCCAGAACCTTCTTCTCGAGACTTTCCTGGATGTAGGGACCTTTTCTAAGTGATCTACTCATAATTCTCTGATTTTATTCCGGTTATTTCTTACGTCTTTCGATGATAAACTTATTGGAAGTATTCTTGGGATTACGTGTCTTGTAACCTTTTGCAGGAATACCCTTGCGCGAACGGGGATGTCCTCCTGACGCGCGTCCTTCACCACCACCCATAGGGTGATCGACAGGGTTCATCACAACACCACGGTTGCGGGGCCTGCGGCCGAGCCAGCGGCTGCGTCCTGCCTTGCCGGACGATTCGAGATTGTGATCGGAATTGGAAACCGTACCCACAGTGGCACGACATGTGACAAGTACCATTCTGGTCTCGCCTGAAGGGAGGCGCAGGATGGCATGTTTGCCCTCGCGTGCTGTCAGCTGAGCGTAAGTTCCGGCGCTTCGTGCCATTGCGGCACCCTGACCGGGACGGAGCTCGATGTTGTGGACCATGGTTCCGAGAGGAATTTCTGAAAGAGGAAGAGCATTGCCGAGATCAGGTGATACGCCAGGGCCTGACATGATCTTCTGGCCCACACGGATACCTGCCGGAGCAATGATATACCTTTTTTCGCCGTCCGCATATACCACCAGCGCAATGCGGGCACTGCGGTTGGGATCGTATTCGATGGTCTTGACGGTTGCCGGGCAGTTGTCCTTGTCACGACGGAAGTCGATGATACGGTACATTCTCTTGTGTCCGCCACCGATGTAGCGCATGGTCATCTTGCCGGTGTTGTTACGGCCGCCCGTCTTTCTCAGAGGCTCAAGGAGAGACTTCTCCGGTTTAGAACAGGTGATCTCGTCAAATGCGCTTATTGCCTTATTTCTCTGACCAGGTGTGGTCGGTTTGAATTTACGTATTGCCATAGGATTAAATGTTGCTGTAGAAATCAATCTTATCCTCACCGGCCAGGGTCACATAAGCTTTCTTGTAGTGATTGGCACGGCCCTTCAATAATCCCGCCTTGGTATAGCGGCTCTTGCGTTTGCCATGGTAGTTGACAGTATTGACATCCTTCACTGTCACCCCGTAGTGCTCCTCGACCGCCTTCTTGATCTCTATCTTGTTGGCAGCGCGGTCTACGATGAAACCGTAACGGTTCAATTTATCGCCCTGAACCGTCATTTTCTCTGTTACGATAGGCTTAATTATAATTCCCATGTCTCCTATGGTTTATTTGCGTCTTGATGCAATGATGTCCTGCACACCGTCCACCATCACGAGCTGATATGCGTTCATGATACCGTAGGTGCTTATCTCATCAACGGAGATAACATTGACATTCTGAAGATTGCGTGAAGACTTGTAAATATTCTCACTGTTTTCAGGAAGTACGAACAAAGTCCTTCTTCCATTGGCTTTGATATTATCCAGAATCTGGATGAACTCCTTGGTCTTGGGAGCGTCCATGCTGAAAGGCTCGACCATGATGATCGCATTCTCCTGAGCCTTGTAGGACAGGGCCGAGTAACGTGCGAGCTGTTTGAGCTTCTTGTTGAGCTTGAAACGGTAGCTGTGAGGCTTAGGACCGAATGCACGGCCGCCACCGACGTAGATGTTGGACTTGATGCTGCCGTGACGGGCTCCTCCGCCGCCTTTCTGACGACCCATTTTCTTAGTGCTGTAGCTGACCTCGGAACGGTCCTTGGTCTTATGGGTACCCTGACGCTGGTTGGCCAGGTACTGCTTTACATCCAGATAGATCGCGTGGTCATTCGGTTCTATGCCGAAGATGGATGAATCCAGGGTCACTTTCTTTCCCGATTCAGTTCCGTCGATTTTGTAAACTGACAATTCCATAGTGCTAGTCCTCCACAATTACGTATGAACCCTTTGCTCCGGGGATAGAACCCTTCACGAGAATAAGGTTGTTCTCAGGGATAACCTTGATAACTTTGAGATTGAGAATCTTGACGCGGTCACCGCCCATGCGGCCTGCCATTCTCATTCCTTTGAACACTCTTGAAGGATAAGAGGATGCACCCATAGAACCGGGGTGACGGAGTCTGTCGGCCTGGCCGTGGGTCTGTCCGCCCACGCCGGCGAATCCATGACGCTTCACGACGCCCTGGAATCCTTTTCCTTTAGAGATACCGGTAACGTCTACCCATTCCACACCTTCGCTGAGGTCTGAAACGGTCACTGTGTCTCCAAGCTTGAGTTCTTTGGGGAAGTCTGCCTTGAACTCCACCAATTTGCGCTTGGGTGTGGTTCCTGCCTTGTCAAAATGGCCTTTGAGAGCCTTGCTGGTGTGTTTCTCCTTCATCTCGTCATAGGCAAGTTGTACAGCGGCATAACCATCTTTCTCTACTGTACGAATCTGCGTGACAACACAGGGACCAGCCTCAATAACGGTGCATGGGATATTCTTCCCATCAGCATCGAAAACGGAAGTCATTCCGATTTTTTTTCCAATTAATCCAGGCATTGGTTTAATTAATTTGTTGTTAATCAATGAACTAATAACTACCGCGCATTTTTCGCGGGCTGCAAATATACCACTAATTTTTTAATTCACAAGGATTTTCATGAATTTTTCCAGACTGTTACTGTGTTACTGTAAAATTACGGACACAACTGGGAAACGGCCTGTTGATTTCAAGCGTGTCAGACTTCAGGTGTTGATGTGTACCTCACGTCCAACAAAGTGCGCTTACAGAAATACCTGATAATCAGATGCTCTGGGAAAATGTATCTGCTGGACTTGTGAGGATATGGGGCTGGAAGGCCGTTTGGTGGCGAAATATGCCGGGTCCAGCAAGTTGCTGAAACGTATATCCTTGATAATAAGCGGTATGAATTTCGGTGATATGCTGGACATTGCAAAATGGCTGCGCATGAGACGCAAGTGCCCGGGACGCGATCTCCTCCTCATGACCGTCTGCCGCACCGGCACCGGATCGCGGGAAACGCTGCCGTTGTGAAATCCTGCCTGGCCGTAAAGCTGCCTTGGAACACCGTGAGGACGGGGAGGCAGAGAAACGCACGACCGCTGTTCAGAGAGCCCTCGCCGCTGTTCCTTGGCTGCGTGTCCCTGCGGTTACAGGAGGAGCAGCTGCAGTGGATGAGCAGGGCGGTGACAGTAAGAACCAAGATGAATCCAGGCTTCATGGCTGTGCGGTATGATTTTGAAACGTGGAACTGAAGATGCGGCGGATGATGGCGGGGGCGTCGGATATCGGATGCTCGTCAGGCAGGGCCAGGGAGGAAAGCTCGAATACGCGGTTTATGCCGAGGCTGCGGTATTCGCTCTCCGGAACCTGACAGAGTCCCGTGACTACCCAGATCGGCTTGCCGTAGCGGCGGCAGAGGGTGGCTATGCCTGCCGGGAGCTTTCCAGTGAGGGAGGACTTGTCGAAACGGCCCTCTCCGGTGATGACTAGGTCGGCGGATGCTATTTCCTCCTCAAGGTGAAGCATTGCTGAGAATATCTGCCAGCCGGCCGTGAGTCCGGCTCCCAGAACGGCTTTCAGGGCGTATCCAGTACCTCCGGCTGCTCCGGCTCCAGGGAAGTCCGGGACTCCTATGACTTTCACCCAGTTTTCAAGTGCGCTTTCAAATACGGGAATGTCCTGCTTGCGGCATCCTTTCTGCGGGCCGTACACAGTTGTCGCTCCGAGAGGACCGAGTAACGGACTGCTCACGTCTGTGGCTACGGTGATGCTGGTCTGACGCAGATGCGGGCAGATATCCGTCACCGAGCGGTCCGAGACCGCTTCTATGCCGCTGATGAAAGTCGGGATGTCCTTGTTGCGGAACGGGCTGCTGTTGGAGAATGACCATCCGAGGGCCGCGAGCATCCCGAAGCCTCCGTCATTGGTACCGCTGCCGCCTATGGCCATCAGTATATTCCGCACTCCGTGTGTCTCGATGCATTCGCGCAGGACAGTGCCGAGGCCGTAGGTAGTTGAGCGGAGCAGATTGCGTCTGTCATGCGGTATCATGTTGAGGCCGCATACGGATGCCATCTCCACGAAAGCGCTTGGGGTGTTGTTTCCAGAACTGAACAGCAGTACCGGAGCCATGACTGGTGTCCCGAGATGGTTGGTGCTGTCTATGAAGATTTTTTCATAGGGGACGTCCCTCTCCAGCAGGACTCTTTCCATTACACCCATGCTGCCTTCCCCTCCGTCCGCCATCGGCCTTGGAATAATTTTCGGAATACCTCTTTCAGGGAATTCCCCGTTATTGTCCATTTTCTGTCCGATACCCTCCAGAATGCCGTCACGGATGGCTTCGGCTGCCTGTGCGGCAGTCATTGAGCCCTTGAACTTGTCAGTGGCAATTACAATTCTGTTAAAACACGCTGCCATTGTTCCTGTCGGGCCTTTCATTGTGAAATGTGATTATCTCAAAATAATTGCAAATTTATCATTTTCTACTGGGAAATATTATATTTGTAACCAATTTTAAAAATATTTCAAGAAAATGAAAAAATCGACATTGATCAGCTTTATGCTGCTGCTTCTGCCCTTGATGCCTTTGAAGGCTGACGAGGGCATGTGGCTGCTTCCGCTGCTTGAGAAGATGAACAGCGGAAGTATGACAGAGCTTGGGTTTGAGATAACCCCTCAGGAAATATATGATCTTAACAACAATTCGCTGAAAGACGCCGTAGTGATATTCGGCAACGGATGTACCGGTGAGATAGTATCGGACAAGGGACTGGTATTCACCAACCATCATTGCGGTTACGCGGCTATACAGCAGCTCAGCTCCGTAGAGCATAACTATCTGAAGGACGGATTCTGGGCGATGAACACCAATGAGGAACTTTATGCGGAGGGACTTACCGTCAGCTTCCTGGAGAGTTTTACCGATGTTACCGATCAGGTGGAGAAGTCTCTGAAGAAGATCAAGGGGCAGGAAGACATGATCGAGGCTCTGGACAAACTGGAAGGCAAGCTTGGCAAGAAGGCCGGTTGTGACGGCAAGTTTCTCGTGGGTCGTCTGACTTCGTTCTACGGTGGCAATACATACTATTTCATAGTGTACAAGATATTCAGGGATGTCCGTCTCGTCGGTACGCCTCCTTCCTCGATCGGCAAGTTCGGTGCCGATACCGACAACTGGATGTGGCCACGTCATACCGGGGACTTTTCCATCTTCCGCGTCTATGCCGACAAGGACAACAATCCCGCGGAGTATTCTGAGGACAATGTCCCTTACACTCCTGAAAGGCATCTGAAGATTTCTCTCGCCGGTTACGAGGAGGGTTCTCCGGCCATGATAATGGGATATCCCGGAACGACAAACCGTTTCATGACTGCTTCCGAACTTGCCGAGCAGCGTGAGAGGAACGAAGTGGCCATCAAAGTCAGGACAGTGCGCCAGGATGTGCTTATGGCAGACATGCAGGCTGATCCCAAGATCATGATCCAGTATGCCAGCAAGTATGCCGGCTCGTCCAACGGCTGGAAGAAATGGATCGGAATGAACGAGACTTTCGCCAAGTTGGGAGTGCAGGAGCGTCGTGCCGAGGAGGAGAAAGCTTTCACGGAGTGGGTCAATGCCGGAGGTCAGGAGAGAATGGACCGTTACGGCAAGGCTCTGGATAATATCGATGAGGCTGTCACAGGACGCAAGGCCGACAATCTGCTGATGAGCTATCTCCGTGAGAGCATCGGCAGTATCGAGCTGGTGGGCGCAGCAGGCAGGTGCATGAAGATCACCGAGGCCATGGCCGCAAAAGACCCTGCTGAGAGAGAAAGGCTTTTGGAAAATGTCAACCGTGGTCTCGAGTCTTTCTACGAGGACTATTCCCTTCCCACTGACAAGAAAGTGGCTGTAGCCATGATACAGCTGCTTGAGGAGAGCGTCCCGGCAGACAAGCTGCCCTCATTCTACAAGGACATCGACAGCCTCTTCGGAGGAGACGTAAACGCTTTTGTGGAGGACCTCTACAGCAAGTCCGTATTCACCTCCATAGAGAAAGTGCAGAATGCGATTGCCGCAGGAGATGTGGAAGTATTCACCCACGATCCCGCTGTCAAGGTCCGCGGCTCCTACACAGCTGCAATCATGCCCCTTACCGCCAAGGTCATCTCATTTGCGGATCAGTTCGCCGAGGGCAAGAAGGACTATATCGCCGGTACTCTCGAGATGCGTGAGGGCGAGGCCATCTATCCCGACGCCAACTTCACCATGCGTCTGACTTACGGGACAGTCCTTCCCTACTATCCCCGTGATGCCGTGTTCTACAACTATTACACCACCCTCAAGGGCGTGATGGAGAAGGAAGATCCTTCGAACTGGGAGTTCGTAGTGCCTGAGAAACTGAAGGAACTGTACAAGGCCAAGGACTTCGGGCGCTATGCCAATGAAAAGGGTGAGATGCCCGTGGCATTCATCTCCAACCTCGACATCACCGGCGGCAATTCCGGCTCTCCGATCATGAACGGCCGCGGCGAACTCATAGGTCTGGCATTCGACGGCAACTGGGAGTCCATGAGCGGTGACATCATCTTCGAGCCGGAGCTCCAGAGGTGCATCAGCGTGGATATCCGCTACGTTCTCTTCATCATCGAGAAGTACGGCGGAGCCACCAATCTCATTGAGGAACTGGATATCGTTGAATAACAACTTTTACGCTGAAATGATTTTAGATACACTTTCAAAGATCATTCATCCGGCGGCTGACAAGGATATAGTATCCCTGGGTCTCGTCGAGGACATCAAGCTCTTCGACGGGAACGGGGCTGCCGTCGAACCTGCGGATCCGCAGGCCGGTGAAAAGGCCGTGCTGGTCCGTTTCAAATTAGTCGTGCCGTCTCCTGACCCTCTCCTGTCCTCTATCAAGAAGCAGTGCGAGGAGGCCATGGCGGCAGAGTTCCCTCACGCCAGGATCTCTATTATTGAGCTGGTGCGGGAGCGCAAGCCGACGAAGAAGACGGTCAACGACCTGGACGACACCCAGCTGCAGAATATAGGCAAGGTCATTGCCATTGCATCAGGCAAAGGTGGAGTTGGCAAGTCCACTGTCTCGGTCAACCTGGCAGTCGCCCTTTCCCGCAAAGGGTACAGGGTCGGACTCGTGGATGCAGATGTCTACGGTCCCTCCGTCCCCAAGATGACCGGGACTGAAGGCGAGGTGCCCTATATGAACGAGGAGAAAGACCTGATCATCCCTATTGAGAAATGGGGTATCAAACTCCTGTCGATAGGCCATCTGGTAGCTCCCGAGCAGGCTCTTATCTGGCGCGGTCCCATGGCCAGCAACGCCATGAAGCAGATTGTCATGCAGGTGGACTGGGGCGAGCTGGACTACCTGCTGATCGATCTCCCTCCCGGAACGGGCGACATCCACATCTCCATGGTGCACGACATCCCTTTGACCGGAGCTGTCATTGTCACCACACCCCAGCAGGTAGCCATCGCCGATGTGATAAAGAGCATCAACATGTTCCGCCACAAGGATGTGAACGTACCCATCCTCGGCCTGGTCGAGAACATGGCCTGGTTCACCCCCGCAGAGCATCCCGATGAGAAGTACTACATTTTCGGACGGGACGGCGGACGCAGGATGGCTGACGAGCTGGATATCCCGCTCCTTGGCAGCATTCCCATCTATATGTCCGTGGAGCAGGGCGGAGACACCGGCAAACCGGCCGCATTCTCCGACGGTCCCGATGCAGCAGCCTTCGCAGCCATTGCCGACAGGCTGTAGAAATGCCTTTAGTCATTAAATGTGATTTGCTGCGGGCAACTTTTTTGGGGATCAATGGTCTCAGGCGCAGCTATTTTGCAATGTCCAGCATATCACCGAAACTCATTCCGCTTATTATCAAGGATATACGTTTTGACAACTTGCTGGACCCGGCATATTCCGCCACCAAACGGCCATCCAGCCCCATATCCTCACAAGTCCAACAGATATCTTTTTTCAGAGCATTTGATTATCAGGTATTTCTGTAAGCACACTTTGTTGGACGTGAGGTACACATCAACGCCTGAAGTCTGACCCGCTTGAAATCAACAGGCATTTCCCTATCGTGTCCGTAATTTTACAGTAACAGTATGCATACCCCACTGGAAATCTATTGACACTAAAAGAAGACGGATGTGCAGCACATTCTGTAACAATCTGATTTACAGGAATGTTTTTCGTAGTGAGGGTGAGCGTCCCATACTCCTTCAGAAGGAGTGCAGGGTAGATTTACGGTGAAAGTGGCTTTAGGAGAGGTTTCTTGCGATCCAGGAGGTGTTTTCGCGGATAGTCATATAATAATAACTTGATATTTCAAAGAATGTTCCGTAAATTTACCGTCACAACAAAGACAATAATACTATCCATCTATGAAAAACACATATTATCTTACTTTGTCGCTGCTGGTATTGTCGCTTGTGTCATGTAAAAAGAATACCTGGACAGACGACAGTCCTGTTATCCGGTTCCAGGACGAGAAGTTCCTGCAGGCAATACTGGAAAACCCACGCAATACCGTGGATAAAAACAACGACGGACAGATTACCGAAAAGGAGGCCCGGACGGCAACAGTCTTAGATGTCCGTTTCGCCGGTATCAGCAGTATGGAAGAGATAGAGTACTTTACTTCCCTGACAGAACTCTATTGTTGGGGCAACCAACTGACTGCCCTTGATGTTAGCGGTAACGCCTCCCTGACAAGATTGAACTGCGCCTCGAATCAGCTTTCCACCCTTGATGTAGGAAACAATCCTGAACTGATATTGCTGAATTGTTCCCATAACCAGCTGACAGCCATTGACGTAAGTCGGAACACCTTGCTTGAGATATTTGATTGCAGTTTCAACTCGATTGCTTCGCTTGATGTAGGCAGTAATACAGTTCTGGAAGATTTTCATTGCAGTTACAACCAGATAGCATCGCTTGATATTGGCCGGAACGCATCCCTGCAAGTATTGCATTGCGACAATAACATTATTGAAGACATGGATGTGAGTGCCAATCCGGCATTGACCATATTGAATATCAGTTCCAACCGGATCCATGAGATCAATTTTTACGAGAATACGGCACTGGTGGAACTGTATTGCGATGACAACCTTCTGACCTCACTGGACTTACGGTACAACAAAGAGTTGGAATATCTTTCCTGCTCGCAGAATCAGCTGAGCCGGGTAATCCTGTACAGGCATCATAAGCTTTCGGACGCAAACGTAGCTGAGATAAGAGAAGAATACGGAGATATCATAGAATACGAGTTTGCAATGGGAGGATGACTCAAAACAAATGTCAAGGCAGACGGCTATAATAAAGGCCGGCGGAGTGGTGAACGGTTCGCTGAAGAAGTCCGTGGCGCATTCGCCGGCCCTTTTACGTATGCCCACTATAGTGCCGTGGAACTGTCTGACAACTCAATTACGCCGGTCCAGCTTCCGTCCCAGAAATATCCGGCATCGTCCTGGAACCTGAAGGATACGGTGTATGTGCCGTCCTCGTTTTTCGATATTGCCAGATCTCCGGCTGTGGCCGGTGCGATCTGTACTGGAACTCCTTCGGAGTCCAGTTCGCCCACATAAAGCGTACCTCCGAAATAGGAGCCCATGGCATAACCCATAAGGTATTGGCCCGGAGCCGGAAAGTCTACGATGGCCGTGTACGTGCCTGGAATTATGCCGTCAGAATAGTTGTTGCTGTTGCATACGAAATCTGCGAGGAATGAGTCCTTGCTGGTTGTGGAAGAGATGTTCAGCCGCCAGTTTCCTCCTCCTGTCCCGTAAAAGTCGCCCATGAACTCGGCTGCAGCAGTAGCATTGGCTATATCCAGCGTGTAGTCTTCTGTCAGAGTCGATACAGGCTCGGGAATGCCTTCCACTGTCAGAGGCCCTTCATACGTACATGCAATTGTATGCCCTTCTTTTGTGATAAGGCTGCATTTGATGCTGTATCCGCCCTCGACTGAGGTGATAACTGCATCTCCTTTGTTGATGAGCCCTATCGATGACTGATAGTTCTCGTCAAAGTGCTCGGCGTATGTGCCCATGTACATGATATAGCCCATGAATTCAGCGGCCTCTCCAGGATAAAGGCTGGAGGGCTCGAATACTTTGTCGGAAATCGAGTATGTGTCTGCAGTAATGCCTCCATTCTCATTGAAGGGCATGAAAGCGTCCAAAGTGAGAGTTGTTCCGGAGTCGGAGAGGAGTATGTTTACTTCCATCACGTCGTCTGTCTTCGATACGAAGAAAGCAGAAGCTCCTGAGGCCGTAAAGGATATGTCGTTTTCTATCACAGGGGTCGAGGGAGTGTCGTTTGTACTGTAGTCTGCCGGACCGCTGTATCTGATATGATGGGTCATGTTGTCGGCATCTGTCAGAAATGCTTCCAGGATCATATATTCGCCGTTATATGATATGTCGGCGGTACCTTCTATGAATACGGTGTCGAAGATGTAGTCTCCGTTCTCTGTTGTGCTTGTGGCCTTTGACAGATCCGATGAGAAGGTCATCTCTTCAGTCTGGCCTGTCAGGCTCAGGGTGTATCTCCCGGCAGGAGGCAGGACCTTGTCAGGATCGGTGGGGGCAGGTGCGTAGAAATCAAGCATGTAGTACGTTCCGCCTTCCTGGATGTAGTCTCCGTTGCCGACCATGGGCATGTCGGAAATGGTAGTGTTGTAATTGTGCTCTCCTCCGATACCGTAATTCTCATTGTAGATACCGTAGAAGTTATCAAGGCTCAGATACTCGTAGTCATAATGGACTCCTCCTTCCTGGATGACATTGATCTCTTTGTAAACAGACTTGTCTCCGTATGTGTAGGTGACTCTCACTACGGAGTTCCTGCTCACTGTGTCGTCATTGCTGAGATGCCGGAATCCAATCTCACCGGGCGTGCTGTAATCGAACCCGGTAATCCATGTTTCCGTGGCGTTGGCGGAAATGTATCCGTTTTCAACAGCATTGACAAGCTCGTACTTTATTGTGGCGGTACCGGAGTCAGACGGGATATTGAGAATTTCGCTGATAACTATTTCCGGTGTGCCGGTGTCCTGGGCTGGGTCGCAGCTGGCGGCCAGTGATAATATCACGGCGGAGATGGCGAATAAATATTTTTTCATATAAGTCAGTGTTTTGGACAAAATTAAACAGAGGCTTCCTGTATTTCAAATTATAGTTTTGATATTTTGTATAATTTAAGAATAGTTAAATGCCTGATGAGCTCCTTTCCTTGTTCATACGTACGGTCTCGTCCCGGTACCGGTCGGCAATAATCCCAAGAAAACCATCAGTTCTGGCTGCGTCCAGCGTCAATTGATGCTCAGAATAAGCAATGGTCATGGGCAAGTCAGGTTCCATCAGGCAAATGCTCCTCATCTATTATGTTCTGTGGCAATGCGCTTTTTTCTGAGGCGTCTGGCCTCATCCCTGTACTGGCCGGGGGAGCAGCCGGTCTCACGCTTGAACGAGCGGTAGAAGACTTGGACGGAGTTGTATCCTACGATGTCCGCTATATGCTTGAAGGGGACGTCTCCACTGTCGTTATCGGACAGTAGCGCAACGGCTTCCCGTATACGGTACATATCTACGTAACTGAAAAATGTCTGTGAGGCACAGGTGTTGATGGCTTTTGAGACATAAGTTCTGTTGGTGGACAGCATTTCTGCCAGTCTGTCCAAAGACAGGTCTTTCTGCCGGTATATTTTCTGTCTCTTCATCAGCTCCTCTATACGGCAGAACAGCTCATGTTCTGCAGATAGGTTCTGGTTGTGACTGTCAGCTCCGGCAGTACCGGGTCCGGCGGATTCTTTATCCAAAGGCAGAAGACGCTGCATATAGGTCTCGTACTGTTTTACCAGAAGCTTGTTCGCCCTCCGCTGCCTTATGTAGAGTATGCACAATGACAGGGTCAGGATGACTATGATTACGGAGATTAGAACGGCCGTAGAGGTCTTGCGACGGGCTTTCAGCAGGGCCAGCTCCTTGGCCTGTATCTCGTGCTCGTGCTCTATTCTGGAATACTGCAGCAGCCGGCTGTTGAATTCCTGTTCCTTCTGCAGGTTGGATATGCTGTCGACATAGGATTTGTACAGATATGAGAACTCAGCTGCAGATGCTCTGTCTCCAAGAATCTGATAAGTGTCGGAGATGCTGCTCAGAAGCTCGCGCCGGAATTCCAGACTGTTGTGTCTGTTGGATATGTCGAGGCCGGTCTTGTACTGTGTCAGTGCTTCTGATGGAAGGCCGCGCATACGGAGAAAGTCTCCGTAGTCAAGATATATCATGGTGGCTGTGCTTACTTCGGCGTATTTTCCCCACTGCATTGCCTCTAAATATTCCCGTTCTGCTTCCTTGTACCTTCCTGTATTCTGATACATATTGGCATACAATAATTTGCAAAGTGAAACCAGAGAAGTGTAATGATGTTTCCCGATCATGCTTTCGGCCGTATTGATATAAGCAGCGGCTTCCTGTGTGCGTTCCGCCAGCAGCAGCATCTGTCCCATGAGCAGATTGGCCTGGCATCTCGGGAAATCCGCCACTTCCGCTCTGGTGGAAATCTCATATGCCTGCCTTGCGTAATCGAGCCCCAGTCTGTCTTCTCTGACATAGAATATATGTGCGATGTTGGCCAGAAGGACTATGTGGTTGTCCGGGTCATTGCCCAGTTCGGCCCATCTGCAGCCCTCACGGAAGGATTCCAGCGCAAGGGAGTAATTCAATTCGGCTTTCAGGTGCAGGAGCCCCTCGACTATGCAGAGTACCGTCTGCAGCGAGGGATCCTGTCCGCTGTCTCTATAAGGTGCGAGAAGATTCATGCAACTGCGCACTGAGTCCATTTTCTCCTGGGAGAGAAATGCCTGCGCGGTGTAGGATCCTGCCAGCAGTACTGCTGCCGTATCTTGTGTCTCAATGGCGTTCATAAGTACCGGTCTGGCTGCCGCAATGATGGAGTCATAGCTGCCCTCCATGTTGTAGTGCCGGAAGACAAGGCGCAGGGAGTCAGCCTCCTCTCCGGTCTGCTGAATGCTGATGCCGGAGGTGCTGTTGTTCCTGCAGCCGTTTGCCAGGCAAAGCGCGGATACCGCAATGCATATAGGGATGATGATTCTCTTTGTCAGTTTCATGGCAAGCAAATTTACGAAAAATCCCGCCGACTTGAGAGGCCGTTTTGATTTTCTTTGCCACGCGCTATGGGCTTTTGTCTGTAATTGCTTTTGCAAAAAAAATCTGAATCCGGATTATTTGCTATCTTGCGGCATAAAAATAAAAACTAAACTCACTCATGAAAAAAAGTCTTGTCTTACAGCAGTTGTATTTCTGATGATGTTCCCGTTCGCTTTCCCGGCATTTGCACATTCAGAGGAAGTGCCGGTGGATGAGAAGGAAAGGGCACGGGGAGATTTTACGGTAAATATCAGTCTGGCGTTTCCGGTGTTCAGCAGCGGACCGGAGACTTACGGTTATGAAGCGGTCGGTTTCGGCTACACTTTTCTTAACAACAACCTGGAGGCCGGTCTCAATCTTGGCGGCATTGTCACAAAGGGTACGCTGTATACCGATTCCCGCATGAGGGGCATGGCGATGGGCACGGCCTATCTTTCCCTTCTCTTCGGCAAGGAAACGGGGAAGCTCACCATTTGTCCCACAATTGAGGCAGGCGTGGGGTACGGCACCACCAACCGTGTCCGGGAGTCTATGAGAGCCGTCTTCGGTGTAAGTACAGTCCTGCTGTACCGTCCCTTGAAATGGTTCCATACAGGTATTGACCTCAAATACGTATTTCTTTCCAACAGTGATAACCGCTGGCTTATGCTCGGTTTCAAGTTCGGTGTGGACTTTTAGAGGTATAGCCGGATATGTGAGGTTATTTTTTCTACCTTTGCATTTGCAAATTTTCGACAAGTTATGTACAGGACACACACATGCGGCGAGCTTCGCCTTGAGAATGCGGGCCAGAAGGTGACTTTGGCCGGCTGGGTCCAGAGAGTCAGGAAGATGGGAGGCATGAGCTTCATCGACCTGAGGGACCGTTACGGCATCACACAGATCATAATAGACGAATCGGTCTCCAAAGAGCTGAACGAACAGGTGGAGAGGCTGGGCCGCGAATATGTAATACAGATTACGGGAACTGTCCAGGAGCGTCAGAGCAGGAATGCCAGGATGGATACTGGTGACGTGGAAGTGCGTCTGGAGTCCCTTAACGTACTAAATGCGACAGTTACTCCTCCGTTCACCATCGAGGACGAGTCGGATGGAGGAGACGACCTGCGTATGAAATACCGTTATCTTGATCTGCGCCGCAATCCTCTGAAAAAGAACCTTATGCTGCGTCACCGCATGGCCCACGAGGTACGCAACTACCTCGATGGCCAGCGATTCATGGAGATAGAGACCCCTTACCTGATCAAGTCCACTCCGGAGGGTGCCCGCGACTTCGTGGTGCCTTCGCGCATGAACCCGGGCCAGTTCTACGCCCTGCCCCAGAGCCCCCAGCAGCAGAAGCAGCTGCTCATGGTGGCCGGCTATGACCGCTATTTCCAGATAGTCCGTTGCTTCCGGGACGAGGACCTGAGGGCCGACCGCCAGCCGGAATTTACCCAGATAGACTGTGAGATGTCCTTCGTGGAGCGCGACGATGTGCTGGAAACTTTCGAGGGCATGATCAAAGCTCTCTTCCACAATGTGCTCGGCAAGGATTTTACGGAGCCTTTCTACCGGATGCCCTATTCTGAGGCCATGGACTCCTACGGCTCCGACAAGCCCGATATCCGCTTCGGCATGAAGCTGCACGAGATCACCTCGCTGGCTCACGGCCACAACTTCCCCGTCTTCGACTCGGCCGAGTATGTGGGAGGTATCGCAGTGCCCGGATGTGCCGGATATTCCCGCAAGCAGACCGATGAGCTGACCGAATGGGTAAAGCGTCCCCAGATAGGCGCGAAGGGTCTGGTCTACGTCAAGTGCAATGAGGACGGCACTTTCAAGTCATCGGCCGACAAGTTCCTCAGTCCAGATGTCCTCGCCGCTATGGCGGAGGCAACGGAGGCTCGTAAAGGTGACCTGATCCTCATTCTCGCCGGAGCACGGAACAAAATGCGTACGGCTCTCGGCTCTCTGCGTATCGAGATGGGTAACCGTCTTGGTCTGCGCGACCCGAAGGTGTTCGCACCCCTGTGGGTGGTGGATTTTCCCCTGCTGGAATGGGACGAGGAAACCTCCCGTTTCTACGCCATGCACCATCCTTTCACCGCTCCCAAGCCCGAGCACTTAGAATGGTTCTACAGCGACCGCAAGGAGGATCTGGAGCGCGTCTGCGCCAATGCCTACGACTTCGTGCTCAACGGCACCGAGGTGGGCGGCGGCTCCATCCGTATCCACGATTCCAAAGTGCAGGAGCGTATGTTCGAGGTTCTCGGTTTCAGCCATGAGGACGCCGACTACCGCTTCGGCTTCCTTATCAATGCCTTCAAGTACGGTGCGCCTCCTCACGGAGGCATCGCATTCGGCTTCGACCGCTTCTGCGCCCTCTTCGGCGGACAGGAGAGCATCAGGGACTTCATCGCATTCCCCAAGAACAATCAGGGACGCGACATGATGCTCGATGCTCCTTCGCGCATTGACCAGGCGCAGATGGACGAGCTCTTCCTGCAGAGTACTTTCAAAATTTAAAAAAACGTAAAATATGTCACTCGAACAGCAGATACAGTCCGACATCAAGGCGGCCATGGTCGCCAAGGACAAGGTGGCTCTTGCGGCTACACGTGCAGTGAAAGCCGCGATTCTTCTCGCCAAGACCTCGGAAGGAGGGGCAAAGGACAGCCTCGAGGATGCCGAGGTGGTCAAGATAGTGCAGAAATTAGTGAAGCAGCGCAAGGAGAGTGCGGAGATTTATTCTCAGCAGGCTCGTCAGGACCTTGCTGACAATGAGCTGGCAGAGGCCGCCGTGATGGAGAAATACCTGCCCGTCGCCCTTTCCGAGGCTCAGGTCGAGGAGGCTGTCAGGGTCATTATCACCGAAGCCGGTGCGTCTTCAATGGCTGACATGGGCAAGGTGATGGGCATCGCCACAAAGAAACTTGCCGGTCAGGCCGACGGCCGTCTCATCTCCACTATCGTCAGAAAGCTGCTGCAGTAGCCGGTCAGAGACACTTTGCCTGACCGTCAATGAAAGTCTACAAAGTCATAATATTTCTGGCTCTCTGTTATGTTTTTGCTTCATGCGGAGACAGGAAAGCGATGCGGGACGGGTGTCTTGAGGCTGATGCAGTTCATGGAGACAACCGTACCTGCTGCAATCTGGCCTCATACAGGGTCGGGCAGGCTGTCTGCGACAGCATCTACAGGCTTCAGCAATACGAAAATGATTCCAGCCTGTATAGAAAGGGTATTGATTGTGCGTTCTATCTGCTCTCCGCTGCGGAAGATATATCCGATGAGGAGCTGGCAGTACATTCCCTGTCTGCCCTGAGCCGTCTCTATATTGAGGTAGGACGGTATGACTCGGCCTACATCTACGTAGTTCAGGCTTTGGAGTTGTCGAAGAAGAAGCATTCGGTTACGCATTTTGTGGATATTTATAACAATCTCGGAAAGATTAATTTTTTCTGCGAGTATTATGACAAGGCGGCTGAGTATTGGGATATGGCTATATCATTCCCTGAAACTCATGGTACTCCCTATTCCAAAGTGCTGGTTATAAACAACTCGCTTTCTCTTATAGGCGATACTGTAGAAATCAACAGAAGGCTGGAGCAGGCTACGGAAATATGCAAGGACAATGACATGCCGGCAATGCTGTCTTTTCTCTACGTCAATGCAGCCCTGTTGTATGTCAATTTCGAGGATCTTGAGACCGCCCGTTTCTGGATGGATGAAGCGCTTTTGTGGCCACAGTCGAGGGAAACTGAATGCAATTATTGGAAAAATAAAGGAATAATAGAATTTGAGGCCGGTAATTATGAGCTGGCGCTCAAATGGTTGAATAAAGCTCTTGACTTTGCGGCGGAAAACAGAATGGAGACCTCGGAGATTTTGCGGGTGCTCAGCTATGTGTATGCGTTCATGGGATTGTGGGAAGAAGCCTATTCCACTCAATATGAATATGAAAGCGACAGTGATCTCCTGCCGAAAGGGCAGGTGCTCAGAAATTTTCTCGATATCCAGAAAAATACGTCTCTTGCCATTGAGAAACAGCACAACATGTATCTGACAGCAGTGATGGTTGCTGTACTGATAAGCCTTGTTTCCGCCTTTTCGATATTCTACCTGAGCCGGCTCAGGCATCTTAAAGAGAAGGAGGCGAAAATCACTCTTGATAACGAGGTGGAGCGCCAGAATATAAAGCGGCGCAATAATATTCTGTCCATGAAACGCCTGCAGCAGTATCAGGAAGAGACCCTGATAAATGATATTATCGGCAAATTGCGGAATGTCAATATAAGCGGAGAGGGGAGCAAATCCATAAAAGACCTGATAAGCGAGCTGGAATTTACCAAGAACAACCGGATGTGGGAGGAGATAGAACCGTTTTTAATTGAGACGGACAGCACATTCTACAACAACCTGCTGAGAGACTTCCCCGACCTGACCGTCAATGAAAGACGCTTATGCGTGTTTCTCCACATGAACATGACGACAAAGGAGATTTCCATGGTCACGCATAAAAGCGTAAACAGTATTACCACGGCGCGTTCAAGGCTGAGGGAAAAACTGAACATTAAAGGCAATGATGTCTCCATAGTCTCTTTCCTGGACAAATATTCCAGTTAGGACACTGTAATTTTGCTATTTCTATAAAGTATTCATTGTGACTGTGTTGCATTTTTTGTATTGTAAATGTAACATGGAAATGGACGGATGTACGGAGCCGTATAAAGGGAAAATTTTGTACGGCTGCATATATTTGTACTCGCTGTTAATTTAAACTAAACAATGATGGAAAAGATAACGAAAAAGGTGGTTCTGACCTTCGCTATTGTCTGTTCGGTCTCTCTCAATCTGGGGGCGGTTCCTGCCAGACCGACACCGGTTGTCATCACTCAGGCAGACGGGACAAAGCTTGAATTGACCGTCAAGGGTGATGAATTCTTCCATTACATGACCACATCCGACGGATATGTGGTGTCGGACAAGGACGGAATTTTTTACTATGCACTGTTCTCGGGTAACGCAATGGTTCTTTCTTCGGTCAAGGCAAACGATCCGTCAAGGCGGACAGCCGAGGAAAGGAAGTTTGTATCTTCCATGGCTGTAACTGCACCTCCGGCCGGATATTCTTTGTCATCACGCAGAATGTCCGGTGCATCAAGGGTCGGAGGACTGACAACTGGTTTCCCGACCAAGGGAGAGATACGGTCACTGGTGATTCTGGCCAACTTCAGTGACACGCAGTTTCAGAGTCCTGCGGCGAACAGTGATTTCAGCGATATGCTCAACCAGTCCGGGTATTCTCAGAACGGAGCTACGGGAAGCGCACTGGATTTTTTTCTTGAGAGTTCATCCGGACAGTTCACTCCGGTATTTGACGTAGTCGGTCCGGTGACACTCAGTCGTCCATGTTCATATTATGGGGAGAATAAAGCGGATGGAGATGACAATGATGCCGAGGGCATGATTGCGGAAGCCTGCCGTCTGGCAGATGAGGCCGGGGTCAATTTTGCCGATTACGACTACAACAATGACAACATAGTTGACAACGTTTTCGTTTTTTATGCCGGTACAAACGAGGCTGATGGCGGCGGAGCTGACAAGATCTGGCCTCATCGTTTCAATCTGGAGTTGGGAGAGGCCGTGTTCGACGGTAAGTCAGTGTATGTCTACGCATGTACCTCTGAACTGAAAATGACCTCCTCCGGTCCGGAAATGGCCGGAATAGGTACTTTCTGCCATGAATTCTCCCATGTTCTGGGTATTCCTGACTTTTATGATACAGACGGATATACCGGCGGATACAGCGAAGGCGTCGGTACATGGTCTATAATGGATCAGGGGCCGTACAACAATGAAGGACGCACTCCTCCGGTGTTCAATGCCATGGAGCGCAGCATAGCCGGCTGGATAGAATTGGAGGAGATTGTCAACACTGGAGACTATGTCCTGAACGATCTTCAGGAATACAACGAGGCATACATGCTGAGTACCGACACTGAAGGCGAATTCTTCGTGCTTGAGAACCGTCAGAATTCCCACGGATGGGACGCATATCTTCCCGGGCATGGCATGTTGATATATCATGTCGACCGGTCTGACCGGATGGTTGTCGGACTGTCTGCAATAGACCGCTGGGAATACAACTGGCCGAACAACGTCTCCTCGCATGAGTGTTTCAGGATAATTCCGGCCTTGCTGAATGCCGGTCTGGGAGACGAAGCCTCGATGCCTTGGCCGGGAGCATCCGGCTACGATGAGTTCTCGCGGAAGAGTCTTCCTGCCAACACCTCATGGTCAGGAGAGAATATCCCTGCGGAACTGTTTTCGATAAGCGAGGAAGCCGGGACGATATATTTCAGGGCGGTTACTCCGGAGGGAGAGATAGTCCCTGTCAGTGGCGTGGAACTGTCGGCACGTCAGAAAGTGATAGTCTACGACACTGTACAGGTAAGGGCGCACATAATCCCGGAGAATGCCCATAATCAGAAAGTAACCTGGTATTCAGAGTCTCCGGAGATTCTGTCTGTTGATACTCTTGGCCTGGTGAAGGCTCTCTCCAAGGGTACAGGTGTGATACGTGCGGTTACAGAGGACGGAGAGTTTGCAGACGAGATAGAGATTACGGTTACTGACGGAATGCTGCTGAGGGCCCGTACGGTTACTTCATCCGGATTTCCTTTGGAGGGCATTCCGGTGCAGATGGAGTCAGGTACAGACAGTTACACTTTCACATCAGGTCCCGGCGGTGTATTCTCACAGGAAGGTATTGTGCCTGGAGAGTATCTGATGGAGGTGTCTGGCCAGGATTATCCTGTACAGCGGAAAGTGATTACGATAGTGGAAGGAGCTTCTGTTTGCGATATCATTCTCTTCAGTGCGGAAGAACTGGAGAAAGGGACCGGCGTCCTGAATCCGTCCGTTGTGGAATACGAAAACTCCGCATACCTGACATGGAAGCCTACCGGTGCCCTGCGGTACAGGGTCGAATGGTATCCGGCAGAAGAACCGGAGAATGTGGAGTATATTTTTACCGAGGTATATAAAGCTGATATAACGGGTCTGAAAAGAGATACGGAGTACGAGGCGATTGTCTATGAAAATGACGGAATCATAGACGGGGATTTCAAGAAACTGTCATTCAGGACAGCACTTCCGTTCTCTGAATATCCGCTTATACTCCTTAACTCCATCTACCTTGAAGGGGAGACCATAATACTGAAAGCGGCAAATATCCCCGAGGACGCGGTCATGGAATGGTATGTGGACGGAGAGCCTTTCACCGGTGAACTGGAACTGAAAAATCCTGAGTACAGGATAGACCTGGTTTTGAGTACTGACAGTGATACCGCAGTGGTGACGAAATATATATCGGTTGTAAAACAGAACAAAGAGTAGGCAGTCATGAGAGTACAGTATTTTATTATATTTTTTGCCGGCCTGTTGCTGGCAGCGGGCTGCAGCCGCAGACACGAGCTGTCTCCGGCCGGCCAGACATTTGTCAATCAGTCGTCTATGGGACTTTACGGTGACGGAGTCTCTTATATGCAGTATGAAAAATTCAGTCACCAGTTTTACCGCAATTATTCCGGAACGGAGTTCAGACTGTCCAATGACAATCTGGAGGTCTATTTCTCCTGTGTGTTTTCTTCTGCTCCGTCTATGGGCAGCTTCATCGACGTGCATATCGAGACTGCGGGTCTCGGCCTGGAGGGGGATATCGACGGAGTGTTCTACGTTGCGAAAGTGGACGGCAACCTGTGCTGGATGTGGTGTGAGGAGGAAAATATCGGAATCGTAGCTTATGTTGAACATTAATAACCTATTAAAATCTATTTTATGAAAGTATTGCAATTTCTTCTTCTTTCGGCCGCGGCTGTGGTTCTGTCCGGATGCCAGAAGCAAACCGGTCCCGAAACATCCGGGCCGGACGGCAAGGGACCGGCAATAACTTTGGAGGGTCGTGTGGCTCCGGACTCCAAGGTTTCGGACACTTCTTTTGACAACGGTGACGAGATCGGTCTTACTGTCGTCGGATGGAGCGGTGAGGAGCCGGCGGCTCTGTCGGACTACAGGGATGAGGACAATGTCCGGTACGTCTATGAGGATGGTCTTTTCTCCGCTTTGTCAACAGCCTGCTATCCCAATTCTGAGGACAAAGTCACGCTTTGGGCCTATTATCCGTTTACATATGGCGGCGGTTTTGTTCCTGGCAGCGACGAACTCCATGTCAGGGTACTTGCCTCGCAGGACAATGAGGGTGATTTCAAGGCTTCGGATTATCTGGTGGCTGAAGCATCTGGAATTTCTCCTTCCGATGCGGCCGTTCCCATGGAATTCCGTCATATCCTGGCCAAAGTGCGTCTGAATGTCATCCTGGATGGTGCATCAGAAGAGAAGGTCTCTGCAGTGATGCCGTATGTTGCGGCTTCCGCAGTGTATGACATGACGGAGGGGACATTGTCTTCTCTTGCGGACCGCTGTGAGATTGCCATGTTTCCTGTCTCCAGTCTTTGCGTTGAGGCCATTATCGTACCGCAGACGGTAAAAGCCGGAGACTATCTGTTTTATATTACAGTAGGAGAAAGGACATTCACTTATGCGGCTGCGGAAGACATGGTGTTCGCTGCAGGAACCATAAATGAATTCAGGGCACTTGTGCCTCAGGATGCGTCTGTCAAATCTACAGTGCCCGTGCTCTCCCGTTCAAATACCTGCATATGGTAATATTTAAATTTACAGTTATGAATATAAAGGCATTTATCATAGCATTTGCAATACTGTCCTGTATGATGGCAGTGTCATGTGAGAAAACACCTGCAGAGGAACTTCCTGTGAATATAGCATTGTCCGTAACAGCTTCATCTGACGGTATGCTGGAATTCAAGGACGGAGATGTGGTCGGAGTCTATGCATCGGAAGGGAACTCGATATCCAACGAACGTTTCCTGAATAATGAGAAATTTACTAAACAGGACAGTATATTCTCTTCTTCAAGATCAATAGGATGTCCGGAGCAGAGTACGCTGTTTTCCGTGTACTGGCCGTTTACTATGGATGGCGTGGCTTCAGGAAATGATACCAGAACCGTATCGGTTGCCGAGGACCAGTCTTCATTCGAGAATTATGTCAACTCGGATTTTCTGCTGGGAACAGCTGTCTGGGAACCTGGTGCGGAACCTGTCATCCCCGTGATGCTGAACCGTGCAATGGCGAAGGTGAATATCTCCGTCAATACAGGAGGTAGTCTGGATGCAGACATCTCGGCTGCTTCTTTGAGTTTCCGCCTGAATACTTCAGCGGTGGTGAGCCTGTCTTCAGGGACTGTCTCTTCGCCTTCTGATGAGGCTTTGACCGTGCCTTACGGTTCCCTGACCTTGAACGAGGACGGTAAGTATGACGGACTTTCATTCATTACGGTACCTCAGGATGTGACGGCGGACAAAGAGTTCGTCAACGTTACATTGGGTGATGAGTCTGTTGCCTTGCCGTTAGGAAAAGCTGTTGAGTTCAAATCCGGCATGCAGTATCATATCGAATTGCTTATAGACAGGCTTGGTTTCGATTACAAGCTGGATTTTACAATATCTGAAGAACCTTGGACCGACGGCATTGATGTCGATGACAATGTGGGGATAGAAGGAGGAGCTGATCTGGAGTATGTTACGGATATAGACAATAACCAGTATCCGGTAGTCCGCATCGGCAAGAAATTGTGGATGGCAGAGAACCTTGTTGTCACAAGATTCAATGACGGAACTGATATCCCGCTCCGGCTCTCAAGTACAGAATGGTACGAGGCGGCGTTCTCTGAGACTCCGGGATATTCATATTTCGAGATGAATGATGTCAATATAGAAAAATACGGTCTGTACTATAACTGGCATGCCGTGGAATCCGGCAAACTCTGCCCTAAGGGCTGGAGAATGCCGACCCTTGCCGACTATGAGGAGATGGTGGAGACTCTCGGAGGTGTGCAGGCCGCACATCCGGCCATGAAAGCTACTTCCGGCTGGGTGGATATGAATTATCAGGAGCTCCCTCAATACCAGGGGACCAACAGCAGCGGTTTCAACGGTGTTCCGGCGGGCTGGAGATTGGATGGAGGAGATTTCCGCAATGCCAGAGAATTCGCATATTTTTGGACATCAACTGTTTTCGAAGATTATCACAGCTATGGAGTTGTTCTTGCATCCGAGAATACGGAGGTCCTGTTCACGGACTTCCATAGAGGTATCGGAATGGCCGTGAGATGTGTGAAGTATTAATTTAAAGGAATTTACAGTATTATGAAAAGATATTTTCTCAATGATTTTACCGTTATCATATCTGCGGTTGTCCTGCTCGGTGCCTGCGAACGTGACAACGGTCGTTTCTCCGGCTCGGCAGAACCAGTGAATATTGTAGCTGAATCCGCGTCGGAACTGTTTCAGGACGGTGACGGGGCGGGGCTGTACATGATTTCATCTACCGAGCCGGGAGAGAAGGCTTTAAGTGCGGAAAGGCAGCTCGACAATGTTCTGTTTACCATGGTCGATGGAAAATTCATCTCGAATCCGGAGTCATTCTTTCCGGAAGATGAGAATGTCTATAACTCCATTTTCGTATATAGTCCTTATAAGACTGATGCCGTGGCCGCCGGAGATGTGTCCATGCAGGTATCCGTATCTGATGACCAGACTGTGAATTTCAACTTGAATGATCTGATGTATGGTGTGGTGCATGATTACCAGCCTTCCTCATCAGATCTGGTCATGCCGTTCAGGCATGCACTGGCAAAGGTGAATGTACAGTTAAGGCCGGGCAGCGGCTTCAATACGGCGGAGTCAATGGGAAATCCCTCCGTTATGCTCAAAGGATGTGTTCTGTCAGGGACATTTGACTTTAAAGATGTTACGGCCGATTATTCCGGAGATGTCCATGATGTGACTCCCAATGGTTTCTTTACGGCTTCTGACGGCACTCTTACAGGGGTGTCGGCCATATTGATTCCGCAGACGCTCAAAGCTGGAAATCTGTTGTTCGAGATAGTGGTGGACGATGTGAAGTACGAATATGTTCTTGAGGAGGATATGACCCTGGCCTCAGGCACCGAGAACACTTTCACGCTTACTGTGGATCGTGGCTTCGACGGAGTTACTGTGACTGTAGGTGACTGCGAGATAAATGACTGGGCAGTAGAGGAGCGGTCAGAAGATCTCGACGAGTATCAGGAACCTGGGAATGTCGTGGTGGATATAGACGGTAACGAGTATCCCGTAGTTAAAATAGGCCGACAGTACTGGATGGCTTCCAACCTGCGTGTGACCAGACTGAATGACGGAACGCCCATCAGGAAAAACGAGAATAAGCTTTCCGAGTGGGCAACGTACGAGGAACCGGCCTACGCGGCTTATAACTTTGACGAGACACTGGTGGAGCAATACGGCTACCTGTATAACAAATACAATGTGAATACCGGCATAATATGCCCTGAAGGCTGGAGTGTGCCTAATGATACTGACTGGCGGATTCTCTGCGAGACATTGGGTGGAACTGAGGATAATTATGGAGCATGGAGTGATGTAGGAAAGGCCCTCAAGTCCTCTACCGACTGGAACGGTACCAACTCCAGCGGCTTCAATGCTCTTCCCGGAGGTCTGCTGTTTACCGGAGGAAGTGCCGAGAATACTGTTTTCCAAAGTTTCGGCAGTGAGGGCAACTGGTGGACGACAACCGGCAACTATACGAAGACTCTTGTCTATGGAAATGACCTGGAGAGATACATGACGTCTGCAAAATGCGGAGTCTCCATCAGGTGCATTTATAATATGAAACCCATTAAATAAAGAATAACCACATGAAAAAATATTATTTGCAATTCAATACGGCACTGTGTGCCCTGACAGCGGTGCTTGCCATGTCATGTGAGATGAGGACACCTGACAACTGGACTGAGCTTCCACTGGAATTTGAACTGTCGATCGGCAATGACGGGACAAAAGCGACTTCCACTGCCTTTGAGGACGGCGATGTTCTCGGTTTGTATGGGTTCTATTCTGCATCCGGAGGTGTGGAGGAATCATTTGCGACTACTCCGTGCATAACCAATGAAATTGTAGATGTTACGGGAGGACAGGCATTTACACGAAATGCTGTATATTTTCCGGATGATAATGGAACGGTTGACTTCTGTATGTACTACCCTTATCAGGATTATGAGTTCAACGGCAGCTTTCTGACATTCTACTTGATGCCGGACCAGAGTGTCGAGGCCAATTACAAAAATGCCGACATAATGGTGGCCCATGCAGTCGGAGTTGGGGAAAATCAGTCTCCGATCCAGTTTGTATTCGACCGCCTCATGTCCAAGGTCAGCCTGGAGCTTGTGCCCGGTGACGGGTATTCGTCAGCAGGTGATCTGTCCGGTGCGGAAGCCTTATTCTACGATATGAAGAAGAATGCAGTTACATATTTTGCGACAAAGACCGTGGATGCCATTGATTACAGCGATTTTATCCCTCATGGTCATTTCTCCGTAAGCGAGGACGGCTCCTGCGTGTCCGGTGTATCAGCCATTTTCCCTCCCCAGACACTGGAGAAAGGCAAGCTGTTTTTCAACATACAGGTGGCTGGAAGACTTTACGGACTTGTGATGCCGGAGACTTTGGAGCTGCTTCCCGGAAAAGAATATGTCTACACTCTTACACTGAACCGTTCCGGCGGAGACCTTATAAGCATTCAGCCGACTGTACGTGACTGGACTTCAGGAATAGAGCATGAATTCACGCCGGATGAGACAGATCCGGAACTTCTGCCTGTCTATGACTATGACGGTAACCGGTATGATGTCGTGAGAATAGGTGAGCAGATATGGATGGCCTCCAATCTCCGGACTACGCATTTCAACAATGGAGAGGAAATACCTTTTCTCGAGAGTCAGACAGATTGGGACTATACGGATGTCTCGGAGTCTCCTGCATACTGCTATTACGGCATAGATGAGGCAAACAGAGGAAAATACGGACTGTTGTACAACTGGTTTGCAGCCCGTGAGGATGATATCTGTCCGGAAGGCTGGCAGGTTCCCTCTTCTTCGGACTGGAATCAGCTGATAGAGTATCTGGGAGGAGCAGGTGCGGCTGCCAAACTGAAATCCACTTCCGGATGGCTCGATGCTGACGGGAATGAGGATCCGGCCTGGCAGGGGACCGATGACTATGGATTCAATGCACTTCCCGGTGGTTACAGACGGCACCGCGTGGATTTTGAAAATATCGGAGTACAGGGCAAATGGTGGACATATGAGCTGTCATCCGAGGACAATTCCGCAGGAAATTACTTTTATATGATGTATAATATCCAGGATGTCAAGAAACTGTATCACTTAAAGGAATATGGTCTCTCGATAAGGTGTATAAAAAAGGAGAAACCTTCGGAGCCGGAACTTCCGGGCGAGAACGACTATGTTGAGAACGGAGTAAACCATGGCCCGGGTGTCGTTATCGACGGTCTGCTGTGGGCTCCCGTGAATTGCGGTTATGATGAGACCGCTTATCCTTATGGAAAGCTTTTCCAATGGGGACGCCCCTTCGGCCAAGGTTATGACGGGGTAGATGAAGGCGGGTCCTATACGCTGGGAGATAATCTGGTATCCACAGCATCCTCTGAGGCTGAGGGCGCGGATCTTGCGAATAAGGACAAGCATTTCAGACAGAATCCGTACGGTGACTGGTGCTCGTCCCGCGAATACTCACAAACATGGAAAGAGGAGTATAGTCCCTGCCCTGAGGGTTGGAGAGTACCTACGTCTGCAGAGATGCTTTCTGTTGCCGGACATTCATCGGATTTGGTGACAGTAGACGGAATTACAGGAGCGTGGCTTTCCGGTTCGGCAGAGTATGCAGATGGGGTAACAGCCATCTTTTTGCCTGCGGCAGGAAACCGTGATGTCACCGGCCGCTCTGACTGGCGCGGCACCGATATGGTCGCATACTGGTCGGCTGACTGGACTGGAGAGAAGCCGGGGCAGCTTTATAAATACGGCTCCTATGTTTCAGTTCTGGAAACATCAGCTGCGGCTGCATATCCTGTAAGGTGCGTTAAGGATATGTTTTGATTTTTATTTTTTCAGCGGTGCCAGCATGATTACATTATTGTCCTCATCGCTGAGGTTCTCTAAGATGGTGGAGATGCGTTTGCGGGCGGCGTTGCTGAGATTGCCTTCTTTCATGGCTTTTGCGGATATCTCTATGAAATGTTCCGGACTGTAGGACTCTGCGAGGTATCCGCATTTGAAAGAGGGACTGGTCTCGTCCATCGTCAGGATATCGTCAATGACTGTGCGGCGTGAGACCTTCCCGGTCCGGCGGTCCAGGACTATTGCAGGCAGCAGATCTGTCTCCAGGCTTATGCTTGCCCCGGAGCCGGTGTTTCTGCTTGTTACCATTTTTGTCTGGCTGATGTTCACAAGTACGTAGTCCGGCAGGATACAGGGCTCATGCAGATAGTCTCCATCGTTGAATGTCAAGGCGTTGGGTTCTGTGGTCTTTCCTAACTCCATCGTAAGCAGCGGATGCAGCTCTCTGTCCTCGATGACGAACAGGGTGTCCTGCTGGGTGTTCATCGACCACTGGGATATATCCAGAGCTCCGTCCACATTGAGAGAGGTATGGAGGCTGAGTATGGCATTCTCCGGTATCGTTCCTGTTTTCGGAATCTCCCAAAGGACATTGCCCTCGTAGTCCTGGCACCAGGCGATGACCGGGCATCCGTCGTCAAACGGAGTCGTGGCTATTGTAACGGTCTGCGCGGAGCCGTCAACCATGAAGTTGTAACCTTGATTCGGGTTGCCTTCTGCCTCGTAAGCTAAGGGAAAGTCTTCCAGGAACCGGCCGGTGCTGATGTCGTATGTATGGATTTTGTTGTCATACAGGGTGCTTATCCAGATTTTCCCTCCGGTCTCATCTATCTGCGCGAAGGATATCCGGTTGTATTCTCCGGGGCCGCGTCCTATGTTGCCGACATTACAGAGGAATTTTCCGGTAGCGCGGTCAAAGAGCTTGAAGGGCCTTTCCGTGTTGGGGAATACTCCGATGTAGTGCTCTGAGACGGTGAGGTTGCCGCCGTCAGTAAGTGCCTCGGGGACACTGCTGTCCAGTGCAATGAATTCCGGCTCTCCGACCCATTCGGACAGCAGCAGGTCTTCTCCCTGGGGCAGCTTCTCGTACTGTACTGAGATAAGGCCGCCGTCTGTCACCGGTTTCTGGCCGCAGGAGGTCAGGGACGGCAGGAGCACCGCGAGGCCAAGGAGCAGTATGTATGCGTATGAGTGTTTCATGGTGAATATAGGTTACTTGATTTTGTACAGGACCAGGATGTTGTTGTCATCGTCGGACAAGTCGGAGAGGATGGTGCGGAGCTTGTCCTTGGCCGCGTCTGACAGATGTCCGTTTTCTAAGGCGGTGGTTGCCGTTTCCCGGAACGACACGGGGTCGTATGAGTGTATCAGATGGCCGTAAGATGGTGACGGAGAGAGTTCGCCTTTGCCTATATAGTCGTTGATGATCACGCACTTGTAGGCTTCTCCGCTTTCTCTGTCGGTGATGACCGTCCCTGATGAGATGAATCTTATGATGCCGTTCTCTATCGGTTTGGGTGTATTGATGCTTGTCAGTATCTTGTCCGGCAGGAGGGTGCTTTTTGCCGTTATGTTTATGTTGTCCTGTGTTCCTGCTTTACGGCCCAGGTCTATGGTGAACACAGGGTTCATCCTGCCGTTTTCGGCTATGAATACAGTGTCTTCTACGGTATTGAACGTGTTGAATGAGGCATCGATGCCGTTGCTGACATTCTTGCTGCTGCTCAGGATCCATGTGCTGATACCTTCACTTTGGGTTGACGGCATGCTCCTGCCTTTCTCGGATGCAGCCCACAGCACATTGCCTTTGAAATCCTGTTGCCAGGCTATCACGGTGTCCAGGTCTTCTGGATAGGGGACTCTGACGCAGGTGATGGTTCCGGATTCGGGGTTGACGATGAAATCGGATTTGTAGAAATTATAGTCCCCGAGTCCGTAGGCTAATGGCACGTCCTCTATGAATTCTCTTGTCTTCAGATCATAGGCATAGAGTTTCTCCGGAGCATAATGCAGCCATATCCGGCCGTTCTGCTCGTCAATGTACGAACTTAGTATGTAGGCGTATTCGCCCGGGCCGCGTCCTATGTTGCCGACAGGTCCCAGGTATTCTCCTGTATTCCTGTCGTACAGCTTGTACGGTATGCTTTTGAAATATCCGCCGGAGATACCGATATAATTGTCCGATAAGGCGTTTGGCTGACCGGATATATAAGCATCTGTACTGCGGCTGTCGAGGACTATGAATTCCGGCTCTTCGAAAAGTTCCGAGAGATTTACGGTGCCTTTGTCCTGCAGGCCGTCATATTTTACAGTAATCAAGGAAGGCGCAGTTGACGCATTCTGCCGGCTGCCGCATCCGGAGAGGATGAGCGGCAGACAGCAGGCTGCGCAGATAAAGGATATTTTATGCTTCATCATATCGGGTGAGATCTTGATTTGTAACTACCTGTAAATGAATTGCTTTTAATTTTGAAAGGTGCCGCGTTCAGTATTGGAAAGCCGACGTGACACCTATGTAAAATGTAGTAGCTTGACAATTAGCTTGTTGTGATTTTGCGGAGTGCCGGTTTGTCAGGGTTTCTTGTATGTGATGGTGCCGGTGGCCTGGTTGGTGGGCATGACGAGGACCTCGGCGATCTGCATGTATTCCGGTGCGCTGGCGGCGAACCATGCGACTTCGGCGATGTCGTCTCCGGTCAGAGGGTGTATGCCTTTATATACATTGTCGGCTTTGGCCTTGTCGCCGCGGAAGCGGACGACGGAGAAGTTGGTCTCCACGAGCCCGGGCTTGATGTTGGTGACTCTCAGAGGGGTGTCCACAAGGTCTATGCGCAGGCCGTCGGAGAGGGCTTTCACTGCTGCCTTGGTGGCGCAGTACACGCTGCCTCCGGGATAGGCCGCGTCACCGGCTATGGAGCCGAGGTTGATGATGTGGCCGCGTCCTCGCTCCACCATGCCGGGTACTACGAGACGGGTCATCGAGAGCAGGCCGCGGATGTTGGTGTCTATCATGATGTCCCATTCGTCCAGATTGCCCTCGTGCTCCTTGTCGACGCCGAATACCAGGCCGGCGTTGTTGATGAGCACGTCGATGTTCTTCCATTTGCCTTCAAGTGAGTTGAGGGCTGTTATGATTTCCTCGCGGTGACGTACGTCGAACGGCAATACGAGTGCGTCGGCCCCGATTTGGGCCAGCTCGGCCTTCAGGGCCTCTCCCTTTTCAGGTTTGCGGCAGTTGATGATGATGTCGTATCCGCCTGCGGCGAATTTCCTGGCGCAGGCCTCTCCGATACCGCTTGTGGCACCGGTGATAAGTGCGATTTTTCTTTCCATATTTCTTTATTGTCTGTTGTTGGTTATTGTCCAAAATCCTTTTTTGTCAGAGCCTGTACGGCTGATTATTCCGAGTTGTCTGCAGAAATCCTGGTCGTTCAGGTCCTCGTATGCCGACAGTGCGTTGTATGTCCTCAGATAATTACGGTAGCTGTGGAGTGAGTCGGGGTTGAGCATATCAGTATCAGTTCTTCCTTGGTCATGATGCGAATTTACGCAAAAATCCCTGATAACAATCCGGTCACTGGGAAAGTACCGGGATTTCCCGCGAAAATGGTTTACTTTCCCCCGTGGCCGGCCGCGCCACCGGATCTGCGGTCCCTTCTGCCCGCATCGACTTTCTCCCTGAGTAGTCGCCTATGCGTAAAATGGTGTAATCCATTCGCATTTCATATTCTTGTTACAATTCTGTAATAGTTTTGTAACATGACAGCCATACTTTTGCAACCGAAATTTACACACGTTATGGAGTTTTTGTATATAGGAATCATCGTTTTCCTTTTCTGCCTCGCCATTTCGGACATTATTGTCGGCGTGAGCAATGATGCAGTCAATTTTCTCAACTCCGCGGTAGGTTCCAAGACCGCGAAATTCCGGAACCTCATCATCATCGCATCTATCGGAGTGTTCCTCGGGGCGTCCCTGTCCAACGGTATGATGGACGTTGCCCGCCACGGTATCTTCCAGCCGCAGTATTTCACTTTCGCAGAGCTGATATGTATAATGCTTGCAGTGATGGTGACGGATGTGATCCTGCTTGACGCCTTCAACTCCAGAGGACTCCCGACCTCGACCACTGTATCCCTCGTGTTCGAGCTGCTCGGAGGTACGGTGGCCCTTGCCATGATAAAGAACATACAGACTGACGGTGCCCTGACATTCGCCCAGATGATCAATACGGACAAGGCTCTGTCGGTGATTCTCGGCATATTCCTGTCCATAGCGATTGCATTTGTCTTCGGTATGGTCATCCAGTGGATAGTCAGAACTATCTTTACATTCAACTATAAGCCCAGGCTTAAGTATCTTGCCGGGGTATTCGGCGGCGTGGCGACTACAGCCATCGTGTACTTCCTTCTTATAAAAGGTCTCAAGGATTCCTCTTTCATGACGGCTGATGCCAATGCATGGATCAAGGAACATACAGGCATGCTGATTCTCTGTCTTTTCGTAGGCAGCAGCATCATCATGCAGGTACTTTACTGGTGCAAGGTCAATATACTGAAGATCATCGTGCTGATGGGCACGCTCTCGCTGGCGATGGCATTCGCCGGCAACGACCTGGTGAACTTCGTGGGAGTGCCTCTTGCCGGATATTCCGCATATCAGGACTATGCGGCCAACGGAGTGGCTGTCGGGGCAGACAATTACCTGATGGGTAGCCTGCTTGAGCCGGCGCATACTCCGATGATATTCCTGATACTTTCCGGAGCCACCATGGTGTTTGCACTCGCTACTTCCAAGAAGGCCCGCAATGTGATCAACACCGAGGTCAATCTGACCAATCAGAACGAGTCCGAGGCTTCTTTCGGAACTTCCGCCACCGGACGCCGTCTGGTGCAGATTGCCAACTCTTTCGCTACATGGTTGGAGAAGGTTACTCCGCTGAGAGTCCGCAACTGGATTGACAGCCGTTTCAACAAGGATGAGGCCATTCTTGTCAAGGGAGCAGCATTTGACCAGATGAGGGCTGCTGTCAATTTAGTGGTGTCCTCTCTTCTGATTGCCCTGGGAACTTCGCTCAAACTGCCTTTGTCCACCACTTTCGTGACATTTACCGTGGCCATGGGTACTTCTCTTATGGACCGTGCCTGGGACCGCGAGAGTGCTGTCGGCAGGGTGACCGGCATGATGTCCGTGATGGGCGGATGGCTGCTGACGGCCGTGATTGCCTTTGCTGTCTGCTTCTGTGTGGCGCTGATTATGTACTACGGCGGATTTGTCGCCATGATACTCTTCAGTATCGTGGCCCTGTTCATCATCATCCGGAGCAACATCCGTTTCAACAGGAACTCCAAGGAGAAGGAGAAGGCTAAGACAGTGTTCGAACAGATGATGTCTGCTGACAGTCCTGAGCAGGTGTGGGATCTTCTCAAAGGACAGATCAAGGACAATACGGTGAAGGAACTCGACTATGTATCCAATTACTATACCACGTTTGTGGACTGTTTCGAGAATGAGAACCTGAAATGCCTGCGCCGCAACTACAATACCCTGCACGGGGAGATCGAGGAATACAAGTCCGTGAGGAGAAAGGAGATACTGGCACTCAAGCGTACGGATCCCACAGTGTCCATGCAGGCCAGTACATGGTTCCATCTGGAAGCCAATCATCTTTCACAGCTTCTGTACAGCCTCAAGCGTATATCTGAGCCATGCAAGGAGCACATAGAAAATAACTTCAATCCTCTGCCGAAGAACTGTGTCGAGGAGTTCGCCCCTGCCAGCGAGGCTTTCCTGGTGCTTCTGAGAAAGACGTCGGAGTATGTGGGAGAAGGAGCCGATGACGCCAAGTCCAAGGCGATAATCAAGGAGATTTCCGCGTACAAGAAACAGGTGGCCGTACTGCGCAAGAACAATGTGGACCGCTTCAATTCCGAGTCGGACACATCCAATTTCAACATATACATCCTGTATCAGACCATCCTTCAGGAGACTCAGCAGATGGCTGATGACCTCAAGCACCTTATACGTGCGTACACCTATCTTTCTAATGTGAAAGGCAAGGAGGCGTAGTGAAAAATATTATATTTGCGTATGCAAAAAATACTTGTAGTAGATGATGAGGAGTCCATATGTGAGATTCTGCAGTTCAATCTCGAGATAGAGGGCTTCGAAGTAGATGTGGCTTACAGTGCCGAACAGGCGCTTAAAATGGATCTGCGTTGTTATTCTCTTGTACTGCTTGACATAATGATGGGCGGAATGAGCGGGTTCAGAATGGCACAGGTGATGAAGAAGGACCCGGCCACGGCCTCCATACCTATCATATTCTGTACGGCCAAGGATACGGAGGACAATAAGATCGCCGGTCTTACACTTGGGGCTGACGACTATATATCCAAGCCTTTTTCAGTGCGCGAGGTGGTGGCCAGAGTCAAAAGTGTGCTCCGCCGTTGCGCACCGCAGGCCCAGCAGCCTTATTCTACCGTGCGCAGTTCCGGGCAGACTGAGGTGGACGGTGACAGTATTGCCTATAATGGTCTCCGTCTGGATCTTCTCAAGCACAAGTGCTATATTGACGGACAGGAAGTGCAGCTTACCAAGAAGGAGATGGAGATCATGACACTCTTCCTGCGCAATTCCGGCAGAGTCCTTTCCCGTGAGGAGATACTGCATAATGTCTGGAGTGACGAGGTTGTCGTCCTGGATCGTACCATCGATGTGAACATTACGCGCCTGCGCAAGAAGATAGGTGATTATGGCAAGCTGATAGTCACGCGGCAGGGGTATGGTTATGGCTTTGACGTATAGCGGGTCATATGTTCAGATATTTTATAGACAGGAGGAATACTCTGGCACAGCTGGAGGAGTTCGTCTATATGGCCGAGAAAGGCAATCCTCTTGATGATGTCTTTCCGCCGTTTCCGGACAGCCGCATAGGCCGTCTGCTCAACCGTCTCGTGCAGGTATACCGACGCAGTATGACTGACAGGGACACCCTTTCTGCGGCACGGGAGATGGTGGTGCGTGAGTCTCAGGACAACATCCGTCAGAAAAAGCAGCTTACCCAGAATATCAGCCACGAGCTCAAGACTCCGGTCAGCAGTATCAACGGATACCTGGAGACGATTATCGACAATCCTGCTCTAAGTACAGCCCAGAAGGAAATGTTTCTGCGCAAATGCTATGAACAGTCCCAGCGTCTCTCCAATCTCCTTACAGACCTGTCCATCATTACCCGCATGGATGAGGCCAGCGACAAGATAGAGAAAGAGAAGGTCTCTCTTTCGGATGTCGTGGCGGAGGCGGTGTCGGATATGGCACCGGTTGCAGGCAAATATGACACAGACTTGGGACAGGAGTATAAATCCGGGCCTTCGGATAGGAGCATGATGCAGATTGTCAACGGTTTCCCTGAAGGCAGGGAAATTGTCGGCAACCGCAATCTGCTGTATTCTGTATTCCGTAATCTGCTGGAGAATGCCATTTTCTATTCCAAAGGCACCACGGTAAGGGTATCATTGGACAGAGAAGATGAAAAAAGGTATTGGATATCGGTAGAGGATGACGGAGTCGGTATTGACAGCATGCACATGACCCGTATATTTGAAAGGTTTTACCGGGTGGACAAAGGACGGAGCCGCAAAATAGGCGGTACCGGTCTTGGACTTTCAATCGTCAAGAATGCCGTAAATCTTCATGGAGGCACCATCAAGGCCATGCCGGCCGTTCCTTCAGGTCTCCGTTTCGAGTTTACATTGGAAAAAGGTTTTTAGGTCCGTTGCATAATCAGAACAGTACGGGGTCAGGCAGTATCCTGAATGTCTTTCTGTGCAGCGGTGTCAGTCCGTAGCGTCGGACGGCTTCGCGGTGGGCTTCAGTCGGATAACCGCAGTTCTGCATCCAGCCGTATTGTGGGTATTGTATTGCCGCCTCTTTCATGTAGTCGTCCCTGAAAGTCTTTGCCAGTATGGAAGCGGCAGCTATGGAGGCATATCTCGCGTCACCTTTCACGAAGCATGTATACGGTATGTCCTTGTAAGGTTTGAACCGGTTCCCGTCCACGATGATATGTTCCGGGCGTACTGACAGGCCGTCCAATGCTCTGTGCATTGATAGAATGGAAGCGTTGAGTATGTTTATCCTGTCTATTTCTTCCGGTGAGGCTGAGGCCACGCACCAGCAGACGGCTTTGTTTATGATGATTTCTCTGAGTTTTTCCCTGACTTTAACCGTCAGTTTCTTGGAATCGTTTAGTTCCGGACAGCAGAAGTCGTCCGGCAGGATCACGGCTGCGGCATATACCGGCCCTGCAATGCATCCTCGTCCGGCTTCATCTGTGCCGGCCTCTATGGTTCCGGCTATGTGGCATCTCTCGAGCATGATGCAAAGGAACTACTTTTTTCTTAAAAGTTCCTCCTGAAGCCGGATTATTCTCTCCTTATCCTCTATGATTTTCTCAAGTTCGGCGATTCGTCTGTCCTTTTCGGCCAGCAGTTCTGCCGAGTGCGCTGTGTTGTATCCGAACACCAGTTCTTCCTCAGGTATGTCCAGAATATAGGCGAGCTTGTTCAGCCGGTCGCTTATAAGATGAGTCTCTCCTTTCTCTATCTTGTAGTATGCAGTCTGGGAGATAGAAAGTCTGTCCGCAATCTCTGCCTGGGACATCTGCTGCTCCTTCCGTCTGTTCTTGATTCGTTTTCTGATCTCCTCATTGTTCATATAAACAAAAATATGGTCAAAAAAAAGAATTTAAAAACAAATAAGAAGTTGTTATAAACAACTATTAGATGTGAATGAGCAGGGCTTGTTTGTAAAAAAACGTAAAAATTCTTTTATAAATCTTTATAATTTGACCTGGAGACCGTATTCTGTATAACTTTAAGTTGTAATTATAATGAAAAAATATGAGAAATTTGTCTAAGAATTTCCGCTTCGGCAAGCGGGATTGCGGTATGGAAGTCATGCGGGCCAGACTCTTGTTTGCCCGGCAACTTGTCATGGATTGCGGTGTGCCATATGTGGATGTATGGCGGTATGCCGGTTTCTCCTCGTTGAAGGATATGGAGCGCCATTGGGAGCGGATGTTCCGGTGCTGAGTCGTGTATAAAAAGAGGCTGTGCACAAAGCGCAGCCTCTTGCATGTTTTGGATATTATTAAGTATTAGGATATGCGGACTATTCGTCTTTTTCCTCTTCCTGGTATGCTTTCAGCAGCTTCTCCTGTACATCAGCAGGTACCTGCTGATATTCGGCCATTTCCATGGTGAAGGAGGCGCGTCCGGAAGTCAGTGAGCTAAGGGTAGTGGAGTATTTGTAAAGTTCTGCAAGAGGAACCCTGGCTTTCAGTACTTCGAATCCCTTTACGCTGCTCATGCCCTCAATCATGGCCCTGCGGCCCTGAAGGTCGGACATCACGTCGCCCATGTATTCGCCGGGTACCATGATCTCGATGTTGCAGATAGGCTCCATGATTTTGGGACCGGCGTTGCGGAATGCTTCCTTGAAGGCGTTGCGGGCTGCCAGTTTGAAGGAAATCTCGTTGGAGTCTACGGGATGCATCTTGCCGTCGTACACGTAGACGCGGATATCACGGGCATATGAACCGGTCAGGGGGCCTTCCTCCATTTTCTCCATGATACCTTTGAGTATGGCAGGCATGAAGCGGGCATCTATGGCACCGCCGACGATGCAGTTGTAGAACTCGAGTTTACCGCCCCAGTCCATGGTGTATTCCTCCTTGGACTTGATGTTGAGCACCATTTCCTTGCCGTCCACTTTGAAGCGGTTGTTCTGGGGAGCGCCTTCCACATAAGGTTCGAGGAGGAGGTGTACCTCACCGAACTGACCTGCGCCGCCGGACTGTTTCTTGTGACGGTAGTTGGCCGCTGCCACTTTGGTTATGGTCTCGCGGTAGGATATCCTCGGGGCAAGCAGCTCCACTTCCATCTTGTTGAGGTTGTTGATCTGCCATTTGAGGATATTGATATGCTGCTCTCCCTGTCCGCTGAGGATGGTCTGTTTCAGCTCTTTGGCATACTGGACAATGTAGGTGGGATCCTCTGCGGCTGCCTTGTTGAGGATTTCTCCGAGTTTCTCCTCGTCCTTTTCGTCTACGGCCTTGATGGCTGTGCGGAACTTGGCCTGGGGATAGACGATTGGAGCGAAGACAATCTCCTGCCCTGGAACGCAGAGGGTCTGGTTGGATTTGACGGATTTCAGCTTGACAGTGCATCCGATGTCTCCGGCCACCATTTCGGATACTTTCTCCCTCTTCTTGCCGGCAACTGCGAAAATCTGGGAGATGCGCTCCTTGTTGCCGTTCTCGGGATTGACGAGGTCCATGCCCTCAGTGAGCTTGCCGGACATTACCTTGAAGTACGACACGTCTCCGAGATGCTGCTCAAGGGCGTTCTTGAATACGAAAATAGCTGTGGGACCGTCGGCATTGCAGGGTATTGATCCGCCGTCCTTGGTAGGCTCGCTCTTCCCTGCCGGCGAGGGGGCCACGTTGATCATGAATTCCATGAGCTTCTTGACTCCGATGTCCTTTTTGGCGGAGATACAGAAGGTCGGCATGATGGAACCCTGGAGGAATCCGAGATTCAGGCCTTTCTCGATCTCCTCGCGGGTGAGCTCGCCTGCATCGAAGTATTTTTCCATGAGGGTCTCGTCGCTTTCTGCTGCCATTTCCGTGAGTGCCGAGAGAACTTCCTCCGCCTGTGCCTTGAACTGGTCCGGGATATCGGACTCGACTCTGGTTCCGTTGTCGTCGGTGAAGGTGTACATCTTCATGGTCAGTACATCGATGAAACCGTTGAATCCGGCTCCCACGGCTACAGGGAACTGTACCAGCACTACCTTGTTGCCGAATGCCTCTCTGAGAGAGTCAATAGTGTTTTCCCAGTTGGCTTTCTCGGCATCGAGCTGGTTTACTGCCACGACAAGGGGTTTTTTATAGTTGTCAGCGTATCTTGCGAAAATCTCCGTACCTACTTCCACACCCTGCTGGGCGTTTACCAGAAGAATACCTGAGTCGCAGACCTTGAACGATGATATCACACCCCCGATGAAGTCGTCTGCTCCGGGTGTGTCCATTATATTCAGCTTGTTGTCCATGAACTCTGTATAAAGAGGTGTCGAGTAGATGGATCTCTGGTTGATCTGTTCGATTTCCGTGTTGTCGCTGATGGTGTTCTTGGCTTCTACGCTTCCTCTGCGGTCGATTACCTTGCCTTCGAACATCATGGCCTCGGACAAGGTTGTCTTCCCAGACTTAGAGCTTCCCAGAAGCACAACATTTCTGATGTTTCCGGTCTGGTAGGTTTTCATTGTATCAGTAATATTTAGTTAGTAATTTGTCAATGTCTCACAAATATAACAAATCCGTAAGACAAATGCAAGAAACCGGTGTCGGAATTGATGAATTAAATGAAAAGTCCGTCTTTCATCTCAAGCATGCGGTCGGACATGAGCGCCAGGTCACGATCGTGGGTGACAATTATTACTGTCTGGCCGAATTTGTCGCGCAGGTCGAAAAACAGCTGGTGTATGTCTTTCTTGGTGCGGCTGTCAAGATTGCCGGAGGGCTCGTCGGCGAATATCACGGAAGGACTGTTGATGACGGCCCTGGCGATGGCGACGCGCTGCTGTTCGCCTCCTGAGAGTTCGGAGGGCTTGTGGTCAAGCCGGTGCCCGAGACCGAGGTCAGAGAGCAGTGACGATGCTTTTTTCTTCGCTTCCGATGTCGGGACGCGCGATATGAGAGCCGGAATCATGACATTCTCAAGAGCCGTGAATTCCGGCAGCAGATGATGGAACTGGAATACGAATCCGATCCTGCGGTTGCGGAAGTCGGCAATGGCGCCTGATGACAGGGAGAATATATCCGTGCCGTCTATGAGTACCTTTCCAGAGTCCGGGACAGACAGGGAGCCCAGAATCTGAAGCAGGGTGGACTTGCCTGCGCCGCTGGCTCCCACTATGGATATGACTTCCCCGTCATTGGCCTGGAAGTCTATGCCGCGCAGCACCTGTACCTGACCGAAACTCTTGGTTATGGACGTGGCCTGTATCATTACGGCAATGGTTTTTCCTGTCCGGATCTGTCTTCCGGTCTGTCCGTACCGTTCTCCTTCCCGGGCTTTTTCCACATTTTGATCATTTTGGCCCGGAATTCCTCCTCCGCGATGTACATTCTGGCGACTTTGTCCACGGGCAGGATTTTCAGGAACTCGTCCAGATACAGCCTTTCAAGTTCGTCATCCTTCGTGCAGTCTTCTGTGTATTTGATAAGGAGCCGCTTCATCTCCACATCGGAGTATGATGCCTTTCCGGAGAGTTCCCGGATGGCTCTGTAGTTGTCGCGGGTTGCCTTGCGGGCATCGCACAATGCCTTGTGGTATTCGTTGTAGACAGGCCAGAACTTGCCTGCCTCCTCGGGGGTGAGTCCCATCTGTGTTGTGAAGAAGCCTATTTTCGCACTTTCAAGCTGTTCCATGTTCTTCGGGTCGGGATGTCCAGGCTTGCCTGGTCTGGCGGGTTCCGGCTGGGCCGCTGCGGACAGGGCAGCCGCTGCGGCTGCGATGAAAAGGATAAATCGTCTCATAATGGTATCTGTTCTATTTAATATCAAGGTATCTGACGAGATCTTCCTCGGTCAGCGAGGACTCTATCTCCTCCGACAGTTCCTCGTCCATTGTCACGGTATTCTCCAAGGAGTTGCTGAGTGCCTCTTCCACATCTATCTCATCGCTGTATGCGTAGATGAAACTGCTCTCAATCCATCCCTCCTCTATCATTGCCATGATAGGATCGCCTGACTCCACCGGATCCGTATAAAGCAGACCGGTGATTCTTGACGCCACGTATCCTATTCCTGCAATAATACCGAACATCAGAGTCAGCATCAGTGCAGGCTTGACTCTCATGACGAACAGTCCGAAAGATGAAGGCGGGGCTTCGAGTCTGCTTCGTACCCTGTCCTCAACTGTGGAAAAATATCCGTCGGGAACGGTGAAGGGATTGTCTTTCATATCTCTCATACCTGTTAGACATTCATAAGTGCGTTTGGCTTAATCGTCCTCGCTTAAAAAGTTCTTCATTTTGAGGAATGCATGGTGATAGGTGGCCTTGACAGCACCTGTAGACCTTCCGATTATCTCCGCGATCTCGTCCATTTTCATCTCCTCGAAATACCTCATTATGAATACAGCCTTCTGTCTTGGCGGCAATTTCTCCATCGCTCTGTAAAGTCTGCGGGTTATCTCGTCCCCGTTGAAGTACTGGCTGGTGGTAAATCGGTCTTCTATGGCCTTCTCATACCCTTTTAAGGACAGAAATGACTTGACTCTTCTGCTTTTGAGGAAATTCAGCGCCTCGTTAGTGGCTATTCTGTACAGCCATGTGTAAAGCCTGGACTCTTCCCTGAAACCAGGTAGGTTTTTCCAGGCTTTTATAAGTGTGTTCTGCAGCAGATCGTCCGCATCATCGTGGTCGAATACGATCTTGCGGATGTGCCAGTACAGGCGCTCGGAATATTTGCGCACCAATAGGCTGAAAGCATAGTCCTGCTTTCCTTCCTCGTGCAGCGCGTCAAGTATTTCCTTGTCCTCGGTCATTTACTTTCTGGAGATGGCTTTTTGTGCTGCGGATATTATATGGTCTTTGTCAAGTCCGTACAAGTTCATGAGTCCGGCCGGTGTACCGCTCTGTCCGAACTGGTCGTCTACGGCTACCATCTCCACGGGGCATGGACGGGTCCTGATGAGCACTCCTGCAATCAGCTCTCCGAGTCCTCCGGCTATCAGATGTTCTTCGGCTGTAACCACTGCTCCTGTCTTGGCTGCGGAAGCGAGCACGGCTTCCGTGTCCAGCGGCTTGATGGTGTGTATGTCAATGACTTCTGCGGAAATGCCTTGTCTTTCCAGTTCTTCGGCGGCCTGAATGGCCTCCCATACCAGATGGCCGGTGGCGAAGATGGATACATCGCTTCCCTCTACGAGACGCAGAGCCTTGCCTATCTCGAATGTCTGGTTCTCAGGGGTGAAATTGGGTACTGAAGGGCGGCCGAAACGCAGGTACACCGGGCCATCGTACTTTGCGGCGGCTATCGTGGCGGCCTTGGTCTGATTGTAGTCGCAGGGATTGATGACTGTCATTCGGGGCAGCATCCTCATCATGCCGATGTCCTCCATTACCTGATGGGTGGCTCCGTCCTCTCCGAGAGTTATGCCTGCATGGGATGCGGCTATCTTGACATTGGCATTGCCGTAGCACACGCATTGGCGTATCTGGTCATAGACTCTGGATGTCACGAAGTTGGCAAAAGAACCGGCGAATGGTATTTTCCCGTTGAGGGAGAGTCCGGCGGCTACGTCGACCATATTGGCTTCGGCGATTCCGCACTGGAAGAAACGCTCTGGATGTTCCTTGGCGAACTGGTCCATCTTGAGGGAACCGGTGAGGTCCGCGCACAGGGCCACTATTCTGTCATCCTCGTTGCCTATCTCGGCAAGTCCGGCACCGAAACCGGAACGTGTGTCCTTGTTTCCTGTATTTGTAAACTTTTCCATTTTTCCAAAATTCTTAAAAGTCTCCGAGAGTTTCCTTTATCTGGGCCAGGGCAGCCTCGCACTGTTCCGCGGAGGGAGCCTTTCCGTGCCATTTGCATGTACCTTCCATGAAGTCCACGCCCTTGCCCATGACGGTCTTGAACAGTATCATCACGGGTTTTCCGTGACCGGCTATGCCGAGGGCTTTCCCGTAAGTTTCGAGCACGGACTGCATGTCGTTGCCTTCTGCTGTCAGGCATTCCCACCCGAAGGCTTTCCATTTTACTTCAAGGTCTCCGAGTCCGATGACCGATTCTACCGTACCGTCTATCTGCTGGTGGTTCCAGTCGGTCATGGCGATGAGGTTGTCGATCTTGTGATGTGCGGCGAACATGGCGGCCTCCCATATCTGGCCCTCCTCGCTCTCGCCGTCTCCGACAAGTACGTATACCATGCGGTCATCCTTGTCCAGCTTCTTGCCCAGAGCCGCACCGCACGCAACCGAGAGACCCTGTCCGAGGGAGCCGGACGGCATATACACTCCCGGAAGTCCGTGGTCAGTGGAAGGGTGTCCCTGCAGTCTTGATCCCAGATGGCGGAATGTGGCCAGCTCCTTTACCGGGAAATATCCGCTTCTGGCCAGTACGCTGTAGAACAGGGGTGACATGTGCCCTGCGGAGAGGAAGAACATGTCGTTGCCTTCGCCTCTGCGGTTCCAGTGTTCCGGTGAATGTTTCATTATCTTGAAAAACAGGGCAGTGACTATGTCTGTGCTGCTCAAAGAGCCGCCGGGATGCCCTGACCCGGCCTGAGTGACCATTCTCACAATGTCCCTTCTGACCTGGGACGCTGTCTGAGTAAGTCTTTCGATATCCGTCATATCAGTTGAAAATGTTTATTGCGCTAAGATAGTATGAATTTTAGAAACTGTGAAAATAATGTATCTTTGCATGAATTTTTGTAGATAGAGATGAAAAATATCCGTAACTTTTGCATAATAGCGCATATAGACCACGGGAAAAGTACGCTGGCGGACCGTCTTCTGGAGCATACTCACACACTTACGGAGCGTGAGATGGAGGATCAGGTGCTGGACTCCATGGATCTGGAGCGGGAGAAGGGGATCACAATCAAGAGCCATGCCATACAGATGGTGTATAATTATAAAGGTGAGAAATACATTCTCAACCTTATCGACACCCCGGGACATGTGGATTTCTCTTATGAGGTATCCAGGGCCATAGCTTCATGTGAGGGCGCACTTCTGGTGGTGGACGCGACGCAGGGTATCCAGGCCCAGACGATATCCAATCTCTATCTGGCCATCAATCACGACCTGGAGATTATCCCTGTGCTCAACAAGATAGACATGGACGCGGCCATGGTGGACGTGGTGAGCGACCAGATAATGGACCTGATAGGCTGTGACAGGGATGATATCCTGCTGTGCAGCGCGAAGACCGGCGAGGGCGTACCGGCAATCCTGGATGCCGTTGTGGAACGTTTCCCTGCTCCGAAGGGCGACCCGGAGGCTCCGCTACAGGCTCTGATATTCGATTCGGTCTTCAATCCGTTCAGAGGTGTGATAGCATATTTCAAGGTGGTGAACGGAGTGATACGCAGAGGGGACAAAGTGAAGTTTTTCAATACCGGCAAGGAGTATGAGGCCGACGAGGTGGGCTACCTGCGCTTGAAAATGTGCCCTACGGAGGAGGTCACCACCGGTAATGTAGGATATATAATCTCCGGTATCAAGACGGCGGTCGAGGTCAAGGTGGGAGACACGATTACCCATGTGGACCGGCCCTGCTCCGAGTCCATTGCCGGTTTCGAGGAGGTCAAGCCCATGCTGTTCGCCGGAGTCTATCCGGTGGAGACCGACGAATACGAGAACCTGCGCGCGTCTCTGGAGAAGCTCCAGCTCAACGACGCTTCCCTTGTCTTCGAGCCCGAGTCCTCGCTGGCTTTAGGTTTCGGTTTCCGCTGCGGTTTCCTCGGCCTGCTTCATCTGGAGATCATGCAGGAGAGGCTGTACCGCGAGTTCGACATGGACGTGATAACCACTGTGCCCAACGTATCTTATAAGGTGTATACCACTCAGGGCGAGGTGGTGGACGTACACAATCCTTCCGGGCTTCCTGCCCCTACTCTCATAGACTATATCGAAGAGCCTTATATCCGGGCCCAGATCATATCCAAGAGCGAGTATTTCGGTCAGATCATGAAACTCTGTCTGGACAAGCGCGGGGTGCTCAAAGGGCAGCATTTTCTCACTGCAGACCGTGTGGAACTTACATACGATATGCCGCTGGCCGAGATAGTCTTTGACTTCTACGACAAGCTCAAGTCCATTTCCCGTGGCTACGCTTCCTTCGACTACCATATCATAGGCTATCAGAAGGCAGACCTGGTCAAGCTGGACATCCTGCTCAACGGTGAGTCCGTGGACGCTCTGTCGTCCCTTATTCACAGGGACAGGGCCTATGACTTCGGTCGGCGTATATGCGAGAAGCTCAAGGAACTGATTCCCCGGCAGCAGTTCGAGATAGCCATTCAAGCCGCCATCGGAGCGAAGATCATCGCCCGAGAGACCGTAAAGGCAGTGCGCAAGGACGTGCTGGCAAAGTGTTACGGCGGCGACATCACCCGTAAGCGCAAGCTGCTGGAGAAGCAGAAGAAAGGCAAGAAGCGCATGCGTCAGATTGGCAATGTGGAGGTGCCCCAGTCAGCGTTCATGGCTGTGCTTAAGCTGGACTGAGGCAGCAAGTTGTCCTTACAGTAATCATATAGTTTGAATTTTACCGAAGTAATATTGATATGTCGCTGAAGCGTAATTTGTTGATACTTATACTTGTCATGTTGTCGTGCCCGATGTATGACGCTGCGGCGCTGGTTGAGGTGGACTCGAGTAAGATAACAGAGTGGAAATACTATAACAGGTCAGGTAATTACGATTCGATCATCGTATCCGCCATGCCGGTCTTCGACTCGGCGTACAGGGCCGGAGATGAGCATGACGCATTCTATGCAGCTGCCATGATAGCCCAGGGCTATCTTTTTTCCAGCAAATTGGATTCTGTCAAGAAGTGGATTGCTTTTCTGGACAGTCTCGAGGGAGAGAACGCGGACATGAGTTCCAGGTCCATATATTATAATGTAAAGGCAATCTATGCGCTGAAGCGTGAAGTGAATTACCCCGAGGCCCTGAAATATTTTCTGAAGGGTTATGAAGTGGCTACGGCGCAGGGGCACTCGGACTATCGGGTTGCTCTGCTTTCCAATATCACGAACATCTTCTACCTGCGCTATGACTCCAGCGGGTGCAGGTATGCGCAGGACGCCATGAGGATAGTGGAGACATGCGATGTCTCGGATTTTTCTCGGAGTCTTGCCTACATAGCGATGGCACAGATGCAGTATCTGAGAGGTGACTGTAGTGAAGTGAGGCTGCTGTGCGGGAAATCGGACAGCCTGATACGCAATGCCGGTTATAGATCGTTGATAGCATCGGTTGAGGTGCTGTTGGGTGACGTATGTACACGTGAGGCTGACTGGAAGGAGGCGGAGCGGCACTACAAGCGTGCCGTTGAGTATATCGCCGACACCGAACCAGGTATTGTTCCCTTGATATATCTCAATTACGGCCAGTGCTGTGAGATGCAGGGGGACTTGAGCCGTGCTGCGGATCTTTACCGGCAGGGTCTGGACATATTTCAGGAATACGGCAACGAGGAATTCCGGAGGGAGCTGCTCCTTCGTCTGGCGGATGTCTACTGCAGCATGGATGATTACGTGATGTTTAAGGAATATTATATGAAATACCGTGCCGGAGCGGTCTCGATGGAGGAAAGAGAGAGGGAGTTCAATGCCTTGCTTCTGTCCAATCAGGAGATGCAGTATGAGTTCGAGAAAAAGTCCAGTGAGCTTGCGCTGTTCAAGTCCCAGCGTGCGATGTGGATGTGGTGCGGTGTGTCCCTGATAGCACTTGTGCTGCTGTTCTCGTTCTTTTATCTGTGGCGGAAGCAGAAGGACATGTACAGGGGGCTGATGAACCAGTATAGTCATTATATGCAGCAGACAGAGCATATGGAACTGGTAGAAACAGGGGAGCAGGATGATTCGCAGGCGGACGGTGTGGACAAGATGCTTTTTGAGAAAGTGAAGTCGCTTATGTCGAAAGACAAGATATTCCGTCAGAAAGATCTTACGCTTGACAGTATAGCCGGTATGACCGGCAGCAACAGGACGTATGTGTCCAAGACGATCAATCATTACGCCGGGCAGTCTTTTCCGGCTTTTCTGAATACTTACAGAATCGCCGATGCAGTGAGGCTGATTTCCGACTTGTCCCAGAATATTCCTCTCAAGCAGGTGGCCGATGAAGTGGGATTCACTTCAATGAGTTGCTGCTCTCGAAAAAGTAGACACGGAAGGGTAGAAAAAGATAGGAAGTAGTAT
>OJOA01000018.1_pt1 | contig 107044 bp, 70 predicted proteins | sample 1597991 | NCBI WGS metagenome assembly OJOA01 (sample SAMN01915207, study PRJEB22387) | human gut metagenome | isolation source: stool | host: Homo sapiens | place: USA | reverse complement strand
CGTACTCACGACGCACGATGTGGCCCGGGCCCTTCGGGGCGACCATGAAGACCGGGTGGTCCTCGGTCGGCTTGATGTAGCCGTAGTGGATGTTGAAGCCATGAGCGAAGGCGACGGCGGCGCCCGGCTTGATGTTCGGTTCGATGTCGTTGGCCCAGATGGTGCGCTGGTACTGATCGGGAGCCAGAATCATGATGATGTCGGCTTCAGCGGCGGCTTCCGGAACGGACTTGACTTCCAGACCCTGCTCCTTGGCGTGCTCGACAGACTTGGAGGTCGGGCGCAGGCCGACGACGACGTCGACGCCGGAATCGCGCAGGTTCAGCGCATGGGCGTGGCCCTGGGAACCGTAACCGATGATGGCAACCTTCTTGCCTTCGAGGACCGAGAGATCGCCGTCGTTCTCATACCAGATTTGTGCAGCCATTGTACTTGGCACTCCTTTTGTGTAGTGGGGTGAACGCTTGGAAAGCGTTCGGGTTTCTACCATTCGCAGATGAAATTCGTGGTTTCGTGCATGGATTTTGTCCTGCAAACTGGGGTCCATCCTACCGGAGCGGCCGTTTTGGTACGTATCCAGTCCACAAAGTGAGCCGCGAAATCGTAAAAAATTCGTCGCGGCGCAATCGTGATACCTTTCCTGCGAAACCCCTACGGAAGCGACGTTTCGGGCCGTTGGAATGTTGTTTCCGTTGGGAATTGCGATTAAGCCCCTACCGAAGCGACGTTTCGATCGCTGAAAATGACGTTTGTGTGGGCAAGCATGTGCTTATTTAGGTGACGCTTCATGCATTTTGGTAGGAAAGTGGCTTAGGATAGGCACGTAGGATTGTTTGATGAGGAAGCTGAAGCAATGGTCACTGCGACGGGGATTGCGCCTGGTTCCGAAATGACGGCGCAGATGGAGCAGGTGGAGGAGCGTAATGTCTCGGGCGTGCTGCATGTCGCCGCGATTTTCGGCTCGCACATGGTATTGCAACGCAACAAGCCCATTGCGGTGTTCGGCGCATTGGCTGCCGATTGCGCCGGTATGGAGGTTGTGGCGGAAATACACGACTTTGACGGCTCCCTGATCGCGCAGGAACATGCTTATTCTTCGCAGAACGTGGTCAACGGCTTTTCGCAGTGGCGCGTGATGCTGCCCGCGCAACCGGAAGGCGGTCCGTACACGCTTCGTATCGTCGCGGGCAATGATGCCATCGAATTCGACGACGTGCTTATCGGCGAAGTGTGGCTCGCCGGCGGCCAAAGCAATATGGAACTTGAGTTGCGTAACAGCGAGCATGCCGACGAAGCACTTGAGGATTGCGCCGATCCGCTGCTGCGTTTCTACAATGTGCCCAAAACCGGTGTAATCAATCGCAATGCGGAAAATACGTCGAGCTGGCAGGAATCGTCGCCGGAAAACAGTGGCGTGATGAGCGCCGTCGCCTACTATTTCGCACGCAAGCTGCGCTCCGAACTCGACCCCGATCTGCCGGTCGGCATTGTCGACTGCTATATCGGCGGCACGTCGATCAGCTGCTGGATGAGCGAGGACGCACTCAATTCCAGCGATGCCGGCCGCGACTATCTGACGCGTTACCAGCGGGCGATCGCCGGCAAGACGCAACAGCAGTTCGAACTGGAAACCAGCGAATGGCAGTCGCAGATGGACGCATGGAACGCGGCTGTGGAAACGGTGCGTCAGACCAATCCGAACGCAACGAGCAGCGAGTTGAGCGAACAGTGCGGCACCTGCCCGTGGCCGCCGCCGCTCACCCCTACATCGCAATGGCGTCCGTGTGGCCCCTTCCACGCCATGCTGGAACGTATCATGCCCTACTCGCTGGCCGGTTTCCTGTGGTATCAGGGTGAGGAAGACGAGCAATACAGCGGTTCCTACCGCGAGCTGCTCGGCATGATGATCGGCGAATGGCGTGCGCTGTGGAGCGAAAATCTGCCGTTCCTCATCGTGCAGTTGCCGCAATGGATCAACGGCAAGACGGCTGCGGACGGCAACGATCCGATGCGCTGGCCGGTGCTGCGTGAGGCCCAATGGGACGCCGCGCAGTCCATAGACAACGTGTACGCCATCTGCACGATCGACTGCGGCGAATACGACAACATCCACCCGCTGGACAAGCGCACGCCCGGCGAACGCCTTGCCAATTGCGCGCTGCGGCAAATCTACGGCATGGATCGCGTTCCGGTGCACGGCCCGACGGTGCTGGGCTTCCGATGCGACCCGAACGGCCGCGTACGCCTGTTCTTCCGCTATGCGCACGGCCTGCATTTCGAAGGCACCACGCCCGGCGGCGGCGATGATTTCGATGGCCAGCTGCCGACTTTGGTGCGCGTGCCGGAACGTTCCGGCTTCGAACTGGCCGGTTCCGACGGTATGTTCCACCCGGCGACCGCCGCGATTTTCGTGGATTGCGACATCGATGATCTCGTCAATTCCAGAGTGAACGTGGTCGATTACAACGCCACGGAATTCGGCATTCCGATTAACAGCCGCAGCATCGGCACGATCACGCTGGCGACTCCTGATGTGCCGGAGCCGGTGGCGATGCGATACGCCTGGCGCAGTTGGGGTCCGGCTCCGCTGTTCAACGACGACGGCCTGCCCGCGCAGCCGTTCCGTCTGGACCTGACCGACCATACCTCCCCCGTCGAGTCCGCCGAGCCCGTCACCCCCGACGGTACCGCTGACTGAGGCCGTCGGTCTGGTCGCGCCGGTCTAATCGCCCCGTCTAATCGCAAAAACGGCATTCCCATCCGGCTTTTGTTACCGTAACCAGCCGATTCGGGTAACAAAAGCCGGAAGAGGAGGCCGTTTTGTGTTTTGTGCGATTACTCAGCGGTTGCGGCAGCCGCGTCGACAATCACCGCCGCGTCCTCGCCACGCTCGCTGCCGGACTTGCCAAGCGCAAGCTGGGCGGCGGCGAACAGCACCGCCAGCCAGATGACGCCGGCGATCACGGCGATGCGGTAGCTTGCGGAGAAGCACATGAGCACCACGACCAGCAGCATGAACGCGATCACCACGTACGGCGTCACATTGGCGAACGGCAGCTTGAACGCGATCTTGTCGAGCGCTTCCTTGCCCTTCAGCCCCTTAAGTTCGGCCGGGCCATCGCCAGCCGCAACCATGCGACGGAACTTGATCTCCGTGATCATAATCATGATCCAGTTGATCGCAGCCGCGATCGTGGCGATCGACATCAGGTAATTGAACGCGAATTCCGGCCATACGAACACGACGACAACGGCAATCGCAATAATTATCGCGGAAGTGATAACACCCCCGACCGGCACGCCTTTCTTGCTGAGCTTACCCAGGTAAGCCGGCGCGTTGCCCTGCTTTGCCAGCGAATACAGCATGCGGGAGTTGGCGTACAGGCCGGAATTGTAGACGCTCATCACGGCGGTCAGGCACACGAAATTGAGGATGCCGGCGGCCGCGTGCACGCCGACGGAATCGAAGATCTGCACGAACGGGCTGGAATCGCCGTCGATCTTGCTCCACGGAATCACCGCCATGATCACGCCGAGCGCGCAGATGTAGAAGACGAGAATACGCCAGATGATGCCGTTCGTGGCCTTCGGAATGGTGGTGCGCGGATTCTCGGTTTCGCCGGCGGTGATGCCGATGAGTTCGGTGCCGCCGAAGCTGAACATCACCACGACGAGCGCCATCAGCAGGCCCGTCCACGTGCCGTCGGCGTTGCGGGTCATCAGGCCGTGCGGCAGGAATCCGCCGTCCACGGTGAACCAGTTGGCGAAGCTTGCGCGAATGCCCGACGCGGTCGGCACGTTGGCGATCACGACATACAGGCCGCCGAGAATCATGGCCAGCACGGCCACGATCTTGATGATGGCGAACCAGAATTCGAATTCGCCGAACTTGTTCACGCCCATGAGATTCAGCGCCGCGATGGCCACGAGGAACACCGCCGCCGACACCCACTTCGGAATGTTCGGGAACCAGTAGTTCACGAACGAGCCGACCACGGCAAGCTCCACCATGGCCACCAGCACGTAGTTGAACCAGTAGTTCCAGCCGGAAATGAAGCCCGCTCGCCGTGACCAGTAGCGCGTCGCGTAGTAGCTGAACGCGCCAGCCTTCGGATCCTCGACCGCCATCTCGCTCAGAGCGCGCACGATCATGAAGATCGCGAGACCGCCGACGAGGTAGGCGAGCAGAATGGACGGGCCGGCCAGCTGAATGGATTCGCTGGAGCCGTAGAACAGGCCGGTGCCGATGGCGCCACCCAGCGCGATGAGCTGGATATGGCGGTTTTTCAACGATTTACGGAGCGTCGGCGGAACCGGTACATCGTCGGTTCCACGCGGCTTCTTTGCGGCGGTGACGTCGCTCATGGAGATTTCCTCTTCTCTGTTTCCTTGCGATTGCGCGTTGTGCGTTGCGCTCGCTGCTTGCGTTGCGTGCTGTTGCACGCTTGCATGTGCTTGTTTTGCTTGCTTTTTTGCGATTCGCCCTTTGTGAGGGAACGTTCCCGATTGTAGCGGGAAGCGGCGGGCAAAGTGTTGGTTTGTTCGTTCCGGAATGTCTGGTTTGCTTAACGGGTTGTTTGGTTTAGAAGTTCGATTCGCGCGATTGCTGTGCGATTCGAACGCGCGATTTGGACATGTGTTGCGGATGTGCGGTTTGGCGCGTCTTTCCAAGCTTCATGGTGTTCAATGGAATGAGGGGCTACGAACGGAGGTCGACATGGCATTCGTCAAGGACATGCTGCGAATGTGGGCGCATTCGTGGAAAAGATTCATTTCCATCGCCATGATCACGTTGCTCGGTGTGGCCGTGCTCACCGGCATTTACGCGGGCTGCCGTGACGCGTTCCGCAGCACCGACCGCTTTTTCGACGCGCAGGGCCTGCACGACGTCCAGGTGCTGTCCACCGCGGGCCTGTCGAATGGCGATATCGCCGCGTTGCGCAAGGTGAACGGTGTTGCGAAAGTGCAGGCGGAACGGTCGCAGGAAGTGACGTTCGATTTGGACGGCCGCAAGTCGGCGACCATGCAGGAAATCGGCACGGACGGCATTGACCAGCCATACTTGCAGGAAGGGCGCATGCCGAAGAAAGCCGGCGAAATCGCGGTAACCCGAAAATTTATTCGCGATTCGGGCAAGCATATCGGCAGCCGCCTCACCGTAACCCCCGAATCGGCTTCCTCCGATACTTCCGATACTTCCGATACGAACGGTGCGGACGGCACGAATGAAACGAACGGCACGGACGAGGCGCCGAGCTTCCCGACCAAGCTCACCATCGTGGGCGTGGTGCTCGATCCGCAGAACCTGAGCAACCCGGACGGCTACTCCGCCATGACCTCGTTCCGTTCCACCGCCACCACCGACTACACGTTCTTCGCGCCGTCCGATGGCGTGACCGGCACCCTCTGCACGTCCGCCACGCTGCTCGTCAAGGGCGCGGCCGCCGAAAGCACGTTCGACGAATCGTACGAAAACACCGTCAAGCAGGTGACCGACCGCATCGACGGCACCGTGAAAACCGACCGCCAGAAGGCCCGCCGGCAGGAACTGCTCGACGCGGGCAACAGGAAGATCGCCGACGCGCGTGCGGAGGCCGACAAGAAGTTCGCGGACGCGCAGTCGCAGATCGACGCGAATCGGCAGCAATTCAACCAGCAGGTCGACCAGATTGTCAGCATGCAGGCGGGCGCGGCAGCTGCGGGAGCTGCGGCAAACGGCGCGAACGCAGGTGCGGCGGCGGCCGCAGGTGCAACTACCCCCCAACTTGACGAAACCACGCGTGAAACAATGCGTGAAACCATCATCGCCGCTAGTCCCGAACTGACGCAAGCCAAGCAGCAGCTCGACCAGGCGCAATCGCAATTGAACGAGCAGAAGGCAAGTACCGAACAAACGCTGAAAACCAAGGAAAACGAGCTGAAAACCAGCATTCCGCAAGTACGCTGGTATGTGCAGGACCGGCAGTCGCTCGGCGGGTTCAGCGCGCTCAAATCCGACCTCGACTCCATCCAATCGCTCGGCAACGCGTTCCCGATTGTGTTCCTGCTGGTGGCCGTGATGATGAGCCTGACCGCCATGGCGCGCATGGTCGAAGAGGACCGCTCGCTCATCGGCACGTACGTGGGGCTCGGCTACGGGCGGCTGGCGGTCGCGTCGCGCTACCTGCTGTTCGCGCTGCTCGCCTGCCTCATCGGCGGCGGCCTCGGCCTGATCGCCGGCTTCCTTGGCATTCCGGCGTTCCTGCTGGTCGTATTGCAAGGCATGTATGTGATGCCCGGTCTGCGGCTGGAATACGACTGGCTGTACGGCTCGCTCGGCATCGCGCTGTTCGTGGTCGGCGTGCTCGCCGCCACCATCTACGCGTGCGTGCAGGAAATGCGGCAGACGCCCGCCGCGCTGATGCGTCCGAAAGCGCCGCGCGCCGGCTCGCGCATTCTGCTGGAACGGATTCGGCCGGTCTGGAATCGCATCGGCTTCCTCGGCAAAGTGACCGCGCGCAACATCTTCCGCTTCAAGTCGCGCCTCATCATGACGGTCGGCGGTGTGGCCGGCTGCACCGCGCTGATCGTCTGCGGCCTGGCCATCAACGACACCGTCGCAGACCTCGGCATCAAGCAATACCGCGACATCTACCAGTACGACCTGATGGTGGTTTCCGACGATTCGGACGCGTCGGCGATGCGCACGAAGGTCGCGTCAGACGGGCGCGTCACGTCATCGCTTGACGTGCGCATAGAGTCGGGCGATTTGACGGTTGCGGGCAGTGGCGACGGTGACAGCGGCAAGGCCGGCAGCAGCGGCAGCGAAAGCATCCAGCTGGTCGCGGTGCCGGAAAAGCATCTGTCCGATTTGGGCGAAATGGTTACGTTGCAGCCGGTCTCGTTCGGCATGCTGGGCACGTCCGGCGTCGGCAAAACCGGTTCGCTGAAACTCGATGACGATGGCGTGATCGTCGCGCAGTCGGCGGCAAGCGCGCTGGGCGTCAAGGCCGGTTCCAAGGTGCGACTGACCAACGGCGACGGCGTGCAGGCGACGGCGAAGGTGAGCGCGGTGAATCGCAACCTCATCGGCTCGGATGTGTATGTAAGCGAAACCTACTACGCCAAGCTTTTCGACTCGAAAGACGCGAAGAACACCAAGAATTCCAAGAGTTCCGAGGATTCCGAGGCTCTGACGTGGAACGCCATGCTCGCCAAGCTTTCCGGCTCCGACACTTCGCAAACCGACTATGCGGAATCGCTCGAAGAGGACAGTTCGGTGATGAAGGCCGTAAGTTGCGCGCATATGGCCGACAGCTTCAAATTCGACCTCATGGGCGCGGTGGTGGCGCTGATCGTGGCGCTTGCCGGCGGTCTGGCACTGGTGGTGCTGTTCACGCTCGCCAATACGAACGTGTCGGAACGCGTGCGCGAGATGGCCACGCTCAAGGTGCTTGGCTTCTTCGACCGCGAAGTGCACCATTACGTGAACCGCGAGATGATGATCCTCACCGTCATGGGTGTGATACTGGGCCTGCCGCTCGGCCGGCTCGTCGGCGGCATGCTGACGATGGCGCTCAACATGCCCTCGTTGTATTTCGAGGTGGAGGTCAAGCCGCTGAGCTACGTGATCGCGGCCGTGGCGACCATGGCCTTCGCGCTGCTCGTGCAGCTGTTCGTCAACCCCGTCCTCGACCGCATCGACCCCATCAGCTCCCTCAAGTCCGTGGAGTAGCGCCCCTCCGAAGCCCTCTCAGTTCTTCGGGTAGCGGTAGTTGTGGGGGAGTTGGGTGGTGAGCTGCGGGTCCAGGCCGAGTTCCTTGAGTTGGCGGTCGATTTCGAGGCGCGCACGTTCCACAAGTTCGGCGCGACGGCTGTCCAAACCGTTCAGCCCCTCCTGCTTTTCCAGCGATTCCAACATCTCCGCCATACGCTTGAGCCGGTCCTGATGGTGCAGCAGCGCACGCACCTGTGCATGTTCGCGTACGATCGTCCGCCAATCGGATGGCGTGTGCGCAATCTCCCGAACCGCGGTGACCGGATGCACGTCGGCCACCTGATATGTAATCGAGCCGAGCAGCGGCATTAGGAACACTGTAATCGCGCCGGCTGCGACCAGTGTCGACGCGGTGTCGCTTTGCATGGTGCCGACCTTCACCGCCAGCGACGTGACGGCGACGATGATCGGCAGCGCGGTCGTGCAATACAGGGCTACGGTGACGCGATGATGCGATGACAGCGGATTCTCGCGTTTGTCGAGCGACAACGCAACATATACGGGCACCGCGCGAATCAGCATGAGCATGACGATGAACGCGACGAGCAGTGCGGGTCGGCCTGCCACGGCGCGCACGTTGATCGCGGCGCCTGACACCACGAAGAACACAGGAATAAGGAAGCCGTAGCCGACGCCTTCCAGTTTCATTTCCAGCGACTTGCTGCCGTCGGGGATGATGTAACGCAGGATGAAGCCTGCGGCGAACGCGCCGAGCACCGCGTCAAGTTCGAACAGTGCGGAAATGGTGACAAGGAAGATGAGCAGGAATGTGGTCAGTCGCATGAGCGTTTGCGATGACGTGTTCGCATTTTCCGTAAGGAAACGGTACAGGCGATGGCCGGTTCTCAGTGCTTTCGTAGGTAGCATCGCGCACAGTAGGCAGATGGCAAGGAACGCGCCGAGCACGAGCATGGTTTGCCAGCCGGTTCGGGTGGATAGCAGGATGGCCATGGCAAGGATTGGGCCGAGTTCGCCCCACGTTCCGTACGAGATGATGGCGTCGCCGATGGGGGTGCCTTCGAGGTTGCGTTCCTTGAGAATCGGCATGAGCGTGCCGAGCGCGGTGGTGGTGAGTGCGATTACCGTGGCTACGCCGTTGATGCCTTGCTTGGTGAAGAACGGAAGGAATGTCACAACCAGCCAGGCGAGGCCTAGCGTGATTCCCCATGTAAGCAGTCCGACTTTGCCTTGATGTCCGGCGAGTCGTTTGGGGTCGATTTCGTAGCCGGCGAGCAGGAACAGGAACGCCATGCCGAGCTCGTTCAAGAGTTTCACGGCGTCGTTTACTTCGATCACGCCTAGTCCGTACGGGCCGAGCGCGGTTCCGGCGGCGAGCAGCAGCACGGTTTGCGGAATGAACTTGCCCGGGATCAGCTGCGCCACGATTGGGCTGACGGCCGCCACCGCCATGATGATGGTTAATGAAACGAGCTCTTGCGTCATACCGTCGAGCCTAGTGAGCCATTGTGACCGGAGGTTGAAGAATGTGATTTCCGCTATCTGTGGCAGGTTTCTTCGGTGAAACCGACCTAGGGGGCATGATTCCTACCCCCTAGGTCTGGATTTGCTCAAGGAACCTGCCACGCATAACGCAAATCGTTTTCTTGTGAAGGGCGAATCTGCCACATATAGCACGTTTCACGACATTAAGGGGGTCGGTCGCGTTTGCGAGGCGGCCAACCCCCGGTTCTCGTCCGCCGCGCGCGCACCACCCGCCCGCCAAATGCTATCTAGCTTATAGATGGTGGGTGGTTCGCCCCATTTGCCAGTTCGGGGGTATAAATCATACCCCCGAACCGCCTATTCTCGTCTAGCACCCGCCATCTATAAGCGAAATACCTTTCCGCAAAGCCCCAAATCCGCCATCTATAAGCCAGATAGACCCATCAGTTTGACCATGGATAGACTCGGTTAGAGATGCTCTTGGCAAAAATGCCAATTTCGGCCTCCTGCAAAGGGTTTTGATGGGTCTAACCCATGATTTACATAAAACCTAACCCACGATTTGCGTAAGTCCTAACCCATGATTTGCGTAAAACGTGGTTCGCTCAGAGCTGTGGCCGGAGACCGTCCAAGTTCGACCGACATTATCGGAATCGTCAGGGAAGAAGGCACGCGGGCGGAGTGCAATATAATGTTCCCTATGGCTGGCAGTTCAAGGGGGCAAGACTGATGGCAGTTTTTCCGCATGGGAGCGCGCGCGGCGGGTCGAGAAGCGACGGTCCGCAGCAAATTAAGGACTTACGCGCCGACGATTTTTATGGCGATTCGCACGATGGCAACGACGGCTCGCGCGGTTCGCACGACACCACGCGCAACACCCGCACCTACACCCTCACGACTTTCGCGGAGGCGACCGATGTGTCCGAAGAGATTCGCGAGCGTCGCGCGGATCGCAACAAGTCCATTGCCATGCGCGTGCTTGCGGCGGTGCTGATTTTCTCCGCAATCGGCATTGGTCTTTTCCCGAAAGTGCTGCAATACCAGTCCGCGCAAAAGCTGGCGAGCACGTCCGCCCGTTCCGAGCAGAGCGTCGCGGGCTGGCCGTATCCGCAGGCCGACGAGGCATTCGCCGCAGCTGGGGCGTACAACAAGCGTCTCGCCGAATCGGGGCAGCCGGTGATTGGCGAGGCTGAGGATCCGCTCGCCGAGTTGTACAACAACAATCAGTCCGACTCCAGCGACGGTTCCGGTTCCAGCTCGACGGGCGCAGACGCCACTGGCGATGGTAACAAGGATTCCGCTAGCTCCAAAGACGCGGAATACCAGCGTTTGCTGGATACTGGCGATGGCGTGATGGGTTCCATCCGCATTCCAAAGATTTCTGTGAATTTGCCGATCTACCATGGCACGTCGGAGCAGACGCTTGCGTCCGGTGCGGGGCATTTGTATGGCAGTAGTCTGCCGGTGGGTGGCAAGGATACGCATGCGGTGATTACCGGACATCGGGGTTTGGTTGAAGCCTCAATGTTTACGCGTTTGGATGAGATGCGGGTTGGTGATTACTTCTATATCGATGTGATGGGCCATACGCTTGGCTATATGGTGGATCGTATTACCGAAATCGAACCTAACGACACATCGCAATTGAAGATTACCTCTGGCGAGGATCGGGTCACGTTGATGACATGCACTCCGTACGGTGTGAATACGCATCGTCTGTTGGTTTCGGCATTACGTTCCGCCATTCCCGAAGAGATTCCCGCGGAGGATGATGCGGCAAAAGATGTGCGTGTGATTGCGGGCGTGGTGTCAGCTGCCACGTTGCTGGTCGGTTTGTTGTTGGTTTGGCTGCTCCGCTGTCCGTGGTATGTCCGTAGGCATGCCGCTTGGTGGCCAAAGCGCAACTAGGGGTTGATGGCGTTAATGTTGCACTTGACAGATGCTTTTTTGTCGGGGAAAATTCTGAAAGAGACATGACAACGTTTGCTTATAGTTTTTGCATCGCGATTTACGGGGGCAAGAATACTCTAGAATCGCGATGATATGTGCGATTTCAAGGAAAGTATATCCCCTTGATTACCTCGTTGGGAGGGTATGTATCCCTCTGTTTTTCTCCTTAAGGTTTAGGCAACGAAGCGATTGTCGGACGGTATGTGAAGCGAAGACGCATCAAATATACCGGTCGAAGGAGGAAGGTATTTCCCCGATCGCTTAACGGTACAAGGGGGTAGGCGTATGAGACACGTCTTTGAGCGAAACAGGGCGAGGGGCACAGGTCTGTTCACGCGTCGTGTCATTGCGGCCGTCGCGACGGTCGCAATGCTCGCCGGCGTGGGGTGCGTCACTGCTTCGTCAGCGGCGGCGGAAGATGCCACGGGAGCCTTGGAACAACAAATCGAGCAGCCGGTATTGCAAGAATCTGGGCAAGAGGATTCACAGCCGGTGGAACAAAATTTGATGGTGGGAGAAGAGCAGCCGTCAGAGCAAGAGCAGCCGTCAGATCAAGAGGCTTACCAGCAAGTCGAACAAGAAACGGAACAAGAAACGGAAGAAGAGACTGAGCAGTGGGTTGAGCAGGAGGTTGAACAACAATCTGAACAACAATCTGAACAACCTGATGAGCAGCCAGTTACGTTGTCCGCTCAACCGATTGCGCGAGCAAATCGGGCGCAGTCGGTTGCGCAGAACGAGACCGGTTCTCAGTTGGGCGCTCCGGAGAAGCATAAGCGCATCAAGAAGAACGATGATGGCAGTTACACCGTGAACGTGGATGTGAAGGGCGCCGTCAACAGCACCACGGTCACCACCACCCAGCCGATCGACTTCACGCTGGTGCTGGATGTGTCCGGTTCGATGGACGATCCGATGAGTAAGACGGATCGGACCAAGCGGTTAGACGCACTGAAAGAAGCGGTTAAAGCATTTCTTGATGAAGCTGCGAATACTAATACGGAGGCCGGTTCCGAACTGGTTCGCGTTGGACTGGTGAAGTTCGCCGGCAACGAAAAGAACGGAATCGGGGATGACACGTACCGAAGTGGTGGGTACACCTACAACTACTCCCAAATCGTTAGCGATCTGACTGCGAATATGAGCGGTCTGAAGAACAAAGTCAGCAAACTCAAAGCCGCTGGCGCCACCCGAGCCGACAATGGATTCAATCTTGCGGTCAAGGTGATGGGCAGTGCTAGTGCTCGAACCGATGCGAAGAAGGTCGTTATCTTCTTCACGGATGGCTCGCCTACATCGTCTAATGGGTTTGAAAAAGAAGTGGCAAACAATGCCGTTACCGCTGCCAAGAAGTTGAAGGATGGCGGTGCCGCCGTGTATTCCATCGGCATCTTCGCCAGTGCCAACCCGTCCTCGCTCTCCAGCAACGAGAACCAGTTCATGCATGCGGTGTCCAGCAATTTCCCAAAGGCAACGAAATACAACCAGCGCGGTGAAGGGAATATCAAAGCCGGCTATTATAAAAGCGCGACGAACGCTTCGGAGCTGAATGCCATCTTCGACGAGATTGAGAAGAGCGAGACCACCACATCCGCATACATCAATGTGGTGATGGAGGATACGCTGTCGGAATATGCCGAACTTGCTGGCAGCGACTATAAGGTCGTAGCCAAGGACTCGTCCGGACAGGCCGTCGCTTTGACCAAGGATGTCGATTACACCCTGACATACGACGAGAACGCGAAGAAGTTCACCGTCAGGTTCCTGAAGGCTCTGGCCCACAACGTGACGTACACGCTGGAATACAACGTGAAGCCCACGCAAAATGCATACAACGACTACGCCTCTAATCTGAATACCGGCAAGGATGGATATGCCGGCGTGAAGGGTGACGCGGATACCGATCTGGACGGGAACACCACGTCCTCGAACCAGCCTGGTTTCCATTCGAACGATTCCGCATGCCTGTCATACACGGCCGATGGCGTGGATCATGCATGCGGCGGCAATCCGTATCCGCATCCGGTGATCCAGGTGGTTTCCTCGACGCTGCATATCGAAAAGCAGTGGAGTGGAGACGGTGACAAGCCGGAAAGCATCACGGTGGATATCAAACAGGGCAACGATACCTATAAGACGGTCACGCTGAAGCGTGACGATAGCGGCAAATGGTCCACCGACGTGATTATTCCGGCAGGCGCCCAAAAGACGTACACGGTGACGGAAGTCGAACCGGACAGCCACTTGTGGAAGGCTTCCTACCAGCACAAGGTCGGCGATGGAAATCTCGCTGACGGCAATGCGGTGACGGTGCCGGAATCCACGGCATCGCAGGAAGCCACGGTGATCATCACCAACACGTTGAAGCAGACCATGCTGACGCATGCGATTGGCGTGCAGAAGGAGCTGAAGGGCCGCGATTGGAAGGATTCCGACGAGTTCACTTTCAAGCTGAAGGCAGACGATTCCAATCCAGACGCGCCGATGCCAGCTTCCTGCAAGAACCAGTCGGCGTGCACGGTGACGGTGAAACGCGATTCGTCTGACGATCACGTTGCTTACTTCGGCGACATCACGTATGACGCAGGTGAAGCCGAGTACACATATCTTGTGACGGAGAACGCTGGTAATGCTTCCGCAATGTATTACTCGCAGGCGGAATACCGGGTCGTCGTGTCCGTGATGAAAGACGGAACGTCCGGTGAATGGAGGGCCGTTGTCGAATCCGTGACCCAGCTGAAAACCGATTATGGTGCCGCTGGTTCGAATTGGGACGAGACCCAGCCAATGCTGTTCACCAACCAATACATTTCGGCATCGTCACTGCCATTGACGGGCCGCATGGGTGCGGAACGATGGTGGCAGATTGCGGCCGGCGGAGTTGGCGTGCTGGCATTGCTCGCCGTCGCTGCGGCCGACCAGTGGAGACGTAAGAAGCGGCTCAGCTGAATAACACAGGATTTGCGGATCGCGGGGGCGCGTTGGGTTCCCGCCTCCCGCGATTGCAGAAAACAGTAACCAACAATCAAGGAAGAGGAGATTCTCATGAAGATGAGGAAGCTTTTCGCAGGGCTGGCCGCCGCGGCAACGTTGCTGAGCGGCATGGCCATCGGCGTCGCCGCCGCACAGGCTGATGATGCTCCATTGCTGCAAGTTAACCACGCACAGGAAGGCCATACGTACACGCCATACAAGTTTGCCATGTTCGAGAATCCTGGCGATGGCTCGGTCGAAGTGAAAACGGTTGACGCATGGAAGGGAGCTGTGACCACCGCTGCTGATGTGGCTGATGGAAGCCACAACGGCATCCCGACAGAGTACAAGGATAATCCAGCCGCCTATGTGGCGACGTTCACTGCGGATCAGCTCCGTGTCTTCGCCAAGACCTTGGCTGGAATTACTCCGCCGGCAGGACCTGATGGTACTGGCCTGACCGTAACTACGGAGCAGGCAAATACGAGCCAGGCGGTCAATGTGAACGGAGAAGGCTGGTATCTGGTGAAGGATACGTTCACCAAGGCTGGCGAAACGACTGTGACGTCGGGGACTCCGGCTGTGGTGGCCACCACCGTCAATGGACTGTCCAATCTGAGGATTGCGGCCGATACGACGACCGGTCAGGGCAACATCACGACTGAAGGCCAGTTCAACGCGAAGAACGCGAATCCGACCGACGAGCCGCTCAAGTTCGCCCGGATGAATGACGTGGATGTGAACGGTAAGAGCGTAAAGGTGGGAGACACCGTGGACTTCACTGTGTCCGCGGACGTTCCTCATGCTGCGGCTGGCTGGGATGCGTACCCCTTTACCATTACCGATACTGCGTCCAAAGGTTTGCAGATTGCGGCAAAGAGTGCCTTCACGGTCCAGTTCGGAGATCATACTACTGTGAATCCCGATCTGTACACGATAACGCAGGAAGGCAATGCTCAATCCGGCACCACCACGACCATCTATTTTGCCGATGCCACAACGCTGGCCGGTAGGACGATCGTCGTGTCGTACCAGGGCACCGTCACCAAGGATGCGTTGGATGGCTTGAGCGGCAGTGTGGACAACAAGGCCACAATCACCACCAAGGATGGTACCAGCGGTGAAGGCAAGACTGTCCTTAAGACCTACGGTTTCCAGTTCACGAAGATTGGCAAGGAAGGGAATGAGGCCAAGCCTCTAGCCGGCGCCAAGTTCGTTGTCAAGAATGCGGAGGGCAAGTTCCTTAAGCAGGCTGAGGACGGTGCGTGGTCGTTTGTTTCCGATCAGAATGATGCCAAGACGTTCACTACTGAGAATGATGGTTTGGTGAAGGTCGCGGGTCTTGCGGCGGGAACCTACACGGTTGTGGAGACTCAGGCTCCGACCGGCTACGCCCAGAACTTCAGGGTCACTTTCAATGTGGAGATCACAGATGAAGGTCTCGTCACCTTCGAGCCGGATGCCCTTCGTCAGGTCCAACCGGTCGATAACACCACTGCGAATGCCACCGCTACCGTGCTGAACGTCAAGTCTGTCACTCAGCTGCCGCTGACCGGTGCCGCGGGAACCGTGTTGTTCACCGTCGTGGCGCTGCTGGTGGGTGGCGCTGGCGTGGCTGTGGCGGTCAAGAGTCGTCGCCGCACGTACTGAGCGCATGCGTTCGGTGTGAGTGAGTTGTGAATTGACTCACTCACAATAAAAGTCAATGCGGGCGGTTGTGGGTATTCCATAATCGCCCGCATTGATGTGTGACCGACCGGTTGAAGTGATATACGGTCAGCAATATTTGAAAAGCTGCTTGTGAGAAGTCGGATATACACTTGCTTCATCACGGGGTATAGCAAAGGGGGTAAAACGATGCGCGGTGGAGGATCATTCAGCATGGAAGAGCTCCAAATGTTGCGGGATCTGCCGGCGGTGGCTAACGTGTCGAAAGACCGCATCACGTACTCCAACGCTTTCAAACAGGTGTGTGTCATACGGTATCTTGCGGGGGAATCGCCGACCAAAATCTTCCGCGAGGCGGGATTGCCGCCGGAACTGATTGGGTATAAACGTATAGAACGAAGTGTGGCGCGTTGGAAGGCTGCCGTCCTCAAATCCGTGAACGGTAGCAGTAACATGAGTAACGGCGAAATCATTACGGAGCTCGTCAACCTGTATGTTCATGCGGTGACGCGCAAGGAGAAACTCGACGACATCGCAGGAATCGCCAATCCCGATAAGGCAAATATTGAAAATGCTCCGAATTCGCTGGACGGGGCGAACGTGTCGGGGGGGGGGTATATCCGCTGACGTTCCCGTCCCGTCCGATGCGGCTGCCATCGCCGTGCCGCCTGCACCTCTCAGCGCGAGCGGCGGCCTTGACAGCGAGACGGCGCTTGTCATCATCAAACAACAGGCTCGGCGTATCAACGAGCTGGAACGCGAAAACGAATCGCTCCGTGGCAGGCTGAAAACCTTGGCAAGCTGACTCCACCCGTCGCAAAGCGTTTTTTTGGAAAAGATGCGAATCTGCCACATATAGCGCATTTCGCGGTACGAACAACGGCAGAGATTGTGCGGTTGACGCGGTAGGGTGTGAACATTATGACTTTTGGGAATACGAAAACCGGAAAAACTGGTACAAGCACGTCCGAAGCGACGGAAACCGCGCATATCAAATCCATCGAAAGCCTCGACAAAGACAACGACATGGAACGCGGCCTGAAAAACCGCCACGTCCAGTTCATCGCCATCGGCGGCACCATCGGCACCGGCCTGTTCTTAGGCTCCGGCAAGTCGATCGCGCTGACCGGACCGAGCATCATTTTCGTATACATCGGCGTGGGCCTTATCATGTTCCTGCTGATGCGAGCCATCGGCGAAATGATGTACAGCGACCCGAGCCAGCACACCTTCATCAACTTCATCACCCGTTATCTTGGACGTGCATGGGGCAAATTCGCCGGCTGGACGTACTGGATCGTGCTCATCCTGACCGGCATGACCGAAATCACAGCCGTCAGCACCTATTTCGTCACATTCTTCGGCACGTTCGGCATAGACCTCAACGCGTGGAAATGGCTTATCGAACTGTGCTTCCTTGTGGCGCTCACCGGCATCAATCTCATTGCCGTGAAAGTGTTCGGCGAGGCGGAATTCTGGTTCTCCATGATCAAAATCACGCTGATTGTGGGTCTGATTGTCACCGCCGTGGTGATGCTGTTCCTCGGTTTCAGCTACCCGGCCACGCATATCGAAGGCGTGGACGGCACGGTCTCCGGTGCCACTGTGAGCCTTACGAACATTACCGACGGCTTCCAGCTTGCGCCGAACGGCTGGATGAACTTCTTCATGAGCTTCCAGATGGTGTTCTTCGCCTACCAGCTCATCGAATTCGTAGGTGTGACCGTATCCGAAACGCAGAACCCACGCAAAGTGCTGCCGAAGGCCGTCAACGAGCTGATCATGCGCATCCTCATCTTCTACGTGGGCGCGCTCGTGGCCATCATGGCCATCGTGCCGTGGCGCAACTTCCATCAGAACGCGGACGGCTCGTTCGGTTCGCCGTTCATCATGGTGTTCAAATACGCTGGGCTCGACTGGGCCGCCGCGCTCGTGTTCTTCGTGGTGATCACCGCAGCCGCGTCGGCACTCAATTCGCTGATCTACTCGGCGGGCCGCCACCTGTACCAGCTTGCGCAGGACTCCGAATCGCCCGCTATGCAGCGCCTCGGTGAGGTGTCGGATCACAAGGTGCCGGCGAAGGCGATCATCGTGTCCGGCTGCATGATCCTGTTCTCCCCGCTGATCAACGCGATTCCGGGCGTTTCCGGCGCGTTCGTGCTGTTCGCCTCGGCCGCCAGCGCCGTCGTGATCTTCATTTACATTCTGACGATGCTTGCTCACCGCCGCTACCGCCAGAGTGCCGACTTCCTGCCGGACGGCTTCGTGATGCCGGCCTGGCAGGTGTGCGATTGGATTGCGGTCGCGTTCTACGTGGTCGTGTATGTCACGTTGTTCCTGTCTTCCGACACGCTCGGTTCCGCAGTCGCCGGCCTGGTCTGGCTCGTTGCGTTCGGCGGCTACTGCCTGCTGCACGAGCGATTCCAGAACCGCGACCTGAAGGCGGCTCTAGGGAAGTAGACGTATTGCCTGTCGCTGCGGTATGCGTGGCATGCGCGTGTTGCGCTACGTGCCGCGCATCTGACGAAAGAGGGTCGGTGGAAACCTTGCGAAAATGTGCGTCTCCACCGACCCTCGTCGTGTAATCGCAATAAAACAGTGCGAAACGTTAGTGCACGAATCGTACGAAATCGGCGCGAATCAGCCGATGTAGTCGGCCTCGTTCGTCGGGCTGGACGGGACGGCGTGGTCCTCCGTCACCTTGCCCAGGCCGGACAGGTACGCTTCACGGCCGGCCTCAATCGCATTCTTGAAAGCGCGCGCCATCAGCGGAATGTTGCCGGCGGATGCGATCGCCGTGTATGCCATCACCGCGTCCGCGCCCATCTCCATGGCCTCAGCGGCCTGGCTCGGACGGCCGATGCCCGCGTCGATGATCACCGGAACGTTGGCATTCTTGATGATCACTTCAATGAAATCGCGTGCGCGCAGGCCCTTGTTCGAGCCGATCATCGCGCCAAGCGGCATCACGCAAGCTGCGCCCGCGTCCTCAAGACGCTTCGCTGCGATCGGGTCCGGGAACATGTACGGCATGACCACGAAACCTTCTTTCGCCAGCTTTTCCGTGGCCTTGATGGTCTCCTCGTTGTCAGGCAGCAGGTACTTCGACTCGTGCTCGATCTCCACCTTCACGAAGTCCGTCTGGCACACCTCGCGCGCGAGACGTGCGATGCGCACCGCCTCCTCCGCGTTGCGCGCGCCCGACGTGTTCGGCAGCATGGTGATGCCCTTCGGAATGTAGTCGAGCAGGTTGTTTTCGGTGGTGCGGCAGCGGCGCAGCGCCATGGTGACGATCTGCGTGCCCGCGTTCTCGATGGTCGCCTTGATGAGGTTCAGGTCGTAACGGCCGGAACCGAGGATGAAGCGGCTCGTGAACTTGTGCCCGCCGAGGATCAGCGGGTCGGCGTCGCCGGTGGCGATCTCGTCGTACGCATGAGCGTCCGGCTCCGGCAGGATCGCCGTGTTCGTGGTGGTGCCGACCAGCTCGTCGAGCGTGGCGTTCGGTGCGGCCGCGACGTCGGCGGCTGCGGTGGTGATGGTGTTTTCGGTGCTCATCGTCGGTTCCTTTCGTTGGGGTGTTTGGTGTTGCTGTTGTTGCGATTGCTGTGCTGCTGTTGTGTTGCCGTTGCATCGCTGTTGTGTTGTGTGCAACGTGCGTTTGTAATCGCAATAAAAATTTCGATTACGGCAGTGGAGTAACGTAGCAGTGCGTCAGGCGTCTTCCTCGCCGAGGATCAGTCGCGTGATCATGTTCGCTTCGTGGCAGGCGACCACGCCCACGCGCGGCGCCATCAGGCCGGCACCCGGTACCGGAGCCGTCTCGCCGTCGCCACAGAAGTAGAAGTTCTTCGAAACGCGACGCGTGCTCACCAGGTTGGAGCTGCGGAAGCCGGCCATGCCGGACGCGCTGACGAGCTTCTTGCCCGGCAGATTCTCCAGCACCGCGTTGACGAGCATCGTCTTGTTTTCCGGCACGTCGAACGCCTCGCAGATGATGTCCTCGTTTTCGAACAGCGTCGGCACGTTCTCGTCGGTCACCTTGACGGTGTCGATGGTGATGTCCGTGAACGGGTTGATTTGGCGCAGATTGCTGCGCAGCGCCTCCGTCTTGTACTGGCCGAGGTCCTTCAGGAAATACTGCTGGCGATTCAGGTTCGTCATATCCACGCGGTCGAAGTCGATCAGATGCAGATGGCCGACGCCGATGCGGGTCAGCGCCACCGCGATGGTGGAGCCGAGGCCGCCGCAGCCGCAAATGGCCACGTGCGCCGCGTCGAGCTTGTCCTGCGTGGCGGCCGTGTGACGGTCGAGCAGGGCCGCGCGGATCTCCTCGCGGCTGACCAAGGTGGCCGGGTCGGGCTGGTTGTCGAAAGCGTGCTGGCGGGCGTCGATCTGCGCCTGCGATGCGGATGGTTCAAAAGTCATGGTTGTTCTCGTATTCTCGTTTCCGCTCGTATGGTTTGTTTCGCTGCTGTGCTCAGCCGCCCTGCACGAACGTGACGATTTCCAACGTGTCGGTGCCCTTGAGCTGCGTCTGCGCACGCTGGGCGCGCGGCACGATCTCGCCGTTGAGCTCCACGGCCACGCGGTCGGCGCGCAGACCGCGTTGCTCCACTAGTTCGGCCACGGTGATCGGCGTGGCGACGTCCTCTTCCTTGCCGTTGATGATCATGTGCGGTGTTCCCTTCTGTGCCTGCGGCACTGGTCTTGTGGCCCCTTGAGTGTCCGATTCTGCAGAATCGGACACACAAAGTGCCTTCCGGGATGCGCGGATGTCCGTTTCTGCAGAATCGGACATTCAGGCATCTGTTTGCGGCTTCCATATGTCCGTTTTCCCAGAATCGGACATTCACGGTTGGTACGAAAAAAGGGTCGCCGAAGGAACCGTACCCTATGAGGTGGTGCGCCCCTCCGTGACCCTAATCACGCGATATTCGGTTATCGCGAACGGAAATGAGATGCGCCTCGCGGCGCGAACAACCCGTCTCCTTACGGCGGCATTACCCGCATCAAGTCCTCGGTCGAAGCTCGTCGAGCTCCCTCTCAGCCTTTCGGCTCCCGTTCGGTTGTGCCCTCATCTTCCCGCACCCGCCCGACAACCCGGCGCGCGCTGTTTTGTGCGAGAATGGGTGGCGGATTTTGTAGCGACGGATGTGGCGACGGAAGGGAGACGGTTATGACGACCGCACGAAACATGGGCGAATTGGCGGGATTTGCGATTCCACGGCTCGGCATGGGCACGATGGCTTTGGCGATTGAGGGCCGCCCGGACCGCGATACGGCGATCCGCACGATTCACGCCGGCTTGGACGCGGGCGTGCGATATCTGGACACCGCCTGGTCGTATTACCTGCCAAGCCAACCCGGCACCGGCACCGCCGAAGACCTGGGCTACGGCGAAAAAATGGTGCGCGACGCGCTCGCCAGCTGGGACGGTCCGCGCGACGAAGTGCTGATTGCAACCAAAACCGGCTATCGCCGCACCATGGAGGCGCCGAACGTTGCCGAAAACGAGCCGGAACGCCAGCATTTGCAGGCGGCGGGCAGCCAGTACGGGTGGATGGCGGATTCGCGCCCCGAAACCATGATTCGTGACGCCAAGGAATCCGCGCTGCACTTGGGCGTCGATACGCTCGACCTGTTGTATTCGCACGGACCGGACCCGGAAGTGGCTTATGAGGACCAGGTCGGCGCGCTGAAGCAGCTGCTTGACGAGGGCGTGATCCGGTACGCGGGCATTTCCCGCGTGGACAACGCGCAGATCGACATCGCCCGCGAGATTCTCGGCGACAAGCTGATCGCCGTGCAGAACCAGTTCTCGCCCTCGCACTCCGACCCTGAGCATACGATGGAGCACTGCGCGGAACTTGGACTCGCGTTCGTGTGCTGGAGCCCCCTCGGCGGCTTCCTCGACGCGTTCGACCAGCGCGCGTACGACCCGTTCCGCACGGTCGCCGGCAACCACGGCTGCTCCTACCAGCGCGTGGTGCTCGCCTGGGAACTGAGTCGCTACGAGCGGTTGTTCACCATCCCCAGCGCCCGCAATCCGCAGGAAATCAACGATTCCTTCGCCGCCACCGAACTGACGCTCACGCAGGATGAGCTGGCGATGCTGAACGCCTCCGTCGACGCCCGTCGCGGCTGAATTCCGCGCAATACGTACGATTGGCCGCGCCCGATTCCGCACAATAATCGCGATTCGGCCCGCGGCCTTTTTCGTGCCTTCTGTAGCTTGCTCGCTGCAAAATCGCCCTGGGAATAACTTACACTGTAAAATGTTTACACTGTAAGATATTATGACGGCGATTGCGACGGAAGGAGGTGCCGCGTGGGCTTTGAAGAGGAACTGTTCCACGAATTGGCGACCAACACATGGGACAAACGCTCGCGCATGCAGCAGGAGATGGTGAAAGGCGCGAAGGGCGAACCCTTCGCCGTGCAGGAACTCTATAGGAAAGGCCCGCTGACGCCATCGCAGCTCGCCTCTTCAATGAAAACCACCACCGGACGCGTGTCCACACTGCTGTCCGCGTTGGAGAAAAAAGGCCAGATCACACGCGAATCCGACCCCGACGATCGCCGTGTGGTGCACGTGAACCTCACCGAAGCGGGCAGGGAACGCGCCGAACGGCAGCGCGAAAGCATGCGCGAGGCGATCTGCTGGATCTTCTCGCAGATGGGGGAGCGCCGCGCGCGCGAATTCGTTGAGCTCACCGAGGAATTCACCACGTACATGTCGCTGTGCATGCCCGGCAAGCCGCGCCCCACGGCGGACGAGGTCAAAGCCGCGTTCTCAGGAAACGCACAGGAAGACGCGTAGTATCTTACGCTGTAAATAATTCACAGTGTAAGTAATCGCAATCCAGTAATCGCAAAAACCGCGAAAAATCGCAAAAACTAATCGTAAGAAAACAAGCAAAACACAAAACAAGAGAAGGAACCAAGCATGCTTCGCATCGTACGATACCTCTCCAAAGCGGAGATCGGTCAGATGCTCGTCGCGCTGGTCAGCATCGTCGGTCAGATCTGGCTTGACCTGACCCTGCCGGATTATATGGCCGACATCACGCAGCTCGTCGAAACCCCCGGCAGTGAAATGCACGACATCTGGGTGGCCGGCGGCAAAATGCTGCTCGTCTCGCTCGGCTCGGCGGCCTGCGCGGTCGTCACCGGCTTCATCGCCGCGCGCGTGGGCGCCTCGTTCAGCCAGCGCCTGCGTTCGCTTGAATTCAACAAGGTGGAAAGCTTCGGACCGGCGGAAATGAACCGTTTCTCCACCGCGTCGCTCATCACCCGCTCCACGAACGACATCACGCAGATCCAGATGTTCATCACCATGGGCCTCATGATGATCGTCAAAGCGCCGATCATGGCCGTGTGGGCCGTGTGCAAGATCGCAGGAAAGGGCTTCGATTGGACGCTCGCAACCGGCATCGCCGTGGCCATCCTGCTGGTGGTCATCGCCGTGATCATGAGCTTCGTCATGCCGAAGTTCAAGGCCATGCAGCGCCTGACCGACAACATCAACCTCGTGGCGCGCGAGAACCTCACCGGCCTGCGCGTGGTGCGCGCGTACAACGCCGAGGACTATCAGGAAGCCAAGTTCACCGAAGCCAACAAGGAACTCACCGAAACCCAGCTGTTCACCAACCGCGCCATGGCCATCATGATGCCGTTGATGAACACCATCATGAACGGCCTGATGCTCGCCGTCTACTGGATCGGCGCGTACCTCATCGACGCTGCCGACGTCGTCGACAAGCTCACCACCTTCTCCAACATGGTGGTGTTCTCCAGCTACTCCATCCAGGTCATCATGAGCTTCCTGCTGCTGAGCATGGTGTTCGTGCTCTGGCCGCGAGCCGACGTGTCCGCGCAGCGCGTGCTCGAAGTCATCGACACCGAGCCGATGGTCGCCGACGGCACGCAGGACGCGGGCAAGCCGGGCGAGGAAGGCGAAATCGAATTCCGCAATGTGAGCTTCGCCTACCCCGACTCGCGTCACGCCATGCTCGAAGGCGTCAATTTCAAGGCGAAGAAGGGTCAGACGGTGGCGTTCATCGGCTCGACCGGCTCCGGCAAATCGTCCCTCATCAACCTCGTGCCGCGTTTCTACGACGTCACGCAAGGCGAGGTGCTCGTCGACGGCGTCAACGTGCGCGACTACAAGCTGAAGGCGTTGCGCGACAAGATCGGCTACGTGCCGCAGCAGTCGTTCCTGTTCAAGGGAACGATCGCCAGCAACGTCGCGTACGGAGATACGGACCGCGACGACGACACCGTGCGCCGCGCATGCGACGTCGCGCAGGCGACGGAATTCATCGACAAAAAGCAGAAGAAGTACGATTCCGGCATTTCGCAGGGCGGTTCCAACGTTTCGGGCGGGCAGAAGCAGCGTCTGTCGATCGCGCGCGCAGTCTACCGTCATCCGGAAATCCTGATCTTCGACGATTCCTTCTCCGCGCTCGACTTCAAAACCGACCGTGCCGTACGTGACGCGCTCGAAAAGGAAGCGAAGGATTCCACGAAACTCATCGTCGCGCAGCGCATCGGCACCATCATGAATGCCGACCGCATCATCGTGCTCGACGACGGCAAAGTGGTCGGCCAGGGCACGCACGAGGAACTGCTCGACACGTGCGAAGTGTATCGGCAGATCGCCGAATCGCAGTTGAGCGAAGACGAACTGAAGCGCTGAAAGGGGGAGACATGCCAAGAGGAATGGGACGCGGCCGTGGGGCCGTGGAAAAGCCGAAGGACTTCGGCGGAGTGATGAAGAAGCTCGTGAAATTCTGCAGCCGGTACATTCCGGTGATGATTCTCGCGCTGGTTCTGGGCGCTGCCGGCACGGTGTGCCAGATCATCGGCCCGGACAAGCTCAAGGACATGACCAACGAGATCACGAAGGGTCTGCCGGCCATGGTGCACGGCAAGCCCGTCATGAATTCGATCGATATGGACGCGGTGTCGCGCATCGCATGGCTGCTCGTCGCGCTGTACGTCGGGTACGCGCTGCTGAGCTACCTGCAAAGCTGGCTGATGGCCAACGTCACGCAACGCACGGCACAGCAGCTGCGTGAGGCGATCAGCCAGAAAATCAATCGCCTGCCGCTGAAATATTTCGACAAAGTCAGCTACGGTGACGTGCTGAGCCGCATCACCAACGACGTCGACGCGATCGGACAGACGCTCGGCCAGTCGGTCGGCTCGCTGATCACTTCGATCACGCTGTTCTTCGGCGCGCTCATCATGATGTTCTACAACAACGTGACCATGACGCTGTGCGCCATCGGTTCCGCGCTGCTCGGCCTGATCATCATGGGCGTGATCATGAAGGTGTCGCAGAAGTACTTCACCCGCCAGCAGGTGGCGCTCGGCGACGTCAACGGCCACGTCGAGGAAATGTACACCGGCCACACCGTGGTCAAGGCATACTGCGGCGAGGAACGCTCCATCGAGCAGTTCGAGAAGTACAACAACGACCTGTACGTGTCCGGCTGGAAGAGCCAGTTCCTGTCCGGCCTGATGATGCCGATCATGAACTTCGTCGGCAACTTCGGCTACGTGGTCGTGTGCGTGGTGGGCGCGGTGCTCGCCATGGACGGCAAGATTGAATTCGGCGTGATCGTGGCGTTCATGATGTACATCCGCCTGTTCACGCAGCCGCTGTCCCAGTTCGCGCAGGCGTTCCAGAACCTGCAGCGTTGCGCGGCTGCCTCCGAACGCGTGTTCGGCTTCCTTGACGAACCGGAACTGGCCGACGAATCCGGCAAGCGGGCGTTGCTCGGCGTTGACGCGGACGGCAAGCCGCAGCCGGTGCGCGGCGACGTGGAATTCAGCCACGTGCGCTTCGGCTACGACGCGGACAAGACCATCATCAACGACTTCTCCGCGTCCGTGAAGGCCGGCCAGAAGGTGGCTATCGTCGGCCCGACCGGCGCCGGCAAGACCACCATGGTCAACCTGCTGATGCGCTTCTACGAGATTTCCGGTGGCACGATTTCGATTGACGGCATCGACACCAAGTCCGTACCGCGTTGGAACGTGCACGACCAGTTCTCCATGGTGCTGCAGGACACGTGGGTGTTCCGTGGAACAGTGCGTGAAAACATCGCGTATTCGAAGAAGGACGTCACCGACGAGCAGATCGTGGCCGCATGCAAGGCCGTCGGCCTGCACCACTACATCATGTCGTTGCCGAACGGCTACGACACCGTGCTCGACGACAAGGCGTCGCTTTCCCAGGGCCAGCGCCAGCTGCTGACGATCGCCCGCGCGATGGTGGAGGACGCGCCGATCCTGATCCTCGACGAGGCCACCTCCTCGGTCGATACACGCACCGAGGAGCTGATCCAGAAGGCGATGGACGCGCTGACCGTGGGCCGCACGAGCTTCGTGATCGCGCACCGCCTGTCCACCATCCGCGACGCCGACATGATCCTGGTGATGAACGGCGGCGACATCGTGGAACGCGGCACGCACGAGGAACTGCTCGCCAAGGGCGGCTTCTACGCCGACATCTACAACAGCCAGTTCACGCTGGCCGAGTGAGGTTGGTGTGCTGACTCGCTAAAAAATCCGGAGGGACCACCCCTCCGGATTTTTGCGTTTTGGCTTCGGCATTTTTATTGTGTTGCGCTGACGGGACGGCGGATTTACCATTGAGGTGACTGACGTCAATCGATTGACGTATTTGAAAATCACAAAGAAAGTGGGCAGTCATGAAAAGCATCGAAATCGGCAAATCGGCAGTGGTCGCATCGCAGGCGGCGCTCGGCGTGATGCGCATGGACGCGCTGGATGCGGACGCGGCGGCGGAAGTCGTGCGTACGGCCGCCGAGCATGGAGTCAATTTCTTCGACACGGCGGACATCTACGGATTCAACGTCAACCACGACCATGCCAGCTCGCGTGTGCTCGGCCGCGCGTGGAAGGACGCCGGGCTCAAGCGCGAGGACATCTTCCTGCAGACGAAGTTCGGCATCAACATCGACTTCAGCGACCCGAACAACGTGCACGCCACCCGCTACGACTTCTCCGCGAAGCACCTCATCACGCGACTCGACGAGGAACTGGAAGCGCTCGGCACTGACTACGTGGACTTCGCGCTCCTGCACAGGCCCGACACCCTGATGGAGGCCGAAGAAATCGTCGAAGCGTTCACCACCCTGCACAAGGCGGGCAAAGTGCGTCACTTCGGCGTGAGCAACGTGAACCCGTGGCAGGCGGAACTGCTGCAATCCTGGCTCGGAGACGACCCGGCCATGAGGCTCGAGGCGAACCAGCTGCAGTTCGGTCTGATGCACGCGCAGATGGTCAGCGACGAGCTGATGACCAATTCTGGCGCCGAAGGCATGGTCGTGGCCAACCATTCGGACGGACTGCTGTCCTACTCGCGACTGCGCCACATGACCATCCAGGCATGGAGCCCGTTCCAGTCCGGCACGGAATACGGCCCGTTCGTAGGCAACGAGCACTTCCCGGAGCTGAACAAGGCACTGGACGAAAAGGGCGCCAAGTACGGCGTGAGCGCCAACGCCATCGCCACCGCATGGGTGCTCAGGCATCCGGCGAAGATCCAGATCGTGCTCGGCTCGATGAACCCCACCCGGCTGGGCGAAATGCTCGACGGCGCGGACATCGATCTCGACAAGCAGGATTGGTGGGACCTGTACGTGGCCGCCGGCAACCTCATTCCGTGAGTTTTGTTGGAAATCAGAAGAAGCGGCCGGGGAAACCGGCACTGATGGTGGCGTGACGGTCGACGTCCAACGTGGCGCAATCGAAAGCGAAAGTGCTGCTCAGCTCGTTCGGATCCGCAACGAACAGCGCCGTAGCCAACCCGTCCGCCACCGCAGTCGGATAGCCGCCAAACGACGCGGATCGCACCGCAACCCAGGTGGCCTCCGTCTGCTGCACGGGCAGGCCGTCGATGGCGTTGAGCAGGTGGTGAATCGCCAGATGCGTCTGTTCGTTCACCGCCACCTCCCAATGGCGACGGCTGGGCGCGCTCGCACAGAACGCGCCATCGCCGATCAGTGCGACGCCGACCGCGCAGGACGGATCATCCGGATCCTCAAGCGCCACACGGATCGGCTTGTTCGTGCGCGCCAGCAGATCGCCGCCCGCATCAATCACAAATTCCGGGGCAGCGCTTTCGCGTTTGCTGTCTGAGGTGGAAGATTGGCATGTCGGGTTGGTCGTTTCGGCTGACTTGACATGCGATGTGCGCGAAAGTTCTGAATCGGTGAGCAATCCGCCCAGCGAATCCACCAGATAACCCTTGCCGCACGCGCCGAAATCCACATGAACCGGACTGCGTGTAACCAATGTCGTACCACTCGAACGAACCACATCACGACCCCATACGGCCCGTCCGTGCAGCGCGCCCAGGCGCTCGCCGGCGTCGGCTTCAACGGTGAAACTCAGCGCGGGATCGTAACCGAGACGAATCAGGTCCTCGCCCACGCACGGGTCGATCGCACCGCGCGTGGCGGCGTGCAGCGCGTCGTACAAATCGAATAGCGGGCCGGCCCAATCGGGAAAATCGAAATGCCCGCCATGCTCCGCATTGCCGATGTGCGCAACCAGCGAATCAGCGCGGAATCGCGAAAGCGCATGCTCGTATTCATCGATGAACCGTTCCATCTCGCCGCGCAATTCCGCAGTGATCGGGCGAGGCGTCGAAATCAGCAACCCCGTGCCGAGCGCCTTGGGAAACGCGATGGTATACGGCATGCGCTGTGCGAGCGGTGCAATGGAGTCCATACCACGATGCTAGCGCGTGCCCGGCTTGGCGTAGTTCGTGCTTGGGCAACCTGATATGCGCTATATGTGGCATGAGGCATCGCCTTATTTTGATACCCCCGTAGCTTTGTATAGTTACGATTATACTAATCGTGATTATACAAGTCGCGATTATACAAACTGACGCTTTGGCATGGAGTTCGCTTCACGTTTTCGGGCGGACGGGGGTGTTGCGGAACGGCGGTGAGCGTCACAATGTGAGACGACACGCGGAAAACGGGAAAAATAAAAACGGCGGAATTCCAACGTTTTTTCATGCGCGATACAACAAGACCAATTAAAAATCAAGACTGTTATTCAAAAAACTTTCGTTCTATCTTGGCTTCCGATGCGCGCTTCGTACGTCGGGTACGTCGGGGAAATCGCGCCGAAAAGATTTGCGGAAGGAAGGTTCGACCCATGTCATCTCGCGTCGCGCAGCGCCACGCAGCCGGTTCCTACGATTCGTGCGATTCGCGCGTCTCGGCTTCCGGCCGTCTCATCACGCTCGTCGCCGCGCTGATGATCGCGCTCGCCACGCTGTTTGTCGGCATCGCGATGCCGCGGCAGGCGTCCGCCGCTGACGGCAACCAGACGAATTTCGATTCCTGGACTGCCGTCGCGCAGAATATCGCCAAGCAGCTTGCCACCGCCGAAAAAGACTACAATGACGGCGATTACGGCCAGGCCGGCACCGGCTTCCAGACCGCGCATTGGATCGGCTATGATGCGTCCAACTTCTCGAAAGTCGTCAACGACACCATTTCCGCCGAATGCCAGCAGACACTGCTCAGGCAGTTCACCGATTTGGAAGGACTCGCGTACCAGCAGGGCCAGGGGAGCGCGATCGCAAACGGAATCAACGCGCTGAACGCGGACCTTGACACGGCCGCGCAGACGCTTGACGGCAACGCGAACCTCGCCGACCCCAAAACCTACGCGAAGCAGCGCGCCGAACAGACCGCCGCGGAACGTAAGAAGCTCGACGCGGCCAAAAAGAATTCCTCCAAAGGCAAAGGCGACCGCACGTGGAGCGAAGTCGCCAGCGAAATGAACGTCATCCTCGACAAGGCATACAAGGCCGCCATCTCCGGCAAGGGCGCGGAAGGCTCCAGCCTCGTCAACGACGCGTACTACCAGTACTACGAAAAGCTCGGCTTCGAAAAGAACGTCATGAACGCCATCTCCGGCGACCGCGTCTCGCAGGTGGAATACCAGTTCAAGATGACCCGCAAAACCATGCGCGACGGCGGTTCCGACAAGGAGATCAAAAAGCTTGTCGACGACCTGAAAAGCTGGCTCGTCGAAGACGCGGCCACCCTCGACGGTGGCGCGGCTGGCAACGTCAACGCCTTCACCAAAGCCATCACCAGCTCCGCCGGACAGGCGTTCCTCATCCTGATCCGCGAGGGTCTCGAAGCGCTGCTGGTGGTGGCCGCCGTGGTGGCCTACCTCGTCAAATCCGGCAACCAGCGTTTCACCAAGTGGATTTACCTCGGCGTGCTCGCGGGCCTTGCCGGCTCCGGTCTGGTCGCCGTGCTCTTCACGTTCCTGTTCGGCGGCTCCGGCCCGGTCCAGGAAATCAGCGAAGGCGTGTGCGCGCTGATCGCCATGCTGATGCTGTTGTGGACCAGCAACTGGATGCTCAACAAAAGTTCCGTGGAAGCATGGAACCGCTACATCCGCACCAAAACCGAAACCGCCGTGGCAGACGCGCAAGGCAAGGTGGCGGCTGGCGAAGGCGTGAGCCTGGGCATGGTCGTTTCGCTCGCCATGCTGAGCTTCCTCGCCGTGTTCCGTGAAGGCGCCGAAACCGTCATCTTCTACGAATCGATCTACTCGATGAGTCGCGACGCGCAAGGCATGTGGATCGGCGGCATCGCCGCGGCCGTAGTGCTGCTCGTCATCTTCCTCGTGCTGCGCTTCACATCCGTGAAGATTCCGATTGGCCCGTTCTTCCTCGTCACGTCGATCCTGATGGCCGTACTGGTCGTCATCTTCGCCGGTGGTGGCATCCACGCGCTCATCGAAGGCGACCTGATCGACGGCCACTACCTGTCCAGCGTGCCCACAAACGACTGGATCGGCCTGTATCCGTACGTCGAATGCCTTGCGGCACAAGCGATCGCGGCGATTGCCGTACTCGCGCTGTTCGCCGTCGGCTTCGCACGCAAACGCAAGTTGCGCACGCCTGACAATCGCAAGTAATACGCAAATTTTCCGAGATTTACCGATATTTTTTCCACATCCAACAACAAAGGAAAGAGAAATGAAGAACAAGAAGATCGCCGCTCTGCTCGGCATCCTGCTGGCCGGCTCCATGGCCTTCTCCCTGTCCGCATGCGGCAATTCCAACGATTCCGCCGCTTCGGACAAGTCCAGCGCCTCCGCGTCGGCTTCGAAGGCCGACGACTCCAGCAAGGACGATTCCAGCGATTCCGCCGGTTTCGAAGAGATCCAGGTCGATGAGAAGCACTCCGACCAGGAATGCGGCCCGCTGACCGTCAACGCCGTCTACTTCCAGCCGATCGACATGGAACCGTCCGGCATGGGCCTCAAGGCCGCCGATGCGAGCTTCCACCTCGAAGCCGACATCCATGCCAACCAGAAGGGCACCGAACTCGGCTACGGCAAGGGCGATTTCGTGCCGGACCTGACCGTCAACTACGACATCATCGACAAGACCTCCAACGCGTCCGTCGCCTCCGGAACCTTCATGCAGATGAACGCCTCCGACGGCCCGCACTACGGCGCCAACGTCAAGCTCGACAAGGCCGGCGCGTACAAACTCGTGCTGAAGATCGAATCCCCGGAGAAGAAGGGCTGGATGCTGCACGTCGATCCGGAGACGGGTGTGAAGGGACGCTTCTGGACGGAACCGATCGAGGTCACCTTCCCGGACTGGAACTATACGCCGCAGGAGTGGTGATCTCCTAGCGTAGCCCGTTCGCGGTTTCGGTATGCATTACCCGACACACTCAAGGCCGTTCGGCCAAGCTTACGGTCGGGCAATGCATACCGAAACCGCTCTCTCGCGTTTAGGGGGATGGATTCACCTCTGCGATTGTGGAGGGGGTCCGGGAAATCCTCGCATTTTAGGGGAGGGATGAGAGGGGTGGGACTCTTTGGGATGGGGCGGAATGGGAATCGTTGGGCTCTTTGAGTTGGGTTTTTGGATGAAAGGATTTTGGGATGCTGCTGCAGTTTGTGACGGTGTTGCAGGGGGTGTTGGCGCCGGCGCTGCTCGTCATGGCGTTGAGTGTCATGCTCACCGTCGGTGAGGGGCGTGACAAGCCTCTGAGCGCGTACTGGCGGCTGGCCGGTTTCGTTGTTGGATTCGCCGGCGCAGTCGTATTCGCCGCGCTGCGCGCCACCGCCGTCATCACGCAACGCACGTTCGTCAACTATCCGACCCTGTGGTGCTGCGTGATCCTCGACGTGGCCGTGTTCGTCATCGTCCTGTTCGCCCGCCGCGTCACCGCCGACTGGCACAACCACCGCGCGCTGCTCGACATCGCGAATCTCGTTGCGGCGCTTGCGATCGCGGCCACCACCTTTCGTGCGCTGCCCGACGTGATTCTGCGACTGACGATCTTCGTCGAGCCGGGCGATCCCATCTTCACTTCCGACATGCTGTTGCGCGCGCTCGGCTTCGCTTTGGGCGCGGCCGTCGCAATCATCGCCGCGCTTATCTTCCGCACGATGCGTTCCACCGCCGTCCGCTGGTCGTTCACGACGGCGGTGCTGCTGTTGGTCGCGCTGTTGTTCGCACAGCATTTCACCGACCTTGCGCAGATCCTCCAATCCAAACGCATCGTCAGCTTCCCGACCGCCGCCTTCCTCGCGCTCGTATGGGGCATCAACCATCAGCGCAGCCTGACCATCGCAATGGCGCTCGTCTTCGCCATTCCGGCAATCGCCAGCATCGTCATGGGCTTCAAAGTCAAGCCGACCGGCGCCAACGAGGCGATCGCACGCACGCATATCGCGTTCCGCCGCCGCGCGAAAGCGGCCGGCGCGTTCAGCCTGGTCGCCATGATCTGCGTCACCGTGGCCCTGACGTACGGCGTCGCGCAAACGCAGAAAGTCGTCACGCTGTCGCCGCCGGAAGACTACTCGTTCGCCGACGGCGTGGCCACCATCAAATTCAGCCAGATTTCCGACGGCCACCTGCACCGCTTCGAATACCGCGCGAAGGACGGCACCTCCATGCGATTCATCATCATCAAGAAGAACGGCGGCGCGTACGGCGTCGGCCTCGACGCGTGCGACAACTGCGGCGACGCCGGCTACTACGAGAAGGACGGCAAAATCATCTGCAAGAAGTGCGATGTGGCCATCAACCTCGCCACCATCGGCTTCAAAGGCGGCTGCAACCCGATACCGTTCGACTACCAGGTCAAGCCGGGCAAAATCGTCATCCAAACGTCCACGCTCGACGCGCTGTCGAGCCATTTCCAGTGAGCGCCGAGAAAGGTAAGGGGGTGCCATGTTCTTCCTGAAAATGATCTCTCGCTCGTTCAGCCGGCAGTTCAAACGCCGTCTGCTCATCGCCGTCACCGTGTGCCTGTCCGCCACCGTCAGCGTGGCCATGCTCGGCGTGGTGTTCGACGTGGGCGACAAGCTCAACGCGGAGCTGAGCACGTATGGTTCGAATATCGTCGTGCAGCCGAAGTCCGACGCTGTGGTGAGCGATTTGTACAATACCGGCGATTCTGCTGGCTCGGCTTCGGGTAGTTCGTCCGGTTCGGACGGGGGTTCCACTTCCGACGGCTCGGCTGCGGCGGACAGCGCCGACCCGACCGCGTTTCTGAAGGAGTCGGACGCGCAGAAGATCAAGACCATCTTCTGGGCGTTCAACATCACCAATTTCGCGCCGGAATTGAACATCCACGCGGATGCGGGGTGTGTCGGTTCGGGGGCTGGTTCGGCTGGCTCTGCTGGAACGGCTGGTGCGTCAGGTGCGGCTGCTTCCGCGGCGAAATGCAAGGCGACCAACGTGCCGATCGTGGGCACGTGGTTCGCGAAAACCCTGCACATGGACTCCGGCGAGTCCACCGTGGCCGGCATGAACGGCATGCGCTCATGGTGGAAAATCAACGGAACCTGGCCGAAAGACGACAGCGAGCAGGCGATGGTCGGCAGCGCGCTCGCCGCGAAACTGGGCGTGAACGTCGGTGACAGCGTTACGCTCGACAAGACGATCGCCGTCGGTGCGGACGACAATACGAACGGAGGTACCGGGAAAACCGGCAAATCCTCCACCGAACGCAATCGCGTGAAAGTGAAAATCGTCGGCATCTTCGATTCGGGCGATTCCGACGACAGCGCCATTTATATGCCGTCCATCGCCGCGCAAACGCTTGCGAATCTGCCGAATTCCATCGACAAGATTGAAGTCAAGGCGCTCACCACGCCCGACAACGACCTCGCGCGCAAGGCGTCGAAGAATCCGAACGCGCTCACGCAGGACGAGTGGGAGACGTGGTATTGCACCGCGTATCCGTCGTCGATCGCGTACCAGATCGAAGAGGTGCTGCCGGGCGCGGTGGCCAAGCAGGTGCGCCAGGTGGCCGCGCTGCAGGGCGATGTGCTGAACAAGACGCAGGCGGTGATGGTGCTGATGACCGTGCTGTCGCTGGTTGCCGCCGCGATCGCCGTGGCGAACCTGATGGCCGCGTCGATTGGCGAACGCGGTTCGGAATTGGCGCTGTTGAAGGCGATCGGCGCCACGGACGGCGCGGTTTCGCGCCTTATGCTCGCCGAAACGGCGGTGATTTCGCTGGTTGGTGCGATTGCCGGCGCGCTGCTTGGCTCGGGCGTTGCACAGATCGTGGGGCACGTGGTGTTCGGCTCGGGCATCACCATGCGTCCGATGGTGTTCGTGTTGGTTTTCGTGTTGCTGGCGGTCACTGTGCTCGTGGCCTCGCTTTCGTCGATTCGGGCGATTCTGGGCTTGCGTCCGGCGGAGGTGCTGCATGGTAGGTGAGTTGTGCTTGGCTTTCGTAGGGGGTGTGCGATGACGAATCGCAAGATGTTCTTCACCATGCTGTGGGGCGCGGTGTTCCGCCGTCGCTCCCGTGCGATGATGGCCGTGATCGCGTCGCTCGTCGGCGCGGCCACGCTGTTCTGCCTTGCATCCGTGTGCGTCGCGGTGCCGCAGCAGATGAACGAGGAAATGCGCGCGTACGGCGCGAACCTGATCGTCACGCCCGCGTCCGCAACGGGCAAATCGCAAGGCATCGATACTGCAACCGTACGCAACGTGACGGCGCTCATCGGCGCCGGACACAGCGTGAAATCAGCCGCATACCGGTATGAGAGCGTGCGCATCAATTCCGCGCCGTACACCATCGCCGGCGTGGACGTGAAAGCCGTCCGCGCGCTCAATCGCCATTGGAACGTGACGGGCGATTGGCCCGGCTCGGGCAACGTGATGGTCGGCCGCGACGTCGCCGACGCGCTCGGCGTGAAAGTCGGCAGCCGTGTCACCATCGGTTACCGCGCCGCCGACGCGTCTGCTTCAGCGTCTTCTTCCGCGTCCGCAAAATCCGATTCGGACGAATCAACTGAAACGGCAGAATCGTCCGCGCAGGGCACGCAGAGTACGCAAACTACGCAAGGCGAACAGACCACGCAAGCCACGGAAAACGGCCGCGTCTCGTCCGACATCATGGATAACAACGGCACCGAATTCCGTATCGCCGGCATCGTCGACACCGGCGGCAACGAGGATTCCATCATCTACGCCACTACCGCGGACGTGTCCAAACTCGCCGGTTCCAAGCGCGGCGCCGACGTGGTCGAATACTCGGTGAACGCCATGGGGGATGAGTTGAACGCCATCGTCAACAGAATCAACAAAAATACAAACACTGCCGTCAAAGCGCAGACCGTCACCAAAATCACCTCGTCCGACACCCGCATCATCGCCATGCTGCAGACCCTGTTCTGGATTGTCTCGCTCGTCGTGCTCGTGCTGACGCTTGTCGGCGTGGGCACCACCATCAGCTCCATCGTGAGCCAGCGTCGCAACGAAATCGGCCTGCGCAAGGCCCTCGGCGCCGATTCACGCGCCATCGGCGTCGAATTCTACGTGGAATCCGGCATCTACGGCTTGATCGGCGGTCTGCTCGGCACTGCTATCGGCTATGTGCTGGCGCGTGTGCTGTGCTCCACCGTTTTCGGCCGTGCGCTCGGCCTCAACTGGCTGCTTTGCGTTGGATCGCTGTTGCTTTCCGTGGCGATCGCCGTCATCGCCTCCATTCCGCCGGTCCGCCGCGCCACCCGTATCGACCCCGCCATCGTTTTGAGGGAGGAATAATCATGGACAACGAACATATGCTGCTGGAACTCGACCACATTTCCAAGATTTACGGCGATCTGCACGCCGTCGACGACCTGAGTCTGACCGTTCCGCAAGGGCAATGGCTGGCGATTGTCGGCTCGTCCGGTTCCGGCAAAACCACGCTGATGAACATGATCGGCTGCATGGATACGCCGTCGAAGGGTTCCGTCATGCTTGAAGGCCGGCGATTGGAGGATTTGAACGCCCGCCAGCTCGCCGATGTGCGTAAGAACATGATAGGACTAGTGTTCCAAAAGTTTTACCTCGTGCCGCATCTGACGGCGGTGGAGAACGTGATGGTGGCGCAATACTACCATTCTGTAGTCGATGAGAAGCAGGCGATGGAAGCGCTGGAACGAGTGGGATTGAAGGAGCGTGCGCATCACCTGCCCGGCCAGCTGTCCGGCGGTGAGCAGCAGCGCGTGTGCATCGCCCGCGCGCTCATCAACTGCCCGAAGCTGATTCTCGCCGACGAGCCGACCGGCAATCTCGATGAGAAGAACGAGAAGATCGTGCTCGACCTGTTCCGCCAGCTGCACGAGCAGGGCACCACGATCATCGTCGTGACGCATGACGCGCTCGTCGCCTCCTGCGCACAACGCGAGATCATGCTCAACCATGGTGTGCTCGTCGGCGAGCAGTGGAACGACGAGGAGGCGAAACGCGCGTACGAAGCGGCCGGCGGCAAGCCCGCATTCACCGGTTCCGCCGCGGAAGGCGCGCAGAACGGGGGTATTGCGATTTCGTTCGCCGACCCCACGAAAGCCGCGAAAACCGGCGATACGGACGCGGCCAACGTTGCCGTTGCGGCTGGCGTTGCCGACGATACGGACGTAGAGCCCGACGTCATGAAAGGGGAGCGCGCATGAGCACCGCACAATCGAACGCAGTCAAAGTCATCGCGCTATCCGCGGCGAGCATCGCGCTGCTGTCGGCATGCGGCGAGCCGAAAGCCACGCCGATGGACGACGAATACGCCGGCAATTCCGGCGAAAGCGTGCAATCGCAGGAAAATAAGTCGAAAACCGACGGCAAGGCGGCTGACAATACGGCCGGCGGCGACGCCACCACCAAAAACCATGCCGATGACGCGAATTCCACGACGTCCAGCAAGCAGGACACCGGCAACTACGCGGATGGCGACTATTCGATCAACGGCCAGTACGGGCCGGTCGGCGAGGACACCATCGACGTGCATCTGACCGTTAAGGACCAGAACGTGACGGCCGTGAAGATCGTCGGCCATCCGTTCACGTCCATCTCCAAAAAGCATCAGAACGACTTTGCCAAAGCCGTGCCGGACGCGGTGGTCGGCAAGCCGTTGAAGGACCTTAAAGTCGACAAGCTCGCCGGTGCCAGCTGGACCTCCGAAGCCTTCAACAAGGCGTTGGAAGTGGCGCGTCAGGAAGCGTCAATCCAATAGCCCATTCCTTCTGAAACCGACACGGCATGCCCGTCTTGCGTCGGTGCGGACGGTTTTCCTGTGGTTACCGTGCGGATTCGGCGCATACGTTCGGCCAGAGCAACGTGGCCATGTTCTCGGCCCAGGAATCAGACTTGCGTTCCTTGCCGGATTGCCGTTCCCCTCCGGCTTCCTGTCCCGCCAACGCTTTGCAAGCCAGCATGGAACCCAGCACCGTGCTGAACAGGAACGTGTAGTCCAAACGGTTTTGAAACACTCCGTCGGCGATGCCACGTTCCATGAACCCCACGAACCGTTCTTCGGCCGGCGCTAGAACTTGTGCTGCGATCGCCTTCAGCGTGGCGTTGTCGGAAGACAGCACCACGCCCACGGCTTTCAATCCGAGTTCGCTGTCGAAGCAGTCCTGGATGCGTCGCAGCATGGTGACCAGTCCGCTCCGCGACGGCTTCAAATCGTTGAAATTCGGTAGTCCGGCAACTTCCGGTTGGATGCGTTGCAATAAATCGTCGGCGTTTCGGTAGCGTCGGTAGATTGTGGTCTTTGCTACCCCTGAACGTCGTGCGACCTCTTCGATGGTCACCGCTCCGATACCATCGGAAATCACTATCCCCAATGTGGCTTTCATGATTTTGCGGTCGGTTTGCTCCCGTAATCGCTCACGTCGGCCACGTACTGTGCCGACGTCTTCCTGCGTGGTTTTTTGCACCGTCTTTCGCGTGCCCTCTTGCGTGGTTCCGCCCATCATGCCGCGATCACTTTCGTGCTTTCCAGCTTGCTTACGTACCAATGGTTGAACTTGACCAGTGGAATGCGCAGTAACAGGCCTATCAGCAGCAGCGGCGGAATGAACAGCAGTAGCGCGCCAATCGCAAACCAGTAATCGTTACTGTAGATTCCGCCGATCGCCGCGCGCATTGCTGTGATTGAATGCGTCGCAGGCAGGAACGGGCTGATGCCGCTGATGATTTTCGGCAGCACGGCCAGCGGATATGCGCCGTTCGCTCCGGAGATCTGCATGACGAGAAACAGCACGCCGATGGCTTTGCCGACGTTGCCGAAGCTGGCCACGAGCGTGTAGGTGAAGAACGAGAACACTAGGCTGCTCACCCAGCCGGACAGCATGAACAGCAGCGGATGCACCGCCTGGACATGGAGGAACAGCAGACTGCCTCCCAAGGAGAACGTGCTCTGCAATAGTCCGATCACGCCGAACACACCGTAATGTCCGAGAAACAGCTGATGCGGTTTCGGGTCGCCGAGTTCCTTGCGCACCTTACGCGAGACGGTGGTCTTGAGCGTCACTGCCATGAGCAGCGAACCGACCCACAGTGGCAGGATCGTGTAGAACGGTGCCATCTGCGAACCGAAATTCTTGACTGGGAACACCGCGTTGCGTTTCACTTTTACAGGGGCTGCAAGCGCGGCGGCCAACGAGTCGGTATTATCGCTGAGCACATCTTTGACGGCGCTCATATCGCCGCTGTTCAGCGCATCGGTCAATGTTCCTGTGAATGCGCCCAGTTTTTTGCCCGCGCCGGCCAGACTATCGGCGGTGGAATCCAACACGCTGCTGATGGCGGTCAGATTCTTATCCGCGGTCTTGGTGGTGCCGTTCAGATTGCCCAGCGCGCCTTTCAGATCGGCCGCTGTGGCATTGAGCGCGGTGGTGGTGCTGGTAATGGACGTGGCGATATCGTCAAGTTGCGGTTTCAGTTGGCTCTCATAGTCGGTTTTGATGCCACTGACGGACGTTGCCGCCTGCTGCGCCAGTTTCTTGATCTCCGCACGTTCGGCCGTGGTATCGCTTACTTTGGCGTCGATGTTGTCGGCGCTGCCATTCAGCGCCGATGCTAGGTCGTTGAGCTGTGTGATGGTGGTGCCGACGTTGGTTTTGAGATGGTCGATGGCGTTCCTCACCGCTTCCGGCAGCTTTTCGTTTGCGCTGAGCGCGTCGAGCGAATCATAGATCTGCTGGTAGCTTTGCGCCTGCTTGCTGATGTTCGTGGCCTGGTTGCGTAATGCGTTGGCGGTGTTGCCGGCCTGCGTGCCCGCATTGCCGAATAGGCTGTCCACATCTGCTTCCATGGCTGTGAAGCTGTTGGCAGAATCAGTCAGAGCCGTGCCCAGCGCGGTGGTGCCGGTCTTCAACGCGCCCGTCAGATCCTCCACGCCGCTGCCGGCTTGCTTGAGTGTTGTTCCTACGCTTTTCGCATTGCCGCTGACATTGGCGATCAGACCGTCGGAGGACTCAAGCAGATGCCGTGCGCTTTGGGTCAGCGTGCTGAACGTGCGGAGCGTTCCGGAAGCGTCGGTGAGCGTTTCCGCGAAGTCGCTGATATTGCCGTTGAACTGCGTGAGTTGTTCCTGCGCGGCTGGCTTGTCGAGTTGGTTGGCGAGCTGCGATGCCACACTCAGCGCGGTGCTGGTCAGTGTTTCGGAGAACGTCTCGTTGACCTGCGCGCTGACCGTATCGGCGCCTTGGCCTGTGATCTTCGGAGCCAAGGCGTTCTTCTTTTCATTGTTGTAGTAGGCGATTTCGGCGTGGTCGCCATCGGATGCGAAGAACGTCATCATACGGGTGCTGAAGTTCTTTGGAATCACCACAGCTGCGTAATATTTGCCGGATTTGGTGCCGTTGATGGCTTCTTTTTTGGTGGTGAAGGTCCAGTCGAGCTGATCGTTGGAACGCAGCGTGTTAACCACTTGGTCGCCGATGTTGATCTTCACTGGAATGAGGTCGGACCGGTATCCGTCGTCCTCATTGGCTACGGCGAATTTCAGATTGCCGGTATTGGCGAACGGGTCCCAGCTGGCGGCCACGTTGAACCATGTGAAGATGCCGGGGATCACAACGAGTCCGATGACGATGATGATGGAGACGACGTTGCTGGTGATTCGCCGGATGTCGCCGACGAACAGTTTCCAGATGGTTTTCATGCGTTGCTCCTTTCCTCGTTGTTTTCGTTGTTTTCGGTTGTCTCGGTTGTCTCGGCGGTCTCGGCGGTCTCGGCGGTGTCCGTGGCGGCATCGTTCGCGGCGGCGCTTGGACCGGTCGTCTGCATTTTCTGCATTTTCTGCACCAGTATGGCGATTCCGTCATCTTCATTGTGGTTGACGCCCGTCACGTTTTCCGTCGTTTCTTTGATGACGCTGGTATTGCGATTATCGGATGTCGTGCGTTTGCCGCTGGTGCGTCTCCGCGTTTTGCGCAGCAGTCTGTTCCGCCGTTCCTGTTGCGCCCGCTTTTTGCGACGGATGCGTGCCGCTTGGCGCTCCACCAGCATGGATTGGATCGATTCATCGCTCAAATGGCCGAGCTCCACTTGACGGTTCAGATTATCGCGCATGTATTCGATGACCATGAGGAAGCCCATGATGAGCAGAATCCAGACGACCCACGTGGCCAGTACCACCACTTTCTCTCCGTTGGTGAACGAGAACACCGCCGCCAGAGTTACCGGAACTACGAATCCGATCACCAGAGCTCCGCGCTTGAGTTTCGGGTACAGTTCCGCGAACCGACTTGCGCGTTCCTCGATCACCTCGCGGTAGCCGCCTTTGTCGGCCAGCACCTGAATGGCTTGGGACATGTTGTATCCGCGTTCCGGAAGCTCCACTTCCTCGCCGATAATCATGTCGCTTTCCTTGATTTCGCGGGCGAAGAGTCGGTTGAGGTTGACCAACAGAGGACGGACCACCAGACCGATGACGAACGCCATGGCGGCAAACAGCAGCAGCGTGCCGATCGCCTTGATCCAATGGCCGTCGTAGAAGCCGGCGATGGTCTCGCGGAATGCGTCTATCGAATAGCTGAATGGCACGAACGGATAGACCATGCGGAAGAACTTCGGCATCATCTCGATCGGATACAGGCCGGAAGCGCCTGGAATCTGCACGATCACCAACGCCACGCACAGGCCCTTGCCGATGTGCATGAACGTGGTGGACAGCGCGTACGTGATGCTCAGATATACCAGCGATGTGATCATGCCGGTCAGTATGAACAGTGGCGCGCAAGCCGTCTGCACGCCGAGTATCAGATCGCCAACGGTGCAGATCGCGCCTTGAATGACGCCCATCGTGCCGAGCAACAGGTATCGGGCCAGATACTTTTCGGTTGCGGTCGGATCGAGACCCTCAAGCCCCTCGTCGTCCACCTCCACTTTGTAGATCACCACAAAGGCGAACGCGCCCACCCACAGTGCCAGATTGGTCATCAGCGGAGCCATGCCGGAGCCGTAGGAGTTGACGGGATACACGTTCTTCGTGTCGATTACGGTCGGGGACTCCATGAACGAGGCGATCTTATCCGCGTCAAGCGAACCGCTGCCGGTCAACGATGCGAGCAGATCCGCAGTGCCCAGCGCCTTCAGGTCGGTGCTGACGGTGGTGAGCTTCGTCTCCATCTTCGCCAGCTGCTGGTCGGTTTGCTCAAGGCCGATGCGGGTGTCTGACGCCACTTGGTCGAGTTGGTCGAGCACGATGTTGGTTTGCCTGACCACGCTGTCCTGGCTGGTCACGGTGCCGGCAAGTGTTCCGGCCGTCCCAGCCAGCGAGCCCAGCGCGGAATTCAGTCGCGGCAGTGCGCCTGAATTGATGGCGTTGCGCGCCGTGCCTGCGCTTTTGAGCGAGTTCTGCGTGCCTATGTTGAAATCGGTGGACAGTTTGGATACGCTGCCGGCTGTGGCCTGTGTGTTCTCGCTCAGGGTTTTGAGGTCGGCGAGTGTTCCGGCTGCCGTGTTGTTGGTATTCTCCAGTTTGCTGATGATTTGCTGGTATTGCGCGTTGTCGCTGGCGGATTTGAGCTTCTCGAGCAGTTTCGCATTGCTGTCGGTGATGTTTTGCATGCCGGTCACCGCCTGCTGTGCCGATCCACTTGCCGCGGATACCGCCGACGAGATCTGGTTGATGCTGGCTGTGGATTGCGCCGTCGCTTGGGAAACAAGTCCGGATCCGGTTTCCAGCGCGCTGTTGGCGTTGGACGAAAGCGTGTTGAGCTGGGTTTGCGCTGTGCCGATGGCGGTGGATGCGCCTGCTAGTCCTCTGCCTGCGCTCGCCGCGGCCAGCTGCACGTCGTTCAGGGCATTGCGTGCTGCTTTTGTCTGCTGTGGCACATTGGCTAACTGGGTGTCGAGATCCGCGATTGCGGAGCGGATCGTGCCTACGTTCCGCTTGGTGTTGTCGAGTTCGCCGATGGTTTCGTTGGCGATGGCGTTGGTGTTGCCGCTGATGGTGCCGTTGGCCGAGTTGACGGCTTTGACGAGCACGTCGCTGACGGTGGAGACGAAGGTGTTGTTGACGGTGCGGTCGACCACGGTCGCGCCTTGGTCGGTGATTTTCGGTGAAATCGGACTCGCCTTCTCGTTCACGTAATATTCGAGCGTGGGGCGATGCTTGCTGTTGGTGACGACGTTGGCCAGATCTTCGCTGAAGTCGGAAGGGATGACGATTGCGGCGTAGCAGTCGCCCGACTCCACCGCTTCCATCGCGTTGGCTTTGCCCATGAACTCCCAGCCGAGCTGGTCGTTGCTCTTCAGCGTGCCTTCGATTTGATCGCCGAGATTGACTTTGCCAAGCAGCGCGTTGTCTGTGCCTTCGTCCATGTTGGCCACGGCCACTTTGATGCTGTCCGTGTTGCCATAGGGATTCCAGAACCCGTAGATGTTGAACCATGCGTATAGCGGGGGAATGAGAATCAGGCCGATCATAATCACCCACGCGGCGGGTACGGTGACCAATCGTTTGAAGTCACGGCGCAGGATCTGCAGTACGTTGTGCATTGTCTCTCCGGGTTGGTGAATCATTCCTCTCATAGCGATACGTATTTCGTAGCGCTACGCGGTACGTATCGTATAACGCGCTCCGGGACAATCGCCATCGCGTTTCATGGATGACGGAAATCGGGTCGAGTACTGCGGCAAAGCCTCGGCAAAACCATCGCCGGCTGACGTAGCCCCTTCCGCTCACGTCCGTGACAAATCGCCATTTCTGTATGTCCGTGAGCGAAAGGTGGTAATAAATCGCTATTTTCCGTCCGTATTTATACCCCCATTCGCTCACGATGCGCTATACATCGCCATTTCTTGCGGACGTGAGCGAAAGGTGGTGTGCGAATGGCGATTGCAGCCAGCTGACGTCCCCCTCTTTTGCTCGCGTCCGCCAATAATCGCACCTGAACCGCTTTTCTTGCGGCGGATATTGCCTACGTTTGGTAGCGTGGGCTGAAGGAAGGAGCGGCATATGAGCGAAACCGCACAATCTGAATCACGATCCGAGGATTCCGCCGCGGGCAAGACGGATGGAGAAATCAAGGCGATTGCCGCCGAAACCGAAATCGCGGCTATCGAAGAAGGCGGAAAGCAGGGCACTGGCGAAGTCGGCAATCCCGCTGACCGTCGTCTGCCGTTAATCGTTCGCATTTACGGCATCGTCATGCTTATTGAAGGCGTGGTGACGCTGCCGTTCATTGTGTTGGCGTGCCTGTACTCGATTCGCGCGGTGTTTTCCGGCAAAGTGGCGTTCGATGCGCTCAGCCTCACCGCGATTCTGTCGGTGGTTCACGCGGCCGTGCTGCTGGTCGCCACCGCGTGTCTGGCGGTGTTCGGCGTGATGCTCATTATGAACAAGCGTCGGCATATCGCGCAATGGACGTATCTGATGATTCCGCTCACCCTTGCCGAAGGCTTGCTGTCGCTGGCATTGCAGGGACTTGGTGTGAATTTGATCGGCCCGGCTATCCAGCTTGTCGTGCTCATAGCCCTGCATGTCACTGCCGATCCGTCGCTGCGTGAGGAACGTCGTCTCCAGTTCGCGTTGCGACGTATGGATGCCCGTAGCGCGTACGAAAGTGCGGCTTCCCGAGGAATGGCCGGCCGCGATTTGACCGGCAAGGGCTATATTTCGCTGGATTTCTTCAATTTGTTCTGGTTGTTCGCCATCGGTTGTGTGTTCGGTTTGGTGATCGAGACCATCTACCATTTCGTGCTGTTCGGCGAATACCAGGATCGCGCAGGCTTCCTGTGGGGGCCGTTCTCGCCGATTTACGGCTTCGGCGTGGTGATCGTCACCGTGTTGCTCAACCATTTGTGGCAGTCGAATTGGTTGCTGATTTTCTGCTCAAGCGCGGTGATCGGTGGCGCGTTCGAATATTTCACCAGCTGGTTCATGCAGGCCGCGTTCGGTATTCGCGCATGGGATTACACGGGGCAATGGCTTTCGATTGACGGGCGTACGTCCGGCAAATACATGTTCTTCTGGGGTATCCTCGGCTTGGTTTGGGTCAAGTTGATTTTGCCGCGATTGTTGCGATTGATCCAGCGTATTCCGTGGAAGATTCGCTATTCGCTGACGCTGGTCTGCTTCATTTTCCTTTTCGTCGACGGTGTGATGACGCTGATGGCGCTTGACGCTTGGTATTCCCGCATGGCTGGGGTTGCGCAGAATTCGCCCGTTTCGCAGTTCTTCGCCACGTATTTCAATGACGATTTCATGGCCCACCGATTCCAGACCATGAAGATCGACCCGTCCACTGCCGGTCGTATGTAGGCTGGTTTTTGCGTTTTGCGGGTTTTGCTAAGCGGCTGGTCGGGCGATGTTCCGGCTGGCCGCTTTGCTTTGGGTGGCTGATTTTGAACGATTTCGGACGATTGCAGTGGGGTTTTGTTGCGGGTTTTGCCGCGGGGGATTTGATTCTTCCGGATTATTGCCGTTTGGGATTCGTGCCTTCCGGCTGTCTGGATGCTTGACTGCTGTTGCCGCGCCTACGCCGCGATGCTTTGCGCCAGCTGGCGGATGAGGTCGGGGCGATGTCCGCTCCATGAGGAATTCGGTGAGATGACGACCGGAATTTGCTTGAAGCCGGCGTCCTTGATCTGTTCGAATGTGGACGGATTCTGCGTCAAATCGACCGCCACGTACCGCACTCCCAGTTTGGAAAGCTCTTGTTCGGTGGCCTCGCATTGAGGATTGTTCGGATTGGTGAAGACGGTCACGGTCATTCTTTTCCTCCCTATGCAAATCGGCTTCCTTTGGTGTGGAAAGCCTTGTCGGCCACGTTTTTTGATTTTGCCTGGCTGAGCAGGCCGTTCATCAGTATACACTACCTGTAGTGGCGTTTCGTACGTTTGCCCACTGTATATAGTGGGGAATTTCCCGTAATACCGAATCTATACGAACAAATGTTCGATATATTCGAGTCTATCATTATCCTCGATTGCGCCACGCCGGTTGCATGCGTATGGTCCGTCCGCGAATCGCCCGCGGGCTGTTCGCTATTCATTTCGGAACACATATTGCGATTTCGCTCGTTTTCTTACGATTGTGAGCGAAAGGTGGTGCCGCATAGTGCGGTAGGGGGTATAAATCGCCTTATTTTCCATACTTTTCGGCGCACGTCGCGAAATAATCGACCGAAATTGCGATTCGTGAGCGAAAGAGGGTGCGCGATATGGTGCGTTCCGTATTGAAGTGCTGAGACCTCATCCCGAAACAAATGAAAAAGTCCTGAGAGCCATCGGCTTCCAGGACTTCGAACCTGTGCCCCCCGTGGGATTCGAACCCACAACCCACGACTTAAAAGGACGCTGCTCTAACCGTTGAGCTAGAGGGGCAACAGCAACATAGTATACAGCATATTCGGACCAATCGCCACCACGGGCGTCGGACGGGCGTCGAAATGGCCTTCGGAGTGTTGGTGTGCCTACAATCGAAACCATGTCATGTACCACAATTCTTGTAGGCAAAAAAGCAAGTTACGACGGTTCGACCATCATCGCCCGAGATGACGACTCTGGTTCGGGACGTTACGATCCCAAGAAATTCGTAGTCGTCGCACCGCAGGAGCAGCCGCGGCACTACCGCAGTGTGCTGAGCCACGTTGAAATCGACCTTCCCGACAATCCATGCCGGTACAGCATCGTACCGAACGTGCTTCCAAATCGTGGAATCCTTGCGGAAGCTGGCGTCAACGAACGCAACGTGGCCATGAGCGCCACCGAAACCATCGCCGTCAACGAGCGCGTGCTCGCCGCCGACCCGCTGGTCGCACTGCAGTCGGCCGACGAAGCCAATGGTAAGCCGGAAACCCCAGGCGGCATCGGCGAAGAAGACATCATCACCCTCGTGCTGCCGTACGTCAACACCGCGCGCGAAGGCGTGAAACGTCTGGCCGAACTGCTCGAAACGTACGGAACGTACGAATCGAACGGCATCATCATTTCCGACGTGGACGAAATCTGGTACGTCGAAACCATCGGCGGCCACCACTGGATCGCCCGCCGCGTGCCGGACGACAAATGCGCGATCATCCCCAACCAGCTTGGCATCGACTATTTCGATTTTGATGACGCCTTCAGCGACGCACGTGAATTCATGTGTAGCGCCGATCTGCAGGAATTCATCGAAACGCACCATCTTGGGCGCGCGGCGGGTACGCAGGGCGGCATGAACGGCGGCCACTGCAACCCGCGTATCGTATTCGGCACCGCCACCGCGAAGGACCACATCTACAACACGCCACGCGCCTGGTACATGTACCGCTATCTCGATCCGGCCGACGCGGAAAACCTTACCCCTGAATCGGACGATATTCCATGGTGTCTCGAACCGGAGAATGCCGTGACCGTCGAGGATGTCGACTTCCTGCTCGGTTCGCACTTCGAAGGCACCCCGTATGACCCGTACGGCACGCAGGGAACTGAGGAAAGCCGCCATCGCTACCGTCCGATCGGCATCAACCGCACCGGACACATGGTGGCCATGCAGATTCGCCCGTACGCGCCCGTCGAAAGTCGTTCGATCATGTGGATTTCGTACGGTTCCGGCGCGTTCACCACGTCCGCCCCGTTCTATGCGAACGTCGACGACACCCCCGCCTACCTGCGCGACACCACGCCGGAAGTCTCCACGGACTGCCTGTATTGGACGAACCGCCTGATTGCAACGCTCGCCGACGCGCACTTCTACGAGACCAGCAACGCGGTCGAGGGCTTCTCGGAAGATGTCCGTTCCTTCGGCCACCGTCTGGTGGAACGTACGGATGATGCGCTTGCGATTGGTGGGTCGGCGACTGGGGCTGGTGGCGCTGGTTCTGGTGCCGGTTCTGCGGTTGGCGGTTCTGGTTCTATGTCTGGTGCTGCGGTTGATTCCGGTTCCGATGGGCTTGCTAGTCCTACATCTGTTCCGGCCCGTCTTGCGGCGGCTAACGACGAAATGGCGGAATACCTGCGATCGCGCAATACGAAGCTGCTCGGCGACGTGCTGTACACGTCCAGCAATCTCATGCACAACAGTTTCGCCATGTCGGATCGCTGGAACTAAGCCCGCTGGTGCTTTCCGTGTCCGTTTCTCCCGAATCGGACACACAGGCATCAAAATGAAGCGCTCCTGTGTCCGAATCACCAGAAACGGACACAGGAGCGCCTAGCCGATCGCAATAATCGCAATACTCACGCAATATCGCGTAAACCCTCTATCGCGCGAAACCTGCGAAACCCGCGAAACCCGCGCGAAATCAGTTGAACCCGACCACGTGCTCGGCCAGGAAATACCCCTTGCGAATCACGAATCGGCCGGCCGAACCGCGCAGGTTCAGCGCGCGCGACATCGCCTTCTTACGCACGTCCTTGTAAATCGTCGGCGAATACGCCTCGATATCCGCCCACATGGCCTTCTTCTTCTCGTAATTCTCCGGATCGCGCGACAAAATCATGAAAACGCTCGCGACGGAACTCTGAATCGCCAGAAAATGAATCATGTAGCGGTATAGGCCGTCTGGCACCGTACCTCGTTCGGGGGTGGCGCGCACCATGCACTGGTTGACGAGCCGCAGCTGGTCCACACGTCGGATCATCACGTCCGTCTGCACGCTCTGCCCGTCGCGGCCGATGAAATAGTGGTAGAACGGCGTATCCACGTATTGCAGCGACTTGACCCACGGGAACGGCTGGTAGGCGTAGATGAAGTCCACGTAGAACGTGTGCTTCGGCAGCTGCATTTTCGATTCGCGTACCACGGCCGTACGGTAGATCAGCGCGTGCATGAGAATGTATTCGGTCAGGCCGAAATGTCCCAGATCGTCCCAAGTGAGCCGCCTGCCGGGCTCCATAGCGTGACGGAAGTTCACGACGTGCTTGTTGCGTTTGCCAACCTTGTCATACACATAGTTGGTGACGAGCATGTCGAGCGGCTCGTCCTTGCCGACCTCGCCGCGCAGCACGGCCATGACCTGTTCGAGCGATTCCGGGCCTACCCAATCGTCCGCGTCCACGACCTTCACGTACATGCCGCTCGCCGCCGCGATGCCGGTGTTGACCGCGCCGCCGTGGCCCTTGTTCTCCTGATGGATCGCGCGCACGATTCCCGGATTGCGCGCCTCGAACGTCTTCGCCATCTCCAGCGTGCCGTCGGACGAGCCGTCATCCACGATCAGCACTTCGATGTCGTCGTTGCGCTTCGACGCGATCAACGATTCGACGCACCGTTCCAGGTATTCCGTCATGTTGTACGCGGGCACCACGAAGGTGAGCGTCTTCTTCTCCTGCATATTCTTCCTCGGATCGGGCTCGTGTCGGGCCGTGCGGCTGGCCGACCGCTCCGGCCAAAAGCATAACGAAACTAACGTAGCACCATGTGCGGTTCCGGGGCGCGGTTTTGCGCACAAACGGCACCCTGAAATACGCAATCTGCACCTGAAATTTCCCCTAGGGTCATTTCGGGTGACGGTATGTCAGTTTTCGTCAATTGTTGATTGTTTTTGCGATTCGTGCGGGCTTTGCGGTTTTTGCGATTCGTTCGTCTCGTCTGATTCGTTTGATTCGTCTGCCGCTTGCGATTTGCCTACTGCTTGCGATCCGTCTGCCGCTTGCGATCCGTCCGTCACGGTCGTCCCGTCCGTCGCGTCATCTCCCGCAGCAACCGCCTTCTCCTGCGATTTCGCAGCCTTCTTGCCCTGCTTCTCCTGCTTGGCGATCGCCTTCGCTTCCCGCGCGGCCTGCTTTTCCGCCTCGCGGGCGGCCTTTTCGCTTTCGTAGCGCAGTTCCGGCTTGGCTTCCATGCGGCTCAGCCCATACCATGCCAGGTTCACGATGTGCGCGGCGAGCTGCTCCTTGCTGAGCTTGCGCTGGTCGGCCCAATATTGGCAGGTGTACACGGTCATGCCGATGAGCATCTGCGCGTAATACGGCACGCTTTTGGCCGGCAGATGCTGGCGTTTGAACGCGTCGGTGAGAATGTCCTCGACGCGTACGGCAATGTCTCCAAGCAGCGAATTGAACGAGTTGGACGGGTCGGTTTTCGGCGAATCGCGCGTGAGCACGCGGAAGCCTTCGGCGTTCTCCTCCACGTAGGTGAGCAGCGCAAGCGCGGTGCGTTCCACGATTTGGCGCGGATGCGCCTGCGGGTTGGACAGCGCGTTGATGAGAACGTCGGTGAGCGCGCGCATTTCGCGGTCCACCACCACGGCGTACAGGCCTTCCTTTCCTCCGAAATGTTCGTAGACGATGGGTTTCGACACTTTTGCGGTCGAGGCGATCTCTTCCACGCTCACTGCTTCGAATCCCTTGGCCGCGAACAGCGATCGACCGATTTCGATAAGCTGTTCGCGCCGCTGGTACGACGTCATTCTGGATGTATTGGCCATACTGCCTAGTTTTTCACGCCCCGTGGATAGCCCCATTGCCTGCCCTGGCAGAGATGAGTGGCGTGTCCGTTGCGCTTTTTAGGCTGGAACCATGGATACGAATGTGATTATTGCGATTGTCGCGGTCGTCGTTATCGCGGCATTACTTGCGATTGGCGGATGGTGGTTCGGTAAGAGCCGCAAGTCCGCCGTGGACAAGTCCACTGAAGCGGCGAAGGCGAAGGCCGATGCTCGTTTGGCTACGGAGAAGTCCGCCGCGCAATCTGCCGCCGCAAGTGCCGAAAACGCTGAGAAAACCAAGGAAACCGCGGAATCCGCAGCGACGGAAGCCGTGGAATCCGCGACTTCGTCTGCCACACCTGAATCGCCAGTGGCAACTGAACCAACTCCGGTCGGGTCAGCCGTAACTGAATCCGCGACCCCAGCCGTCGAAACCCCTGAAGCCGCCGGCACCCGCATGCAGCGCCTCAAGGCGCGCCTGTCCAAGTCCGGCAATCCGTTCGGCAAGGCCCTGTTCAACATCCTCGCCAAGGACCAGCTCTCCGAAGCCGACTGGGAGGACGTCGAAGACACCCTCCTGCTTGCCGACGTGGGCGCGGAAGCCAGCGAACAGCTCGTTGAGGAACTGCGCAACGACGCCCGCATCGCAGGCCAGTCCGATCCCGCCGAAGTGCGCGCCGCGCTCAAGGACAAGCTGCTGAAGCTCGTCGGCACCGATACTGACCGTCGGCTCAACGCCGACAAGGAAGGTGCGAACAAGCCGAGCGTCATCATCATGGTCGGCGTGAACGGCACCGGCAAAACCACCACCGCGGGCAAGCTCTCCCGTCTGCTCGTCTCCGAAGGCAAGCAGGTCATGCTGGGCGCGGCCGACACGTTCCGCGCCGCTGCCGCCGACCAGCTGGAGACCTGGGGCGCCAAGGTGGGCGTGCCGGTCGTACGCTCCGACAAGGACGGCGCCGACCCGGCCTCCGTGGCGTTCGAAGCCAGCGCCAAAGCCAAGGAAGAGAACGCCGACGTGCTCATCATCGACACCGCCGGCCGTCTGCAGAACAAAGCCAACCTGATGGACGAGCTCGGCAAGATCCGCCGCGTCACCGAAAAGAACCTGCCCGTGGACGAAGTGCTGCTCGTGCTCGACGCCACCACCGGCCAGAACGGCATGACCCAGGCCAAGGTGTTCGCCGAAGCGATCGGCATCACCGGCGTGGTCCTGTCCAAGCTCGACGGCTCCGCCAAGGGTGGCATCGTCATCTCCGTGCAGAAGGAACTGGGCGTGCCCGTCAAGCTCGTCGGCCTCGGCGAAGGCCCGGATGACCTCGCCCCGTTCGATCCGGAAGGCTTCGTCGACGGCATCCTCGCCTGACGTTCCCATATTTTCCGGATTTGCGATTTCCGTAGCGAAAACCTCCCGTCACGTTTCGTACGTGGCGGGAGGTTTTCGTATTGCGATTACTGCTCAGCGCCAGCCGTACCGGCAGCCGCAGCCCCCACCCCCGGCACCTTCCGGATCGTCAGCTTCAATAGCAGCGGCGCGACCAGCGTCACCAGCGAAATGATGAAGATGATCGTCGAATAGTATTCGCTGCCGAGCACATGCTCGTTGAAGCCGATTTGCGCGGTAATCAACGCCATCTCGCCACGCGGTACCATGCCCGCGCCGATCATCAGCGCCGAAGCGCCGCCAAAACCGGCCATGCGGCCACCCAAACCGCAGCCGACGACCTTCGTGATCACGCCGAGAACCGTCATGATCGCAATGAACACAATCATCTTCGTATCATCCACGCCTGTGGTCTGCAGGCCGATGCCCACGAAGAACACCGGCACGAACAACGTGTCTCCAACCGGCTCGATATACCGGTCCGCGTCCTCCGCGTAATCGCTGTTGCTTACCGCGATGCCGGCGAAAAACGCGCCCACCGCGTAGCTCAACCCGGCCAGATTCGACGCCCACGCCATCGCCAGGCAGATGATCACGGCCATCACCGCGATGCCGGACGGCGCCTTCAGCACGCCAGCCAGCGTCATCAGCGCCGGCGCCACCCAAACCACCACCACGGCGGCCGCCACAAAGAACAGCACCTGCTTGAGCAGAATCAAACCCAGCCCTGCCACGTCCACGCTGCCGGTGTTGACGAGCGTGCACATCACGGACAGCAGGATCACGCCGATTACATCGTCAGCCACGGCCGCGCCGAGAATCGACACGCCTTCCTTCGAATCAAGCAGTCCGGCTTCCTTGAGCACGGCCACGGAAATCGACACGGACGTGGCGGAGAACACCACGCCGATGAACGCAGCCGGAATCGGCTTGAAGCCAAACAGCAGGCTCACTCCACCCATCACCGCCACGGGGAACACCACGCCCATGCACGCGATGATGACCGCCGCCTTCGAATACTTCTTCAGCAACTGCAGGTCGCAGCCGACACCGCCCAAAAACATCAGGATGATGATGCCGAGATCGCTGAACAATGACAGCGAATCGCTCATGTGCATCACGTTCAGCAGCGAAGGGCCCACGAGAATGCCGACGAGAATCTGCCCGATCACTTCCGGCAGCTGCGCTTTGCGGCAGATCAGCCCGGAAACCGTGGTCAGCATCAAAATGGCGCACAGTGAAATGATGAACGTTGCCATGGTCCTCGCCGCTCTCTCGTTACGCGCGCCATACGTTCGCCGCACCGCGCGTTCGGTGTACATGCCACGCGCTCGCCGTACGCGGCGTTCTCTCGTCGCGTGCCACGCGTGTTCCGTAAGTTTCAGCTACCCAACTTACTCCGTCCGCAGCGTTGCCCGCCGCTTCCGTCCACCGTCGCAATTTCATATTGCGATTGCCGGGCGATTATGCCTTCCATATTTCCGTACCGCCAGTTTCGTTGGAATTCCGCCATTTTTCGGCGTAGGTTGACGTTCCGCGCGGATGGCGTTACGTTGGCGTAACACGTCGTAACGTTTTCAAAACGCGGCCGGCGTTCCATATCGTTCTGTCAGCCCCACACGATGGGGACGGAAATGTTGAACCAAATATAAAGAAAGAAAGAAAGAGGAGGGTGACATGGGCCAGCTTGATTCTGGAAATGCCGCGTGGATATTGACTTCCGCGTCCCTTGTGTTCCTCATGACGCCTGGTGTGGCGTTCTTCTATGGTGGCATGGTCCGCGCCAAGGCCGTGCTGAATATGATGATCATGGAGGCGGCCGCACTGTCCGTCACGATGATCATGTGGGTGCTGTGGGGTTGGTCGATCGCCTACGCCGGCACCTCGGTCGGCGGCATCTTCGGCGACCCGGCAACCGGCTTCCTGCTGAAGGACACCATGGTTTCCGATAAGGGCGTCTTCACATCGGCGGCGCTGAACGGCAACAACTACCCGGTCAGCGTGGACGTGGCCTTCCAGTCCGCGTTCGCCATGATCACCGTCGCGTTGATCTGCGGCGCCATCGCCGAACGTGTGAAGTACTCCACGTGGATGATTTTCGTGGCGCTGTGGATCACGTTCGATTACGCTCCGCTCGCCCACATGGTGTGGAACGGCGGCCTGCTGTCCGCTGACGGCGCCATTTCCCAGGCGATCGGCGCAGCCGCCCACGATTTCGCAGGTGGTACGGTCGTCCACATCAACGCCGCAGTCGCCGCTCTGGTCATCGTGCTGATCATCGGCAAGCGTAAGGGCTTCGGCACGCAGCCGTTCCGCCCGCACAATGTTCCGTTCGTCATGCTCGGCGCCTTCCTGCTGTGGTTCGGCTGGTTCGGCTTCAACGCCGGTTCCGCCTTCGCAGCCAACGGCACCGCCGGCTACGCGTGGGTTTCCACGTCCGCTGCAACCGCTGCGGCAATGCTCTCCTGGGGCTTCACCGAGAAGATCCGCACCGGCCACTACACCGCAATGGGTGCCGCTTCCGGCATCGTCGCGGGCCTCGTCGCCATCACCCCGGCCGCCGATGTGGTCTCCCCGCTGTGGGCCATCGTGCTCGGCGCCATCGCCGGTGTGCTCACCTGCCTGGCTTGCGGTCTGAAGTTCAAGCTCGGCTATGACGATTCCCTCGACGTCGTCGGCGTCCACGGCGTTGGCGGCTTCACCGGCACCGTGCTCATCGGCTTCTTCGGCGAAGGCACCGGCCTGTTCGCAGGCGGCGACTGGAGGCAGCTGGTCGTCCAGCTCATCGTCGCTCTCGTGGCCATCGTCTGGTCCGCCGTCATCACCGGCATCATCGCCTTCGCTCTGGAGAAGACGATCGGCTGGCGCGTCACCGAAGCCCAGGAAGTCGGCGGCATCGATCTTGCCGACCAGGGCGAACGTGCTTACGATTTTGCTGGTACCGCCAGCTCCGTCCTCAAGGAGGTGAAGTGAGATGAAGCTCATTACCGCTATCATCCAGCCCCATAAACTCGACGATGTCAAGGAAGCCCTCGCAGCCGCGGGCGTGCACGGCCTGACCGTGTCCGAGGCAAACGGTTATGGCCGTCAGCGCGGCCACACCGAGGTCTACCGTGGCGCCGAATACACCGTGGATCTCATTCCGAAGATCCGCATCGAGGTGCTGTCCGACGACGCCGATGCCGAAACCCTGGTTGGCGTGATCGTCAAGTCCGCCGGCTCCGGCACCATCGGCGACGGTAAGGTCTGGGTGGCTCCGCTTGACTCGGTGACCCGCGTGCGCACCGGCGAAACCGGTTCCGCCGCCATCTGATCCGTCCGGCCTTGTGATCGGGCCGATTCGGACAAGATGAAATAAAGACCCCCGGGCTTGAAGTTCGGGTTATCAATTACGACACATCCCCGTACGTGCCTCGCGCCGTGCGGGGATTGTCATAAGTCGTCATAGGTTTCATAAGGAACGTGCGTTATGACTTCAGCAGTCGATGGTCTCAAACAACGGTTCATGGCCATGAGCCAGCCCGACGCCGACGGCGTCTACCGCAATGGCGCGGCGAAACGCAAAGCCCGCACGGACTTGGCCATGGGCAATCTCACACAGTTGTGGAACGAAGCCTGCGAGGCGGTTTCCTTCGATGTTCCGGCAACCGGCATCGGTCTCGGCGCGGTCGGTTCGCTGGCACGTGGACAGGTGGGCCCCAGCTCCGACCTTGATCTGGTGGTCATCTACGAACCGCACGCGCTGACCGACCAGCAGCTCAACGAGCTCGCCAACAAACTGTGGTATCCGATTTGGGATTCCGGCCTCGACCTCGACCAGTCGGTACGTACCGTCGCGCAATGCGAGGCCGTCACCGACCGCGACCTGCCCGCAGCCATGGGATGGTTGGACGTGGTGCCGATCGCGGGGGACACTGGACTTATCGAAAGCACAGCCGTATCCATATTGGAACGATGGCGCAAGGCCGCACGCAAACGTCTGTCGGAACTGCTCGGCTCCGCCAAATCGCGCCTCGACGAATTCGGCCGCATGGCCTACATCAACCAGCCGGACATCAAGGAGGCGCGCGGTGGCCTGCGCGACTCCGTATTGGTGTCCGCGCTCGCCGCATCCTGGCTTGCCGACCGTCCGCACGGCACGTATGACGACGCCGTCGAACGGTTGCTGGACGTGCGCGACTGCATTCATCTGGTCGCCGGCAAAGATACGAACATGCTGCTATCGCCCTACCAAGCCAAAGTCGCGGCGATGCTCGGTCTGGCCGATCCGACGCTGCCAGACGGCGAACGTGAGGCGAAGTCGATCGACGATCTGCAAACGTTGCTGGCACGCGTTGGCCGGCAGATCGCGTTCTCCCTTGATTCCACCGCGTCGCGCGCCGAGCATTCGCTGACGCACGACAAGCCGCGATTCGCCTTCTTCCAAGTGTTCCAGCCGCGCGGTGGCGGCAAACGTCAGGCACCGACCTTCGATGTGATCACCCCCGGCGTGGCCAAGCATGAAGAGGAAATAGTGCTTGCTCCGGGCGCGGAACCGGCCGCCGACCCGAACCTCGTGCTGCGCGTGGCCGTCGCAGCCGCGGAATTCGGCCTGCCGATCGCTCCGGGAACGTTGCGAAACCTCAAAAAGTGCCCTATCGGCGACCGCAACTGGACGGACGAATCGCGTGAACTGTTCATACGATTGCTGGCTTCCGGCCCCGCGCTGCTCAACGTGTGGGAAGACATCGATTTCATCGACGTGCCCGGCAAGCTCATCCCCGAATGGTTGGGCGTGCGCAACCGGCCAAGCGCGTCCGCCGCGCACCGCTATACGATCGACCGGCACATGGTGGAGGTCGTCACGCGGCTCGGCCGTGAAACACCCAGCGGTGGGCGGTACGACGACCGGCATTACGAGGCGCTGCTGCTCGCCGGCATCCTGCATGACATCGGCAAACGACCGGGGGTGGCCAACCATGCGGCGGAAGGCGCTCGGCATGCGACCGTGGTCGTGGAACGCATGGGATTCGACCGCGACATCGTCCGCTGGGTCACGCTGCTGGTACGCGAGCATCTGACATTGTCGGAGTTCGCCACAGGCCGCAATCCCAATGATCCCAACGTCGGCGATGATCTGGCCGGCCGGCTCGACCATAATCCCGTGCTGCTCGACATGCTGTTCGACCTGACCCGCGCCGACGGCTCCTCGTTGGGGGCCACGTCCGGCGAGACCATCTCCAAACAGTACGGGTGGAGCAAATGGCGTGAAACGTTGGTGCGCACCATGTACAACGCCACCCGATACCACATGTGAGCGCCGGTTTCTCGCATGCGCCAAGCCGATATGCCCCCGTATTTCTCGTCGTTTACGGAAAAGCGGGGTGCATATCACCTTCCGTTCACTTCGGCAAATCGAAATAAGGGAATCGGGGTACATGCTTTAGGATGTCCCCAAGTTGTCCACTCAGTTATCCCCACTCTGTGGATAAGTCGAAACGTTTTCCACATGGTTATCCCCAATATGTGGATAACTCGGCTTTTTTCGACTTTCTTATCCACACCAAAGCCATTCGCGCGTGTCGTTCGGTGGATGCGGAGATTCATCCATAATCTCAATGCAACACCGGTCGTGACGGCACGCACGTATTATGGTTTTCCTCGGTATTGAACACATTCGATTGACTGCTGCGGTTGGAGGGACATGGCGGAGAACGACTCTTGGAACAACGGTTCGGCGCAGAACCGCGGATTTTCGAACGCTGGAAACGGTGCGAACGGCATGAACGGCCGATCCGGCCAAGCCGTGCGCGACGCCCTGTTCGACCGCGTGCCGCCGCATGACGACGCCGCCGAAATGGCGGTGTTGGGCGGCATGCTGATGAGCAAGGACGCCATCGGCGAAGTATCGCAGATGATCGACGTGTCCGACTTCTACCAGCCACGCAACCAAACCGTGTACGAAGCGGTCATCAAGCTGTTCTCGGCCTCCCAGCCGGTCGACGCCGTGCTGGTGGCCAACGAGCTGCTCGCCGAAGGCAATCTGGAAAAAGTGGGTGGCTCCGACTATCTGCACAGCCTGGTCGCATCGGTTCCGACCGCCGCAAACGCCACGTATTACGCCGACATCGTGCATCAGCGCGCCATCCTGCGTAATGTGATCGCGGCCGGCACCAAAATCGCACAGCTCGGCTACACCGCAGAAGGCTCGCAGGCCGAAGACGTCGTCAACCTGGCGCAGGCCGAAGTATATGAGATGTCCACCGGCAAAGTGCGGCAGGACTACGCGCCGATCGGCACCGTCATCGCCGATACGCTTGACCAGCTCGACCGTCTGCAAAGCGGCGAAGTGTCCCGAGGCGTGCCGACGGGCTTCCGCGACATCGACGACGTGACGCAGGGCCTGCAGCCCGGCCAGATGATCGTCGTGGCAGGCCGACCGGCCATGGGCAAGTCCACACTCGGTGTGGATTTCGCCCGTTCCGCGGCACTGCATCACGGATTGACGACCATCATCTTCAGCTTGGAAATGAGCAAAAACGAGTTGGCGCAACGTATCATCTCCGCTGAATCCAACATTCCGCTCGCCGCCATGCGCCGCGCGGACGACATCACGCCGGAACGTTGGGCCATCCTGAACGAGTTGCAAGGCAAGCTGCAGAACGCGCCCCTGTTCATCGACGACAGCCCGAACATGAGCCTGATGGAAATCCGCGCGAAATGCCGCCGACTGAAGCAGACGAACGATTTGAAACTCGTCGTCATCGACTACCTGCAGCTCATGACCTCCGGCAAGGCCGTGGAAAGCCGCCAGCAGGAAGTGTCCGACTTCTCCCGTGCGCTGAAGCTGCTCGCCAAGGAGCTGGAAGTGCCGGTGGTGGCGTTGAGCCAGCTGAACCGTGGCCCCGAAATGCGTCAGGACAAGAAGCCGCAGCTGTCCGACCTGCGTGAATCCGGCTCTATCGAACAGGACGCCGACGTGGTGTTCCTCGTGCACCGTCCGGACGCCTACGACAAGGAGGACCGCCCGGGCGAGGCCGACATCATCATGGCGAAGCATCGTAATGGTCCGACCGACACGTTCAATCTTGCGTTCCTTGGCGCGTATTCGAAGTTCAAGGACATGCCCCAGGATTACCAGTCCCAGCAGGAGGCGGTGTGATATGGCTTGGAATTCCTTCGCAACCCCGTTGATCGGCAAGGCCGTGCGCGCGGCCTCCCGTTTGGCGCACGGCGGTGGCAGCGCGTTCCCCGGCAAAATCGTGGAACGCATCGACCCGCAATTCCTGTCGCGCACATTGGCGCAACTGCCGCTCGGCGTGGTGCTCGTCTCCGGCACGAACGGCAAAACCACCACCACACGCATGGTGGCCAGCATGCTGCAATCGCTCGGATTGAAGGTGTTCACCAACCCGACCGGCTCGAACTTCACCCGTGGCGTGGTTTCGTCGCTGCTTGCGGAAGTCTCGCTTTCCGGCAAACTCGACGCCGACATCGCGGTGCTGGAACTCGACGAGGCGTACGCCGTGCATTTCGTCAAGCAGGTGCCGCCCGACTACTGCCTGCTGCTCAACGTGATGCGCGACCAGCTTGACCGTTTCGGCGAGATCGACAACACCGCGCGACTGCTGTCCAAAGCTGCGGAAGCCACCACCGGTACCGTCGTGCTCAACCGTGAGGACCCGCGCATCGCCCGTCTTGCTGACGTGGCGCATACGGAAGACGGCGTGGAAGTACGCTACTTCGGCCTTGACGAATCGTTGCGCGGCTTCTTCCCGTCGGATGACGACATGAGCACCACTGTTGACGCGGAAGCGCACGACAGTGCGGAACATGGCGGAAATATTGGCGATTCGGGCAATGCCGGCGATACTGCCGATGCCGTTGCGGCTGCCGCGCCGGCCACATCGCAACCGCAGGACGGTCCCGACGCGCTGCCCGCCGACGTGACGTTGCGCGCCGTGGGCGACCACCGCGCCACCTTCGCGATCGACGGCGAAACGTATGAGACGGCCGTGAAACTGGAAGGCGTATACAACCTGTACAACGCGGCCGCCGCGCTCGCCGTGGTGCGCGCCGTCGCAGCGGACGCGCAGGCGATGTTCCTGCCGTTCGAAGACGCGCTCGCCGACAGTGTCGACGCGGACGGTGCCGATACCGGTACCGAAACGGACGGCAACGGCTCGCATGACGCCATCGACCAGGCCGCTGCGGACGAGATTCTGCGCGCGGCAGGCGTCTCACCCCGTATGATCGCCTTCGCGCACGCCACCACGCAGGCCATGATCGACACCGCCGGCGAGGTCACACCGGCATTCGGCCGAGGCGAGGTCATCACCGTGAACGGCACCCCCGTGGAACTGCTGCTCGTCAAAAACCCCATGGGCTTCCGCCTGTCGCTGGCCTCGTTCAAGCCCGAAGGCTGCGACACCATGATCTGCATCAACGACGAATACGCCGACGGCCGCGACATGAGCTGGCTGTGGGACGTGGACTTCACCTCGCTGCGCGGCACCGGCGTCAAAGCCGTGTCCGGCGTACGCGCGTGGGACATGGCCCTGCGCCTCGAATACGATCAGGTGCCGGTCGAATCGGTCAGCACCGACCTGGAGGAATCGGTCGTGGACTTCGTGAACGCGAATTCTGGCACCCCCAAACACATCTACTGCACGTACACGGCCATGCTGAAAACGCGTGCCGCGCTCGCCAAAATCGCCGACGTGGCCGACGCCGGCGTGGGCAAGTGAGCGCCGCGCGAAACGAAACCGCGCAATCGCAAAGCAAAACAGCGGAAGGAAGACGAGGAGACGATATGAGCCAGGTCATCGACATCGTGTCGCTGTATCCGAAGGATATGAACATCTACGGCGATTCCGGCAACGTGCTCGCCATCCAGCGCCGGCTCGCGCTGTACGGCTACGAGCCGCGCGTACACGCCTACAACCAGGGCTGCGACTGGCCCGAGCACGTGGACATGATTCTGGGTGGCGGCGGCCAGGACACCGGCCAGAAGAAGATCATCGACGACTTCTTCCAACGCGCCGACCTGCTGCGTTCGCTCGCGGCGGACGGCGTGCCGATGCTGATGATCTGCGGCCTGTACCAGCTGTTCGGCGAGTATTTCGAAACGGTCGACGGCTCCCGACTCGACGGCATCGGCGTGATCGGCGCGTACACGGTCGGCCAGGAAACACGCATGATCGGCAATCTTACGGAAACCTCCGCCGATTTCGGCAAGATCATCGGCTACGAAAACCATTCCGGACAGACGTTCCTGCGTGACGGCGTGCAGCCGCTCGGCACCGTCGAACAGGACGGCACCGGCAACAACGGCGAGGACCATACGGAAGGCGCGCGCGTCCACAACGTGATCGGCACGTACATGCACGGCTCGCTGCTGCCGAAGAATCCCGCGATCGCCGATTTCCTGATCCGCACCGCCGTCGAACGCCGTTACGGCACGTTCGATCCGGCCGCCGCCGGACAGACGGACGCGCAACGGGCCGCCCTGCATCGCATCGACGAAATCGCCGACCGTGCTCGCCGCGTGGCCATGTCCCGTCCGCGCTGACGGCTGCCATGCCGGTTCGCCGACAATCGCACCGCCCGCGCTGAACGCCGGATATCCGCCACTTTTTATGCGATTGACCGGTTTCGCTCGGCGCAGATGTGAAGAAAATGCGATAGAGTGGTACCACCATCACCTAAAGGAGGACATCATGGCTGATTTTAATTTTGGTGACGGCCTGCGCAAGGTCTTTCTCGCCGGCGTCGGTGCCTTGGCGACCACTGTTGAGAAGAGCCAGGAAATCGTTGACGACCTCGTCAAGAAGGGCGAGCTGACCGTCGAGCAGGGCAAGGCCCTCAACGCCGAACTCAAGCACAAGGTCGAAGAGGCTAAGGAAGCCCCTGAGTCCAAGGATGCAGCCCCGGCCGAAACCGAAGACAAGGCCGAGTAGCTCCAGTCTTTCGTATCGCCGTCTGCCGCGCATGTGAGCGCCCGGACGGCGATTTGCTATGCCCGCGCGACGCCGGCGAAACGTTCGTCTGGCATCGCGGGCTTTCCAGCCGATTTCCCAACCGTTTGCGAGCAGTGACATGTCTTTGAAACACCCATCCGACAAGCCGGACGCGGCACGCCCCGAAAGCGTGGAGCCCGTCACGCTGTCCGACAGGGTCAACGCGGTCATCAACCCCACGGCCGACCCTTCGCCGGACGCCGCCTCCCAAGCAAACGGACTGACGGATGAGCTTGCCCACGAATCCGCGGACGATGCCGGCGAAACGGACGATACCGGCAAAGCGGCCGGTGCCAACGCGCAATCGTCCGAAACCATCGGCATCTTCGGAGCGCGCAAAGACACGTTCTCCGCGCGCTACCATCTGACCCGCCGCGGCAAACTCCGGCGTCTTGCGCAAATCGCGCAGATCGCCAACAAATTCGACGTGGTTCACGGACTCACGCCCGTCAAAATGCGTCTCATGCTCGAAGCGCTCGGCCCCACGTTCGTCAAGGTCGGACAGATCCTGTCCATGCGCTCCGAAATCCTGCCGCAATCGTTCTGCGACGAACTGTCCAAACTGCGCGCCGACGCCGACCCCATGCCATACAGCACGGTGCTGCAGGTGCTTGAGGACGAATACGGCCGGCCCGTGGACGAGATCTTCGACCATATCGACCCCACCCCGCTCGGCTCGGCCAGCCTTGCGCAGGTGCATCGTGCGAAACTGCTCACCGGCGAGGACGTGGCCATCAAAGTGCAACGTCCGGGCGTGCGCGAAACCATGGCGCAGGACGTGTCCATCATGCGCACCATCGCGGGAATCGCCACCAAAACCATGCGCAGCGCGCAGGTGGTGGACCTGTCCGGCGTGGTCGAGGAACTGTGGGACACCTTCGAATCGGAAACCGACTTCCTCATCGAAACGCGCAATCTGGCGGAATTCAAACGATTCTGCGAACGCTACAAATACATGGACTGCCCGAAGCCGTACCCGGAACTATGCACCGAACACGTGGTGGTCATGGACTACGTGGAAGGCATCTCCGTCTCCCATCCGGACGAGCTGCTTGCAGCCGGCTACGACCTGAAGGAAATCGGCACCAAACTCGTGGACAACTACGCCACGCAGGTACTCGACGAAGGCTTCTTCCACGCGGACCCGCACCCCGGCAACATCATGGTGCGCGGTGGGCAGATCGTGCTGCTCGACCTGGGCATGACTGGCCGGCTCAACGCCAAAACCCGTTCCGTGCTGAAGGACATGATCTTCGCCGTGGCCGAGCAGGATTCCCCCAAGCTTGCCGACGGTCTGCTGCGTTTCGCCGGTGCCGAGGCCGATCCGGAGGATTATCCGGCATTGCTGGCCGATCTGGACGTGATCGTCAAGGAATTCGGCACAGTGGATTTGGCTGAACTCGATATTGCGGCCATGCTGACTGCTCTAACGCAGATGGCGCAACGCCACGGCATCGAGGTGCCGAGCACCGTCACCACGGTCGGCCGCGCGCTGGTCACCTTGGAAGGTTTGCTCGACGAGTTCATTCCCGACGTGAACATGATCCAGATCATCTCCGACCACATCGCGTCGAGCACGTCGAAGAAGGATTTCGCCAAGGACGAGACGAAATCGCTGGCTCTCGAAAGCCATCAGGCGCTGCACAGTCTGCTTGCCGCCGCCAACGAGCTGAAAGTGGCGTCCCGCATGCTCACGCGCGGCCAGCTGCGCGTCAATATGGAGATGGTCGGTTCGCAGGAGCCGATCCACCTGCTCGCCAACATGGTGAACAGGCTTACGATGGCGCTTATCGTGGTCGGCCTGTTCATCGGCTCGTCGATTGTGTATTACGCGGGCATCAAGCCGGTGATTTTCGGCATTCCGATTGTCGGTTTCCTCGGCTACGTGATCGCGTTCATCCTGTCCGTCTGGATTGTGTTCGACATCTACTTCAAGGGCCGTTCCAACAAAAAACGGTAGTTTTTGTGGTTTTAGCGTCGGACGGCTGACCGGACATGCATACTTGACACACTCAAGGCCGTTCGGCCAAGTCTACGGTCGAGCATGCATGTCCGGTCCACCGTCCTTTGGGGAATCGAACCGTACGTTTATGGAGCTCTCTCCGAACTGACTGGGAGGGAGGGGATTAGTCTAACGGTAAGGTGGATTCGCGTTGGATGAGGCGGCAGGGAAGGTATTCCGTGCCGTGGTGGGGCTGGCCGTTGATGGCGTCCATCAGGTAGCGGGCAGCTTTGCGGCCGATGAGTTCCGTTTCATTGTCGATGCTGGTCAGCGGCGGGCGGGAGCTCTTGGTGAGCACGTCCCAATTATCGTGGCCGATCACCGCCACATCCTCAGGAATGCGTAGATGCTGCGACTTCAACGCGTCAATGCATCCTCGTGCCAGCTGATCGCTCTGGCATGCCACGGCGTCGAACTTCACGCCTTGGTCGAGCAGCAGTCTGGTGGCGGCACGCCCCCAATTCTCGTCCCAACGGCCATAGCGAATCGGGCCAGCCGGTTCCAAACCAACCTCGGCCAACGCTTCCAACGCGCCCTTGGTGCGGTCGGTGGAGGCCGTATACGTTTCATCGCCGCCAATAATGGCGATACGGTTGCGTCCGCACGAAATCAGATGATTCACGGCCATGCGCCCGGCATCCACATTGTCACACGTCACCGAGCAATCGTTGATATCGGTGGAAGGACCATACACATACACCAGCGGCACGCCCCAATCACGCCCCAGCGACGGGCGCGGATTCGTCTCGCGCTGCACAATCAGCAGGCCGTCCACTTTCAGCGACAGCAGTTTCTCTACATGGCTGCGTTCCAGTGCATCGTCACCGCGAGCATTGGCAAGTAGTACTGATGTCGATTGTGCGCGCAGCTCGTTTTCGGCGCCAATAAGAATAGGCGTGGAGAAACGGCCTTGCAGATCGGAAGTGACCAAACCGATGGTTCCGCTTCTGCCGCTTGCCAACGATTGCGCCAGCTTGTTCGGGGAATAGTTGAGTTGCCGCGCTGCCTCCATCACGCGCTCGCGGGTGTCTTCACTGACGCGCGGTTTGCCATGCAGCGCCTTTGAAGCTGTTGCCAAAGACACGTTGGCCAGCGCTGCTACATCTTCAAGCCTTGCTGTTGAGTGAGTATCTGCAGTTGCCATGATGTTCCCCTTTTTTACGGTGTGGCGAAAACGTTGGCTGCGCGTCGATGCGCTTCGCCGCCCTTGTATTGCGTAATATTATACAACAAAACTGCGAAAGTTTTCGCATCGTGTCAAAAAGTGGACAAAACGGCTTTATATAGCCGATTGCTGACATTTTCACTTGCAAATTGCGAAACTTTCGCATTTGCGAAAATGAACACATTTTTCTTTCGCATTTCTGCATCTCACGTCATTTTTGCTGTCATAAACGATTCTTAAAATGCTAAGAATCGTTTATTTATAACGGTTTTATCGACATGAATACCTTTGCATTTTGATGTGCGAAAGCGATTTTGCAAAATCTGGAGAAAACCATATACTGAGAAAAGGCTTTCGCACTACGGTTCAATCGAAGGAGAACAACCGGAAATCGTGAAGGCAGACGGCGGAAGGCCCGCCGGATGGCTCAAAGCTGAGCGATACATAGAGAAAGAAGTAGACATGGTGTCTTTTAACAAGGTCACTCGCGTTATTGCCGGCATCGCGGCAACCGCGTTGCTTATTCCGATGGCTGCATGCGGCGGTGGTTCCAGCAGTGGTGGATCCGCGGCTCCGGCCGATATTCCGGCAGTCGGCACTGATGACGGCACTGAGATCACTCTGTGGACCCGTTCTCCGCTGGAGCGTCAGGCCAAGAACGCGGTGAAGGCCTACAACGCCTCCCACAAGAACCAGGTCAAGCTGGAAATCATTCCGAACGACGATATGGAAGGCAAGGTTGGTGGTGCTTCCCAGACCGATTCCCTTCCGGACATTCTCGCCGGTGACGTGGTGCGTATTCCGTACTGGGCTTCTGAAGGCATCTTCACCGACATCACCAAGCAGATTGACGGACTCGACAACAAGTCCGACCTGCAGCAGGGCCACATTGAAGCCGGTACCGTGGATGGCAAGGAATACACGCTGCCGTTCATCACCGACGTTTCCGTGATGGTATGGAACAAGAATCTGTACAAGGAAGCAGGTCTTGACCCGGAGAAGGGTCCGAGCAGCATCGACGAGTTCGTTGAGCAGGCCAAGGCGGTCGCGGCCCTCAACAAGGACGGCGTGGCAGGCTCCTACTTGGCCGGCCAGTCCGGTGGCGCTCTCGTGTTCGACCTGTTCCCGTCCGTGTGGGCTGACGGCGAATCCGTGATGAACGCAGATGGCACCGAAGCCACCCTCAACAACGATTCCATGAAGGCCGTGCTCGACGCCTACAAGGAACTCGCCAACACCACCAACGGCTTGGGCGCAGGTTCCAAGGAAGAAACAGGTGCCACCTGGACCGCTCCGTTCGCCAACGGCAACATCGGTGTGATGCCGTATCCGAACACCTCCTCCACCGCACTGTTCGAAGCTGAGAAGGACGGTGGCTTCGAAGTCGGTGTCACCCCGATCCCGGGCACCAAGGAAGGCAAGACCTCCACGTTCCTCGGCGGCGATGCCATGGGCATCTCCAAGGACTGCAAGCACGTCGCTCAGGCTTGGAACTTCCTCGCATGGCTCATGAGCGATGACGCCCAGAAGGAAGTCTTCGCAGCCAACGGCGACACCGCATCCAACATCCAGACCCTGAAGACCGCCTACGACGATGCCGATCCTCGCGTCCAGACCATCAACTCCGTAATCATCGACGGCAATGGCCAGACCCCGAAGTCCGCAGCTTTCAATGAGGCCTTCAACGCAGCCGGTTCCCCGTGGCAGCTGCTCATCCAGAACGCAGTCTGGGGCGATGGCGATCTCAAGGCCGACAACCAGGCCATCACCGACGTGCTGGGTCAGTGAGGTGAGCCACTGAAAACGAACTTCTCCTCCTTTTTCTCCTTTCCCCGATTTACATAACTTAAGAACGACTGAATATCGAATAACTGAATATCGAAAACAAAAATAGACAGACCACAGTTGTGGTCTGCCATGAAGATCGACAATAATTCAAAAACAATGTCGGTCTTCATGGCGGATTTCAACGGCCGCGCGAGACGGAATCGCACTGTCAAACGCATATCCAATCGCTTGGCCATTTATGGTCGAAAACCCCGAACGATTCAAGAGAGAGTCGCCAAAAGTGTTCCAAGGAGGGAATATGACTACTGTTTCCAAGAACGCTGCGCCAGTGAAGACGCATCGTTCCAAGGCCAAGGCGGAGGCAACCCGTCGTGGCCTGCTGTATGCGCTGCCTGATTGGCTGATGATCATCATGCTGTTCTTCGTGCCAATCGTGCTGCTCGTCATCATGGCCGGTTCCCGCTGGTCGTTGATGGGCGGTAACCGTGGTTGGAATTTCCCTGAGAATTTCGTCAAGGTTTTCGAAAATAAACTGCTCGGACAGTCGGTGTTGTTCACACTTGAATACACCGTGATCGTCACGATTTTCCTGCTGGTGCTTGGCCTTGGTCTGGCGCTGATCGTGCAGGAAAGCACCAAGTGGAACAATATGCTGCGCACGTGCTTCCTGCTGCCGTCCGCAACCGGTCTCGCCTCCGCTTCGCTGCTGTTCTACGCGCTGTACTCCCCGCAGGTGGGCCCCGTCACCAAGATCCTGAGCTTCTTCGGATTGATGGATGAGGGCGGCTCCGTGCTCGCCACCGGCCAGAGTGCGCTGTGGGCTACCATTATTGTGATCGTCTGGCGTTTCTCCGGCTACTACATGCTGCTCATGATGATCGGCCTGCAGGCCATTCCTGGCGACCTGTATGAGGCCGCGCGCATGGACGGTGCTGGCACGTGGCGCATTTTCCGTTCCATCACCCTGCCGCTGATGAAGCCGACCATCGTGATGTGCCTGATCTACTGCGTCACCGGTTCCATCCTCGCGTTCGACCAGTTCTTCATTCTGACCAAGGGCGGTCCGAACAATTCCACCATGACCGTAGTGCAGCTCATCTACAACTTCGCATTCGATTCCAAGAAGGATCTGGGCATGGCGGCCGCACTGTCGCTGATCGTGCTTGCGGCCCTCGTGGTGATCAATTCCATCCAGATGCGCGGTATGCGCGACAACACCAAGTGAGCAAGGGGAGGGAACTCACATGACTACTCCATTGTGGAAGCGCGTAATCGTCTATATTCTCGAAGGTCTGCTGGCTCTGGTCTTCATTTCGCCGCTGATCTGGGTGGTGGTCTGCTCGTTCAGTCCGCAGCCTGGTTCCGCACAATCCAAGGGCTGGGGTGTGAACAACTATCTGACGTTGTTCGGCTACCAGGAAGGCCTGCCGAAGTACCTGTTCAACTCGGTGGTGGTGACGTTGGTCGCCGTGGTGTTCTCCGTGGTGGTGTGCACGCTCGCAGGCTATTCGTTCTCCCGTTTCGACTATCCGGGCCGCAATCTCGGATTCATGGTGACGTTGTCCATTTTGATGGTGCCGTATGCGTCTCTGCTGATTCCGCTGATGGTGTGGTACAAGGATATTGGTCTGAACGATTCCTTGCTGGGTGTCGGTTTGGTTATTACCTTGTTCCAGCTGCCGATGAGCACGTTCATCATGCGTAATGCTTTCGATGCGATTCCGAAGGATATGGAAGAGGCCGCCATGGTCGATGGCTGCAACTCCCTGCAGTCGCTGATTAAGATTCTGGTGCCGGTCGTCAAGCCGTCGATGGTCACTGTCGGTCTGCTTGCTTTCCTTGAGGCATGGAACAATTTCATGATTCCGCTGTACCTGTCGAGTTCGTCGAACGCCACGCTGCCGCTCGCTTTGGTGAACATGCGTCAGCAGACTATGGGCGTCATTGATTACGGTGCCACCGAAGCTGGCGTCGTAATTCTGATGATCCCCGCAGCCATCCTCTTCCTAGCTCTCCAGAAGTACTACGTCAAAGGGTTTATGGCTGGAGCTGTCAAGGGCTGACATCTGGCGATGTCAGCCCTTGGGAGACAGTCCACTGGACTGTCTCCAGGCTCCAGCCTGAGCAGAACCGAAGGCGGAGTAGCCAAGAGCCGTCAAGGGCTGGCGAAGTCCTTAATCTTAAGGAAATATCATGAATGTAACTATTACTTCTCCTTTCTGGAAGCAGCGTCGCGACCAGATCGTTGAATCCGTCATTCCCTATCAGTGGGGTGTGATGAATGATGAGATTGCCACTGAAGTTCCGGATGATCCGGCCGGCAATCAGCTTGCCGATAATAAAAGTCATGCCGTGGAGAATCTGCGTATCGCAGCCGGTGATGAGGCCGGTGAATTTCATGGCATGGTCTTCCAGGATTCCGACATATATAAGTGGTTGGAGGAAGCGGCTTACGCACTGTCGTATCATCCTGATCCGCAATTGCGGGAACTGTGCGATAAAACCGTCGACCTCATCGCACGTGCGCAACAATCGGACGGATATTTGGACACTCCGTACCAAATCAAAACCGGTGAATGGGCGCATCGTGAGCGTTTCACACTGATTCAGCAAAGCCATGAAATGTATGTCATGGGCCACTATATTGAGGCTGCTGTCGCCTATCATGAGGTGACCGGTAACCAGCAGGCGCTTGACGTGGCGTGCCGTATGGCGAATTGCATCGATGCCAATTTCGGCCCGGAGGACGGCAAGATCCACGGTGCTGATGGGCATCCAGAAATCGAATTGGCGTTGGCGAAACTGTATGATGCGACCGGTGAGGAGCGCTATCTGAATCTGGCGCGGTATCTCATCGACGTGCGTGGTCAGGATCCGCAGTTCTACGCCAAGCAGATCGCCGCTGTCGACAACGACTACATTTTCCGGGATCTGGGATTCTACAAGCCCACGTACTTCCAAGCCGCGCAGCCGGTGCGCGAGCAGCAGACCGCTGACGGCCATGCTGTGCGCGTGGCCTATTTGTGCACTGGAATCGCACATGTGGCGCGTATTACCGGCGATCAGGGCTTGCTGGATGCGGCGCATCGTTTTTGGAACAACATCGTGTCGAAACGCATGTATGTGACGGGTGCGATCGGTTCCACACATGTGGGGGAGTCGTTCACGTACGATTACGATCTGCCGAACGACACCATGTATGGCGAAACGTGCGCTTCTGTGGCGATGAGCATGTTTGCCCGCCAAATGCTTCTGTTGGAACCGAATGGTGAATATGCCGACGTGCTTGAGCGTGAGCTGTTCAATGGTGCCATCGCGGGCATCAGCCTTGATGGCAAGCAGTACTACTATGTGAATGCGTTGGAGACTTCGCCGGACGGTTTGGACAATCCGGATCGGCATCATGTGCTTTCGCATCGTGTCGATTGGTTTGGCTGCGCATGCTGCCCAGCTAATGTCGCGCGATTGATCGCGTCGGTGGACCGTTATGTGTATACCGAACGTGACGGCGGTCGCACGGTGCTCGCTCACCAGTTCATTGCGAATCAGGCAAGTTTTGATTCCGGGTTGCATGTGGAGCAGCGTTCCGATTTTCCGTGGAACGGTCATATTGAGTACATGGTGGAATTGCCCGCTGAGGCGGCTGATTCGGTACGTTTCGGCGTGCGTATTCCCACATGGTCGGCTGATTCCTATGCGCTGACATGCGATGGTGTTGCTGTGAAGACGGCTCCGGAAAACGGTTTCGTATATTTCGCAGTTGCTCCGGGAACTGCATTGCATGTGATGCTGGATCTTGATATGGCAGTGCGATTGGTGCGTGCCAACTCTCATGTGCGTTGCGATGCAGGTCGTGTTGCGGTGATGCGCGGTCCGCTCGTCTATTGCGCGGAGCAAGCCGATAATGCCGGCGATCTGTGGACGTACCGTCTTGCTGGTGGCGTGGATGCTGCGGATGCCACGGTTACTTTCGAGAGTGATTTGCTTGGAGGTGTTGACGCGGTGACGTTGCCTGCCGTTCGTGAGGCTGCGGATGCCGTGGACGCCCCGTTGTACATGTCCGCTCAGCGTGACGCCTCAGATGAGCGGACGTCGCTCAAGCTGGTGCCCTACTACGCATGGGCCAACCGCGAACTCGGCCAAATGAACGTGTGGTTGCGCAGCTAAACAAAAGAAAGACTTGCTACCCGGCGCTATGAGTGCCATGGTGCCGGGAAGCGGGTGAGCGCGGCGTGATCGATTGGAGCCGAATGCGCCGCGCTGACTGGAATGAGAGACCGGCTGCCCCTTATGGGGTGGCCGGTTTTGTCATAGCCCCTAGTATAAAACGGGAAAATGCGAAAACTTTCCTTTTCGCATAAAAGCCATCGTATGGCAGTTCACTTAGAAAAGCATTGGAGAAAACTGAAAGAAAATTTGCGAAACCGTATTCGCGTCATGTATTCTTGAAATGTCGGTGGACGCTCCAATCTCATGTCCATCGCACGACTCTCATTCCTACAGAAAGAAAGTTGGATGCCAGGGAACGAGCCTTGGCAGCCAAGGGCCAACGATGGTCCATGTAGGAGGAATTGATGACACCATCAACAAGGAAGAAAGGGATTGTCACGTCATTGGGCGTGCTGACGGCAGTGGCCACACTGTTGTCTGGCGGTGTGACGACCGCATACGCCAATGACGCGCTGACCAATCCGAACTCTGCCATGGGGTATCCGAGTTTCAAGGGGGCCGCCGACCCGATTCCGGGCACCGGCGTCGCTTTCGATCCCTCGACAAGCTACCTCAAGCAGGTGTTCGATGCGGATGTTGCCAACGGTGCCGGAACCGACACTGCACACGACTTCTGGATCGACAAGATGCTGACGCGCACAGGCACCGCACCAAACGGTACCGGCACCAACGATGCTGGCGACTACAACTATGCGGGCGCAGACAAGAACGAATACCTGTTCTCACGTGGCCGTGCCGCATTCATGTACACGCATACGCCGGAAGCACTTGGTTTCGTAGGAGATGTCGCATACTGGGATCAGACCGGCAACGACGGCTTTACCGTTGAGGTAAGCATTGGCGGTTCCAAGCAGACCCTGCGCGAGAACACCGACAAGCGCAAGCAGACGCCAAGCTACTTCACCACGGAATTCACCAACGGCGACAAGACCATTACCGTCACCGAAGTCAAGTACATCACCTACACCAATGTGATGGTCGCGAATTTCACCATCACCAGCACCACCGGCGGTGACGTAACGCTGACAGCAGCCTCGCCATTCGCACAAGACGGCAATGACGGCGACACTGAACTGACCGGTCGCTTCAATGTGAAGAACGATCTGACCACCATCTATCCACGGTTCTCCGGCAACGGTTTCACCGTAAAGAACGGCAAACTCGCTTCCACCCTCACCTTGGAAGCGAACGTGCCACAAACCACCAAGCTGCAGCTTGGCCTGATCGCCAACGAGTTGCCGGACTCCACCGCGGAATACGAAGCCCGATTCAACGGCGATCTCACCGATCCGGCCGCTTCCTACAAGGATTCCGTGACCACCTACAACCAGTGGTGGGTCGATAACATTCCTTACGTGGAAACCCAGGAACACAATATCGACAAAACTGTGTTCTACCGCTGGTGGCTGAGCCGTTTCAACATGTTGGACGCCAATATGCCGGGCAATACGTTCCAGTATCCGACCTCCATCGAAGGCGTGCTCGGATACAACAACCAGATCGTGCTGACATCCGGCATGTTCATCAACGACACCAAGTGGTTCCGTAACGCCGAATACTCGTACGGCACTTGGGTGTCGGCCGGGCAGACAGCTAAGAAAGGCCAGTCCGGGTATTACTACTACCACGACAATCCGGGCGATCCAGCCAATTGGAACCACAGCTACACGCAGTACATCACCAAGGCCGGTTGGGACTCCTACAAGGTGCACGGCGGCCCGTCATCATTGGCTGAAGCGTTGGGTGATTACGGTTCCGAAGATGTCAAAGGTCTGCTCAATTCGCAAAGCGAGCCAGACAGCAACGACAACCAGAATAGCAACGGCAACAATCTGATCGACTGGTCGTGGTGGTCCATGACCGGCAACGATGCCGACGCGGTGTCGTTCTCCGAACCCGGTCGTTCCGGCCAGCGTATGGACCGTGCCGACGGTTCCGCCAACATGTGGGCCAACGCCAATGCCGCCGCGCAAGCATACAAGGCTGCCGGAGACACCGAAAAAGCCGCTGAAATGCAGCAGATCGCCGACGCCATCAAGCAGGATGTGCTCGACAACCTGTGGGATTCCGACAGCAAACTGCTGCTGCATAAGTGGCTGAACGACGGTCAATTCGCGAAATACAAGGAACTCAACAACTACTATCCGTATTCCGAAGGTCTGATGCCGACCGGCAATGATGATTACGATAGTGCGTTGCGCTTGTTCGAAGATGCCGACGAATTCCCGATTTTCCCGTTCTTCACTGCGAATCAGGCAGACAAGAAGGCGCTGAATTTCCCAGGATCAAACAATTTCTCCATTATCAATGCAACTCCGCTGCTGCAAATCTATTCTGCGGGAATCCGTGATTATAATGCTGCAGACAACGGATATATCACGAACGAATCGTTCAAGAAACTGCTGTATTGGGTTGCGTTCTCGCATTATCAAGGAGGCGACAACCAGTATCCGGACCAGAACGAATTCTGGAATATGGATAATAATTCCGCAGGAAGCACGATTCCGGAGAAGAACGCCGACGCCAGCAAGAACGGTGGAAAAATCACCTACCGTTCCTGGATTCACCACACCCAGCTTGGCACCACCAACTGGACGATTGTGGAAGACGTGGCAGGTATGGTTCCGCGTGAAGACAACAAGATCGAACTCAATCCGATCGAGATTCCCGGTTGGAACCACTTCACCGTCAACAACCTGAGCTACCACGGGCAGGATCTGTCGATCGTATGGAACAACGACGGCACCTACAACGCTCCGAAGGGATATACCCTGTATGTGGACGGCAACGCCGTGTTCACCTCCGATAAGCTCGCCCACCTCATCTACGATCCGGCCAGTGGAACCGTTAAGGTTGCCGATGATTCCGGAGCGGTGATCACCGGCGCGACCACCGCCACAATGCCGAACGCCAACGAAGTGACCTATGCATCGAACAGCAGGGTTACGCAGATTTTCGCGCAGTCCGGACAGAACGTGGACGAAGCATCCAAGAGCCAGACCAACGTGGCCAAGGGCGCCGATGTGGAAGCCACTTACGAAACCAAGGGATACCCGGCAACCAATGTAGTGGACGGCAAGAACGTGATGGAATCCTTCTGGGGCACCAAGGGATCCAAGAACGCCAAGGATTCGCTGACCGTAACGTTCAAGAATGGCGTGCAGAACATCGACGACGTGCGTTTGTACTTCTACCAGACCTCGTCCAGCCAGACGATTTCCGGCTACAGTGAGCCGTCGGTGTACACGCTTGAATATCAGGATGAGGCCGGCGCATGGCATGTCCTGCCGAACCAGGTGCGTACGCCTACTTACGCGGGAGCCAACTACAACCGCGTGCAGTTCTCCAAGGTCGTGGCCAAAGCCATTCGTGCCACCTTCACTCCGCAAGCAGGTCAGGCCATTGGCTTGAAGGAGATTCAGGCCTACGAAACCGACATTGTGCCGGAAGGCGAAACTACGAACCAGGCGCCAAGCGTTGACGCCTACATTGCCAGCAGCACCTCGTCCGGTGCGCAGCTGGTGGGCACGGTGAAGGACGACGGCCTGCCGTCTGACACGCTCACCACCACATGGGAGCAGGTGTCTGGCCCTGAAAACGGCGAAGCGAAGTTCGTCGACGCAACCGCTGCCAACACTACGGTCACGTTCAACCGTGAGGGTGACTATGTGCTCAAACTCACCGCATTCGACGGTGAGAAGACCGGTTTCAAGGAAGTCACCGTTCACGGCATTCCTTCCGACGGCACGGTGAATGTGGCTTCACAGTCCACTGCGAGCGCCAGCTTCACCAATCCATATCAGGCGAAGGACAATGCCAAGAAGGTTATCGACGGTCAGGTGTTGTATACCAATACTCCGAATGAGACTTGGAATAATTGGGGTGACAATACCGGTACCGAGCCGTGGCTGCAGCTTGCCTGGGATGGCACTGTTCCGTTGAAGAAGGCGAAGCTGTTCTTCTGGACTGACGGTGGCGGTGTGCCGATGGTCAAGTTGTGGAAGTTGCAGTATGCGGATGAGAATGGCGATTGGCAGGATGTGAAGCTTGCCGCCGGCCAGTCTTATACCACGATGCAGGGTGAAGGCAATGAGGTTCGTTTTGCCGAAACGGTGGAGACGAACAAGTTGCGTGTGCTGTTCCCGAAGGGTGCCATTGTTGGTGCTACCGAATTTGAGGCGTATGCGCTTGATCCGGTGAGCGTGGATGGCGTGAATCGTATGGTGCAGACTGGCAGCAAGGCTGCCGATGTGAATCTGCCGAAGACGGTGAGTGCCAGCTATACGGACGGTTCCCGTCGTGACTTGAGTGTTGCGTGGGATGCCATCACTGACGATCAGCTTGCTTCCGATAGCGAGTTTGCGGTTTCCGGAACGGTTATTGGCGCGCTCGCTGGAACCAAGGTCACTATTGGCGTGCGTTCCGACGCGCAGTCTCAGACTGCTGGTGCGGCTCAGCCGATCGAACAGACGGTGTACCAGAATTCCAAGTCGGTGGCTTTGCCGTCTGTGGTTCCGGTGCGATTCCCCAACGGCATGCTTGACGATCGCACGGTTATGTGGGATGAGGCAAGTGTTGCCGGCGTCAAGTTGGACACCATCGGCGATTATGAGGTGTCCGGCACGGCTGAGGGTTCAAGCTCGCAGGCCAAGATTACAGTGCATGTGGTCGCCGATCCGAATGGTGGTGCCGATCCTGATCCTGAGCCGACGCCGGATCCCAAGCCGGAGCCCGATACTCCGTTGACTGGTTGGATTGAAGGCAGGGCCATTGACACCACGGTGAGTGCCGAGGCGAGCTGGTCTCCGGCTTCCGGCAAGCTCAACGATGGTGTGCTGGTTGACGATACGTGGCCGTCTGATGATGACGCCGATGTGAATGGCCGCGTGTGGGGCAGCTGGGGTCAAGCTTCCGCTGGCATGTACGCGCAGTACACCTGGAGCAAGGAAGCCACCGTCGATTCCAGCCGTGTGCAGTTCTGGGCCAACTTCGCGGAGCGTAATGATGCCAAGGGTGGTTTGGATGTTCCGGACAGCTGGAAGATTCAGTACTTGGCTTCTGATGGTATATGGAAGGATGTGGAGAATGCGCAATACTCCACCGTGCGTAATTCCCCGGCCTCACGTGCCTCTGACGATGCTCAAGGCTGGAGCGTGGCCACGTTCACTCCGGTGAAGACAACGTCGTTGCGCTTGGTGCTTGATCCGCCGACCGCCGAGGGCGTCACCTTCGGTCTGGCGGTTGCCGAGTGGGGCGTGCATGCTACGGAAAGCACTCCTGATCCAGAACCGACTCCTGACCCGGATCCAACCCCTGATCCGGAACCAAGCGTGGACAAGAGCAGGCTCGAATCCACCATCAACGCAGCCGGTTCCGTGCAACAAGCTAATTTCACGCCGAACAGCTGGAAGGCATTCTCCGAAGCCATGGGTAACGCTCAAAAGGTGTATGCGGACGAGAGCGCCACCCAGGATCAGGTGGATGCGGCCATCAAGCAGCTTGAAGAAGCCCAGCAGACACTGGTGAAGAAAGCCGATACCACTGAGTTGAAGACGGTTCTTGACCAGGCACAGGGCGTCAGCGGTGACCTCTACACCGAAGCCAGCGCCAAGAAGTTGGCTGAAGCAGTGGATGCCGCCTCCAAGGTGCTGAACGATGAGAACGCCACCCAAGCTGATGCGGATGCCGCAGTCAAGCAGCTGACCGAGGCCATCGCCGGACTTGAACTCAAGCCAGCACCGAAGCCGGACGACGACAAGACCGACCCCAAGCCGAATGCCAAGCCCGGAAACAAGCCGGTTTCCAAGTCTGAAGTCAGTGCCGCAATCAGCAGCACCGGCAGCAATGTCATCGGCATCGCCGTCGTAGGAATGATCGTCCTGCTGACGGGAGCCGCCATCATGCTGACGCGCCGCAACCGCGACTAGCACTAGCAATTGCTCAAGTCCTCTTACGGATCGCACGAGGAATACCAACGTAACCTAAGCAATCCGTAAGAGGACTTTTCAATATCCAATCGTGAAAACAGGAATATTCATGAGCTTTTCGCACATCTCACATGCGTCGATGAAGACGCTGGTGGCAGGCATCGCAGCCGCAGCCACCTTATGCACGGGAGCAATCGCAACCATGCAGACAGCCAACGCGGCCGACGCAAGTACCGCGCCCAGCGTCGCCGGACACGCCTACAACGATCTGCCGGTCGGCAATCCCGACGTCACCGTCACACAAATCGACAACAGTGCGTTGCCGGCAACCCTTCGCAACCCCATCGGGCAGAACGAAGGAACCAATACCCCCAACGACTTGTCGCAAAACTACTATTCCGCAGACGCATCCACCCTTGAATACGATGGCAAACTCTTCGTATTCACAGGACACGACGAGGCCGAACCAACCTACGGGTCCTTCAATATGAAAGACTGGGGCGTCTACGTAACCGACAATCCGGAATCCGGCAAATGGACGCACTACAAGACCATCACCAAAGCCGACCTGTTCGACTGGGCAACCGGCGACGGAGCCTACGCAGGACAAGTAGTAGTCGACGATGCTGGCACCGCAGACACGGCCGACGACTGGTTTTACTACTACGTGCCAGTCAAAGACAAGAACGCAGCCGCGGGAGCCGACCCGTTCTCCATCGGCGTGGCCAAATCAAAAAGCCCCCTCGGACCATGGGTCGACGCCATCGGAGCGCCGTTGCTGACTACCACGCAGACGCAAATCGAAACCATCGATCCCGCATTCTTCGTGGACAATGACGGTACCGGATATCTGCACTTCGGCACCTTCAATAGCGAACTCGCCGTAAAAATGCAGCGGGACGCCAACACTGGCCGCACCTCATATGTTGCCGTGGAAACCATGGACGGAACGGCGGACGGAGCGCCGAAAATCTACAATATGCGTGACGCCGACGCGCTCGCCAACATACCCGACTACGATGCCAGCAAAGACGTGCTTGGCAGCGACTATGCGAACCAAGTGAACGCGTCGCTGACCTTGGGCAACAACGGCGGCGCTTATGCCAACGGGCCCAAAGGCTTCTTTGAGGCGGCATGGGTGTTCCGTGAAGGAGACACCTACTACAACGTGTACGACGGTGGCAAACCCGGGTCGGGAGTGGCGACCTGCGTGGAATCCAACTATCAGGCGTGCGTGCAATACTCCACGTCGGCAAGCCCTCTTGGGCCGTGGACGTACCAAGGCGTAATCGTCGAATCGGGATCGTCCACCACCATGCATCCGTCGATTCAACGATTCGGCGGCAAATGGTGGGTCACCTACCACACTGGAGACAAGACTGGTGGTACTGACTTCCGCCGTGCAGTCTGCATCGATGAAGTGACGTGGAATGGCGGGCGCATAAACGCCGTTTCACATCCGACCAAAGCCGAACGGTTGCAACCCTCACGCAACGTGGCCCCCTATGCGTCAGTGGACGCGACCTACACCGAAACACCCGCCTACAAGGGTTCCGTGAACGACGGGCGAGTGCTGGAAACTGCTGTAGTACCGCCGAACCATTGGACGAACTATCGAAAGATGCCACAAACACAATCCTCCGATTCACTGATCTACCAGTGGAGTGGCGCTGTACGTGTGAATGGATCGAAAGTCTGGTTCGATACCGATGCGAACGCATTGCGTGCCCCTGCCTCATGGAAACTGCAATATCTTGACGCAGACGGTTCCTGGAAGGACGTGCCCAATTCCAGCGAATACGGCGTGGATACAGGCAAGAACGCGCCTAATGAAGTGACATTCGACGCAGTGACCACCACTGCTCTCAAACTTGACATGACCGCGCAAGCCGTTGACGGGGGCTATGCTTCCGTTGGCGTTCCTGAATGGGAAGTATACGCGCAACAGGGAGCAGTTGTGGCTGAACAGCCAGCCGACGTCTACGCCAAGACCGGAGATGCGCCGGAATTGTCGAACACGGTGAAAGTCGCGTACGGCTCGGAAACAGTGGAAACTCCGGTTTTGTGGCGCACGGTGTCTGCTTCTTCGTATGCGCAGGCGGGTGAGTTCACCGTGCAAGGTGTGGTTGCTGGCATTGAAACCAAGCAGCAGGCTGATGATCTGACAGCCGGCAACGTAACCGTGACCGTACATGTTTCCGACGATTACGTAAAACCGGCTGATACCATTGCTCCTGCCGTGCGTGTGGCATTGGCTGGCACGGCTGGCAATGATGGTTGGCTGGTCACTTCACCGATCGCTCTTATTACGGCTTCCGACAATGCGGCTGCGCCGATCGCAAAACTCGAACTTGCGGTCGGGGATGGCGCATGGGTGACCGTCGGAACGAATGTGAACACTGCGGTAAAGGCTGTGACTGGCGAGGGTATAGTGAGTGTGCGTGCGCGTGCCACTGATGCGGCCGGCAATGTGAGCGAAATCGCTGCTGCGGAAGCGCGTGTGGATGCTACGGCTCCTACGGTAACCGCCTCGGTAGATGCGGCTTCCCGCACTATGACATTGACCGCCTCAGATGGTGCTGGATCCGGTGTGAAAACGGTGGAATACCGGGTTGGAAACGGCGAATGGCAGCAATATGAAGAAGGCGCGGCGATTACTGCTTCTTCGTCGAAGCGCGAAACGGTGAGCTATCGGGCTTCGGACATTGCTGGCAATATGTCGGCTGCGGGCGTCAAAGATATTCCATCCGATACGTCGGTGCCGTTGGCCGGCTATATCGAGCAAGATGCCGTTGCTACTGACGTGGACAAAAAAGCGTCTTCTTGGACAGCTGGTGTTGCCGCGCTTAACGACGGCAAAACCATTCCGGGCGATTGCACGGTTGATAACGCCTGCATTTGGGGTACGTGGCCGAATACCGGTGAAATGAAGCTCGACTACGAATGGGATCGCGAAGTCACCATCGATTCCAGCCGTGTGCAATTCACCTCCGATGGAGGGGGCTTGGGAATGCCGGCGTCGTGGAAACTGCAGTATTGGGATGCTGGAACGAATGCGTTTGTGGATATTCCCGATGCCACATATACATTGGTCACCAATGCTCCCGGCGCTTACGGTACCGATAACGGCGGATGGAGCGAGGCAACCTGGACTGACGCGGTGAAGACCACTAAGCTGCGCATGGTGATTCAATCCGGCAGTGCATCGCCGGCTGCCGCCGAATGGCAGGTTCATGCACCTGAACCGACTCCGGACCCGACCCCCGATCCGACGCCTGAGCCCGAGCCGGAACCAACGCCAACTCCAAAGCCGACTCCGGATAACAATAACAACAGCAAGCAGGACGGTAATAATGCCAAGCCTTCCGCGAAACCGCAATCATCGCAGCAATCTCAGTCTCAACGTAAGAAGAAGCTAAGCTCTACAGGCGTCGCTACTACGGCAATCGTCATTGCCATGACGGTGCTGGCCACGGCGGGGTGCTGCATCTTCGTAGCCAAGCGGGGCAAGCTGCGTAACTGAATCCAAAACATAAAAGTGGTAAGTTCTCAGCCTCGGCCTCTGGACTGAATATGTGTGCTCGACGCACTCAAGGTACCGCTACGCGGTCTTCGCGGCAAGTCGCTCACTTCGCCTGAGGAAAGCCCATTGGGCTTTCCTCTTCACGGCTCAGTGGCCAAGCCTACGATCAAGCACACGTATTCAGCCGCCGACCTTTGGGGCCGACCCCTACGTTTGTGTGAACTCGGACGTCATCGGACCCCATTTTGCTCATAACTCGCCTATGTATGGCAGATTTGCGGGTCTGTCAGGAAGCATCTCGCCTATATATGGCAGAGGACTTCGCTAAAAAGCCATATAGGGGGTATGAAAACGCATGTTTTCTGACTCCAGTCTGCCATACATAAGCGAGATGCCTCGTGACACAACTCGAAATCTGCCATATATAGTCGAGATATGGCTCGGCTGTTGGTGGCTTGAGACGGCGACATACGATCGCGGATTGCGTAGGTGGTCGCCGTTTTTGTGATTTATGGGCTAATCTCAGAAGAGACAGATTCGATGGCCGCGAACGGTGTGAACCAACGCGAGAGAATGCGCGAGCGGCCGCGTAAGGGAGGAAAGCCCATGTCCAAATCATTCGTCAACAAAGCGCTGCTCGGCGGTGCGGTGGCGGCGGGAGCCGCGGTGTGGGCGATCGCCCCGCGTTCCTTCTCCGACAAGCGCCGTCATTATGTGCCGGCCGTTCCGGACGTGTGGTACGCGCACCGCGGTCTGCATGACGCCGGTTCCGGCCTGACCGCGCAATACGCCAACGAAAGCGGCGAATACGTGGCGCTCGCCCGCCGCATGGCCATGAAAGCCGGGTACGGCAGCCCTGATACACCCGGCGTGATTGCCCCTGAAAACTCGCTTGCCGCGTTCGCAGCCGCCTGTGAAGCCGGGTACGGTATCGAACTGGACCTGCAGATGACGCGCGATGGCGAGGTCGTGGTGGTGCATGACGGCGACCTGATGCGTGTTGCCGGAGATCCGCGCCGTATCGCCGATCTCACGTATGACGAGCTGACTCGTATTCCGCTGTTCCCGACCGATGCACCGGGTGCCTGCAAAGCCGCGCCGCTGCCGTTGGCATTGGAGAATCCGCCGCTGGTCACCACGCCGGACAACGCGCCGGAAGGCTACTACCAGCATGTGCCGCTATTCGCCGACGTGCTCAAAGTGGTCGCCGGCCGCGTGCCGCTGATCGTGGAATATAAGTTCGACGATAATTCGAAGTGGGATCCGCACGACGTGGAGCTTATGGAGAAGGGCGACGCGTTGCTGCAGGCATACTCCGGCAAGTATGTGATCGAATCGTTCAATCCGGCGGCCGTGAACTGGTACAAGGAGAACCGTCCGGAAGTGTGCCGCGGCCAGCTGTCTTGGTGGCCGTACGGCGAGGACAAGCCCACCGATCCGGTGGCGCTCGGCAAGGAATACGCGGCCGGCGCGCTGGTATTCGACTGGATTTCCCGTCCTGATTTCGTTGCCTACGATTGGAAGGGCGGCAACAGCCCGCAGGTGAAGCTGGCCCGGTTCATGGGTGCGGTGCCGGTGTCGTGGACCGTGCGCAGCCGCGACGAATACGCGCAGTGCTGCGACCAGTTCGACCGCCACATCTTCGAAGCGTTCGTGCCCGACGAGCAGTAGCCGACTGATAGTTGCCCGGCGAGCGACAGCAGCCGGGCGCTAGTCGACGGACTATGATCGACAGGCGACAGCCGGTTTTATATGGTTTCGGCCTGCCATCGCATGATTGGTGCGGTAGCAGGCCGAATTTTTATTCGATTGATTTATTCCGATTGGCAGCTCAGTCGATCACGCCGTACAGACGGTCGCCGGCGTCGCCCAAGCCCGGCACGATGTAGCACTTGTCGTTGAGCTTCTCATCGACGGCGCACAGCACCAGCTTGAACTTGATGGACGGGTCGAGGTTTTCCTCAACGAACTTCAGACCTTCCGGAGCGCCCAGAATGCACACTGCGGTGATGTCCTTCGCACCGCGCTCGGCCAGATAGTGGGTGGCCGCAACGAGCGTGCCGCCGGTGGCGAGCATCGGGTCGATCAGGAAGCACTGACGGCCGGTGAGATCCTCCGGCAGACGGTTCGCGTACGTGATCTGCTGGGTCGGGTTCTCCTCGTCGCGCTTCATGCCGAGGAAGCCGACTTCAGCGGACGGAATCATCTTGGTCATGCCGTCCAGCATGCCCAGACCCGCGCGCAGCACCGGCACGATAATCGGAGCCGGGGCGGCGATGTGCTTGCCGATCATCGGAGCCACCGGGGTTTCGATGGGCTTGTCCACGACTTCGATGTCGCGGGTGGCTTCGTAGGCCTCGAGCATCACGAGTTCGGAAACGAGCTCGCGGAACGTGGAGGACGGAGTGTTCTTGTCGCGAAGAACGGTGAGCTTGTGATCCACCAGCGGGTGGTTCAAAACATGAATATCCATGGTTTCTAAGCGTAGTCCATGTATCGGCTGTTCGGCAACGTGCCGGTAGGTCGGTCAAATGAAACCCAGATGAGCGCCGATTGGATGGCAATCGAAAATCGCAAGAAAGCCAGAGAAAAATCAGGAAAACATCAAAAGAGGAGAAAAGCGCCGAACCACGAAAGCGCCTGTCGGCGCAAAGGCCGCTCGCAGCGGCAAAAAATGGAGCCCGGGGCTATGCATGGCCCGGCGCGAATTCCTATTGTACAGTCGCGCTCGACGCTTCGCAGCGCCGTGTCGCGTGGGGTATGAAACGGGGGAAAATTACGGAAAGCGGCGGTGGAAATCAGTAGTGGAAAACGACAGCGGAACGGCCTATTCCAATCGTCCGCGCCGCCACAGATTCGCCCCGTGGCGGAAATCCTTGGCCGTGGCGAACAGGTTGCCGGCTGTGTGCATCAGTTTCGCAGCCTTCGCGCGCGCCCGCTTCTCAACGGCCGACGGGCGGCTGCCGGCCGCAGCAGACGTAGCGGAACCGTCGGAAACATCAGATGATCCGGCCTCGCTGGAACCGCCCAGCGAAGCCAGTTTGCGCGCTTCGATACGCAATCCCAACGCAACCACGTCGGTGAAGGCGGCGGCCCGCTCAAGTGCCACGGCGAAATCGCCTGTAAACGCGCCGGCCAAAATCGAATCGGCGGTACGTGCGATGTCGTCTTCCGTCGGTGCCTGGTCCACGCCGGCAATCGCGGAAGCGGTGGTGGCGACGGGCTCGCCGACGCGCCACAGTCGCGCGATCGATTCGCGGTTCTTCCGCATCCACGTACGCAGCAGATACAGTCGCCACAGAATGCCCGGCAGCGAGTCGGGGTCGGCATGGCTCCACAATTCGGCGATCACGTCCACGCCTTCGCGGTCCACCAGCGTCAGCACACGTTCCACCAGTTCGGCGTCCTGCGTGTGGTGCACGCGGTCAAGCAGCGCCGCGGCCGACGCATGGCACATTTCGTTGATTTCCGCCGGATCGGCGCCGCCGGCGATATTGTCGGCCATCATCTGGTCGAGCTGGCCGGGGCGTGCCGGACGCGGCGAACCGGTGTTCGTGAAACCGGCGGAACGGCTGGGAACGACTGAACCGGAACCGTAGTGCATGTTAGTAGACAATGGGGGAGACCTTCTGAATGTCGATGATGCTGGGGCCTTGCGGTGTGTCGATGATGAACAGCGACATGGCGGTGCCGGTAGGCATGTATGGCGATTTTGCGATGAGCTGCTTGGCAAGCTGCTTACGCGCGCACAGGCCGCGCAAATGGTCGTACATGCCGCCGATGACCGGCCGGTGCATGCAGATGGCCGTGGTTTCGCGGCTGTTGAGCGTCTGCGTGATCTGCTCGCGGAACGCCAGCCATGAGGCCGCCGGATGCTCGGCGAACGCGTCCTCCGTCAACGCGTTGATGTGTTCCATCGGCCGTTCGGTCTGCCAGCTCAGCACCTGCAACGTCTCCTGGCAGCGCAGCCACGGCGAGGTGGCCAGTCGCGTCGGGTTGAAACAGGCGAGCTCGCGGTTGAGGGCAAACGCCATCGCCGCGCCTTTCGGCGTGATCGGACGGTTCGCGTCGGTGCCCTTCCACGACTTGCGCGATTCAGCCTTCGCATGGCGTACAATCAGCAGATTCTGCGCGGTCGCGCCACCCTCCTGCACGCGGTCCACGAACACTGCCAACGTGTCCTTATCGGTCGAATGAGACAGTATTTTGCGCGCCTCACGCACGGAAACCCAGACGATATCGTTGATCTCGCCCACGTCCGCGCGGTGCACCGGGCCGAACGCGTCCAGCAGATGTTCGGCATCGTCGGCGGAAATCGGCTGCGCCATCCAATACAACGTGTGCTTGGTGTCGGCCGTGCAATCGTGCGAATGCCGGGTCTTCTTGCCCTCTTCGGACAACGGGTATTCGACTTCGCACAGATACGGTCCGAGTTTGACCGGCGACCCCGTCTCTTCGCCGATTTCACGCACCGCCGCATGCCGATGCGTCTCGTTCTGCTCGAGCTTGCCTTTCGGCCAGCTCCAATCGTCATACTTCGGACGGTGCACGATACATACTTCAATGCTGTCGAGCTGTTCCTGCGCAGATTTGCTACTGGCGATCGCAGGATCGTTCGCGATATCGCTGCCCGCCTTCCATCGCCATACGATGCCGCCGGCGGCTTCCACGATGCGTCTCATCTTTTCGCTCATATTGTCCTATTCTAGGCTGGGCCGGGCTGGCGGCGGCGCGTGACGTCCGAACATACAGAAAATGGCCGGGCCCGCAAGGTGCGGAACCGGCCATTCGCCTCGATCGATCAGTGCCTTACCGGTCGACGCGTGTGTTTCTTGATGAGGTATTCCTGGCTGTCGACCAGCGGTCGACCTTCCTCATCCTTGCAATGGCGCACATAGGTGCCATCGGCCTGCATATGCCAAGACGCGGTGGAATCGGCCATCTGCAGATCGACGTACTTGATGAGCTCGTCGATCTGCTCCGGAGCCACGATGCGGACCAGCGCTTCGACTCGACGGTCGAGGTTGCGGTGCATCAGATCGGCGGAACCAATCCACACTTCCGGACCGGCCGCAGGGCCTTCGCCGATCTGCGGACCATCGGAGTTGGCGAACGCGTAAATACGGCTGTGCTCAAGGAAACGGCCCAGGATCGAACGCACGCGGATGTTCTCGGAAAGTCCCGGAACGCCCGGCTTGAGCGCGCAGATGCCACGTTCGACGATGTCGATCTTCACGCCGGCCTGGCTTGCACGGTACAGCGCGTCGATGGTCTTCTCGTCGACGATGGAATTGACCTTGATCTTGATCCACGCCTCCTTGCCGGCGCGTGCGGCGTCCTCCTCGCGGCGGATGCGCTGAATCAAGCCGGAACGCACGGTGCGCGGCGCCACCAGCAGACGGTGGAAGCTCGACTTCGGCGCGTAGCCGGACAGCTGGTTGAACAGGCGGGTCATATCCTGACCGACCACCGGATCGCAGGTCAGCAGGCCCAGGTCGGTGTAGATACGTGCGGTCTTCGGATTGTAGTTACCGGTGCCCACGTGGCAGTAACGACGCAGGCCGTCGGCTTCCTGACGCACCACAAGGCTCAGCTTGCAGTGGGTCTTCAGGCCGACGATGCCGTACACCACGTGCACGCCCGCGCGTTCCAGCTTGCGGGCCCACGCGATGTTGGCGTCCTCGTCGAAACGCGCCTTGATCTCGACCAGCGCCAGCACCTGCTTGCCGGCATGCGCGGCGTCGATCAGCGCGTCGATGATCGGCGAATTGCTGGACGTACGGTACAGCGTCTGCTTGATGGCCAGCACCTTCGGATCGGCCGCGGCCTGCGCCAGGAACGCCTGCACGGACGTCGAGAAGGAATCGTACGGGTGGTGCAGCAGGATGTCGCGCTCGCGGATGGCGGCGAAAATGTCCTGCGCACGGGACGATTCGACTTCGGCGATCTGACGATTGGTGGTCGGAATGAACGGACGGTACTTGAGATCCGGACGGTCGATGCCTCCGAGCTCGAACAGCACGGTCGCGTCAAGCGGCGCCGGCAGGCGGTAGACCTCGTCGGCGCTCACGCGCAGCTGGTCGGCGAGCAGCTGGGACAGGAACGGGCTGGTCTCGTCGGAGATCTCCAAACGGATCGGCGGTCCGAAACGACGGCGCAGCAGTTCCTTCTCCATGGCGTTGAGCAGGTTCTCGGCATCATCCTCTTCCACGTCGATGTCCTCGTTACGGGTGACGCGGAAGGAGCGGGCCTCCTTGATGATCATGCCCGGGAACAGGGATTCCAGGTGGGCGATGATCAGGTTCTCCATGGTGATGAAGCCATAGCGCACGTTGGTGCTCTCGTCTTCGGTCAGATCGTCGACCGGCACGAGTCGGTTCAGGTTGCCAGGAACCTTCACGCGGGCGAAGTGCGACTTGCCGGATGCCGGATTCTCCACCAGCACGGCGAGGTTGAGGGAACCGCCGGAAATGTACGGGAACGGGTGGGCCGGATCCACGGCAAGCGGCGTCAGAACCGGGAACACCTGCTGACGGTAGTAGCGCGACAGGCGCTCCTGCTCGGCCGCGGTGAGCTTGTCCCAGCTCAGCAGCACGATCTGTTCCTTCGCTAGGTCGGGGAGGATGTGATCGATGATGTAGTGCGCGTGCTCGTCCTGCAGGCGGTGGGCCTGCTCGCTGATGGCGCGCAGCTGCTGCCTCGGGCTCAGTCCGGAAGCGGCCGTCACGGCGATGCCGGTGTCGATGCGGCGCTTCAGGCCGGCCACGCGGACCATGAAGAACTCGTCGAGGTTGTTCGCGAAGATCGCGGCGAAGCTCGCGCGTTCGATGACCGGCAGGTCCTCATCCTGTGCAAGCTCGAGGACGCGCTTGTTGAACTTCAGCCAGCTCAGCTCACGGTCGAAGAAACGGTCGTTCGGCAGCGGTTCCTCGCCTGCCTGAAGCTCGCGCTTATCGTTCTTATCGGTCTCAGCGATATGCTCAGCTATCTGGCTGCGCAGGATCGCCTTTGAGGGTGCGTCAAAAATCTGTGCCATAGTTATCTACTTTATCCTCAAGTGCTTGGAATGTCTTGCAAAACTCAGGAAAATTAAGCAGGAGTTAACATTCGTTCGCCGAGTTGGTGAAATATGCTTCCGACACGCCGTTTTTTCGGGGCAAATGAACGTGAATGAACAGGCAAGCGTTGCGATTCGCACAGCATGGAGCATTTTTGCGATTCTTGCGATCGGAAAGCAACAGTTGCGATAAATACGGAACATCGTCCCGTTTCGGTTTGCACTTGCCGCAATGGCGAGCATAATTACGAAGTACAAGAACAACTGAAGAGCAGAGCCCCACAAGGTGTGTATGACCGAGATAGGTTGTTACGTTGAACGGGCATTGGATAGACTTACCGTTACGACGATGTTGTTGTGCAGCGATTCTGCTCCGAAGATTCTTGCAGGAAGGCCCGCTTCGGCGGGTCTTCCTTTTTTGTTGCGCTGCGCCGTGCTGCGTTGCGTAATGTCTTGCGATGTGCCGAATCGCGTTGCGATGTGGATAAGTGTGGATGACACGCCGAGGGTGTGGATAACCCACATTCTCCGACCACAGGTGCCGTTTCGGCTTGAATCCATGTGCGGTTTCGTTTTTCAATCGGCGGTATGAGCGATGCAATTTCTTCATTACAGGTCCCTCCGGTCCCATTGCCGTCATACGGAGGCCGTGACGCACGCGTGACGTGTTCGCCGAAAATCCGGTCGCAGCCAGCGGCCAGAGTGCGGCAGCCGACTCGATCCCAGCAAACCGTTCGGCGGGAAACGGTCTCGCCGCAACGGTTCTATACGCCGCAGAACGCCGTGGACGCGCGAACGTCGGCACGATGGGCCGGGCCTGCCGTGGCGGGCGGTTTCATGGGTTCGCCGTTGGAATCGTCGTCCACACGGATGAAACCCGTTGAAGCGCAACCGGAACCTGCTCCACTCAACGTCGTGGTGGTCGGATCCGCCGTCGCCGGAGTCGGTGCCAGCACGTTGGCGGCGCTGCTGGCCCGCGAACTAACGGAACGTGGATGCAAAAGCGTGCTGGTAGACGCAGATCTCAACGGTGGCGGTCTTGACGTGCTGCTCGGTGTGGAAGACGAAGACGGTTCACGCTTCGGAGACATCAGCGCCCCGCTCGGCAAAGTGGACGGCAAAGCGCTGCTGCGAGAACTGCCCGTGTGGGATGGCGTGCCGCTGCTGGCCTGCAATCCCTGGCGAAGCGAAAACCCGCAATCCTGGGAGATCCAGGCATGCATCCGCGCGCTCGCGCAGGTGAAGGACGCGGTGATCGTGGACGCCGGGCAATGGCGTGGACTCGATGACATTCCGGAACTGGCCCAGGCCACACACATCACCGTGGTCGAAATGACGGTGCTCGGACTGGCCCGAGCCAAAGTGGCCATGCAATCGCGTGGAACGGCGGAACGGCAGAAACATGGCCATATCGTCGGCGTTGAACCGCGCGGCGTGGCACGTGGACGTGGCGTGACCACGCTGGAAGAGACGGAAAACTATCTTGGTCATTCCCTCGCGGCGGTTGTCAAACCGGACGCCAAGCTGTGCGGCGAACTGCTGGACGGCCTGGGCCTGCGCAGGCCGAACCGCCAAACCGTCAAAGCCTTGGCCGCGCTCACGGATGAACTGCAGGAATCGTTGGAAGGCAAGCGGGTGAAGCATGGAACTCGGACCCCTTAGCGCCATCGCCTCGCAGCCGGGCGTCACGGACATCGCGGTGACCTGCGACGGCACGGTTTGGGCGGATTGCGGCCAAGGCATGCAGGAAGTATGTCTGCTGCGCCGATGCTTTCCGTCAGCGCAGTCGATTCGTGAATTCGCAGTGCGATTATGCTCGCAACTTGGCCGACGGCTTGACGACGCCTGCCCGATCGCCGACGCCTCCACCGTGGACGGTCTGCGCGTGCACGCCGTCATCGCACCACTGGTGCCGCAAGGCGCGGCCATCAGCATACGATTGCCCGATGCGGTCTCGCCCGATCTGGAATCGTTGGCGCGCAACGGCATGTTTCCAGCCGAATGGCTGCCCCTGCTGGCCGGACTGGTGTCCCGCAAGGCAAGCGTGCTGGTGACAGGCGGCACTGGTGCCGGCAAAACCACGATGCTCAAAGCCATGCTGATGCGATGCCCGCCGAACGAGCGCATCGTCACCGTCGAGGAAGTGCGCGAATTGGGCATGATCCAACATGCCAACCACGTGTCTCTGGTCACACGCGAAGCCAACACGGAAGGTGCCGGCGGCATAGGCCTTTCCGAACTGATCTGCGCGACGCTGCGCATGAGACCGGACCGCGTGGTGGTCGGCGAATGCCGTGGCGGTGAAGTCGTGGATCTGCTCAGAGCCTTGAATTCCGGGCATCGAGGCGGCATGACCACATTGCACGCCAATCAAGTGGAGGCGGTTCCGGCGCGATTGGTCTCATTGGGTTTGCTGGCCGGATTGGAGCCACGCGCCACGGCGGCGCTCGCCGAGGATGCGTTCGACGTGGTGCTTCATGTGGAACGTATCGCCGGCAGACGGCGCATTGCGCAGGTCGGCAGATTGGAAGCGGTGGAAGGGCGATTGCATGGGCGTCTGCTGGCCGCCTGGGATGGCCGTACGGTCCGTGCCGGCCAACGTTGGGATGGATTCATGAGCCGATGGAGCGCATGATGCGTGATGCGTGTGGTTGGGAATATTGCGCCGCATGGCTGGCGTCGATGGCCGTCTGGCTGTGGCTGAATCGGAACGCGGAATGGGCGGGATTGCGGCGATTACAGCGTGTGCTGGTTCGCTTCGGGCTTCGTTCGGCTGACGATAGCGGCGGGGCCGATGGAGATGGAACTTGTGATGATGAATCCGACGGGCATGGCAGAACAGTCCGGAACGATGGGGAAAACCGGGATGCATCGCCACGGATGCCGACCATCGGCGCTGCCGCATGCGTGGCCGCGCTGCGGGCGTCCGTACGCAGCGGAGCCACCTTGGTCCAAGCGTTCGAGGAATTACAGGGCGCTCCTTTCGCAGTGCCTGAACTGACCCGTTTCCGTATTGACATGGCCGTACGAAGCCGCTGCTCGCTTCAGGAACAACACAAGCATGTGGATCAGCTTGGTGCGGAACTTCATGCGGCCTGCACGTTGAGTCTGCAGTTGGGCTGCGAGATGAGCCGATGCCTGGAGGCCGTCGCGGCGTCGTTGAAGCGGCGACGGCTGCTCGACGACTTGCGTGCCAACGCTTTTGCCATGCCGCAGGCCACGGTGAAGCTGCTGATGGCATTGCCTCTGTTGACGGTGATGCTGGGGGAATGCATGGGAGCCCATCCCTTGCGATTCCTTGTGGAAGACGTGAAAGGATGGATGTGCCTCGGCTTCGCCGGCTGCTGTTATGCCGTCGGCTGGTATTGGATTCGCAGGCTGATGCGGCAGGAGCATGTGCGATGAGCTTGGCATGGCCGATGCTGGCAGCGGTGGGCGCCGCTGGCGCGACATGGCTGTATGAATGGTCGCCGGCCAGAAATCCGCCCGATTCTGGCGCTGTGCGGTCATGCGATCTGCCATTGCCCTTGATATTGGAAATGTTGAGCGTGGCGATACGTCAAGGAGCGTCCATTCCACGCGCGCTGATTGCGGTCGGAAACATTGTGGAAGGCGAGTTCGGCGGTGGATTGCGCTCGGCTGGAGAACGGCTGAATAGTGGCATGCCATGGAATGAGGCATGGCCTGACGATGATGATTGCGCCGTGGTCCGTGACGCATTCTCCTCATCATGGTCGAGCGGCTCCTCGCCGGTGAATCGGTTGGCAACCGCAATCGAGCAGCTGGATTGGGATGAACGGTCGCGGATTGAACAGTCGGCGGCGAAACTGTCGATTCGGTTGTTGCTACCGACCGGCCTGTGCATGCTGCCGGCCTTTGTCGCCATTGGCGTGATTCCGGCGGTGATGTCGTTTCTGTAGCGGCCGATTCGCCATGGGGTAGTGCGGGTTGGTGCGAATTGGCTCAAATTTGCTCGAATCGGACCGCGGTCGGAATGACGGATGATGCGCGGTCCGTTCTGTCATGCCCTAATCGCTTGTGGATAAGTGTGGATGACACGCCGAGGGTGTGGATAACCCACGTTCTTCGACCACAACCCACGAAAACCATGCCATCGCCGATGCCAATACCTGACACTGAGCGTACCCGGTCAATCGGCCGGGATTAGCCGAATGAAAGGAGCGTCATGAACGACGCAATGTCAATCAATGTCGATGGTTCGCCGGGTCTGATGGGTCGCGTCGGCCAGAAGTTATGTGCGGCCAAGGAACGTGCCAATAAGGCGGTCTGCCTATTGGACGCGCGCATGCGCCTGCTGACCGCCGAGCCGGAGAAGGGCGCGGTCACCGCCGAATACGCGGTGGTGCTGGTGGCGGCCACGGCATTCGCCGCGGTTCTGATCGCCATCGTGAAATCGGATGTCGTGAAAACGCTGCTGACCGGCCTCATCAAGAAAGCGTTGAGCGTGGGGTAACCATGCTTGCGCGATGGTGGAGACGCCATGCCCGTGACGCCGATTGCGGAACCGTCACCGCCGAATTCGCGGTGGTGCTTCCCTGCGTGGCCGCGGTGGCGATTCTGGTGCTGTGTTTGGGGCGTGCCTCCATAGTGTCCATGAACTGTCAGGACGCTGCGGCCGCCGGTGCGAGGGCCATGGCGATTGACGCCGGCGGCGAAGCGAAAGCCCGCGCCGCGGCGCAAACCATTGCCGGTGGCGGTTCCACGGTGTCGTTCGCCGCCAATGCGAACAGCGTCACCGTTGTGGTGCGTTGCCCGGTTGCGGCGGATCCGACCGGCGTGCTGCCCGCCAGCGTCGTGGGCAAGGCAACTCGGTATTTCTGATTGCGATGTTCATGGCAGCGTGCTGTCCGTAACGGTTTTTGAAAGGCTTCCAATGCGCGGCAAGAAAGGAACGACTTCCGTGAAACATGACGTGAAACAGTATGTGCGACGAGTGTTGCATGTGTTGAAAGGCGCGGACGAAGGTTCCGGAACCATATCGGGAGTCGCGCTGATCGCAATCGTCGCGGCCATGCTCGGTGCGGTCGCCATGGCAGGCAATCTGCTGCTGTGCGTGCATCGCGCGCAGAATACGGCCGACCTGGCGTCGGTGGCCGCCGCGCAGTCGCTGCGTGACGGTGCCGCCGACCCGTGCGCGGCCGCATCGCGTACAACGTCGGGCAATGGAACCCGGCTCGAATCCTGTGCCATTGAAGGCGAGGATGCGGTGGTCGCCGTGCGGGCGGACACGCAGGTGCCGTTCGCACCGTGGGTCGTCCGGCAGTCACGTGCGGGGCCGATCACCTGTGATTAGACGATTGCCGAGAATAGCCGTTGCATGACGGCACGGAATGTTCAGCTGAAGGTAATGGGCAATCTGGCGCTTGACGTGAAACATGGTTATCGTACAAGTATGAGCAAGACGTCACATGCGAATACGACCGTTGCCGTGGTCTGCAATCCGACATCGAACAAAGGCAAGGGCGCCCAAGTGGGCGGTCATGTCATTGATCTGCTGCGCGGAGCCGGACGCAAGCATGGCTTCGACGTAATCGATGTGACCGGCACAAGCTTCGACGATTCCCTGGCCAACGCCCGCCGCCGCGGCGACGAATACGATTATCTGGTCGCGGTCGGAGGCGACGGCATGGTCGCGTTAGGCGCCAACGCAGTCGGCTGCTCCGGCAAACCACTCGGCATCGTGGCCATCGGCTCCGGCAATGATTTCGCACGCGGACTGGATTTGCCGGTCAATCGCGTCGAAACCGCCGTTGAAGGCATTGTCGGTGCGATTGTGCGCGGCACGCATATCGACGTGGACATGGGCTTGGTGACTTCGTTGCCTGACGGTCATGCCATCGATTCGACCGACGGAACCGATGTTTCACAGTCGCGCTCGCCGATCGACCGCTATTATGCGGGCATGCTGTCGTGCGGTTTGGACGCAAGCATCAACGACCGCGCCAATCATTCGCATCTGCCGAATGGCTCGCTGCGGTATTTCGCCGCGGTCATCGTGGAGTTGACTCACATGAAAAGCTACGGATACCACATCAAGGCCACGCTGGCCGACGGTTCGGTGGAGGAGCGGGATATCATCTCGCCACTGCTCACCGTGGCCAATTCCCGCCATATCGGCGGCGGCATCGAGGTGTCCCCGTATTCACGGTTCGCGGACGGACTGCTTGATCTGGTGTGGCTTGACCATGTGCCGAATTTCCGGGAGTGCGTGGACGCGGTGGCACGCGCCTACCACGGCCGACTGCTGGGCAGCCATGCTTTCGGATGGAAGCGGGTGCGCGACATTGAAATCACCCGCGCCACCGAAGGGGATGAGCCTCCGGTGTTGATGGCCGATGGCGAATACGTGGGCCATTTGCCGGTGAAGGTCTTAGCCAAGGACCGTGCGCTGCGTGTGCTGGTGCCGCCGGCCGTGGCGGAAGCGCAGGCGGCCGACAGCGAGGAACGGGTGTTGGAAACCATCAAACGTGACGGTCGTGACCCTCTTACCGGTAGATTCCTCGCCTGACGTCGTTTTCCGTCAGCCAGCCGGTGCCGCTCGATGCCCCTCCGGACGTTGAACGGCCGTTATATGTTGCTTGCCGGCGGAAATAACGCGTGTGGGAGCACCGTCACAGATATTCGTCCAAATGCAGCGTCTGTGCCGCCACCTGCCTGACAATGTCATCGTCAATGTCAGGATGCAGTCTGATCAGCGAGATCAAGCCGACGATTAGCGTGTAGAAGGTCTCATGCTCGTTGCGGATCGGCATGCCGTGCTTTTCCTCGAATTCACGTACCGTGGAACCGCACAGGTATTCGGAAATGCGGTCCGCGGCCCGGTCGATGAACCTCAGATACAGTGCAGCGTTGCCATCCTCGATGAGACGTTGGCTGAACGGGCCCTCATCGGCGATGAGCGAACGGGTCAGCCGCACCACATCGTCAAGCGCCTTCGAGATGTTGCCGGCCTCGCGATGCTCGTTCCACTCTTCCAGACGGGCGATGACTTCACTGATGACATCGTCGAGCACGGCATCCGCAACCTGGTCTTTGTCTTGGAAATAGTGGTAGAAAAGCGATCTGGTCATGCCGACCCGTTCGGCGATATCGCTGATCGTGATCTTCGAAAACCCTTTTTCCAAGCAGATCTCACGTGCCGCCTGCACGATCTGCAAGCGACGCGCGTCTCCAATGGTGCTGGTGGACGCTTCCGGTTTCCCGGTCATGGCTCTCTCCTCCCAATCGCGTGGCAACGCCTTGTGCGGCATGGTGGTGACGCACGGGTTTTAGGCGCGCAACAGTCAGCGTTCGTGACCGACGGTACGCCGATCACACGGTTCATGTCTGATTTCCAGAGTACCGGCTGCGCCGGTTGTAGATCAGACAGACACGCGATGGACTTGCGGAGATGGTCGGCCTCGGCGCTTCCCGATTGGCGAACGTGTCGTAATTCATCGATACTCTAGAACACTACGGCGGAAGGAATTTGCGATGGCACTGGCACTGTATAGAAGGTATCGTCCCGACACGTTCGATGGCGTGATCGGACAGGATCAGGTCACGGTTCCGCTGATGCGTGCGCTTGACGAGAACAAGCTCACGCACGCCTATCTGTTCTCCGGACCGCGCGGCTGCGGTAAAACGAGTTCCGCGCGTATTCTGGCCCGTTGCGTCAACTGCGCCAAAGGTCCGACCTCGCATCCGTGCGGCGAATGCGCCAGCTGCCGTGACCTTGCCACCGGCGGCCCCGGCTCCATCGACGTGGTGGAAATCGACGCCGCCTCCCATAACGGTGTGGACGATGCCCGTGAACTGCGTGAACGTGCCGGATTCGCCCCGGCCCGCGATCGCTATAAAATCTTCATCCTCGACGAGGCCCACATGGTCACGCCGCAGGGCTTCAACGCGCTCCTGAAAATCGTGGAGGAGCCGCCGGAGCATGTCATGTTCATCTTCGCCACCACCGAACCGGACAAGGTGATCGGCACCATTCGCTCCCGCACCCACCACTATCCGTTCCGTCTGGTGCCACAGGAGGTCATGGGCCCGTATCTTGAGCAGATCTGCGCCGACGAGCATATCGAGGCCGAAGCGGGTGTGCTGCGCTTGGCCATGCGTGCCGGCGGCGGATCCGTACGTGACACGCTGTCCGTGCTCGACCAGCTGATGGTCGGTGCCGTCGACGGCAAGATTCCTTACGATTCCGCGGTCGCGCTGCTTGGTTTCACGCCGGACGCGCTTATCGGCGAGGCAATCGACGCCGTCGCCGACAAGAACGGCGAGGCGCTGTATGGCGTCATTCAAAAGGTCGTGGTCGGCGGATTCGACCCCCGACGTTTCGTTGAGGACCTGCTGGCGCGCGTGCGCGACCTGTTGGTGCTCACCTTGGGCGGTGAGCGTGCGGAAAGCGTGCTGTCTGACGACACCGCGACCGAGAACATGGACGATCTGCATCGCCAGGCGGCTTCGCTGGGATTGGCCGCGCTTACGCAGATGGCGGATACGATCAACGCCACGCTGGCCAACATGACCGGTGCGATTTCGCCGCGCATGCGCCTGGAACTGCTCGCCGCCCGCCTGCTTGCCGGTCGTGAGACGGGCGTGGTCGCGCAAGCCGCCGCACCATCGTCCGGCATGCCGGAAGCTGGGCATGCGGGCGGTGCCGCAGCGTCTGAATCGCAGCGTCCGTCCGGTTCCCGTAGGTACGCCGCGCAATCGGCACGTGGAAGGCATGCCGTGGAACCGTCCGCGGCTCCCACGAATCCGGCCGATGCCGTCGTTTCCGGAGCGGCCTCCGTATTGGCGGAAGTCCAGCAGGCGATGGGTGGACCTCTGTCGGAAGGCAGCGAGCCGGCCGCTTCAGCCGAGTCCAAGCCGGTTGAAACGCAGTCTGCGCCATCCAAACTATCCAATGCCGAAGCTTCCGCTCCCACCCAGTCCGTGGCTCAGTCCGCGCCCCAGCCTGCGGCAACGGACGATCGTACTCCCGACCAGAAGTGGGACGCGATCGTTGCCGGCCTGCCTGAGGATGTCCGTCGCTACGTGGACCGCGAGAAAGTGCCCCGCGTGCTGCTGGACGGGGCCAAAGGCCGACTGTGGATTAAATTCGACAAGTCGTTGAGCAAATACGCGTTCGCCAAGGCCGTGGCCAAGGAAGCGGTCGACGGCACCACCAATGTGGTGCAGATCGTGCGCGGCGAAGTGCATAAGGTGTTCGGCCCCGATGTCACTCTCGCGCCGGCCAAGAAGCTTGCCGACGGTTCCACCGCGGTGCCGTGGAGCAAGCTCAGCCCGGAAGAGCAGAGCAAGATCAACGCGCAGCTGGTGCAGGAACAGCTGAAGGCCGCCACATTGCTGACCGCGAACCTCGGCAAGGAGGTTGCCAAGGAGCCGGAAGACGACGATCCGTGGAACACCCCAATTCCGCAGACGCCCATCGCCGAAGGCAACGCCAACGACGTACAGCCGCCGGAACACCACGTAAAACATGTGGACGTGCCGGATGTGAGCGATGACGTCGATCCGTGGGCCACGCCACTGCCCACGCCGCAGACGGACGATCAGGAGCAAGGCCAACCGAATGGGCCGGAGCAGCCGCGGCAAAACCAGCCGGAACAGCACAGCGAACGACATAGCGCACGGCAAAGCGCCCGCGAAATGCAATCGCAACAGGCCCAGCAGCCGGCGTCATCGCCGGCAGGATTCGCGGATGACCCATGGGGAGCCCCCATGCCGGTGCAGGTGGGACCGCCGGAGCCTGAAGTCGCCCCGGAAGACGACGAATACTCCATGAGCGACGAATCGATCGGCGCATCGAACGCTTTGGACATGAACGACCTGAACAGGGTGTTCGAAGTGAAGAAAGTCGAGGAATTCAGCTCGGACGATCCGCATAATCCGCGCAACATGCAGGTGAAGAAAACACTTGACGACTGACACCGGCCACCGCACGTCGCATGTCGCTTATCGTACGGCGAGTACCGGGCGCTGGCCATCAGACGTCAGTTGTCCGGAACGTGGCTGCGGCAACCAGTCAACGAAAGGTATGAACCATGGCTTTGGCCTATGACGGCGCCATCCAACGACTCATCGACGCGTTCGCCAACCTGCCCGGCATCGGGCCGAAAGGCGCGCAACGCATCGCCTTCTACCTGCTCAACGCGCCCGACGAGGAATCGCAGGCACTGATCGACGCCATCACGGAAGTCAAGGAAAAAGTACGGTTCTGCGATATCTGCGGCAACGTGTGCGAAACCAGCCCATGCCCGGTATGCGCCGACCCACGCCGCGACCACAGCGTGATCTGCGTGGTCGAAGAGCCGAAGGACGTGATGAGCATCGAACGCACCCGCGAATACCGGGGCATGTACCATGTGCTGGGCGGCGTCATCAACCCGATGGCCAACGTGCAGCCAAGCGACCTCAACATCGCCAAACTCATCGAACGGCTCAAAGACAGCGAAGTCAAGGAAGTGATCCTCGCGCTCAACCCGAACGTGGAAGGCGAGGCCACCACCAGCTTCCTTTCGCAGCTGCTGAGCCAGACCGACATCAAGGTGACGCGCCTTGCCAGCGGCCTGCCGGTGGGCGGCGACCTCGAATACGCCGACGAAATCACCCTGGGCCGTGCGCTCGCCGGCCGTCGTGCCGTCTGAACGGGTCCCGAATGTTCCGTATGTTGGGCGCGTCCGGACTTGACAAATCAGGTTTTTCCTATAATGAACTTCACTTGCCGAATCAGGCAGGTGATACGTTGAAGAAGATTGGATAAGTTGTGGCTCTCATCGTGCAGAAGTTTGGCGGCTCTTCCGTAGCCGACCCAGAATCGATTAAGCGCGTGGCCCGACGCATCATCGAAACGAAGAACGCCGGCAATGACGTGGCCGTCGTGGTCTCCGCCATGGGAGACACCACCGACGACCTGATCGATCAGGCGCTCAGCATCGATTCCAACCCGCCGGCGCGCGAGATGGACATGCTGATGACCGCAGGCGAGCGTATTTCGATGAGTTTGCTCGCTATGGCGATTCATGCGGCCGGTTCTCATGCATACTCGTTCACCGGTTCCCAGGCTGGTTTCATGACCGACGCGCAGTTCGGCACCGCGCATATCAAGGCCGTGAAGCCCGATCGCGTGCGTCGTGCATTGGATAAGGGTTCCGTGGCGATCGTGGCCGGTTTCCAAGGCGTGAACGAAGGCGGCGACGCCACCACGCTCGGCCGTGGCGGTTCCGATACTTCCGCAGTCGCGCTCGCAGTGGCGCTGGATGCCGACATCTGCGAAATCTACACCGACGTCGATGGCGTGTTCACCGCCGATCCGCGTATCGTGCCGACCGCCCGTCGCATTCCCGTCATCGACTACGAATCGATGCTGGAAATGTCGTCCTGCGGTTCCAAGGTGCTGGCATTGCGTTGCGTGGAATACGCGCAACGATTCGGCATGCCGTTGCATGTGCGCAGCTCCTTCTCCCACCGTCGCGGCACGCTGATCGTGCCGGAAGGCGTCGATCCGCGCACCCTGCCGAACATCTGAACGGCAGCCGGGCAGCGTAATCGCAGGCAATCGCAAATACTTGCAAGACAACGCGAAAACGAAAATAAGACTTTACAAACAAAGGTAAGAACATGAGCGAAAACAACAACCAGTCCATGGGCGACCTGTTCCCCGACCTGGGGCCGGAAGTGCCGATCATCTCCGGCGTCGCGCACGACAGCACCGAGTCGCTGGCCACCGTGCGTCGCGTGCCGAACGAGCCGGGCATGGCGGCGAAGGTGTTCACCATGCTGGCCGAGGCCGGCGTGAACGTGGACATGATCGTGCAGGCCTCCGCCTCCACCGGCACCGCCGACATCTCCTTCACCGTGCCGGGCACCGCTGCGGCCAAGGTCCAGGAAGTGCTGCAGGAGAAGCAGGGCGAGCTGGGCTTCCAGTCCTTCGACGTCGACCCGAACGTCGGCAAGGTGGCCGTAGTCGGCGTGGGCATGAAGACCCATTCCGGTCTGGCCGCGAAGTTCTTCAACGCGTTGAGCGACAAGGGCGTGAACGTGCTGATGATCTCCACGTCCGAAATCCGCATCGCCGCGCTTGTACCGCTCGAGCAGCTCAACGACGCCGTCAAGGCGCTGCACACCGCCTACGGTCTGGACGCCGACCAGGTGGAAGCCGTGGTGTACGGCGGCACCGGCCGCTGATAGTGCTGGCTTCAGTTTCCCAGTATTTTTAAAGGGCATGGTTTTGCGACCGTGCCCTTTTCGTTTGCTTTTTACGATTCACGCCGTACGTTGCATACCGTGCCAAGCAGTCCCCAAACAAGCAAAAGGCCGGCTCCGAAGAGTCGGCCTTTTGCCTGGCTATGGCTCGTCTATGCGGCTTACGGTTTAGCTACCCAAGCCGCATAAACGTCGCATCACTTCTTGGTGATGTAACCCAACGCCTTAAGCATTTCTGCGCTTTCCAGCGCGCCGCCGGCGGCGCCACGCAGGGTATTGTGCGCCAATCCCACGAACTTCCAATCGAAAATGGAATCCTCACGCAGACGGCCGATGGAAACACCCATACCACCCTCGTAATCCACATCCTTGAGCACCTGCGGACGGTCATCCTCGGTCAGGTACTGGATGAAATGCTTCGGAGCGTGCGGCAGGCCAAGCTCGGTGGCCTTGCTGGTGTAGTTGACCAGACGGTCGATCAGCTCGTCCTTGGTCGGGTTCTTACCGAAGTTGATGAACACGGTGGCGGTGTGGCCGTTGAGCACGGGCACGCGGATGCACTGCGAGGTGATGCGCAGCGGACCGTCGAACGGCACAATCTCGCCCTTGGCCTCGTCCACATGGCCGAAGACCTTCAGCGGCTCCTTCTCGGACTTCGCCTCTTCGCCGGAGATGAACGGAATGATGTTGCCCACCATTTCCGGCCAATCCTTGAACGTCTTGCCCGCGCCGGAAATGGCCTGGTACGTGCTCACGATGACCTCGTGCGGCTCGAATTCCTTCCACGCGGCCAAAGCCGGAGTATAGGCCTGGATGGAGCAGTTCGGCTTGACGGCGATGAAGCCGTGCTTGGTGCCAAGGCGCTTGCGCTGATGCTCGATGACCTCGTAGTGCTCCGGGTTGATCTCCGGCACGACCATCGGCACATCCGGAGTCCAGCGGTGGGCGCTGTTGTTGGACACGACCGGGGTCTCGGTCTTCGCGTATTCCTCTTCGATGGCGCGGATCTCGTCCTTCGGCATGTTCACCGCGGAGAACACGAAGTCGACGTCCTTGACCACGTCCTCGACGTCGGCCACGTTCTTGACCACCATGTTCTTGACGAACTCGGGCATCGGGGTTTCCATCTTCCAGCGGCCGCCGATGGCCTCCTCGTAGGTCTTGCCGGCGCTGTGCGCGGACGCGGCAAGGGTGACCAGTTCGAACCACGGATGGTTTTCGAGCAGCGTCACGAAGCGCTGTCCGACCATGCCCGTAGCTCCGAGAATGCCAACCTTAATCTTTTCGGACATAACAACCTTTCGCCTATGCTGGAACGGTTTTCCAAGTTTTGCAAGTTTGATTTTGCTTACGCTTGAGGTCGACCAGCCGGCCCAAAACGACTTCGTGGGCGGCCACACGCGTTGTTCAATCTTACGAAAACATGCCGTCATGTCCGCCGAGCTATCCGTATGCTGGTCGGTAAACGCGCTCGCGTACACTGGTAGACATGTCGAAGGCATCAGAAGAAGCGCAGAAGCAGCTGGATCGTATCGTGGCGTTGGGGTATCCGGATGTGGCCGATATGTCGGCAGCCGCGTTCCGCTCGCTTGCGCGCCCGCTTATCCGTGCGTTGGAGGATTGCGGCGATGAAGCTGGATTGGGCACGCAGATCCTTCTGGTACCTACGCGCGAGCTGGTGTCTCCTGAATCGCTGATCGCCCGAACCTCCATCAACCGCATGGCGGGGTTCACCACCATGCCGCCGCGCGATATCGCCAGCTTCCTGCCGCAGGATGGTTTCGAACCGCCGGAAGGCCCGTTCTATCTGGTGATCGAACCGCACACCGGCACCTGCTATATCAACCGCGAGCCGGACGTGGCCCGCAAGCTGATCGATTCCGACGAGCGATTGCCGTTGACTTTGGAAGAAGGGCTTGCGATCGCCACACAGCATCCGGAATGGCTGCTGGAAAAGAACGGTTTCAACCTGCTGGGCTCGCGTTCCGCTGACGGCCGCGTACCGAGTATCTGGATGAGCCAGAATGCTCCGCGATTGGGCGCGGTGTGGCCGAATTCCCGTCATACGTGGCTGGGTAACGCCTACTGCATGGCCCGTCGAGGCGTGAGCCTGTTCCGGTAGTCTTTCGGCTTACCGCGCCGGCTCCCTATAATCGATTTCAGAGAAGAAACTGAAGCAGGGGAGAAGCCATGTTCTGTACGCAATGCGGTTCGAAGAACGCTCCGGAGTCGAAGTTCTGCACGAACTGCGGCAATCCGTTGGTCTCCGTTCCGGTGCAGCCTGATGCCGGACAAGCACGGATTTCGGATGATTTTTCCGTCGATTCCACAGCGGTGGAAACCCCTGCATCGCAGCTCGCACCGCAGTCTGCGGAGCAACCCGAGGAACAGTCTGCGGCACAGCACGAGGAACGCCCTGCAGAACAGCTCGCTTCGCAGCCGGCAGACGCGATTCCGCCGGTCCCGTTGCCGGGCGGCGGCACGCTGCCCGTAGCGCAGCCCGCGACTTCGGCTGCATCGCAATCCGTTCCGTCGGCGCCGGAAACTCTTGAGCCGGAAAGCGACGGGACTGCGCGTGCCGCGTCCCCGAATCGCAAGCTCATCATCGGCATAGCGGTGGCCGCGGTGCTGCTGGTCGCCGCTGTGGTGGCCGGCATCGTGACGTACAACATGGAGTTGTGGGGTGGCAAGTCGTTGCCGGACGTGGCGGTGGCGTCTCCCAAGGACTCGTCGAAGACTCCGGATGCGAAGGTCGTGGTCAGGCAGCTTGAAGGCAAGGGTCTCAAAGTCAAGCGCGTCAAGGAATTCTCCGGCGTGAAAAGCGGCAAGTTCCTTGGCTATCAGGGAATTCAGTCCGGTGACCGCGTAAGGGCGGGCAGTGTGGTGACAGTGCGCGAATCGGCCGGCCCTGGCGTGCCGGAAGGTACGGTCGGCAAGAAAGCTGAAAGCGTGGTGACAACGTTCTCGCAGATGGGCGTGCCGGTGCATTACAAGCAGGTGATCGTGTCGGACACCAGCAAAACCACCGGGGGAAGCGTGATTAGCACGTACCCCGCGCAAGGCCAAGGCGTGAAGGATGATAAGAAAGGCATCTACATCGGCGTGGCTACGAAAAGCGACGGCGGCCTGCCGTCGGACATCGTCGGCCAGGAAATTTCCGACGTGAAATCAAGCCTTGAATCCAAAGGCTACGACGTGAAAGTGGAGAAACGTCTCTCATCGAAACAGTACATCGACAAGGTCTCCGGCTCCGAACCTGGGCCGGGCAGCCAGCTGAACGAAGGCCAGACCATCACCCTGTATCAGGGCGTGGATGCCAAGGGTGCCAAGCAGACGTTCATTGACCACAGCGGAACCGGTGGAGATGGGTTGCTGATGGGCACGAGTGACGTTGCTTCTGGCCAGTGGTGCAATAAGGCCGGCGACTGCATCACGCTAGGACAGGATGACAGTTATTCCAGCGGAGACATCGTTTTCCTGAAAGTGAAAGATGGTGCTGCGAACACGAAGTACAGCATGACCGGTGAGTCTTTGATTTCCTGCGATGCGGTGCAACAGCCGTATTGCAGCAGCAAGAAAGCCGACTATCTGTTGACTGGAAACTCTGGAGCATTTGAATTGTTCCCACACAAAGCGTTCGAAACGTATTGGTGTGGCGATTCCGCCTTGGGTGGGGAAGGCGATATGCGGAATTGTGTTGCCGGAAAGGTCCATGACATTGATTCCGACTCTTCGGATGCGTCCGATTATGAGCCGGACGGCAGCGGTAAATTCCATATGATGGATTTGTTCGCGGTGTTCCCAGTCGGCTCTGATGCGGAATCAGTAGAGAAAACTGGCTATTTTGACGCGTCTGCGCTCGCGGCTGCCCAAAAGCAAAAACCTGTCGATACGGACCGTCCGTTCTTGATGTATCGTGACGTGAACCAGTACAAGAACGGCGAGAAGGAATCAACCTATACAAGGGACTGGTTCGATCCATTCATGCCTTACAACGGCCACAACGGCTCCAAGGATGACACCGTCAAAATGAAGCCCGCCCCCAGCGGCGAAACCGCCTACTATCTGGTGGAGGACGTCCAGCCCGACTGGGATTCCCTCGAAGACGCCAACATCAAGGGCGTGTCCGCCAAGAGTCAGAAATCTAACGGCAAAAATGCAAGCAAGAACGCAGACACCAAGAAATCTGATTCCCAATCGGATGCCGCCACTCGGTCTTTGATGAAGTCCATCGCCGGAAAGTACGGTTTCGCTTCCGGTTCCGGCGGTTGGGACACCACTATGACGGTGGCGTCCGATGGCACGTTCAGCGGAACATATCATGATTCCGACATGGGCATTACGGGAGATGACTATCCGAACGGATCGGTCACCATTTCGAATTTCAAAGGCCGTTTCAAGGATGCCAAGAAGAACGCGGACGGCAGCTATACGATGCAATGCGACAAATCGGCGCTGAAAATCGATGGCAATATAGGAGGCACGTATATCAAAAATGGTAGTAAATATACGGTTGCCGACCCCTACGGCATTGCCCCCTGCGGTGCATTCACGGTATATCCGGCGGGATACGACAGTTCGCAGCTCAGCGAAGCGATCGTCGGCTGGAGCCATGCGTGGTATGACAGCATGCCCGCAAAGCTGGAAACGCCGATTATCGTGAATGCCGAGGACACGAATCTCGGTAGCGAATCACAGCAAGACGCCTTCTTCCAATCGAAATATCTTGAGTGATATTCGATAAGGTCGCGTTGTCGGCGGTGCTGCCGTCGAGTCGCTGTCGATCATTGCGATTGCCACGAGCATCGCATTACTGCGATTTGCGCAACAGCCCCCGAACCGCATACCCGATCGCGCCGCACGTCACCGCGCCCGCCCCTAGCAGTGTGGCGCTGACCTGCGGCCTGCGCAGCTCGTTGCGCACGCCGATCAGGTCCGTCACGCAATGGTCCTCGAAGAACACGCGTAATTCGTTGCTGGAATAACGGCCAACCAGATCGCCCCACGTCAGCATGCGCGTCACGTACGCCATCGGATTGTCTTCACGGAATTCAAACAGCCGGATGCCGCGGAACCGCGATTTCGGGCCGTAGCATTCAAAACCACAGGTTGGCGCGTACCCCAAATCGATGTCGTGCACATGCCCGACGAACGAATTCTTGTGGTCATGCCCGCAGAACAGTGCGAAATAGCCGCCCGCCTCACGCAGCGCGTCCACTTCGCCCACGTTCACGTCGGCGCAGCCAATCGCCTCGCCCAGCCGCGAACCGGGTCGGCACACATCACGGTCGAGCACATAGCAATGTCCTGCGAATTCGCGCGCGCCCTCCACGGCGTTCGGCGTGTAGGCGGGCACTTCGTGCAGGCAATCGTAGAATTCCTGCGGCGGAATGTGCTGGAAGGCGATCGCCGGCACCGCCTGCCCGTCGCCATTGCGCCTGCCCAACTCGCGTTGCACGCGCTTCAGCCATTCGACGGCTTCCGGCGAGGGGGTGCCGTAGCCGTCGGAGTCGGCCAAATCCCAGCCGCGCGAATTCGCCGCGTATTTCGCGTATTCGGTGACCGACTGCCGTCCGTTGCCGTCACCCGCGTCTGCCGTGTCGGCGTAATCGCCCGAATTGACCATCATCACGCTCATTGTGATACGCCCCGAACCGTCGGACGCTTCGATCGGCAACGCGAACGTGCCCGGTTCGAGCGCCAACGGCGACGAGCCGGCGACGGGATTCATGCAACCGGCAAACTCGCGGTAAAGATCGTCCTGTTCGTCGGCGAGGATGCCGCATTGGAAATCATGGTTGCCGTACGTCGCAGCGAAGGGGATATGCGATTCCAACGCCGGCCCCAAAAACGCGGCGAACGTGTCGCGCACTTTCTGCCGTGTCTCGTCGAGCAGCGACGCCGCGGTGACGCGATTGATGGCTTCCGCCCACGATTCCAGCTTGCTGGCAGAACCGTTGCGACCTGCGCTTTTCACCAGTTTCGGCGAATCGGTGCCGATGCCGTCGATCATCCACCGTTCGTCGGAGGGCTGCGATTTGGTCAGTGTTTTGGCGATCGGATGACGTTTGATGCCACGGATTTTCGCTTCGATTTCGGTGACCGCGCGCACGTGCGTACCGGGCTGTTCGCCACGGCGACGTAGAAACGTATCGATATATGCCGGATCGTAGCCGCGGATCTGATCGCCGGTGAGCACGATGAGGTCGGGATGTGCCTTCCTGATGGCGGCTTCGATCAGCCGAATCGTGTCTTCGCGCACGTCCGGACCATCCTGAATATCAGCCATTTGCAGCACCCGGAACGTACCGTCGCTGTTGAATCGCAAGCTCATGATGCCCACTGTACTGCGGCAAATCTGGATATGGGGTGAAATAAGGGCGCGAAAATCGCAAACCATGCCGTCATATCGCGGAATACCGGCAAAATATGGGATTGGTTGTCGCTAGTATGGGCGGCAGTGCAGGTAGGTAACATGCACGTAACAATGTGGATTGGCAGAAGGCCGATCCGACTTTACAGATAAGGAGGAGTGATGGGTCAGGATCAATCGTCAGTGTTTGATCTCGCGGCAGTCGCCGCGGCGTCCAACGGAGGGAACAACGACCCGCTGCTGCCTCCGGCGCGTTACATTGGAGCTCCGCAAAAGCCCAGCAAGATGCCGTACAACAAGTACGTCGCATACGATAAGCAGGTGCCGTTTGATTTCCCGGAGCGTACGTGGCCGGGCAAGCGACTGCAGCGTGCGCCGCGTTGGTGCTCCGTCGATCTGCGCGACGGCAACCAGGCCCTCGTCAACCCGATGGATTCCGAGCGCAAGCTGCGTTTCTGGAACCTGCTCGTGTCGATGGGCTTCAAGGAGATCGAGGTCGGTTTTCCGTCGGCTTCCGAAACCGATTACGACTTCATCCGCATGCTGATCGAGCGCGAGCTCATTCCGGATGACGTCACCATCGTCGTGCTCACCCAGGCCCGTGAGCACCTGATTCGCAAGACTTACGAGTGCCTGAAGGGCGCCAAGCGCGCCGTCGTGCACTTCTACAATTCCGTGTCCGTGCTGCAGCGCGAGGTCGTGTTCCGCAAGGACAAGGCCGGCATCAAGAAGCTCGCCACCGACGCGGCCACCCTGTGCAAGGAGCTCGAGGGCGAAGCCAAGGGCATCGACCTGTACTACGAGTATTCTCCGGAATCCTTCACCGGCACCGAGCCGGAGTACGCCGTCGAGGTGTGCAACGCGGTGATCGATGTCATCAAGCCGACGCCGGAACATCCGATGATCATCAACCTGCCGGCAACCGTGGAAATGACCACGCCGAACGTCTTCGCCGACGAGGTCGAGTATGTGTCCAACCACCTCGTACCGCGTGACGCCGTGGTGCTGTCCCTGCACCCGCACAACGACGAGGGCATGGGCGTGGCCGCCACCGAGCTGGCCGTGCTGGCCGGTGCCGACCGCGTGGAAGGCTGCCTGCTGGGCAACGGCGAGCGTACCGGCAACGTCGACCTGGTCACCCTTGGTCTGAACTTCCTGACCCAGGGCATCGATCCGCAGATCGACTACTCCAACGTTCCGGAAATCCGCAAGACCGTCGAATACTGCAACCAGATCAAGATCTCCGAACGCCATCCGTATGCGGGCAACTTCGTGTTCACTGCGTTCTCCGGCTCCCACCAGGACGCCATCAAGAAGGGTCTTGAGGCCCGTCAGGTGGCCGCCGACCGTGCTGGCGCCGATCTGGACAGCTTCGTGTGGCTCGTGCCGTACCTGCC
>OJOA01000008.1_pt1 | contig 137285 bp, 106 predicted proteins | sample 1597991 | NCBI WGS metagenome assembly OJOA01 (sample SAMN01915207, study PRJEB22387) | human gut metagenome | isolation source: stool | host: Homo sapiens | place: USA | reverse complement strand
GATACTACTTCCTATCTTTTTCTACCCTTCCGTGTCTACTTTTTCGAGAGCAGCAATCAATATACAGGTCGCGGATGACGGTCAGCTCGGTGGACTGCTCTCCGGTCCAGCCGCCCTTGGCCTGTACTCCGCACTGTATCTTGACGAAATCGATGTAGGTCAGGTCAGCGGGCTCTCCGTCCCAGCGGACTGCGTCGGAGATGCGGAACTTGTCGATGTCGGGATCCGTACCGCTCCAGTTGTCGGCGTAGCCCCAGTCGAAAGGGTGGCCTATCCAGAGGGAGCCGTTGCCGTTCTCGTCGACGAGGCGGTCTTCGAGGCGGGTGCCGCGCAGGGTGTAGCTGTCAGCTGTAATCCAGAGCGGGAAATAGGTCTCCTGACTGTGGTATGCGGGGATATAGTCCACGGTGCCTGAGCTGCCCCTGTTGTCCGTCCATTCGATACTCGCTCCGTTGGAGGAAGGCCGGTAGTAGGTGACGGCATAGTCCTGCCATGTCTCCGGCTTGCCGTATTCGGAGCCGCGCAGTTCGTACCAGGTGTCGTCGGGCAGACCGTTGCCGTTCTCGTCCTGACTCACCCAGATGATACCCGGCTCGGATGAGGAACTGTGGGCGTTGCCGGTAATCTGCAGATCGAAGCCTCCGTCCGTGCTGCTCTCCACACTGTGGTCGAAGCCTGCGATGAGGTAGCCTCCGAAGGCCCCGAGGGAGACAAACTGACCCTGGGACAGCCGCTCTAAAGCATAGGAGCAGGCTTCTTCCGGTGTGGTGAGGGTGACTCCGTCGTTGATGAACTGACCCGGTGCCGGGGTATATTCGTAAACTTTGGATATTGACGCGCTGCTCGAGGCGTCAGCTGCCCGGAAATACGTCCCTTCGGCAGGCAGTACTGTCACCGTCAGGTCCTGTGAGGCGGCGGTATAGGTGTTCCGCATGGTCACGCTCACGGTATAGGAGCCTTCGGCGGTAAGGTCAAATACGTATTCGGAGCTTTCCCCGTTCTGCACCTCAGTCCCGTCCACACTCCAGGTGTATACGGCGTCGAAGGGGTACTCGATATCCAGTGGACGCAGCAGCAGGCTGCGGCCGGAACTTATCCCGTAATCCGTTCGGTCGAATGTCCAGGAAAATGCCTCTCCAGGACTCATCACCTCCACGGTAAACTCTATTTCGTCCCGGCCGTCCCGGTTCTCGACGCATAGTCCAGCTTCGAACGTCCCGGTCTCCTCCGTAGGGAATGTGTACACCGAATCAGTGGAGACAGTTTCCCCGTCTACGGTCCAGGAATAGGTTATGGGCAAGGCGGAAGATATCTCCGGTACAAGCACTAACAGGGAGTCCTGCAGTACGGAAAATCCGCGCACAGCTCCAGGCAAGGATATCTCCGGCGGCATCGTACCGTAGACATCGATGCGCAGCTCGGCCTTGTCCTCGCCGACGGAATTGCTGACAGTGAGCATTATGTAGTATTCGCCTGCCTCATCACTGGTAAACGTCAGGGACTCTTCTACGGAAAGGGTCTCCCCATCGCAGGTCCACAGCCATGCAGTCCCCTCCCCGCAGTTCTCGTATTCAGGAGTGACGGTCACTGTCTCCCCCGCGACAGTCTCGTACACCTGCTGTTCAAGCAGAATTACCGGAGGCAGGGAGTCGTGTCGCTCCCTACATCCGGTAAGTACAAAAACTATTGAAAATATGAATGCAGAAAAATGTTTTTTCATTGATAAGGTTTACATTCTGACCGTTACATCATCATAGACGAAGTATCCGGGAGCGGCCATGCCGTATTCGTTCTGAATCGAGGAGGTGATGTCGAACTCTATTTTCACGGGAGTCCCGAGTCCGGTGAGGTCCCACAGTGTCCAGACATTGATGCTCTGGCCGTTCTCAGTAAGGTAGAACTCGCTGGTACCCGTTACGGTCCCGGCAGCATCGTAGCCTGTCGCCGTTATTTTGGTCCAGTCGTCAGCCCCTGCCAGAGCCTCTACTGTGCCGAGATAGTAGGAAGTGTTGGTCACATACATGCTTTCGATGGTGCGTCCTATGCCGTCCTTGAAATAGAAATAACCTACGTTCTTGGAGTATTCGCTTTTAAATCCGTTGTGTACGCAGAAGTTGCTGCCGGAGTGGCCTCCGCTCAGAGGGATGGCCAGCTGGAGGGTGTAATCGCCGGTGGCAGCCTGGTCAGTGTAGTTGGAGACTGCGTGGCCGCCGTTCCAGTAGATGGTGCTGCCGTTGCTCTCGCAGAGTTCCGATGCCAGTTCCGTATTGCCCTGGTCGTACCAGCTGTAGTCGGTTCCGGTCACCATGTCTCCGTAGAGCAGCGGTCCGCCGTACTGGGGACTGTCGATCAGCGCGTCCCATGATTTGCCTTCGAAAGTCAGGATCGCAGTTGTCTTCTGATTGTCATTGCCGTTGTCTTTTTCGCATGATGCGGCCAGAATCACTGCCGCAGTAACTGCGATGGAAAATTTAAAAATCTGTCTCATTTATAAATTTGTTAGGATTCAAATCTCGTCCAATGGTTTGAGTTGTTTGTCCGTGAATACTATATGTGCAGGAATGTCTCCGGTGACGGCAGACCATTTCAGTACACCGTTTTGTCCGTAGCAGTGTATCATGCCAGGGGTGACATGGTCTTTCGCGTCAGTCAGGAATATGTCTCCGTTGTCTGGATTCACGGCTATGCAGTATGGGGTAGTCAAGTTGCTGTCTGTGCCGTCGGTGACGAAGTTGCGGGTGACGGTGACGCCTTCACGGGTGTCGAATATGGCATAGCCGGTGCTGTAGTCCATAGTCACATTGCTCCACGAGTGGGAGATGACGTAGAGCGAGTCTCCGTAGACTGTCATATCGCTGTTCTGCAGCAGGGGCAGTTCCTGTATGACCTCGTCCGTAGACGGGTCGATGATGTAGGTCGAGGACTGCTGTCCGTAATAGTCCCCACGTGAGGAAACGTATAGCATCCCGTCCCCGCCGAGTTTTATCTGATGCAGGTTAGGAGCCACTTCGATCTCGTTTGTCACCTTGAAAGTCTCCAGGTCGATAACCGAGACAGTGCTGTCATAGTCGGGCGCCATGTATCCGCCGGAGTTGGTCACATACAGCCTTCCTGACACCACGGCCATTTCCTCAGGCTGGTATCCCACTCCACAGGTGTCCACAACCTGCATGGTCGCAGTGTCTATCTTTGCTACATAGCCTCTGCGGTACTCCGGATCGAACTCCACGGCTCCGGCGTAGGAACTGATGTATGCGTATCCGTCATTAAAAGCGAGGTAACGGCAGTTGGGTATGGGTATTTCTGCTATGTGCCTGGCTGTCTCCACATCCATCACTTCCACAAGGTTCGAGCAGTTGATGACAGCATAGAGCTTGCTGCCGTAGATGCCGAGGTCATTGCCCACGTCCCCGAGCTCGAGGGCCACTCCCGGATTGCGCTCGGCGAATATGTTGCGTGTGTATGTTCCGGTGGTATAGTCGAAGTAGTCGAGGGTAGCCTTGTTGCTGCCCATGTTGCCTTCGTTGAGCAGGAAGAAGCCCTTGACATCACCGGTTAAGGATCCGTCGGTTACTCCCTGGCCGGTGGACCTGTCTATGAAATCCTCTCCACGGCATGAGGAAATAAGGAAAGATGTGCCTGCGGTCAGCAGTCCGCTTATCAGTGCGATAGCCGTATGTCTGACATATCTGTGCATAATGATTCTGTTACAATATGAAATTGACTTTTATCATAAAATTGGTGCCTGGCATCGGGTAACATTTGACCACTTCGTACTGTTGGTTCAGCAGGTTGTTGACCAGAACTGTCGCCTGCAGTTCCCAACTGGCGAACAGGAATGATTTTGTCAGGGATACATCGTGGGTGTACCACGGCCGGGAATAGTTTTCAGGAATATTGGCGACTGACTCGTATCTGGCACCTGTATATATGAAGCTGTAGTTGAACGACCACGTTCCCAGTGCTGCTCCTAATGTTACTGAACAGCTGTGCAGCGGTATGTACGGTACCTGTCCTCCGTACCATGGGGATGTAGGGTCAGTCAGGTCTCTGGCACGCTGGAAAGTATAACTTATCCTGGGGGACACGTCCACAGGACCGAATCGGAAATATCCTTGGGCAGCCGCGTCCACTCCGAGTATTTCCACGTATCCGAGATTCATCATGGTCCAGCGGAACTGGTTGGACGTGGGCATGGCTATTATCTTGTTGTCTATTTGGTTGAAATATACATCTGCCTGGATGTCGGTTCCTTTGAACCAGCCTGTCGTCTGGCGCAGTAAGGACCAGGTCGCTCCGAAGTCGTACTGTACTGTTTCCTCAGGCTCCAGCCAGGACACACCGGTAAATGTGTAATACAGGTCATTGAATGTCGGCATCCGGTAGGTCTTTTTATAGAATGCCCTGAACTCCAGGTCTGTGTGTATGAATGGCTTCCAGGATGCCACAACAGTCGGGGACAAGTTGTGCCTGTCGTCTATTCTGGCATCCGAGGCCCGAAGTCTGTCGTGAATATATATGTACAGCAGCGATGCGGATAGCCTGAATCCTCCGAAACGGAATGACGTGGCGGCAGCGGTGTAGGCCGAGTATCGTTCCGGATACACGAACTCCCGCATGTCTGAATCAAGTATGTTCCATTGAAAATCGGTCGCTAAAGACAGATCCCACCATTCAAATGGCCTGAAACGGTGTGCTGTCGAGATGTAGGCTTCCTGCTGGCGGTAGTGGTTGTCTACATACATGGTTGTCACGTCCATACGTGGATCGGACAGGTAATGCAGGTAGTCGTATGCGTATTTCCCATTGACCAATAAGGAGTACCACTGTGTGAAATCTTTCTTGAAGGATCCCTGCATGAAGAAGTTGTCATCCCACTGCCTGTCCTGATGTACGAACTCTCCTCTGACAACTGCGCCCGGATATCCTCGTTCGGAATCGTAGAAGTATGCCTTGGCCTTCCAGTACCCGTCCTTGATGTCTCCGAAAAAGGCGATTTCTGCCCGTGTCATGCGTATGTCTCCGTTCTGACGGATACCGGTGGTATCGTATCCGTCTTTTTTTGCATAGGTGAACTTGTATCTGCCGGAAGTGTAGAGGAACTCTGTACTTGCCGACATGGACACCCTGTCCGAGATCTTATGTTCCCATAGGACGGACGGATTGACGGTCATGAACGAGCCTCCTTTAAGGCCGAAGTTCCAGTTATTGCTTTTTCCATTGGCAAATCTGGGTTTTCTGGTCTGAAGATACACTGCGCTGGCCGATGCATAGTCCCTGGCCGTCTGTAGTGTGGCGCTTTTCTGTCCGTTATACAGGGAGACGGACTCCATATTGTCCAAGGAGAATCGCCCGAGATCTACTATGCCGTTCTGGGCATTGCCAAGCTCGATCCCATCGTAGAACACGCCGACGTGCTGGCTCCCGAGGCTTCGGACATTGATTGTCTTGAGACCTCCGATGCCACCGTAATCCTTGACCTGCACTCCGGAAAAATATCTTATCGCATCGGCTATCGAGTGTGTGCCCAGCGAGCGCAGTTTTTCTCCCGAGAGCATCTGCACCGGCACCACTTCCTGAGTGGTACGGGCAGCCACCACCATAATCTCGTCTATGCAGAGGGTAGTGTCTGAAGCCCAGTTCTTTTCGTGAATGGCAGTAGAGTCCTGGCTCTGGGCTGAAACCGTAAAGAAACAGCTGCCAGCCAGCATTGTTGTTGCGATAGCCAGTGCCATTGTCATATATTTGATTTCTACTGCCATTTTCTTTTTAAAATCAATGGACAGCAGCTTTAGGACAGAGACACCGTGAAGACCTTGAGAGTCCGGAGCCTAAACACCCGTAGGCCGCTGATCCGTGTGCAAGGCAGGTCTTCTGACTCGTTCCGTTCCGGACGCCTTCCCGAGCTGGTGGAGATGGTCAGTCTTCCTCAGTCTCAGTGGCAAAAGTGCCGGAACATCGTTGGAACTCACAGCAGCGGGAACTGTCCGGGACTCTCACCCGGTTCCCTTTTAATCCTCCGTGGAGAAACCGTTGCGGCTGCAAATATAGAAATTTTTTCAACATCTATACAGTATCCGTTTACAACCACTTTGGTGGGGCAAGGTCGTAAATCCGTATGCCACTGACGGTCTTTTAGTTAGTTTATCAAGAATGTGCCCTGTTTTCGTTTCAAAAGCCGACAGGGCACATTCTTATGCCATTAAGTCTCTGATCACAAAGATAATGTCTATGCTGTCTCTTGCCACGTCTCCGATTACGGTTTCAGTTGAACGAATCTGATAATGCCCGGCAAAGGCTCCGTGGACAGCCGGCCTCTCTTGTCATTTCTTCAGCAGGATGCATCTTATAAGCTGGGGATCCGTGCCTGTCAGACGAGCCAGCTGTTTCGGGCCCAGGCCGTAACGCTTGCGCAAGATGGAGGCGAGGGAGTATCGGGCCTCCACGCTAATACTGTCGGGTGAGTCACAGCCGAACTTCTCGCGGCAGATTACACGCACTGAGACTGTTAGTTCTTCATCGGAGTAGCTGGATTTTGAAAGGTGGTTTTCAGTAAGTTCCATCTCCATGTCATCGTTGCGGGAGAGAAAATACAGCATACGGCCGACATGACCGAAGAGGCTCTCCACTGCCCGGTAATCCACGTAACATGACGGATCCACCATGCCGTCTGCCGTAACTATATAGTCTGAAGGAAGCCGATAATGCGAACGGAGTATCCCACGCATCTTTTTAGTGCCCACATCCTTTATTGTGATACCGTCAACCACCCTGTCTTTATTGAAGTAAAGCGAAGCGGAGCTCCAGCGGTAGAATTGAGGCATCACTCCGAGACCGGCCCCGACCGGGTTGCGCAACACATACCCGATGACCCTGAGAAGATAATCGTCCGTATCTATCTGCTTTACACAGATGTCAGCCATACCGACATCGGCAATTAGTGACAGACGTTTCTTGTATGCCGTGATAAAAGCCCTGCAGTCTTTCTCAACTCCGTGAACGACAAAATGGACATGATTGCTCATCAGGCAGAAAGCCAGAACAGTGATGCCATAAGAAAGGGACAGTGTCGGCACTCCGTTCATCCCGAAGATGTAGTCTTTCACATCCTTGAAGATAATCTCCCGCGCCAGCCCGTCAGTACAGATGTGCCAGTAATGTTTCTCCATAGCGCAAAAGTCATATAAATTCTCTACAATCGCAATAGGTTAATTAACATAAATTTACGCTATTTGCAAAAGCCGGTCATGTGTTTTTGGGATAGCGTTGCGACTCATATTGTTCCGCTGTCGGCCTTTCCCGGGCAAGAGTTAAAATGCGATTTCTCTCATTATTAGTTACTTATGTATGATAAAAGGTGCCGCGTTGCCTTTTGGAATGGCGACGCGGCACTTTTATTATGCGTTTAGCGGTGAGTATGAGGTATTCAGTAAAATTTCCCTTTCCCCGCAAATGAGTCCCCGCTAACAGAGTCATCAGAGCGAAGTCATCAGAACAGCGGCTCTCCGGTCATGTCTGCGGGGGCGGGGATGCCCATGAGCTTGAGCATGGTGGGGGCGATATCGGCCAGACGTCCGTTGCGCAGGCTCTTGATGTCGTCATCCACGGCTATGAAGGGCACTACGTTGAGGGAGTGGGCGGTGTTGGGGGTGCCGTCCTCATTGACGGCATGGTCGGCGTTGCCGTGGTCGGCAGTGATGAATACCGAGTAGCCGTTGGCACGGGCGGCATCCACTACCTTGGCGACACACTCATCCACCGTCTTGACTGCTTTGCAGATAGCCTCGTAGACTCCGGTGTGGCCTACCATGTCCCCGTTGGCAAAGTTGAGGATGACCATGTCGTGTATGCATTTATTCAATTCGGTGACGAGAGCCTCGGTCACTTCGGGAGCGGACATCTCCGGTTTCAGGTCGTAGGTGGCCACCTTGGGGGAGTTGATGAGGATGCGGGACTCGCCCTCGAAAGGCTCCTCGCGTCCGCCTGAGAAGAAGAAGGTCACATGGGCGTATTTCTCGGTCTCGGCTATGCGGAGCTGCTTGCGGCCAGCCTTGGAGACCACTTCGCCGATGGTGTCGGGTACGTTTTCCTTGTCGAAGAGGATATGCAGTCCGGTGAACTTGTCATCGTAGGGGGTCAGGCAGCAGTAGTACAGGGGGATGGTCTTCATGCCCTGCTCCGGCATGTCCTGCTGGGTGAGCACTGCCGTGATCTCGCGGGCGCGGTCGTTGCGGAAGTTGTAGAAGATGACGGCGTCGCCTTCTGAGATGAGTCCGAGGGGTTTGCCGGCTGCATCCACACCGCAGTGGGGCTTGATGAACTCGTCGGTCACGTTCTCATCGTAGGATTTCTGCATTGCAGCCACGGGGTCGGTGAACTTCTCACCCTCTCCGTTGACCACTAAATCGTAGGCCATCTTGACGCGGTCCCACCTCTTGTCGCGGTCCATGGCATAGTAGCGCCCTATGATGCTGGCGATGACCGGACCCTGCGAAGGGTCAGGGTATTTTGCGCGTAACTCTGCGCACTTGGCCTGCAGCTCTTCTATGAAGCCCTTGCCGCTGCGGGGATCGCAGTCACGGCCGTCCATGAAGCAGTGTACATACACTCTGGGCAGCTGATATTGTGCGGCTACCTCGAGGAATTCGTAGAGATGTGCCAGGGAGCTGTGTACTCCGCCGTGGGAGCACAGTCCGAAGAAATGCAGTGCTTTACCGCTTCCTGCCACATAATCGTATGCTGCCTTGATTTCCTTGTTCTCCAGTAGTTTGTGCTGAGCGCAGGCTCGGTTTATCTTGACCAGGTCCTGATATACGATGCGGCCTGCACCGATGTTGAGGTGTCCTACCTCCGAGTTGCCCATCTGGCCCTCCGGCAGCCCCACATCCTCTCCGCAGGCTTTAAGAAACGATACGGGATACTTCGCCCTGAGCCTGTCCAGATTGGGAGTGCCCTGGGTATAGATGGCGTTGGAGCGGTCATGCTTTCCCTCGCCCCAACCGTCGAGGATCATAAGTAGTACTTTCTTGTCCATAATCCTAATCCTTTTGCTATTCTTTTTCAAGGCACAAAAGTAGGAAAAAATCAGATTCGGGGGATTTTTGACTAATTTTGTCTGTATAAAAATACCTGGACATATTATCATGGACAAAAAAATCAGTATTGTACAGATTGCGTGGTTGTGTATGCTGGTGTTGCTGGTTGCGGCCTGCTCAGATATAGGGCAGTACGGCAGGATGCAGGAGAGGGAGAAATTGTTGAGATTGTCCAATACTATGGCTGAAGGCTGTTATAATGATGCGCTGTCCATTGCCGATACCTTGCTTTCAATGTCTGGAGACAGTGCGCCCGTTGAGGCCAAAAAGGTGGCCCGCGGTTATAAGGCATTGGCTTACATCATGCTCAATAATCTTGACTCTGCGGAAAACTATATCATTGAACTCAAGAATATGCTGGACGCAGATACCGGCTTGCATTACAATGCGGTCATAGGATATACCGCTGTCGGAATATATGCTGTAAAAAAGGATTTGGATTATTCAACGGCGATAAACAGCTTTTACAAGGCGATGGAAATCTCCGAAAAGAACAGAGATACAGTAAACCAGGCGGTGAGTATGTGCAATATTTCCGCTGTCTGTGATGCGGATTGGATTTCCGGAATAGCAGTGGATACTGCGAGTGCGTCAGTGGACTTTACGGCTGCGGAGAATGAAGGATATGAGGAAAAACGGACAGCACCGTTTCCTCATTTGCCTACGAGGTAATACCCGTGGACGAGAGCATGACTTATTTTACACAGGTGGTGGAAAAGGAGTATTTCGACAGTTTTGCAACACCTGATGAATTCATCAATGCTGATATCGAACTGCTAAAAACCTATGCATCCCAGAATGGGGTGACATTCGAGGAGTGCCTTAAGTCTATGTGCAGGCAGGGTGATTATGCTGCTGAGATAACCAGACAGCTCTCGGGAGAACAGTTCGTAATATATGCGTTCGGTCTTGACTATACCGGCACTCCTCTGACAGGACTCAATTATAGAGAGGTTTCGACAGTGCTGGTGGAACAGAGCGATGTCACATTCGAAATAGAAGTGTCTCAGTCCGATTATCTGGAAGGGGAAGGTATAGAGAATCCTGTAGGGGTGACATTGGATAATTTTTCCGAAAAGGGTGAGATAGAGACTACCAGGGCATTGAGAGCGGATACTGACTATGTGGTGTATGCCGTATCTGTTTCTGAGGAATGTATTCTTAATTCGGAGATGGTGGTGTATGAATTCCATACTGGTTCGGTGACGATGTCTGATAACCAACTTGCTCTGGAGGTCACCAATGTTGAGACAAGGATAATAGACTATAGGATAACAACAACCAATACAGATCCATATATTGTTCATGCTTTGGAGGCTGCTCCGTATAAGGGTATGACACAGCTATACGTTTATGCCGATCCGTCGTGGTGACTTGACCGGTCGGTTCGGTTATCCTCAGGTAGAGATGTTGCCGGAGACGGAGTATATCATATTCGCGTACGGATGGGAGCAAGGGCATCCTACGACTGATATCGTATATGAATTTGTAACTACCACCGAGGCCAAGCAGTCCGACATGACTTTCGAGCTGCTGTACAATGGTTACTATGCTGGAGCAGAGGTGCAGGAGGCCTGGCCGGACAACTTCACTTCAGACATCAGCGGCCATGCTGTGTACCATCTTAAGGCTCAGTGTACTCCAGAGGATAGGGAGGTCTATAAATATTATGCTATATATGAGGGGAATTGCATGGATGAGAGTTACTTGTCTGACGAGCGGATAAAGGAGGAACTGATTACTAATGGTAGTTCGTGGGATACAAGCATGCTGCTGATCAAGTATGATACGGAATATACCATTGTCGGCTATGCCATAGATATAGCAGGCAATCCTACGGCTGTCTGCAGAGAACTGTTGAATCCGACCGAGGACGGTACAGTTCCCATGGGCGGTTTCAACCCCAACGAATTGTGGAACTGGGGAGATGAGGCATCTTCTTCCGCCGCAGGCATTGTCAGTGGGGACGGGTGGATGATGCCGCTTATTGCCAAGTAAGCTGCTCGATGTCAAATAAGTAAATCAGGGGTAGCTATAGGCTGTGCATCAATGGATTTCATGATGCAGCCGTATGGTGGTCCCCTTTTTTCGTGCAGTGGAGCCTCGCTCTTCTTCTGATGCCGTTCTGCATATTTTAACAATCCCTATGAACTGCAGGCCGCTCCAGAAAAGGATACGGTCTCCATGGGCGATGACGTCACTCAATGACTTGTGGCAACACATTATTGAAATCTGCGCAATATCAGCTTGTAGTGGGCATCTTCGGTGTCCGGTGCGGCAAGCGACATCGTCCAGTCTCCGCTCTGGCCTATGATCCTGCTCGGGCTGCCCGGATGGCTTTTGTAGATGACACGGCTGTTGCGGTCGGCGATAAAATCCTTGTCGTCTTTTTTGTCATTTATCCTGCCGATGATGTAATCGTCTGATACATATGCTGCTCTAAGCAGAAAGACGTGGTCTTCTATCGACTGGATGAATTTCATGTCGTCACTACCATCGCCCAATTCCAGAATGTTCTCAGCGGTAATCTTGTCAGGTCCGAAGTCGAGGAAGAAATGTTGTTTCAGTTTCCCGTCCTTGCTGTCAAAAAGATATATGTCTCCTAACGGGGGGTAGCTGTGCAGCCAGCCTTCCCGTATTATGTTGAGCTGGCCGGAACCATAATGGACATAAGGATTGGGCTCGTAGTTGTAGTTTAGCACTGTTCTTAGGTTTTCCTCTCCGAAAAGAGTGTCAGTGACGGCTATGCGGATACGGTCCGGATTCCAGTGAGAAATATTTACTATAAGGTTTCCGTCTTCCAGAAATTCCATACAGTCAGCATCGTAGGACGTGGGGACTGTACCGATGTATCTTAGGTCTTTGCTGTAGTGTATCAGATTGTTGGCTACTGCATCCTCAATCCAGAGACTGCTGTCGGGAGCTATGGCGAAGTCGGATATGCCGAGATATTCCCCGGGACCACGTCCCATCGCCCCGATCTGCCTGATAAACTGTCCGCTCCGGTCGAAGACCAGCATGCGGTACTCGCGGATGGCCGGATTGTCCAGAACATAGATCCTGTCCCCGGTTATTTTGACTTTTTGGGGACGCGCCGGTATGGAGACGTCATCCGACGTCAGTTCTATGACTTCTTTCTCAACGGATAGTGAGTCCATACGGGCTTCTGTAAGCTGTCTGACTTCGAATTTGTAGATGTCGATTGTTTCCGTTCCGTCGTTCCTGCTGCATCCGCCGAGCAGTATTGTGCATGAGCACAGGAATGCCCCGGCTGCTTTGATTGTTCTGGGGAGTTGTTCCATAAGTTTTGCATTAAAGTTTACTGTGCAAATATACAAATTTCATGTCTGGGAAAGCTCTGTTTTGCTAAATTGGTGTTAATCAGGTGATAATGCTTTTGAAAGGTGCCGCGTTGGCTTCTGAAACGGTTATGTGGCACCTTTGTGTGGGTGTAAGTGCTTGATTGTAAGAATGATGAAATGTATGCTTCCTGCCCCGGTATTTTGGCGCCTCGGCAAAGTAAATAAATTTTCTTTGCACTCAGTTTCTGCGTATATTTGTCGCTGATAACAGAATAAAGTATAAATGAGTAGAAAGAAAAGACCCTCTTCACGCCCTCGTGGCGGGCGTGACAGAAACCAGTCGCCGGAAGACAAGGCAATTAAGAAAGAGATGAATCTGAAGAAGAAGGAGCATGGGGGAGGAAAGAAGAAATCCAAGGGCAAGAAAGAGCGTTTCAACAAGGAGGAGCTGACCGGTACTGTCAGCATGACCCGCGAGGGATATGGTTTCGTGGAAGTGCCGGACAGGGATACGGATATATTCGTGCCTCAGCACAAGATGCGCGGGGCACTCAACGGTGATATCGTAAAGGTACTTACTACCAAGGCAAAAGGTATCGGCAAGGACGGCAAGCCCAAACGCATCGAGGGTGAGGTGATCACTGTCCTCGAGCGTTCTTCCAAGCCTCACATCGGTGTGCTGCAGATATCCCGTGGCGAGGCCTGGCTGATCATGGAGAGCCGCAACATGCCTTACGACATCAGTATACCGCTCAATGAGATAGACAGATGCTTCGGAGAGGAGGGACAGCGGACCTGGAAGCCCGGAGACGTATCCGGTCTGAAGGCCGCCGTCATAGTGACCGACTGGCCCCGCAAGGCTCCGGCTCCAACAGGCCGCATCGTGGATGTACTGGGTGAGCCCGGAGCCAATGACACCGAGATGCACGCCATTCTCGCCGAGTACGGCCTGCCTTACCGCTTTGAGCCGGAGGTGGAGGCCGCTGCAGAGGCCGTTCCGGACAAGATTACGCCTAAGGATATATCCGAGCGCAGGGATTTCCGCAAAGTGACGACATTTACCATTGACCCCGCCGATGCCAAGGATTTTGACGACGCGCTGTCATACCGCGAACTGGAGGATGGCAACATGGAGGTCGGAGTGCATATAGCCGATGTGACGCATTATGTGACTCCCGGCTCGGTTATTGACAAGTGCGCTTACGAGCGTGGAACGTCCGTCTACCTGGTGGACCGTACCGTGCCCATGCTGCCAGAGAAGCTTTCGAACAATCTTTGCTCCCTCCGCCCTGGAGAGGAAAAGCTCTGCTTCTCAGCGGTATTTGACATAGCACCTACAGGAACGGTCAAGAAGACCTGGCTGGGCCGCACTGTCATCAAGTCCGATTACCGTTTCAACTACGACGAGGCCCAGGCCATCATAGAGACCGGACAGGGCCCTCTCGCCAAGGAGATACAGAATCTTCACAAGATCGCCTCTGTCCTCAGGAAGAAGCGTTTCACAGCCGGAGCCATCGCCTTCGAGCGTCCCGAGATGAAGGTCGAGGTGGATGAGACCGGCAAGCCGATAAGGGTCTATGAGAAGATATCGAAGGAGGCCAACTGGCTCATCGAGGAGTTCATGCTGCTGGCCAACCGTGCAGTGGCCGAGTATGTGGGCAAGGTGCCCAAGACCAAGAAGGCCAAGACCTTCGTCTACCGTGTCCACGAGGATCCCAACGAGGAGAAACTCGGAGTACTCCGCAAGTTTGTCCGTCTCTTCGGCTACGATTTCCCGATGGAACCGGGAGCTATGGAGGACGGCCAGAAAAAAGAGGAGCCCAAGCGGTTCCCCGAAGGCGTGAAGGTCAAGGAGATAAAAGGCAAGAATGTGGCCCAGCGCATCAACAACCTTCTCGGCACCGTCAAGGGTCGTCCCGAGGAGGAGGCAGTGGTAATGATGGCCCTGCGCTCCATGGCCCGTGCCCATTACACAACCGACAATGTAGGCCATTACGGACTGGCATTCAAGTATTACACGCACTTTACGTCTCCTATCAGACGATATCCCGACATGATGGTGCACCGCCTTCTGGCCATGTATCTGGCAGGGGTGGAGTCCCAGAACAAGGAATACTACGAGACCTGCTGCCAGTACGCATCCCAGCGCGAGCAGATAGCCACCGAGGCCGAGCGTTCCAGCATCAAGTACAAGCTCTGCGAGTACATGCAGGACAAGGTCGGCCAGATCTTCCCCGGCACCGTTTCAGGCTTGACAGAGTGGGGCCTGTACGTGGAGACCGAGCCGGACAAGGTGGAGGGCATGGTGCCTGTCAGGGACATTCCCGGAGACTTCTACCAGTTCGACGAGGAGACCTACTCCATCATTGGTCGTTCCCGCGGACGCCGTTTCACCATGGGTGACAAGGTCTGGATCCGGGTGGTCCGTGCCTCATTGGAGCAGAAGATCATCGATTATGAATTAGTTGAAATGGAAGACGGTAAAGGTCTGATCCAAAGCGATGAACTACAGTCAGTTTCCCAGCAGTCAGCAGCAGAGCAGCCGGCCTCTGCAAAGCCGGCGCCCCGTAGAACCCGTAAGCGCAGCAAGTAAGTCCGGATCGCAGACATCCGGCATCATCCTCGCCGCAGTTTCTTCTCTGACATTCGGCTTCGTTCCCTTTTTTTCCGTCACCCTCATGGACGCGGGCTTCTCGCCTTTCGAGGTGCTCGCCTACCGCTGGGGCGTAGCTACTCTCATCCTGCTGGCCGTGGGCATACTCATGCGCAAGTCCTTCCACATACCGAAAGGTGCCTGGCTGCCGCTACTGGCCGTCAGTTTCTTCTGTGCCCTTACGGCCATCAGCCTGCTGATTGCCTACGAGAACATCGCCAGCGGAGTCGCGTCCACGATACATTTCATGTACCCGTTGTTCGTGGCTGCCGTCATGATGCTGGTCTTCCGCGAGCCCCGCTCCTGGGTGAAGCTCGGTGCCATCATCCTATCCCTGATAGGAGCCGGACTTTTAGCCGGAGGAGACATACGGCTTGAAGGGGGCAATGTCACGGCAGGAGTCCTGTGGGCAGCCCTTTCCGTCATTGCCTACGGTACCTATATCGTCGGTGTGCGGAAGACTCGTGTTCAGGAGATATCAACCCTTCCGCTGACAGTCTACGTCATGGGCTTCGGTGCCGTCTGTTTCACCATTCTCGGCATGATTTTCGGCGGAGTCCGTTGGGTGCCCTTCTCCGACGGCTTCCTCTGGGCCAATATCCTCGGTATCGCCCTGTTCGGCACCGCAGTCTCCAATATTACCCTCGTGGCGGCCATCAAGCGTATCGGTCCGACCCTCAGCGCCATCCTCGGAGCCCTCGAACCCCTCACGGCAGTAGTCATCGGCGTCCTGGCCCTCTCCGAGGCATTTACCCTCCGCACAGCCGCCGGCATCGTCCTGATCATCATAGCCGTCACCGCCGTAGTCCTCTCCGAGGGACGGTATAATGACAAGAAGTAGATATTTTCAATAGTTTTGTGCAAAGAAAAAAGGAATACAATGGAAATAGTTTTTGCAACGGGCAACCGCCACAAGGTCGAGGAGGCCGCACAGATTTTAGGTTCGGAGTTCCGTCTGAGGACTCCGGCGGAATTAGGTATTACGGAGGATATTCCGGAGACATCGGATACGTTGGATGGCAATGCGCTCCAGAAAGCGGAGTATGTTTTCAGACGTACGGGGCTGCCCTGCTTCTCGGATGATACGGGGCTGTTCGTGGATGCTCTCGGCGGAGCTCCCGGGGTGCTTTCGGCCCGTTATGCCGGTCCGGGGAAGAAGGCTGAGGACAATGTCCGCAAGCTGCTCTCCAAATTGGAGGACGTGCCGGCAGAGAAGGACGGCCGCAGGATGCGCACCGCCCGTTTCCGCTGTGTGGTGGCATACGTCGGCGGCGATGTGGAGAAGGTCTTCGAGGGCAGGGTGGAAGGTGAGATAGCCGCTGTTCCCTCCGGTAAGGACGGCTTCGGCTACGACCCGGTTTTCCTTCCGGAAAAATACTCTCTGGAGAAGACTTTCGCCGAGCTTACGCATGAGCAGAAGAACGCGATATCCCACCGCGGTGAGGCCATGAGGAAGTTCGCAGAGTGGATGCGGACGCAGGTAGGCCGATGATGATTGTCCTTCATACTACCCGTTACGGCGACACTTCCCTGATAGTCCACGGCTATACACGGGAGGAGGGCCGCACGAGCCTGATGCTGCGCGGGGCTTTCCGCACTTCCGGAAAACGGCGGCCCTCCCATCCGGGAGCTGTCCTGCTGCATCCGCTCAGTATTGTCAATTACGTAGCCTCCCGGAGTCCGAAAGCTGGGATGGCCTACTTGAGGGAATTCTCCCCGAAGTACCGCCTGCACTCGATAAGGGAGGATATCGGTAAGATTTCCATAGCCATGTTCATCAGCGAGCTGCTTTTCCGCACTCTCCTGCATTCCGAGCGGGACGAGGGACTGTACGATTTTCTGGAGGATGCCGTGCTGCGATTAGAGGCACTGGAGGGCAATGCCGCGAATTTCCACCTGTGGTTTCTGGACCGGTACGCCGCTTATCTGGGATTCCCCTTTGAGCGGGGTTTCAATATGGATTACAATCCATTTACCCCACAGCAGACCGGACGTCTGCAGACTCTGCATGAGGCGGCGTTCGAGGAGGCAATGGCCTTGCCGATGACCGGAGTTGACCGCAAGGAGCTCATCGAGGCCGTCATCCGCTGGCTGGAGTATCACACCGGCTCGCGTATCGAACTTCGTTCCATAGCCGTCCTGCACCAGATATCAAAACTGCGCTGAGCCCTGCTGTTTTTCGGTATTTATCGCTATCTTCGCAGAAAATCATCCGCTATGCTGGACAGGATAAAAATAAGGGGATATAAGTCAATACGGGAACTGGATCTGCCTCTCGGGCCGATAAATATTCTGATTGGCTCCAACGGGGCAGGCAAGTCCAATTTCATTTCGTTTTTCAAGCTCGTGAACAATATCTATGAGCAGAGGCTGCAGAGCTATACCAAGCAGGTTGGCGCTGAGAATCTGTTGTATTATGGATTGAAGAAAACGCAGGAGGTATTCGGTTCTTTGGTATTTTCGGATAATGCGTATACATTTAGTCTTCATCCGAAAGATGATGGAGGAATGTTTATCGCAAAAGAGGTAAGTTGGTATAGATATAGTGATTGGGGTTCTCAAAGCAGTAATATTGAAGAGAGCGAGATAAAAACCTCAACTTTGATGCGAAATAATTATTTACAGCAGTATTTACAAAGTTATAAAATTTATCATTTTCACGACACCTCGAAAGGCTCGCCCCTGCGCTCCAGTGCAAAGGTCAATGACAACAGAGTGCTGCGGGAGGATGGCGGAAACTTGCCTGCATACTTGTACCTGATGCAGCAGAAATATCCTAAAACACTTAAACGGATAGAGTCGGTGGTCAGGTCTGTGATGCCGTATTTTGAGCGGTTTGACCTTGAGCCGCAGGCTTTGGATGGCAGTATTGAGCTTGTGTGGAACGATGTGGATGCTCCCGACAAATATTTTTCCGCCCATGACCTGTCTGACGGCAGTATCCGTTTTATAGCGTTGGCGGCACTGCTGCTGCAGCCGGAGTTGCCGAAGATTATCATTATCGACGAGCCGGAGCTTGGACTTCATCCGGTTGCCGTCACAATGCTGGCCGGGATGATACACTCCGCAGCTGCCCGCGGATGCCAGATTATTGTGTCCACTCAGTCGGTCAATCTTATCAATAATTTTGAGACTGAGGATATTGTAACTGTGGACAGGCGAGACGGGCAGTCTGTGTTCAACCGCCTGTCGAAAGACAGTTTGAAGAGCTGGATTGAGGATTATACGTTGGGAGAACTGTGGATGAAGAGTGTGATTAACGGTCAGCCGGAGGAGTTGTTATGAAGAGACTGGTGCTTATAGTAGAGGGGGAAACGGAGCAGGGGTTTGTGAGCGGCCTGTTGCGGCCATATATGCATGCGTCCGGTATTTACAATGATATTCAGTGCTTTAAGATAAAACATTCCAAGGGCGGTATGTCCAAATACCGGCATATTAAGGTGGATATTGTCAATACTCTTTATGAGTCGGACGCAGTGGTGACGACAATGGTGGACTTTTACCGTCTGCCTTCGGATTTTCCTGGTTTCGCGTCTCTGGTTCCCTATAGCACTCATCTTGCGAGAGTGGAAATGCTGGAAAGAGCGTGGGAAGATGATGTCTTGCAGAGTGTAGGAAGGGTATCAGGCAGTTTTATCCCCTATATCCAGTTGCATGAGTTTGAGGCTTTGGTGTTCTCTTCCCTGACAGGATTCGAGGAAGTGTTTGATAGGGGTGAGATGAATTACAAGGGACTGTCTGAGATTGTGTCCGGATATCCCAATCCTGAGGATATAGATGACGGCCCTGACACTGCACCGTCAATGAGGCTGAAGGCATTGATTCCGGGATACAATAAAGTGTTGTACGGAGTCGGTATCCTGAAAGTGACGGGCATGGATACGCTCTTGTACAAATGTCCTCATTTCAGGGCATGGGTGGAAAAATTGAAACAAGCGATAAAGGAGTAGCTGTATGTCAGTGATCAATAAAACAGTGATGGCGGCATTGGGGCCGCTGTTGAGAAGTTTCGACCGAGGATGTGAGCATCCCGGGGCGGTGCAGGAGAATGTTTTCATGGAATTGCTGTCCGCGGGGCGTGAGACGGCTTTCGGCAAGGAGCACTCCTTCGGCCGGATCAAGGATTACACGGACTACAGGCGTCTTGTGCCGGTGCGGGAATACGACGGTTTCGCTCCGTATATCGAGCGTCTGCGCCGTGGCGAGAACTATGTCCTGTGGAATCAGAAAGTCAAGTGGTTCGCCAAGTCCAGCGGCACGAGTTCGGACAAGAGCAAGTACATCCCGGTGACCCCTGCCAATCTGTCAGGCTGCCATTACAATGGCTTCAAGACCATGCTGGCGACCTATATCCGCAGGTATCCGGACTCGCGCCTGTTTAACGGCAAGGCCCTTACCCTCGGGGGCAGTGTCAAGGTGGACGAACTCTCCGGCGGCGGGGCAAGGAACGGGGACCTTTCGGCCATTCTGCTGAGCAACAGCCCGTCGGTGGCGGAGATAGTGCGTACGCCATCGCGGAAGATAGCGATGTTATCTGATTTTCAGCAGAAGATAGAGGGCATCTGCCGGGTATGCTCGAAGCAGGACGTGACCAATTTTTCAGGTGTGCCGTCCTGGAACCTTATCATGATCGAGCGGCTGCTTGAATATAATCATGCCCGCTATCTGACAGATATTTGGCCCAATCTCGAGCTGTTCATGCACGGGGGCATCAGCTTCGAACCGTACAGGGAGAGGTACCGTCGGCTCATTCCATCCGACAAGATGCATTACCTGGAGAACTACAATGCTTCGGAAGGATATTTTGCCCTTCAGGACGACCCGTCTCAGAAAGGAATGGCTCTGACTTTGGACAACGGTGTCTTTTTCGAATTCATACCGATGAAATCGTTGGATAAAGTGCTTGCAGGAGAGTCAGATGAGGTCTATACTGTCGGTGAAGTACGTACGGGTGTGTCTTATGCTATGGTGATAACTACGGACAGCGGACTGTGGCGGTATCTGATAGGGGACTGCGTGGAGTTTACCTCGCTCTGTCCGCACAGGATTGTCATAACCGGCCGCACGCAGTTGTACATCAATGCTTTCGGAGAAGAACTGATGATTCACAATGCGGAAGAAGCCCTTTCCGAGGCATGCCGTGAGTGTGGAGTTGAGGTGACGGACTATACTGTGGCACCGGTATTCATGGACGATAGTCATGCCAAGGGGGCCCACCAGTGGGTGGTGGAATTTTCTGTTGCAAGTCAGGATGCAGTGCGCGATTCGCGGAAGCTGGAGTGCTTCAGGGACGCTCTGGATGAGGCTCTGTGCCGGCGCAATTCGGACTACGAGGCCAAACGCAGCGGGGACGTTACGATGACCAAGCTGGTACTGACGCCCGTTCCTTCCGGAACATTCTACCGCTGGATGGATGGCCGCGGCAAGACAGGCGGGCAGAACAAGGTCCCGCGTCTTAGCAATGACCGGCGGTTTGTGGAGGAAATATTGAAATAACCCCGGTAGCGATAGTCAGTGAAGTCTGGTCTGTCTCGTTCCCGGGGATATCAAAGTTTTTCATTTGTTGCGTAAGAAATGGCAACAGTGTAAAAAGCAAGTGTTAAATAGCACTGTCGTTCCAGATGACACAAAGGTATGTCTGTTTGTTCTTTTGGCAAAAAATATAGTCTTAGTAAATGTTTGTTTACAAAGGCGTGATTCATAATTGGTTAGATGTATTCTGCTAAGATTCCGGAACATATCATTAAGGATGATACGTTTTTGTAAAATGCTTTGTAGCAGATGGTTGCTGCATAGGCTTACAATATGTGCCTGCTAAGATGATTTTGTCGCTTTCAATGCGTTTGCAATGTAATCTGAGAGACGTATGTTGTCCCCGATTTTTTTGCGATTCTGGATTTCTCCACATATAGCGAGCTTTCGGATATACGCCTTAGGGCACATATGGTTCCGGTGGAGAAACCGCATGCCATAAGGGCAATGACGTAGATGTCCTTTTCCTTCAGTGACGGATGGGCTTTTTCCAATGATGAGAGAAATCCGGGATATGTGGCATCCACAATTTTTCTTACTCTTGTCATAGTGTCGTCTTTCGGGAAATGTTTCTCCAGAATATCCTTTACTTGTCCGGTGATGGCCTTGGTCCGTCCGTATTTGTAATATGCTTCCAGAAGTTCGTCTGTGACTTTGAGCATTTCTTCAGATATGGCAACGCTTTCCTTTATGGATGGTGATTCCTTGCGCATCTCGTTGGTATCCATGCGCCCGTCACTCAGACTCCGGATGATGTCTGTACTTTTCTCAGTCTCGCGTTGGATGGAAAGGTATTTTGCATAGACCAGTAATGCACATGCGGTAACGGCGCAGATTACGCAGATGAGAATCATAAGGTAAGATATGTACCTGGATTTCATGGCAGCATACCTTTCTTTGAGAAAGTTGTTCTCGTAATTTTTCTCCACTTCTCTCAGATGCATGTCGTAGCCTGCCTGGATTATGCTGTCAGCCAGGTTTTCCGATATGATCTTGTGCTCGTAGGCCGTCTTCCAGTCTCCACGGCAGCCGGCCAGCACAGACTGGATGTGGTGGAACATTTGTCTGTCGCAGTTGTCCAGATCTATCAAAGAAGCTGTCTGAATGCATTTCTCAGGCATGTCCATATCTGCATAGGCTTCGGTAAGGCATACGAGTATGCTTTCGATGACTGGTCTTAACTGCTCGTCGTCCGGGTCATATATTTCTACGGCTTTCTGTGCTATGTCTATGACTTTGCGTGGATTGCCTTTCAGGTCATGATAGTGAGTCAGCAGCTCCAATCCTATAAGTTGCATGTTCCTGTCATCCAGAATTCTCGCAAGTGCCAGTCCTTCTTCTATGTAAGGCAGGGCTGCGTCTGTCGAGTCGAACAGCATTACTCTTGCAAGTGACAGGTTGCCGAACATGACATTGTCGCTCAAGCCGGCTTTTTTAAAGCATTCCAGGGCCTTTCTGTAATTGGCTATGGATATTGCCTTGTTTGCAAAAGACATCTGGTAAAGTTCTCCTATTCTGGTATACAGAAGACCGGTCTCAAGCATGTCGCCGCTTGCGTTCACTATCGGCTCGGCTTGTTTGTAGGCTTCGATAGCCGTAGTGTAGTCGCCTTTTTCCAGATATACTGCACCTTGCATGACAAGTGCCCTGGCATATTTGTCATCAGGTCCCTTTTTCCTGAAATATGACACGGACATATCAATGACGGTGTCTTCCGCTACAGGCAGCCAGCACTGGTAGCGGGCTTCGGTGTGCAGCAGGTTGTAGGTGGCCCGTTGGCCGGCACCTGAAAAATCCATGGAAGCAATGCTGTCCAGATATTCAAGAGCCTTCTCGGGACTTGCGTTCAGTAAAGAGTCTGCGGCTGACAGTACGCTGTCCATACCGCTTGTGGTATCCTTATTGCATGAGCATATTGTCGTGCATAAGGAAAGGGCTATGACGAATGTTTTCAATAAACTGCTCATAGTTCGATATTCGGGCGCACAAAGATATATAAAAAAAGTAGACGGTATATGAAAGACAAAGAGACTCCTGTGCTGCTTCTGACAGGATATCTGGGCAGCGGAAAGACCACATTGGTGAACCGGATTCTTTCCAACGGCAAAGGGATAAGGTTCGCCGTGATAGTGAACGACATCGGAGAGGTGAACATAGATGCGGACCTTATCCAGAAAGGAGGAGTGGTGGGCACTCGGGACGACAGTCTTGTAGCCCTGCAGAACGGCTGTATCTGCTGTACGCTCAAGACTGACCTGATGAATCAGATTACGGAACTGATACAGATGCGGCGTTTCGATTACATAGTCATTGAGGCCAGCGGTATCTGCGAGCCGGAACCTATCGCGAGGACTATATGTACCATGCCGAGGATGGATCCGAGGCTTGAGACTATAGGTATCATGCCAAGGCTGGACTGTGTGGTGACAGTGGTCGATGCCATCAGGCTCCAGGACGAATTTGCCTGCGGGGACAGTCTGATGCAGGACAACCTGGATGAGGAAGACATAGAGAACCTTATTCTCCAGCAGATAGAGTTCTGCAACATCATCCTGCTCAACAAGGCCTCGGAGGTTACTTCGGAAGAACGTGCACGCATACGTCAGATCATATCCACTGTCCAGCCCTCGGCGCAGATTATCGAGTGCGACTACGGGGAGATAGACCTGAGTCTGATACTCAATACGCGGATGTTCAATTTCAACCGTGTGGCCGCTTCGGCCGGCTGGGTGCGGGGCATAGAGTCTGTGCCTACAGAAGAAGAAGAGGCCGAGGCCAGGGAGCACGGGCATCATCATCACGAACACCACCATCACCATCATCATGATGGCGACCATGAGGAAGGCGAGGCAGAGGAATATGGTATAGGCACCTTTGTCTACTACCGCCGTCCTGCATTCGATATCAATAAGTTCGATAATTTCGTCGCCCGTCATTGGCCAAAAGATGTGATCCGTGCCAAAGGCATCTGCTATTTTTCGCAGGACCCGGACATGTCTTATCTTTTCGAGCAGGCCGGCCGCCAGAAGCAGCTCAAGGAAGCCGGTCAGTGGTATGCCACTGCTCCAGAGGAGGAGCTGGAACAGCTCAAGGCTCAGGATCCCGGCTTCTCCCGCGACTGGGATGACTGTTACGGAGACCGGATGCAGAAAATAGTCTTCATCGGCCAGCACATGGACGTGGAACGGATAAAACAGGACCTCGACTTCTGCCTCGATACCGAGTACATGCCGTCGTGATGTGAATTTGGCATTTAAATTGCCGTGATGTATGCAAACCTGATTATATTTGTACAAGCTAATTTGTGATGATAATGGATTTTATACTCAAAGGTTTGGTCAAGCCTGTCTTGTCCGCCGCAGTTCTGATTACTGCGACTTTTCATCTCTCGGCACAGTCTGAGGATTTTGATACTGGAAAGTACATGGAGATACAGTCATTGATACTTCGTACTGTCGATGCCCAGTATGTGGACTCGGTGGCACTTGGTGATCTCATTCACAAGGGCATTGACGCCATGTTGGCTACCTTGGATCCTTATACGGTATTCATACCGGAGGAGAACGAGGATGACCTTGATATTATGACTACGGCAAGTTACGGTGGGGTAGGGGCCCTGATCCAGAAGACGCCGTCCGGCTATATAATCATCGCCGAGCCTTATGAGAACTCGGCGGCTGTGAAGGCAGGTCTGTGTCCCGGTGACACAGTCATTGCCATAGAGGGCGTGAGTACCAAGGATATTCCGGTGGACCAGTGCAGCGGGAAGATGCGCGGCAGGCCGGGCTCCATACTCAACATGACTGTTGTCAAGGGACGTGGAGGAGATACTGTAGAGGTCGCCCTTACACGTGAGAGGATACATATACCGGATGTGGTGTACTCCGGATTCATCAATGACACTACCGGTTATATCCAGATAGGCGGATTTACTGTAGGTGGTTCCAAGGACGTGCGCCGGGCATTGGAGGCGCTGGAAGCTGACGGCAGGATGAAGCGTCTGGTTCTTGACCTTCGCGGCAACGGAGGTGGTCTTATGAACGAGGCGGTGGATATAGTCTCTTTGTTTGTGCCGCAGGGGACTTTGGTGGTGTCGGCTAAGGGCAAGCATCCTGATGCTGATTTCGAGTACAGGACGGAGTCCGCTCCAGTGGATACTCTTGTACCCATGCTCGTGATGGTCAATTCTTCTTCGGCGTCTTCTTCGGAGATTGTGGCCGGAGCTCTTCAGGATATGGACAGGGCTGCTGTCGCTGGTATGCGGACATATGGGAAGGGACTTGTCCAGACAATACGTCCCGTGGGTTACAATACATCGCTGAAAGTCACCACAGCCAAGTACTACACTCCAAGCGGGCGCTGCGTGCAGGCTATAGACTACAGTCACCGCAACGAGGACGGAAGTGTAGGGTATGTGCCGGATTCGTTGAAAAAGGCTTTCAAGACCCGTATGGGCCGTACAGTGTATGACGGAGGCGGTATTACCCCGGATATAGAGGTCGAGCCTCAGTATTACAGCCGTCCCATGATATCTCTTATCTATGGCAATGTGTTGAGCGATTATGCGATAAAGTATTTCAACACCCATGACAGCATTGCCCCGCCTGCTGAGTTCCGCCTTACTGATGAGGAGTACGGTGATTTTGTCCGTTTTGCCTCAGAGAAGGACTTCGATGCAAGGACGGAGTCCCAGATCGAAATGGAGGGTGTGCTGGATGCTGCTGAAAGGGAGGCTCTCGGGGATCATCTCGAAGGTATAGAGGAAGAACTCAAGGCTATTCTCGACCGGGTGTCCCTGACAAAAGAGGAGTTTCTGAAAGTAAACAAGCAGCGGATCAAGCCGCTTGTCGAGGACGAGATAGTCTTGAAGTTCTACATGAGGCGCGGTGGCGCGGAGTCGGCTCTGCGTCAGGATACCCAACTGGCCAAGGCTCTTGAGCTTTGGGACGGTACCGTACCTTTCCCGGCATCTCCGGAAGAATAGTGCTGCCTGATTAATGGCCGCGTTAATGGATGCGGGAGAATACCTGCCGCTTGGCGGTGACGCTAAGGTATATGTCCCTGGCTATAAGATGGGCGAAATAGGCCATGTACAGTGCCTGAATACCCATTGCCCCCTTGAATACAAGGTAGCACGCATAGAATGACGCGCATGCCCATATCATGGCATTCCGTATTGCCTTTGCCGCAGTTGCTCCTATGAATATTCCGTCCCACATGAAGGCCAGGCAGCTGAAAGCCGGCATGATGACCAGCCATATCATATAGGGTCTTGAAGCGGCAGTGACGGCCGCTTCCGTCGTCATCAGGCTCACCATCCACTGTCCTCCGATACCGTATGCGGCCGTGGATATTAAAGCCAGACCGGCCGTCCATATAAACAGCAGGCGGACAGCCTTATGCAGTGAGGGCTTGTCCTGAGCTCCGATATATCGTCCTGTCAGGGCCTCGCCTGCATAGGCGAATCCGTCCAGAATATATGAGTAGAGCATGAGCAGTTTCATGATGATGGTGCTTACTGCCAGCTGGACGTCCCCGTAGTGTGCTGCCAGGGACGTAAATCCGCAGTATATGAGCATGAAGCATAATGACCGCAGGAATAGGTTGATGTTCATGACATAGAATGACTTCATGTGTCTGAACTTTACGTCCTGCCTTATGTCCACATGTCTGAACAGCTTGCGGTAGCGGACTGCCATCAGCGCGGATGCCAGGATCAGTCCTGTATATTGCGAGATGACTGTTCCGAGAGCCACTCCTGCAAATCCGAGAGGGGTGTGCAGTCCCAGGAATATGCTCATCCCGAGATTGACAATATTGACCGTCATGTCTACAGCCATGGGAAAGACAGTGTTCTGCATGCCGATGAACCATCCTTTGAACGCCATGAGCGACAGAGTTGCCGGGGCGTCCCAGATTCTTATGAAGAAATATGTCCTGGCCAGCTTCTGGACTTCAGGCGAGCAGTCTATGAACAGGAAAGCGGTCTCGACGAATATCCATTGTATGGCAATCAGGAAAGCGGCAGACAGCAGGGCCGTGGCCTCGCCTTGTATGAAGTAGCGTATGGCTCCTGGCATGTCCTTGCGCCCGTAAGCCTGTGCGGTCAGGCCTCCGGTGCCGACCCGCAGGAATCCGAAATTCCAGTACAGCAGGTCGAAGAGCATGGAGCCTACGGCGATTGCGCCTATGGCAGCCACGTTGCCGAGTCGGCCAGACACACCTATGTCCACCATTCCCACCAGAGGGACCGTGATGTTGGCAAGAATACTTGGTACTGCAAGATGCAGGATTCTGCGGTTCATTGAAGCAGATGCCGTCAACACTCCTGTTTTACTCATTTTATAATCTTCGTTTGCGGACTGTGGTCTCTACCTGTATTTACCCTCTTCATCAAGCATTCCGAGGTATGACATGTATCGTTCGGGGGATATAGTCCCGTTCTCCACTGCTTCGAGGACTGCGCAGCCTGGCTCGTGGGTGTGGGTACAGGGCTTGTATCGGCAGTTGTCAGCTACGCGTAGCATTTCCGGAAAATATGTGGATATTTCTTCCTGACTTATGTCTACCAGCCCGAAGCCTCTGATGCCGGGCGTGTCAATGATGAAGCCGCCTCCGTGTGTCGGGTAGATTTCATAAAAAGTTGTTGTGTGCCGTCCTTGACGGTATTTGTCCGAAATCTCGGATGTTTTCGGGTCGAGGCTCGGGTCTATGGCTTTTATCAGGGATGACTTGCCCACTCCTGACACACCGCTGAAAAGCGACAAGCCACCTTTGTTGCACTGCTTTCTCAGGATATCCATACCCTTCCCGGTGATTACGGAGATGTCCATGATGGAATAGCCGGCACCTTTGTATATGTCGTGGAACAGTTCCCGTTTTGCCGAGAGTTCCTCGTTGTTTTCGTAAAGGTCGGTTTTGTTGAGCAATATCGTGACAGGAACCTTGTATGCTTCACATGTGACTAAGAACCGGTCAATGAAAGGCCATTTGGTATCGGGACAGTCGAGTGTGACGATAAGGTAGGCCATGTCTATGTTGGCGGCCAGGATATGGCATTGGCGGGAGAGATTGGTGGATTTGCGGATTATGTAATTCTTCCGTGGGAGCACCTTTGTTATGGCTGCTTCTTCCGCCGGCTCTCCATCCTGGCTTACTGCTACAGAATACTCCACGCGGTCGCCCACTGCCACCGGATTGGTGGCGGTAGATCCGCTCAGCCGCAGCTTGCCTCTTATTACCGCATTGAACGGCTCCCATTGCGGAAGTTCCGACAGCAGGTAATGACTGCCGGTGTTCTTGACGACCGTTGCGGTTCCGGTGTGTATTCTGTTCTCTCCCATGTGCTTCTTTTGTGGCGCGAAGATACAAATTTTGCGTATATTTGACTTCGTCATTTATACTGTGGCACTTCAGCAAAGTAAATAAATTTCCTTTGCACTCAGTTTCTGCGTATATTTGCACGATTGAAAAAAACTATGTACACCTTAGCTGAAATTGACAAGATTGTCTCTAACGGGATATGCACTCTCGACCTGAAAGGGAATCCTTCGGAACTTTATTCTCCTATAGAATATATGATGTCTATCGGAGGAAAGCGTATCCGTCCGCGTCTGGCGTTGCTGGCCTGCTCACTGTTTTCCGACAAGCTGGAGTCGGAGCAGGTATATCCTGCACTTGGGCTGGAGATATTTCATACATTTACCTTGATACATGACGATATCATGGACCGGGCGGATATCCGCCGCGGGCAGCCGACGGTGTACAGGAAGTGGAATGAGAATATCGCTATCCTTTCTGGAGACGTGATGTCGATCCAGGCCTACGAGTATATCTGCAAGGCACCGTCGGACAAGCTGCGCGCAGTGCTGGAGATATTCAGCGATACGGCGAGGAAAGTGTGTGAGGGGCAGCAGTATGATATGAATTATGAGACGATGCCGGTGGTTACGATGGAGGACTATATTATGATGATAGGTCTCAAGACGTCTGCTCTGTTGGCATGCGCGTCTAAGATGGGAGCCGTGCTCGGCGGTGCGGACGACAAGTCTGCGGAGGCATTGTACAGATACGGATATGATCTTGGGCTGGCTTTCCAGATAACTGATGACTATCTTGATACATTCGGGGATCCGGCTGTTTTCGGAAAGAGCATAGGGGGTGATATCAGGAACGGCAAGAAGACATGGCTTTACGTAGAGGCATCCCGTCTTGCGACGGGAAATGAACGGACTCGTTTCGAGGAAATATTCAGGATGGGCGAGGACCGTGCGGCAGAGAAGGTCGATGCAGCCCAGCGTTTTTTTACAGGAATAGGGGTAAAAGAGAATGCGGAGAAAGCGATTGAGCATTATTTTCATAAGGCCATGGAGACTGTGTCACTCTTGTCTCTTGGTGATGAGAAGCTTGCCATGCTCGAGGAATTTGCAACCAAAATAACCTACCGTCGCAAATGAGTAAAAGTCACAGGCTTGAGATAATGGCCCCGGCCGGATGTTTCGAGGCCCTTACCGCGGCAGTGCAGGCCGGAGCCGATTCGGTGTATTTCGGGGTGGAGGACCTGAACATGCGCTCGCACAGCGCGAACAATTTCACCCTCGCCGACCTCCCTGAGATTGTGCGGTACTGCTCTGAGAATGGTGTCAAGACCTATCTTGCCCTGAACATTATCCTTTACGATGAGGATGTGCCCAAGGCGTACAGCACTCTCGATGCGGCCAAGGCTGCCGGAGTGACGGCCGTCATAGCCTCCGACATCACTACCATAGAATATGCCCGCTCCATAGGACTTGAAGTGCATATCTCCACCCAGCTCAACATTTCCAACACCGAGGCCCTGCGGTTCTACTCGCGGTATGCCGATGTGGTGGTCCTGGCCAGGGAGCTCAATCTGGACCAGGTACGGGCAATCAGCGACAGGATTGCATCGGAGCATATTACAGGCCCTTCAGGCCGTCCCGTGCAGATCGAGATGTTCTGTCACGGGGCCCTGTGCATGGCTGTCTCGGGCAAATGCTATCTGAGCCTGCACGAGAACGGCAAGTCGGCCAACCGCGGCTCCTGTCTCCAGCTGTGCCGCAGGGGGTATAGGGTTACTGACCTGGAGACTGGTTACGAATTAGAGATAGACAACAAGTATATCATGTCTCCCAAGGACTTGTGCACCATAGAGTTTCTGGACAAGATGGCTGCGGCCGGCGTTTCGGTGTTCAAGATCGAGGGGCGTGCCCGTCCGGCGGAGTATGTGCAGAAGGTGGTCAGTGCGTACCGTGCCGCCGCCGATGCCGTGGAGAACGGTACGTTCACTCCGGAGTTCGGGGCCTCGTTCCGGGACCAGCTCTCGCAGGTGTTCAACCGGGGCTTCTGGGACGGCTACTACCAGGGCGCCCGTCTGGGAGAATGGAGCAGCGTCTACGGCAGCAGTGCGACCATGAAGAAGGTATATGCCGGCAAGGTCAACAACTACTTCTCCAATCTGGGGGTGGCGGAGATTCTCGTCGAGGCGGCCCCGCTGAAAGTCGGCCATCATATTCTTGTCATTGGCCCTACTACCGGAGTTGTCGAGATGGATATCCCGGAGATCCGGGTGGATCTGATCCCCTCTGACACAGCGGCCCAGGGCGTCGCATGCTCCATTCCCGTACCTTCCCGCGTCCGCCGCTCCGACAAGGTCTACATCTTCGAGCGCAAAGCCGTGAATGGTTGAGAATTGCATACTATTTTATAAATGCCTGATTATTAGATATGTGTAAAGAGTAGCGCATTTTTCATGGTCTCACGAGGGCTTGAAAAATGCGTCTTGTTTTATAAGCTTCTGAGTATCAGTGTGTCTGAAAATATGTTGCATTTTTCGATAATCCGGTTTTATGGCAGCATGTCTCGGAGGCTGTGATAATCCAGCCCATAGTGTCATGTCTGTTATTGTACTTTTAATTGGTTGTGTCTTGAACATAAACAAGTCCGGTCAGAAAGATAACCTGTGCCAGAAGGCAGGAGTGTGCCGAATCCGCATTGAGTGACATTGTGTAGTAAGCAGGTGTATGTGTGATACTTCCGTTATGACGTCCCTTCCTTTCATTGGGGAGAACCAGACCTGAGCTGACGGATAGTCCGGGACTGCAAGCAGGTTGTTACATTTTCTATATCCGGGCGGAGAAAATAATGCTAACTTTGCAGACAGCAACTTTAAAACTATCCGAACATGTCATTCGCCCACCTGCACGTACACACTCAGTATTCGATACTTGACGGTCAGTCCAAGATAGGGGACCTGATCGATACTGCTGTGGCGAACGGCCAGCCGGCCCTGGCGATAACCGATCACGGGAACATGTTCGGAGTGAAGGAGTTTCTCGATACGGTGGCGAAGAAGAAGGCTCCGCTGAAGCCTATCGTGGGCTGCGAGTTTTATGTGGCAGGTGCAAGCCGTTTCGACCGGAAGGGCCGTGAGGACCAGAGTTCCTACCACCTGATCATGCTGGCCAAGAACATGCAGGGCTACCACAATCTCATAAAGCTCTCCTCGAAAGCCTACATCGAGGGTTTCTACTACAAGCCGCGTATCGACCACGAGCTGATAGAGCAGTACCACGAGGGTATCGTCTGCTGCTCAGCCTGTCTCGGCGGCGAGGTGCCTCAGGCCATCATGGAGGGCGATACGGCCAAAGCGGAGGAGGTGGCGGCCTGGTACAGGTCCATCTTCGGGGAGGACTATTATTTAGAGGTGCAGCGGCACGAGACCGATGTGCCGGGGGCCGAGAAGAGTACCTTCGCCCATCAGCAGCAGGTCAACGAGGTCATTTTCCGGATAGCGGAGAAATTGGGCATCAAGGTGGTGGCTACCAACGACGTGCATTTCGTCCGCAAGGAGGACGGCCCGGCCCACGACCGCCTGATCTGCATCAGCACCAATTCCGATTTCGATGACCCCAAGCGCCTGCGCTATACCCAGCAGGAATACCTGAAATCCACCGAGGAGATGTCGGCCATCTTCGCAGACCATCCGGAGGTGATATCCAATACGCTGGAGATTGTGGACAAGGTGGAGGTCATCAACCTGAACCACGACCCTATCCTGCCGGTCTTCCCTCTGCCGGAGGGCTTCACCGATTCCAACGACTACCTGCACCATCTCACCTACGAGGGCGCACACATCCGCTACGGGGAGGACATCCCTGAGGCCACACGGGAGCGTATCGACTTCGAGCTGGCGACTATCAAGAAGATGGGATTTCCGGACTACTTCCTCATCGTGCAGGACTTTATCAAGGCGGCCCGCAACATGGGCGTATGGGTGGGTCCCGGGCGAGGCTCAGCTGCCGGTTCGGTGGTGGCATATTGTCTTACGATTACCAACATAGACCCTATAAAGTACGACCTTCTGTTCGAGCGTTTCCTCAACCCGGACCGTATCTCGATGCCCGATATCGACATCGACTTCGACGACGAGGGCCGCTACCGGGTGTTCAAGTACGTGGAGGACAAGTACGGCAAGGACCACGTCTCCCACGTGATTACCTTCGGCACGATGGCTACCAAGAGCGTCATCCGCGATGTGGGACGTATCCAGAAGCTCTCTCTGGATACCACCGACAGGCTGGCCAAGCTGGTGCCCCGTAAGATTACAGTGCAGAAGGAGAATGAGATAGATGATCCGGACCATCCCGGGCAGAAGAAGAAGGTGACAGAGGCCAAGGATGTGGATCCCACCATAAAGCTTTGTCTGGAAAAGGTGCCGGAGTTCAAGGAGGCCTTCAACAGCGGCGACCAGCTGGTGCACGACACCCTCATGTACGCCGAGCGTCTGGAGGGGACGGTGCGCAATACCGGAGTACACGCTTGCGCCACCATCATCGGCCGCGACGACCTGACCAACTTCATCCCTCTGAGCACGGCCAAGGACAAGGAGACCGGCAAGGACATCCTCGTATCGCAGTTCGAGGGCAGCCTGATCGAATCGGCCGGTATGCTCAAGATGGACTTCTTAGGACTGAAGACCCTGACCATACTGAAAGACACTGTGGAAAATATCCGCCAGTCGAGAGGGGAGGAACTGAACATCAATTCCATACCAATCGATGATGCAGAGACTTACGCCCTTTTCTCCAGGGGTGATACAGTGGGCGTGTTCCAGTTCGAGTCCGAGGGTATGCAGAAATGGCTCATCGAGCTGCAGCCGTCCAGATTCGAGGACCTGATTGCGATGAACGCCCTCTACCGTCCTGGTCCTATGGACTATATTCCCGACTTCGTAAACCGCAAGCACGGCCGGAGCAAGATCGAGTACGACCTGCCGGACATGGAGGAGTACCTTCACGACACTTACGGAGTGACGGTCTATCAGGAGCAGGTCATGCTGCTGTCCCAGAAACTGGCCGGGTTCACTAAAGGTAAGGCCGACAAACTGCGTAAGGCGATGGGAAAGAAGCAGATAAAGGTGATGGCCGAACTGAAGGACGAGTTCTTTGCCGGCGGTCTGGAGCACGGTCATCCCAAGGATATACTCAACAAGATATGGAACGACTGGGAGGCATTCGCTTCCTACGCTTTCAATAAGTCCCATGCGACCTGCTACGCCTGGGTCGGTTACCAGACCGGCTACCTCAAGGCCCACTACAGGGCTGAGTATATGGCTGCCGTCCTGAGCAACAATCTCAACAACATCGACGAGATCACCAAGTTCATGGACGACTGCCGCCGCAACGGGATGAGGATTCTCGGCCCGGATGTGAACGAGAGCTACACCAAGTTCACTGTCAACAAGGAAGGCAACATCCGCTTCGGTATGGCCGGTATCAAGGGTATCGGCATAGGGGCGGTGAACAGCATCATAGAGGAGCGGCGCAACAACGGCCCGTTCAAGGATATATTCAATTTCATGGAGCGTGTACCCTCCACTTCCGTCAACAAGAAAGGCGTTGAGGCCCTGGCATATTCCGGAGCATTTGACTCTTTTCCGGAGATCAACCGCGGCTCCTTCGCCATGGATGCCGGCAAGGGCGAGACCTGCCTGGACCTGCTGCTGCGCTACGGCTCACTGTACCAGAAGACGGCAGAATCCATGAAGAACAGCCTTTTTGGTGGAGGTGATGAGATAGAGACTGCACGTCCCCCGCTGCCGGTGCTGCCTGAACTGGATCAGATAGAGATGCTCAAGAAGGAGAAGGAGCTGGTGGGAATGTACATCTCGGCCCATCCGCTGGACCGTTTCAGGTTCGAGATAGACAACTTCACGGATATGGACCTTACTGCATGGAATGACTATGTGGAGGAAGTGTCTTCGTGCAAGGACCGGGAGAAGTTCGACAAGGATAAGCTGATAGCGGGCCTGGTGAGCAGTGTCGATGTGCGCCCCAAGAAAAGCGGTCTCGGTGTGATATGCCGCTTTACTCTTGAGGATTTCAAAGGAGTCACTACGTTCACTCTTTTCGATAAGGAATACGAGATGTTCAGCGGTTTTCTGCAACCGCATCAGTTTGTCCTGCTGAGAGCGTATGTCGCGCCACGTTTCAGGCAGGTGGAGGCCAAGGATGCCGGCAAGGACGGGAAACGGCTGGATATATCCACTGGTTTTCCGAAGGTCAGGGCCATGTCTTTGCTGGCCAATGTCCGGGAGTCAATGGTGAAGGAAATCGTAGTGGATGTGCCGATTGAGATGGTGTCCTCCGATTTGTCCCAAGGGATGAGGAAGGCTTTGAGGCAGAACAAGGGGAAATCGATGCTGACGCTGAACATATATGACAAGGAGAAGGGGGTCAGTGTCGAGTTCTTCTCCAGAAAATACGGTGTCTTCATCGGGAATGATTTTCTGAATTACCTTGAAACCAGTGGGTTGCGTTATAGAATCAGTAAAAATAAATTTTAATATTGAACTTTGAGAAACTGTTATGGCAAAGGACCTGAAATACCTGGAGCTTCTGTCAAGAAGTTTTCCTACAATACAGGCTGCGGGCACTGAGATTATCAATCTTGAGGCAATACTCAATCTTCCCAAGGGAACGGAGCATTTTGTCACGGACCTTCACGGAGAGTATGATGCGTTCCAGCACGTGCTGCGTAATGCGTCGGGAGTTATAAGACGCAAGGTGGACGAGCTTTTCGGACTGCAGCTTAAAGAGGAGGAAAAGAAAGATCTGTGTGCTCTTATCTATTATCCTGAACTTAGGCTCAAGCTTGTAAAATCCAAGGAGAAGAACATGTCTGAGTGGTACAGGCTCAATCTGGTGAATCTGGTAAAGGTTGTGGAGCTGGCTGCCGCCAAGTATACCAGGTCCAAGGTGCGCAAGGCTCTTCCTCCGGAGTATTCATACATAATAGAGGAACTCATACACGAGTCTCTCAGTGACAACAACAAGCACGGATACATATACTCTATCCTCAGCACAATAATCGAGACAGGCTCGGCCGACAGTTTCATATGCGCCATGGCCTACGTGATACAGAGGCTTACCATAGATTCACTGCACGTGCTGGGTGACATATACGACAGGGGACCTGGAGCTCACATGATCATGGATCTGCTGTGTGATTATCACAATGTGGACATACAGTGGGGTAACCACGATATAATCTGGATGGGGGCCGCGGCAGGAAGTGCCGCCTGCATGGCCAATGTTGTTAGAATATGTCTGCGGTATGCCAATCTGGAGACACTTGAAGACGGATACGGTATCAACCTGCTGCCACTGGCTACTTTCGCCATGGATGTGTACGGCAATGATCCATGCCTGTGTTTTCGTCCAAAGGTGGACGCCGATACGAAATATGATGAGAAAAGCCTCAATCTCATCGCCCAGATGCACAAGGCGATGACGATTATTCAGTTCAAGTTGGAGGGGGAGGTGATACACCGGCGCAGGGAGTTCGGAATGGCGGACCGCAACCTTCTGGATAAAATTGATTTCGAGAAGGGAACGGTAAACGTGGGCGGTAAGGACTATGCCATGAAGGACATGAATTTCCCTACACTGGATCCGGCCCGTCCCTACAAACTGTCTCCGGAGGAGAAGGCAGTGGTCGCCAAACTGCTGAATAACTTTACAAACAATACAAAGCTGGACAGGCACATACGTTGTCTTTACTCCAAGGGGTCGCTTTACCTTGTGCGTAACTCGAACCTTCTTTTCCACGCATCCATGCCGCTCAATGAGGACGGCTCGTTCAGAGAGCTCACGATAATGGGCCGTCCCTACAAGGGCAAGGCTCTTTTCGATATGGTGGACAAGGTTGCAAGGGCCGCGTATTACGAGGACAAGGACGAGAAGTATAAGAACTATGCCAGGGATTTCATGTGGTATCTGTGGTGCGGTCCGTATGCGCCTCCGTTTGACAAGGACAAGATGGCCACGTTCGAGAGATATTTCATAGCGGAGAAAGAGACTCACAAGGAGACTCTCGGATACTATTCCCAGTACAAGGACCGCAAGGACATCTGCGAGATGATACTTAAGGAGTTCGATCTGGAAGGAGAGCATACCCACATTATAAACGGACATGTGCCGGTCAAGACCAAGAAGGGAGAGTCCCCGATAAAGGCCGGTGGAAAACTTCTGGTCATTGACGGCGGTTTCTCCAAAGCCTACCAGTCGGAGACGGGTATCGCCGGTTATACATTGATATACAACTCATACGGTCTTATGCTGGCTCAGCATGAACCTTTCAAGTCCATTGAAAAAGCTGTCCGTGACGGTGTGGACATCAAATCACTCAACAGGGTTGTCGAATATGTGGACAAACGTACAAAAGTCGGTGATACAGATGTCGGTAAAGAGCTGAAAGAGCAGATAAAAGATCTGAAGCGCCTTCTCTCGGCCTATAGGTCCGGTCTTATTTTTGAAAAAAATATTCCTTCCAGAAGTAAATAAGTGCTACATTTGCGCACTTGTTTAAAAAATTTATGAACTGGTTGGACTCGCTTTTGTTCTCGGACAGTGTGGCGCATGCCATATTGGTAGTGTCTATCGTAATAGCGTTGGGAATAATGCTGGGGAAGATAAAGATCCTCGGTGTCTCCCTCGGAGTTACGTGGATACTGTTCGTCGGCATTATTCTGTCACATTTCGGATTTACGATCAACGGTTCTGTCAGGAGTTTCATAAGTGATTTCGGACTGATTCTATTTGTGTTTTCCCTTGGACTGCAGGTGGGGCCCGGTTTCTTCGCGTCATTCAAGAAAGGCGGACTGCGCCTCAATCTTCTGGCCGTGTCCGTAGTGCTGCTTGGTGTCGGTATAACTGTGGCTATCCATTTTATAACCGGGACTCCGATGTCTACGATGGTCGGAGTCATGTCCGGTGCCGTAACCAATACGCCCGGACTCGGTGCGGCCCAGCAGACAGTGGCGGAGATGACCGGAATGGAGGATCCCAGCATAGCCACCGGGTATGCCGTCGCTTATCCGCTTGGAGTCATAGGTGTGATCCTCACGCTTCTTGCAGCACGTGCCGTCTTCCGCGTAAATCTCAAGAAAGAGAAGGAGGAGATAGAGAAGGAGGAGACCTCGAAGGACAGTGCCTGCATGATATCGGTGGAAGTACGCAACGAGTCCATATTCGGAAGGACAATATACGAGGTGGACAGTCTGCTGAACCGCCATTTTGTAGTTTCGCGCCAGTATCACGCTGACGGAAGGATGGAGATACCGACCTCGGACTCAGTTGTCAATGCCGGAGACAAATTGCTTGTAATCACTTCTATGGCCAATGCGGACGTAGTAAGCGCATTTATCGGTAAAAAGATAGACATGGATCAGGGTTCCTGGGAAAAGCTGGATACCAATCTGGTTTCCCGCAGGCTTGTCGTGACCAACAGCGATATCAACGGGAAGAGCTTGGGGGAACTCAATATCCGGGCTCAGTTCGGTCTCAATATCACCAGAGTCAACCGTGCCGGTATAGACCTTACGGCCGATCCTCATCTGCACCTTCAGATAGGGGACCGTATCATGGTTGTGGGCAATCAGGAGGCCATCCATAAAGTGGCACAGCTGGTCGGCAATCAGGCGAAGAAGCTGCGCGAGCCCAAACTTGTACCCATATTCATCGGAATATTTCTCGGTATAATCGTAGGTTCCATCCCTATCATGCTGCCGGGACTGTCCCAGCCGCTCAAGCTCGGTCTTGCAGGCGGTTCTTTGGTTGTGGCAATTATCATTGCCCGTTTCGGCCCGAATCTCGGTATGGTGACTTATACGACGGCGAGTTCGAACATGATGTTGCGTGAGGTCGGCATATCGCTTTTCCTTGCAGCCGTCGGGCTTGGAGCCGGAGAGGGGTTCGTGGAGGCGCTGATGGGTGGCGGTTATATGTGGATACTGTACGGATTCCTTGTGACGGTAATTCCTCTTATTTGTGTCGTCCTGATAGCAAGGCTTGTTTTCAAGATAGACTATTATTCCATATCAGGACTCGTATGTGGTTCCCACACAAATCCTACCGCCCTTGCGTTCATGAACAGTACTTTTGACGAGTCCAGGATTGCGGTGGCTTATGCGACGGTCTATCCACTGTCGATGTTTTTGAGGGTCATAGTGGCCCAGTTGATGGTATTGTAGATAGTTAAGATCCAGATATGTCTTTAAAATGCGGTATAGTAGGACTTCCCAATGTGGGCAAGTCCACACTTTTCAACTGTATCAGCTCGGGAAAGGCTCAGGCGGCCAATTTCCCGTTCTGTACCATTGAGCCGAATATCGGCTCTACAACAGTGCCTGACGAGAGACTTCAGGTACTTGAGAGTATTGTACATCCGAGGAGAGTCGTTCCGGCCACAGTAGAGATTGTGGATATAGCCGGTCTGGTTAAAGGTGCCAGCAAGGGAGAGGGACTGGGCAATCAGTTCCTGGCCAATATCCGCGAGACCGATGCCATCCTGCATGTGCTGCGCTGCTTCGATGATCCGAATGTCACTCATGTCGACGGAAGTGTGGATCCGGTGAGGGACAAGGAAATCATCGACCTCGAGCTTCAGCTCAAGGATCTGGAGACCGTCGAGAGCCGTCTGGGCAAGCTTCAGAAGCAGGCCACAGGAGGAGACAAGCACGCGAAGAAAGCCTGCGAGGTGCTTTCCCGGTACAGGGAGGCTCTGCTTGCCGGCAGATCTGCCCGTACTGTTGTGCTGGACAATGCTGAAGACGAGAAAATCGCACGGGAATTCTTCCTGCTTACAGCTAAGCCAGTGCTGTATGTCTGCAATGTTGACGAGGCGTCTGCGGCAAATGGCAATGTGTATGTGGACAGGGTACGTGAGGCGGTGCAGGACGAGAATGCCGGAGTGCTGGTCATAGCAGCCAAAATAGAATCCGAGATTGCAGAACTGGAAAGCTATGAGGAGCGTCAGATGTTCCTCGGGGAGCTGGGTCTGGATCATTCCGGTATCGAGCGTCTGGTGCGTGCGGCCTATGACCTGCTTGGGTTGCGGACTTATTTCACGGCAGGCGAGCCGGAAGTGAGAGCCTGGACTATCAATAAGGGTGACAAGGCTCCGAGGGCTGCAGGGGTCATCCACTCTGATTTCGAGAAGGGATTCATACGTGCGGAGGTTATCAAGTATGATGATTTTGTCAAATACGGCTCTGAAGCCGAGTGCCGTGCCGCAGGCAAGCTGACGGTGCAAGGCAAGGACTATGTCGTTGAGGACGGGGATATTATGCACTTTCTTTTCAACGTATAGGAGATACGGCTGATTATCAATGAGTAGCAATTCGGCAAATTTGCTGAATTGCTATTTTTATATGTTCTGAATAGGATTTATTATAATATATTTGTAAAAATAAAAAGTTCATAGTTAAAGTAAAAAAGAGTATTTTTTCATGCAGTGGGGACGGCAGTGATTGTCTTCCCCTTTTTTTATTAATTTTGCGTAATATATTCAGTTATGAGAAGACTCTTTTTTATTATTGTGTTGATTGTCATGGCAGGTCATGCCTTGCAGTCCTGCAGTCTCGGCCGTCGTGCGGAGGCCAGGGCTCAGGAATCTGCAATAATGAGTGAGCACAAGAAATACTGGCAGAAGTACAATGCCAACGGAGAGGATGACTCTATTATCATATATACACGTCCTGTTCTCAGCCGCTCTCTTCAGGACAAGGATACTCTGACTGCCCTCTATTGCGGTGTGTATATCGCACAGGCCTGGCTTTTTATGGAGGAGCCTGACTCGACCCTGAAGTATCTGATGGATATGAGCAGCAGTATAGAAAAGTGTCAGGACAACCTCGTGAAGTATCTTTATTACTGTGTCTATGGCGGATATGCCCTAAAGGCCGATCTCAACTATTCCAAGGCGATGGAGTATTACCAGTTGAGCTACAAGTACGCCGAGGCGACAGGCAAGGTAAGTAATCAGCTTCGTATATTGCTGGATATAAGCTATATATTCTATCTGCGCTCGGACGAGAACGGCATGTCTTATGCGCAGGAGGCATACAAGATGGCCCAGGCTGAAGGTGTTTCTGTGGAGCACAAGTGTACAGCCAACATGGCAATGGCCATGATGAGTCATATCAGCGGCGACGACGTGAGTGCACGGCAGTATATAAAGACGGCTAAGGAACTTGCGGAGGAAGCCGGTCTGATTACGTTGTATTCGCAGATGTATAAGGTATATGCGGATATATATGCGGCAGAGCATGACTATCGTGAGGCCGAATATTATTATAGCCGTGCCCTGGATTATTCCGGATATTCGGATGCCGGAACTGAATCCATAGTCTGCCTTGACTACGGGCGTATGCTCTATGCGAGCGGACGGTATCACAAGGCCAAGGAGATGCTTGAGCGCGGTCTTGAAATATCATACAGGCACAATAATCACGAATGCCGCAAGGAACTGCTCTCATCCCTGGTGGATGTGGAACTGGCTCTTGGGGACAAGGACGAAGTCATGAGGTATCTCGGGAACTACAGGCTGTATCTGGACAGTATCTCGAATATCCAGAAGGAAAAAGAGTTCAACTCCATTCTGATGTCCATACAGAAGATCAGGTACGAGAATCAGGCGCAGGCACTTGAGTTGAGGAATCTGCGTGCCCGTCAGAAACTTGTCTACTTCATAGCAGTCCTGGTAGTCCTGGTTGTTTTCGTCTCTGCACTCATGCTTGTATTCCGGAAACAGCGCAATACATACAAGCTTCTTGTCATGCGTTATCAGAAATATGCGGAGGAAAAGCATGACCATATTCCATACGAGTCTCAGGAGACATGCGGGAAGAATGCCAGCGAAGCGGACCGTCTGCTGTTCGAGAGGATAGAGGAGATGATGAGGAAGGACAAGGTGTACAAGAAGAAGTCCATAACCAGGGACGACCTTGCTGAAATGCTGAATACCAACAGAACTTACGTGTCGAGGGCCATCAACAGATTCTCCGGAAAGACGTTTACCGACTATATCAACATGTGGCGTGTCATCGAGGCGACTATCATCATGGCCGACAAGTCGAACGATGTCCCGTTGAAACAGTTGGCCGAAGACCTCGGCTACAGTTCCCTGCCTGTATTTCACAGGTCCTTCCAGAAGGAAACGGGCGTTACGGCCGGTAAATACATGAAAGAATTGAGAACCAGTCACGAGTGACAATTGCTACAATTCGTCAATATTGACAAATCGTAGTTTTTCAGATTTGCAGATGTTGTAAATTAAATTCAGTTTTGTGACTGGAATCAATTTAAATTTACAACGTATGAGAAAACATTTGCTATTCCTTTGCGCAGTTTCAGCGGTCTTTGCTTTTCAGTCATGTAATATGGATGACAGGAAGACGGTGACAGAATTCAATCCACTCAGTGATGTCATATTCAATGTGGACAAAAACGGCGGACTTTTCGAGTTCAGGTATGAGGTTGTCAATCCTTCTCCTTCCGGAGTTGTGGAGGCGGTCCTGCAGGACGGTGTTGACTGGATCAATGATATAAACACTCAGTCCGAGTTCGGTGTAGTGACATTCAACGTGGCCTTGAGTGAGGTGGAGGCCAGAGAAGCTGTGATAACCCTTACATATGAACAGCTTGTCATAGAACTGAAGATATACCAGAGTGAGGGAGAGTATATACAGCCATTCACAATTACCGTTCATGATGCCGATTACATGTCTGTCATGTGGGATGTGGATGCCAAGGACGAGACTATGACATATCTTAATATGATAGTCGACAAGGCCACCTGGGATTCTTTCCCCACGTTCGATGAGTATCTTGCATACAACCTTGAGCAGCTGGAGAAAAACTCCGGAGTCTTTACGCTTGAGGATTATCTTGAGTATGAGATACTTATGACAGGAGATAAAACGGATGTAAAAGTCTCAGGACTAATGCCAGAGATGGAATACATGGTATATGCTGTCGGTCTTACCCCAGAGCAGGAGGTGCTTACTGAAGTCTGCACGGCTGTTTTCACGACAGATCCCATAGAGATGCTGGATGTAAACTTCGTCATTACGTCCGAACCTTCGATGAACTCGGTCGTGCTTAATGTGGACCCTGACAACGATGATATAAGGTATCTGATAGGGTACGAGGAAGGTACGGAATATACCGCAGATGAGATAATGAAACTCTGTCAGACAGCACTCACAGCTGATATACAGGAGTTCCTGGCTTATTCCAGCACTGTTACCATTGCTCAGATTGTAAACTGGCTGTCTTTCCAGGGAGATGACTCGGTAGAGTTCCCGGATCTGCTTCCGGCTACGGCCTATACAGCGTATGCGGTTTCCGTGGACAGCACTTCAGGAATCTTGAATTCAGTGCCTGTCTTGCATAATTTCTCAACATTGGAAGAGTCGGGAGACTGGTATTCGACTCTTAAGGAGGACTATACACTTGACCTTGAGAATGCAGTGGCTACAGCAGTATGCTACAAGGACTATTACAATACCGGCGGCTATAACTGGCAGATTAAGATCAAACCGGAGGACGGTGTGTCCGGAGACGAAATAGACATTGAGCTTGTGGTACACAGTACAAGTTTCGATGACGGTATTCCTACGGGAACCTATAATGTCGCGGTAGACAATACGGATCCTATGCCTGGAGAGTTCCTTGCCGGAGAGTATTTCTGGGGCTATCTCTATACATGGTACAAAGGAAATTTCGGAGAGGATGGCAAGCCTCAGTCCGTGGCACCTGCTACCGGTGGAACCATAGATGTCACCAATCATGGGGACGGCAGCTATACTGTCAAGTTCAGTCTTGAGGATGACAGAACAGTGCCGAGAATATTCTCCGGTTCATGGACTGGAAATATGGAGCTGTCGGAAAGATAGGTCGGAGGAATTGAAGTTTTCATAGTTTCTTGGGGGCGTCCGCTTGGCGGTCGCCCCTATTTTGTTATATTTGTCTATTTAAATCATGACAGATGAGTAGACTGAGTTTGCCGGTATTGTATAGCTGCTTGCTTGTAAGTGTGTTCTCATGTTCCTCGGATATGCGGGACACGAGGCATTTTCATGATGCGGCCGGACTTGAGGAATACAAAGTGATCTGGCGTAGGTATAACTCGGAAGCGCAGGACGACTCGGTGCTGTTTTTTTCCAGGCAGGTGTTGAGTGAGGCGATGGAGAACCATGACACTCTGACCGCTCTCTATAGCGGAGTCTACATGGCCCAGGCGTGGTTGTTCAAGGAGCAGACCGATTCAGTTCTCAATGCGCTCACCATGATGGAGCCGTATATCGGCAGTCAGAAGGACAACTCCTTGAAGTATCTTTACTGGAGCATATACGGAGGTTATGCGCTGAAGACCGATCTGGACTATACAAAGGCACTGGAATACTATAACAGGAGCTACGAATATGCGGTGGCTTCGGGCTGTCCCGGTAATCAGCTCCGTATTCTTCTGGATATCATATATATGTTCTATATCCGCAATGATGCCAACGGAATGAGATATGCCCGGGAGGCATATTCCATTGCAGCAAGCGACGGGATTTCTCTCGAGGACCGCTGTACGGTCGAGATTATGATGGCCATGATGTCGTTCTTGCAGGGTGACGACGATTCTGCCATGCAGTATGTCGTAAGAGCGGAGAAGATAGCCCGCGATGCGGGTCTTGAACCGTTGTATCCGCTTATCTTCAAGATTAAAGGAGACTTGTGCTCAAGAATATCCGACTGGAGCGGGGCTGGAAGGTACTATGACAATGCATTGAGATACTCCGGATATGCGGATGTCGGGATCGAGACAATGATCTATCTGGATTACGGGAGAATGCTCCAGCATGCCGGGCAGTATGTCAAGGCGGGGGATGTGCTTTCCAAAGGACTTTCCATATCGTATGAGAGTAATAACCATGAATGCCGTAAGGACTTGCTCTCATCCCTGATTGACAATTCGTTGCTCATGAATGACGGCAGTGCGGTCGCTTCGTGGGTCGGCATATACCGCCAGTATCTGGACAGCGTCTCCAATTTCCAGCGGGAGAAGGAATTCAATGTCATGCTCATGTCCATGCAGAAAGTGGAGTATGAGAACAGGGCGCAGGCAGCCGAGCTGAACTATCTGAGGTCGAGGCAGAGGATGATGGCCAATATAATGGTATTGTCAGTAGTTGTAATAGTATTCCTGTTTATGGTGATTCTGTACAGGAGGCAGCGCAATACCTACAAGCTCCTGGTGGAAAAATATCAGAACTATGCGGAGCAGTTCAGGAAGGATTCGGAGAAGGCGGTGCAGGATACGGATCAGGAGATATTTCACAAGGTCGAGAAGCTTATGAGGGAAGACAAGATATACCGGATGAAGTCTCTGACAAGGGACAGTCTGGCCGACATGCTTGGGACGAACCGCACTTATCTTTCCAGAGCCATCAACAATGTATCCGGGAAGTCTTTCAGCGACTATGTGAACACATGGAGAATAATAGAGGCCACGCAGGTTATGGCCGACCTTTCGAAGGACGTTCCGCTAAAACAGCTTGCGGATGACCTGGGATACAATTCCACGGCAGTGTTCTACCGTTGTTTCCAGAAAGAGACCGGAGTCACGGCTGGAAAATATATGCGTGAGGTCAGATCTATGCACAGAGACGTTACGACATATCGGCAAATTGACAAAAGTGCATAATTTAGATTTGCATCAGAATGGTCTGTTTTTATAGTTTTGTCAGACAAATTCTCATCTAATACTATTGCAAAATGAAAAAACAGACAAGTTTTATTATCGTAGCATCTGCTCTTTTAGGGCTGCTGCTCGTCTCCTGCAATCCTCAGGACAACCTTCCGGAGTTTAACGTCATACTGTCATCCGACATTCAGATGACAATCGGCCCCGGTGCCGGGACTTACGAGATAACCTATGAGATAGAGAATCCTACAGCTGATGGTGCGGTGTCGGCTTCCCTTAAGGAAGAAGCGGACTGGATTACAGATCTCAACGCCAACCGATCTTACGGCAAGGTCGTATTCTCTGTAGATGAGAATATCGATACTCTCTCATCCCGTCAGGCAGTCATTCTGATCTCTTATGAGGACTGGAGCCAGGAAGTTGAAGTGATACAGGAAAAAGGTGCGACATATGGTACGTTTTCAATTGATGTGGGACCTAATGGTACTGGAGAGGTCAAGTGGTCGGTCATTCCTCCTGATGAGGAAATCACATATGTGAGCATGCTGACGGACAAGGCGACATGGGACTCTTTCAGCTCTTATGAGGAGTATATGCAGTTTGACATAGAATATTTTCATGAGCGTGCGGAGGAGTTCCACAAGTCATATGAGGAGTACCTGAAGCAGTCCGTTCTGAAAAAAGGGACCGTGAATGACATTACCGCCAAGGGGCTTTCTCCTGATACTGAGTATGTGGTGTATGCCTATGGTATGGATACGACCGGCAGGATACTTACAGGCATGTTCTACAAGATTACGTCTACTGAGCCTGTCGCACAGCAGGATGTCACATTTGAAGTTGCAGTGACCCAGAATTTCCCGTTTGTGACAATTTCCGCAGTTCCCAGTGACAACAGTGTCTATTACTTGATGGACATTTACAACGGTACAGGAACTCCGGAGGAAATCACGGAAGCATACGGACTCATGCTGGAGGATATCATCTATACAGTATCGGCACTGGGCATGTCCATAAGCGAGTATATGCAAAGCGTAGCCTTTATAGGACAGGCTTCCACCGATCCCATATTGCTCGGGGACGCTATGGAGCAGACTGCATTCGCCGTGGCTGTCGATATCAGTACGGGTGTCCTGATATCGATAGCCTCGACGTTGGAGTTCAATCTGGATTTCGGAGAATAAGTCTACTGGAACAGCTCGGCCAGCATACATCTGGCCGAGCCTCCTCCTAACATTTCGATGGAGTCGAGTTGGGGAGAAAGCAGCTTGTAGTGACTGCTCAGCTCTCTGTTCTGTTCAGGTGTCAGACTTTTTCTTGCTGATGCCGACATTACGAGTACGGCTTTTCCTTCGGAGTTGTGCAGTTCAAGCATGTTTCCCGCGAAGTGGCCAAGCTGGTCGAGGGTTATTTCCATGATTTTCTTTCCGCTTTCTCTCAGTGACGTCAGCACTTTTTCCCTATCCTCCTCGTGTATGGATTCCGTGCATACGACAGCATATAGCGTACCGACGCTCATCATCACGTTCGTATGGTATATGGCCATGCCGTCCCTGTCAGAAGCATCGAAACAAACAGGAGTAAAACACATTTGTTTGCAGAAATCTTCCAGCACTTTCTCCGAGGTGCGCGGCGATCTGGCGGCATAAACAATTCTGTTATCCCTGTCCAGGACCATGCTGCCGGTGCCTTCTAAATAGAGGTTGTCATTCTCCCACCATGTCAGGTCTATCAGTCTGCGGACTTCAAAATTTTTCCGGATCACTTCCAGAAGCTCTTCCTTGCGCTCGTGCCTTCTGTTGACGGTGGACATGGGGTAGAGTACCATTGTCCCGTCATCGTGGGTGCTGAACCAGTTGTTTGGAAAAATGGAGTCAGGTGTGTGCGGAGAATAGGTATCCTCCCCGATCACCACATCGATTTTGTTCGCTCTCAGCAGGGACACATAAGACGTGAATTCTCTGAGGGCATTCTCTTGAGCGGATGTGTCTCTGCCCGGGCGGGAGAATGCATTGTTGTCTGCTGTCTGCGGATTGAAACCGAAACGGACAGGCTTTACCATGAATACCTTAGATGTTGTCTGCATAGTGTATTGCTATATGTGCTCGAATACATCTTTTATTATAGCGGTGGCCTCCCGGAGCTGTCCCTCATTGATTACGAGTGGCGGTGCGAACCGGATAATGTGCTTGTGTGTAGGTTTGGCCAGCAGTCCCTTCTCTGCCATTGCCAGACAGATATCCCAGGCTTCAAGACCTTTCTGCGGCTCGGTGATGACGGCATTGAGCAGACCTTTTCCGCGTACTGACTTGAAGAACGGGGACTGTATTGCGGATATCTCCTCGCGGAATATTCTGCCCAGCTTGTCAGCGTTCTCCGTCAGATGCTCGTCGCGGATGACCTCGAGGGCGGCGACAGCCACTTTGGCTGCCAAAGGGAAGCCTCCGAATGTGGAGCCGTGCTCTCCGGGTTTTATGGTGAGCATGATATCGTCGTCAGCCAGCACAGCGGATATGGGCAGGACTCCGCCTGAGAGAGCCTTTCCTATGGTGATCATATCAGGACGGATGCCTTCGTGGTCGCAGGCGAACATGCGTCCGGTACGCCCGATGCCGGTCTGCACTTCATCTGCCACGAACAGCACGTTGTGTTTCTTACACAGGTCATAGCATTCTTTAAGATAACCATCGTGTGGCACGTATACGCCTGCCTCGCCCTGAATCGGTTCGGCCAGGAAAGCGGCTACCTTGTCGCCTTTTTCTTCCAGCACCTTGCGGAGGGCCTCGCTGTCATCATATGGAATGGAGATGAAGCCAGGAGTAAAGGGTCCGTATTGTGAGTAACTGTCGGGGTCAGTGGATATAGATACGATAGTGATAGTCCTGCCGTGGAAATTACCCTCGCAGGTGATTATAAGAGCCTCGTTCTCAGGGATGCCCTTTTTTATGTAGCCCCATCTGCGGGCCAGTTTCAGTGCCGTCTCGACAGCCTCGGCTCCTGAGTTCATGGGAAGCAGCTTGTCATAGCCGAAGAATTTCGTGGCCATTTCCTCGTATGGCCCAAGGCAGTCGTTGTAGAATGCCCTTGAGGTCAGGCACAGTCTCTGGGCCTGGTCGCACAGGGCCTTTACTATTTTAGGATGGCAGTGCCCTTGGTTGACAGCCGAATAAGCAGAAAGGAAATCATAGTAGCGTTTCCCGTCCACGTCCCATACGTAGACGCCTTCTCCTTTGGAGAGAACCACTGGAAGTGGATGATAGTTGTGAGCCCCGTATCTTTCTTCGAGGTCAATGTAGTGCCGGGCTTTCTGTGATATGTTCATAAGCGTGAATATTAGAAGTATCGCAAAATTAGCAAACTTTACTGTTTTTGCAAGTCTGTGCGGGGTGTTCTGTGTAAAAAAAAGGACGCACCGGGTACGTCCTTTTATGTTCATGTCAGGCTGTGTGTCCCCAGCTCAAGGCATGGGCCTTTCAACTTTCTTGTCGGTCAGTGACGCTCTCAGGAAGGAGGCTCCCGGGGCATCAAGTACGGTAGCGTTTTCTCCGTCGTATTCTATTGTCTTTATGTAGATGTCTCCATCGGCAGTCGCATCATCATTGATGAAATATGCGAATACATAGTAGGTGTCCTCATTCTTGAATGTTGAGGAGGTGGTCGCCGGTCCTTGCTTTACGTTGGCCCATGAAGTCACAGGCATAAATGCGAGATATTGGGACATATAATCGTATTCAAATTCGAAGCATCTTTCAGCAGCGGTTCCATCGGTAAAGCCACTATTCTGAAGGGTGCTTTCGCTGTTCCAGTTCAGGTTGTAGTATTTGTCGTTGGTGTAGGGCGTTGCGACAGCTGAGAAAGTATTGCCCGTTACTTCTACCTCCAAGGTTATACCGTTGTCGGTGACTGTTGGAGCATCAGTAGTGAATGTCTCTCTGGCTATACTCGTAGTCCTTTCCGGATAGCTGCCTGAATTGTCTATTCCATAGCACCATACAGCATATTCAGTGCTGGGGTTCAATTTACTTTGCTTGCGGTTCTGCTCCCCGTGCTTGACAATCATATCGATATAGCCCTGCAGGCTTTGTCCCATCACGGCCGCTGTACTTTCCATAATAGTGAGGTCCTCAGTGAAAAGCGCGTCGTCGTCAAGACCATTTATCTCGCTGGCTTCGTCAACCCATACGATGAAAGGCATGGACAAGTCGTCCGGCACAATAGTGATGTCGGCTGTCGAATAGGTAATGTCGGTAACCGTTATTGTGAAAGGGGCGTCTGACGGATTGTCGGGATCATCAGGATCATCGGGATCATCAGTGCCGTCAGCCGCTTCCTGAACTATGCGCACCGAGAACGACTGGGGCTCTCCTCCGGTATAGATATATGTGACTTTCATGGAAGCCCCACGTATCTCCTCGCTTTCATTTGCGGAGGCATTGAATGAGACTATTCCGGGCGTTTCCGTGTTGATGCCGTCAATCCATCCCCCTGGAGAGACAGATGCCTCTATCCTGCCGTCATCTGCCGGATGATCAATGTAGTATGCTACGTTGTACTGTCCTCCTTCCTTTAATACGTTGATGTCTTCTGTTGTAGTAGGCGTCAAGACCGGAACTTCCGTTTCCTGTTTCTGCTGTGTGTCACATGACAGTATTGCCATAGCGCAGATAGCTGTCCATAAGAATTTTTGATAATGCATGACTGTTAGTTTTATTAAGTTGATAAATAGGTGATGTGTCTGTCTCAAAAGGCCAGTATGAATCTGGTGGAATACAGGGAGGAGTTGTCCTTTGAGTTGGTCGCCACCATCTTGTAGCAGAAAGAGATGGCATATGCCTTGTCTATGGCGTTTACCTCCTCGGTGCTGGAAGAATAGAATCCGTATCCGTCTGTACCTATGAGTTGCGCGTCAGGCAGTGTCTCCAACTTGGCATTAAGCATGTCATAGTTGTCGGAGCCGGGAAGAGTACCGGCATACGCATCTGTCTCCTTATAGCACATGATTATGTATTCCTTTATTGACGGAAGATACCAGTCACTGGTGCCTGCGGGTGCCGGATTGGTCTCCCTGTATTGCAGTACGGCCTGGACTGCCTCCACTGGCCACAGGCTGTTTGCCGGGTCGGCGTTGAAGGCCTCAATGGCGCAGGTGTTATTGTATCCGAGCATTTTGTTTATGTTGTCGTCGGAATTGGAGGACGTGGCAATGGATGTGAACTCGGTGTTGGCTCTTACCCATTCGTCTACAGTCCTGCCGTATAGGAGGTACGCGGACTGCCACGGGACGTATTCGTCTCCGGATATTGCGACTGCCAGTCCATGGGTGCATTCCGGATGGTCGGCCTGGAGGGTCGGATCGTCCTTTGCCGGATTGCCTGTATAGAAAACTATACCTATGACTTTTTTGTCTGCGTCAAGGTCTGAGGACCATGTTCCGTCAGAATAAAAATAGTCTCCGACTTCCGGCTCATCTGCGGGAGGTTCCGTCTTTCCGGCTATTACGGTGATGGTGGACGAGCCGTGAACTCCGCCCGCGGAGGCTGTCACGGTGGCTGTGCCTTTACTTAATGCCGTTACAGTCCCCGATGCTGAGACTGTGGCAACGGTGTTGTCGGAGGATGCCCATTCAAGGGTGACAGTTTCGGACTGCTCCGGCAGTATCAGCGGTGTCAGTGTGGCGGAGTCCCCTGCTTCCAGTTCCAGGGAAGATGGGTTGATGATGATGCTTTCAATTAATTAATAAGGTGTCCGATGGCGGATTTTCTGGAGTGTTGGTCCCGGTGCTGTCCTTATCGCAGGATGCAAGAATAAAAGCAACAGCTGTGACGGTACATGAGATGAACAGTTTCTTCATAAATCTTGTTGGAGTTAACAATTCCATTACAAAGGAAATGAAAATTTATGACAATTGGAACAAAAGGTGAAGAAAAATTAGTGTTTCAATGAAAATTGTGTATCTTTGCAGCCCGTTTAATTTAACGGGAATAATGTAAAGTTAAGATTAACAAACATTTATGCCAACAATTCAACAGTTAGTTCGCAAAGGACGCGAGGTTATCGTCGAGAAGAGCAAATCTCGCGCGTTGGATGCGTGCCCTCAGAAGAGAGGTGTGTGCGTGCGTGTCTACACCACCACTCCCAAGAAGCCTAACTCGGCTATGCGTAAGGTAGCCCGTGTGAGACTTACCAATCAGAAAGAGGTCAACGCATACATCCCCGGCGAGGGCCACAACCTTCAGGAGCACTCCATCGTGCTTGTGCGCGGCGGTCGTGTGAAGGACCTTCCCGGTGTACGTTACCACATCCTTAGGGGCGCTTTGGATACAGCTGGCGTGGAGGGACGTACTCAGAGCCGTTCACTCTACGGAGCCAAGAGACCGAAGAAGTCAGCCGCTAAGAAGTAAACATTTTATTAATTTTTCCTAAAGTATCAAGAAATGAGAAAATCGAAGCCTAAAAAGAGGATTCTACTTCCTGATCCCAAGTATCATGAAGTTCTGGTCACACAGTTTGTGAACAACCTCATGCTCCAGGGTAAGAAGAGTATCGCGTATTCTATTTTTTACGACGCCATCGATATGGTGGGCGAGAAGATGAAAGATTCTGACAAGGCTCCTCTCGACATTTGGAAAAAAGCGTTGGAAAACATCACCCCTCAGGTGGAGGTAAAGAGCCGCAGGGTTGGTGGAGCGAACTTCCAAGTTCCGACCGAGGTGCGTCCGGAAAGAAAAGTCTCTCTCGCGATCAAGAATATGATAGTCTTCTCGCGCAAGCGTTCCGGTCACTCCATGGCGGAAAAGTTGGCCGCAGAAATCATGGCAGCCTATAACTGTGAAGGTGCTGCCTATAAGAGAAAAGAAGATATGCACAAGATGGCAGAGGCAAACAAGGCCTTCGCCCATTTCAGATTTTAGCGTTTAAAGATTAGCTGATGGCAAGGGATTTAAAATACACCAGAAATATCGGTATCATGGCTCACATCGATGCCGGAAAGACAACCACGTCGGAGAGAATCCTGTATTATACAGGTAAGACTCATAAGATAGGGGAGGTGCACGACGGAGCGGCTACCATGGACTGGATGGTCCAGGAGCAGGAAAGGGGTATAACCATTACTTCCGCTGCCACCACAGCCTTCTGGCATTACAACGGAGAGACTTATCAGATCAACCTGATAGACACTCCGGGCCACGTGGACTTTACAGTGGAGGTCGAGAGATCTCTGCGCGTACTTGACGGAACCGTTGCGACATTCTGCGCGGTAGGCCGTGTACAGCCTCAGTCTGAGACCGTTTGGCGTCAGGCAGACAAGTATCATGTGCCTAAGATAGCCTATGTCAATAAGATGGACCGCGTAGGAGCGGACTTCTTCGCAGTCGTGGAGGAGATACGTGAGAAACTGGGTGCCAACCCGCTTCCCATATGTATCCCTATCGGCTCAGAGGACAAGTTCGCAGGTATCGTAGACCTGATAGCCATGAAGGCCATCTATTACGATCAGGACAGCAAGGAACTCGTCAACTACGAGATAAAGGATGTTCCGGCAGATCTGCAGGCAGAGGCCGAGGAGTGGAGGAACAAGCTGCTGGAGACTGTCGCTGAGTACGACGACCGTATCCTCCAGAAATTCTTCGACGATCCCTCTACCATTACCGACGATGAGATTATAGCAGCTATACGCAAGGCCACCATTGAGATGGCGGTCGTGCCCATGTGTTGTGGCTCGTCATTCAAGAACAAAGGTGTACAGTTCCTTCTGGATGCTGTCATGAGATATCTGCCTTCACCTCTGGATGTTCCCGAGGTAGAGGGTACCAATCCCGTGACTGACAAGCCGGAGGAGCGTCATCCCAATGCCAAGGAGCCTTTCTGTGCCCTCGTGTTCAAGATTGCAACGGATCCGTTCGTGGGCCGTCTGGCATTCCTGAGGGCTTATTCCGGAAGGCTGGACGCAGGTACATACGTGCTCAATACCCGTTCCGGCAAGAAGGAGCGTGTGGCCCGTCTGTATCAGATGCACTCCAACAAGCAGAATCCCATTGACTTTGTTGAAGCCGGTGATATCTGTGCCGCAGTAGGATTCAAGGAACTGCGTACCGGTGATACCATCTGCGACGAGAATCATCCTATCGTTCTGGAGTCCATGACATTCCCTGATCCTGTGATCGGACTTGCAGTGGAGCCCAAGACTCAGAAGGACCTCGACAAGCTCGGTATCGCCCTCGGCAAGCTCTCCGAGGAGGACCCTACATTCACAGTACGCTCGGACCATGAGACCGGACAGACCGTCATCAGCGGTATGGGTGAGCTCCATCTGGAGATCATCGTCGACCGTCTGAAACGCGAGTTCGGAGTGGAGATCAACCAGGGTGCGCCTCAGGTCAACTACAAAGAGGCTATCCGCTCCACCGTACAGCACCGTGAGGTATTCAAGAAGCAGACCGGTGGCCGCGGTAAGTTCGCCGACATCATCGTCGAGATCGGACCCGCCGATGAGGGAGTTACCGGACTTCAGTTCATCGACCAGGTCAAGAGAGGAAACGTTCCCCGCGAGTACATACCTGCAGTGGAGAAGGGCTTCAAGTCCGCAATGGCCAACGGTGTCCTTGCCGGATTCGAGGTTCCCTCACTCAAGGTCACTCTGCTCGACGGCTCCTTCCATCCCGTGGACTCCGATGCACTGTCTTTCGAGATCTGCGCCCGCATGGCATTCAGACATGCACTGCCCAAGGCTAATCCTATTCTTCTGGAACCTATTATGTCATTGGAAGTCGTTACTCCCGAGGAGTACATGGGAGACGTCATCGGCGACCTCAACAAGCGCCGCGGACAGATCACAAACATGGACTCGAAGGGCAACGCGAGGATCGTCAAGGCCAAAGTGCCTCTTGCAGAGCAGTTCGGCTATGTAACCATCCTGCGTACCATTACTTCGGGACGTGCGACCAGTACTATGGAGTTCTCGCATTATGCCGAGCTTCCTGCCAACCTTGCCAAAGAGGTCATCGAAAAGGCAGGTGGAGCCCGCAAGTATGATGAGGATGAAGAATAACCAGATTAAAATTAAAAGCAATGAGTCAAAAAATAAGAATAAAACTGAAATCCTTCGATCATGCTCTTGTGGACAAGTCCGCAGACAAGATCGTAAAGACGGTGAAGGCTACCGGTGCTGTAGTGAATGGTCCCATTCCTCTTCCTACTGCCAAGAAAATCTTTACCGTAAACCGTTCGACTTTCGTCAACAAGAAGTCGCGCGAGCAGTTCGAGCTTAATTCATACCGTCGTCTCCTCGACATCTACAGCTCGACACCCAGCACAGTGGACGCTTTGATGAAACTCGAGCTTCCCAGTGGAGTAGAAGTTGAAATCAAAGTTTGATAATTGGAAAAAATAACTATCTTTGCGTCTCTGATTCAAAGATAGTGATTAGGACCCGTAGCTCAGTCGGTTAGTAGCACCTGACTCATAATCAGGGGGTCGCTGGTTCAAGCCCAGCCGGGTCCACTCTAAAAATCAAGGAGTTACAGCGGTGGTCGTAACTCCTTTTTTCATATTGGCACCAACAAAAGCTCTAACTTTTTTTGGGTCAATAGATTTTTTACAGATTTAATTACTAAGAAAGATAACTGTGGCCGCATTTCCCAAAACATACCTTTTCGCCCATCGTGCCCGGGAGCCTTTTGAACAACCGTAATCAGGAGCACACCCATATTTTGTAATCGTCTATGATACAATGATATACGTGAAGGTTGCGTTCTTCTCGACCTGAAAAAACAAGCCGAAAAGATCAGGGTGCTTCTCTAAGTGGCTTTTGGTCAATGTGTTACAAATATAGAGTGTGCTCATGCCTGCAGTTGATTCCGGTCACTACATAGTTTTAGTTTCCGGCCATTACGGGTCGGCATTGCCTGGGCGGTCTGGATTTTCGGGCCTCTTTCCACACCGGCACCGAATCGCGGAAACTGCTGCCATTGTGGTAAACCGCTATCGTGCACGCCAAAAGGCCATCGTAAGATATGTCTGCGCAGCCATGTGACTGACATTCAATTCATGTGAAGCAACGATAAGCATAGTTGCGGGCTGATCGTGTAAAGTGCGGTAAAACAAGAAAGTTGCATATCAAACGAGTTCTTTTAGTTTTTAGTTTATTTTAAAAATATCCGAAGGTATATCGTTATATTTGCAAAAATGGCTTTCCGGGTATCCGTAGCGAGGGTGAATATGGCGTGTGCGTGCCTGCCGTTGAGGCATGTGACGGCGGCTCGGTTTCTGAGTGCTGAGTCGAATATTCAGCAGCGGTCGGGATGAGGGTGCCGGTAGGAAGATGTACTTTTTCAGCGGATATTACCGTTTTCAGCAGACGTTCATTTCCTCGGGACTGGATGGGCATATACTCGGCCTGGGATATACCTCAGTTTTTAGAAAAAACAGTCTTAGTAAATTTGTTTATTTATTTGAAAAGATTTGAAAAAACTGTATATTCGTGGGTAATTGACAAAACAAATTAACTACGATCAAGTATGAAGAATGCAGTTTTCAATTTCCCTGTACCGGCCAATGAACCGGTAAAATCCTATCTGAAAGGCTCTCCTGAGAGAGTAGCCCTCGAAGCCGAACTTAAAAGACAGAGCGGTATCCAGCTCGACATACCGTTGATTATTGGCGGCAAGGAGATCCGTACAGGCAACACCGGAAAGGTGGTCATGCCTCATGACCATGGCCATGTACTGGCAACATACCACAAGGCGGGTCCTGAGGAGGTTAAAATGGCCATAAAGGCAGCCCTGGATGCGCATGAGGAATGGGCTGAGCTCGACTGGACAGTCAGGGCCTCGATTATATTGAAAATTGCAGACCTGCTCGCAGGCAAGTACCGCGCTGTCATCAATGCTGCCTGCATGCTCGGCCAGAGCAAGAACTTCTATCAGGCGGAGATCGACTCGGCCTGCGAGACCATCGATTTCCTGCGCTACAATGCCGCATTTGCCTCCAAGATCTACGGCATCCAGCCCAAGAGCAGCCCGAATCAGATCAACAGCGTGGAGTACCGTCCCCTCGAGGGATTCATCTTCGCCCTCACCCCGTTCAACTTCACATCCATTGCCTCCAATCTCTCGATGTCCCCCGTGCTGATGGGCAACACTGTGGTATGGAAGCCCTCTACCACCGCCATCCTCTCGAACTACTATCTGATGAAGATCTATGAGGAGGCCGGAGTGCCCGCCGGAGTGGTGAACTTCATTCCCGGCAGCGGTGCCGTCATCGGCAAGGAGATTTTCGCCTCGAAGGATCTTGCCGGAGTGCATTTCACCGGCTCCAGCGCCACCTTCAATACTCTCTGGAAACAGGTGGGCGAGAATATTGCCAACTACCGCTCCTATCCCCGCTTAGTGGGCGAGACCGGCGGCAAGGACTTCATCTTCGTGCATCCTTCGGCTGTGGCTGAGGAGGTCGGCAATGCGGCTTACTGCGGTGCTTTCGAGTACCAGGGCCAGAAGTGCTCCGCCGCTTCCCGCATGTACGTGCCCAAGTCCCTGTGGCCCGCTGTCCTCGAGAAGATCAAGGATACAGCCGCAAAGGTGAGAATGGGTGACGTCTGCGACCCGATGAACTTCATCAACGCCGTTATCGATGAGGCTTCCTTCGACAACATCGCATCCTACATCGAATATGCCAAGGCATCGAAAGACGCTGAGATCGTGCTCGGCGGCGGGTACGACAAGTCCAAGGGCTATTTCGTGGAGCCTACTGTCATCGTCACCACAGATCCCCATTTCAAGAGCATGGAGGAGGAGATATTCGGCCCCGTCCTCACAGTCTACGTCTATGACGACGCCGATGTGGACAAGGCTGTCGAGCTTTGCGACACCACCTCTCCTTACGGCCTGACCGGTGCCATCTGGGGCCGCGACCGTCTGGCTCTCGAGAAGATATCCCGCAGGCTGAAATATGCTGCCGGCAACTTCTACATCAACGACAAGCCCACCGGAGCCGTTGTCGGCATGCAGCCTTTCGGCGGCGCCCGCGCATCCGGTACCAACGACAAGGCCGGCGGTGAGTTCAACCTCATCCGCTGGGTACTGCCCCGCGCTGTCAAGGAGACCCTCGTGCCTCCCACAGACCACCGCTATACCTACATGAAGGAGGAGTAGCACTCGGTGAATTACTTGCAGAAGGGCTGTGTCAAAATGAATGTTTTGATTCAGCCCTTTCAAGTATTTTTATTGACCGCATTTTTCCTTTCTCCATACGGCTGGAGTCATGCCGGTGCCTTTGAGAAAGGCTCTGTGGAATACTGAGATTGAGTTGTAGCCCAGATTATCGGCGAGTTGCTTGAGGGATATGCTGTTGGATGGGTCCGAGAGGATGTCTGTGGCTTCCGATATACGGTACATGTTGATCCAGGAGTTGTATGACATGCCGGCATATTCGTTGATGGCCTGGGAGAGATAGGTGCGGTTGGTTCCTGTCATGGCTGCGAGTTTCTCCTGTGTGATGTCTTTATGGCGGTATGCTTTCTCTCGTGTCATAAGTGCTTCAGCTTTAAGGAAAATATCCTTTCTGTTCTGCGGAATGCTTTTATCGTGTGTCGGTTCGGTATCGGCTGACTCTTTATGTTTGTCCTTCGCTGCGAGATGCTGTGCCACCAGAGCACGGTAGGTCTTCAGCTGTTTCCTGTAGAGGGAGAAGACGAAGGTGCAGATGGAGAGAAGTATGATGGAGAGGAATATGGCTGTGCTGGCCATAGTGTCGGCTTTCTGCTTTTCCACTTCTTTCTGCAGGATCTCTTTTTCGTGCTCTATATGCGAGTTATGCAGGATGAGCCGGTTGAAATCATGTTCCTTTTTTCTGATTATGCTGTCGGAGTAGGTCATGTACTGCAGGGAATATTCCAAGGACTGCTGCTTGTCTCCTGACTTGTAGTACAGCAGTGATGTCTTGTAAAGCAGTTCATACTGGAATTCCATGTTCTTGTTGTCCCCCGAGAGTTCAAGCCCTTTGCGGTAGCTGTGTATGGCATCATCCGTACGTCCGAGCTCCTGAAGCAGATCCCCGTATTTGAGGAACAGGAGCGAGGCTGTTCCCGGATCCGTGTATCCGATGTAGCGTGCTCCTTCCAGATAGTGTTTTTCTGCTTCTTCCGTATTTCCGTCTGCCTGACAGGTCTCGGCGAATACTGGGTGTATGATGGTGTATGCCGAGACGGCGTGTGTCTTATGTGCCAGCCTCATGGCTTCAGAGATATACGGACGCGCCTCTTGCTGTCTTCCCTGAAGGCACAGCATCTGGGCTATGGGAATGAGGGATATGCAGCGGGTATAGTCCGGCATCGAATCCACATTCCCGGCCTGGAAAGCCTGAAGCGCATAGTCCATTCCGCTGTCGTCCCGTCTCAGGTAGAAGATGGTGACGATGTTTGCCAGCATGATTATCTTATTCTGTACCAAGTTGTATTTTTCAGCGTAGTTCAGTCCGTCAAGATAGAACTCAAGAGCTTTCGAGTAGTTAAGTTCTGTTTTCAGATACCATCCGGCCATGATGTTGTCAATGGCTATTATGGGGGACGGGATGCCGCTGCGCCTGGCATAGCCCTCGATCTTGTCGGCATAGAATTTCGCGGAATCGACCATATATTCCATTACCAGGAAAGACTGTGCTGTGAAGATGCCGGCATATAGGGCTGTGAGGGAATCTCCTCTGTCAAGGGCGTCAGTCATGACTTTTCTGGCGGATATGAGAGTCGAGTCGTGCGAGCCTGTCATGATATAGCCGTTCCACATCCTTACCATTGAGTCCAGGGAAGATGATGTATCCCTGTCGGTTCCGATGCCGGACAGAGATTCCTTCATACTGCAGGATGAAAGAAAGTAAATTGTTGCAGTACAAATGACTGGTCTTAATATGCGGTAAATCCTAAACATACTGCAAATGTAAAAAATAATGTTCCTGCGTGATGACGATTTGTTAATTTGTTGGATGCTCAAAAAAATGCAGAGGAAAGTGACGTATATCTATTATACATTTGTAAACAAAAAAGCCCGTTAAAATGAAGAACGTAATGCGTAAGGTTATTTTATTCTCGGCAGTGTCCGCACTGCTCGCAGGATGCAGGCAGGAGGAGCTTACTCCGCTTCTTGTATTGGAAGAAACGCAGTACAGCATTCCCGCCGAGGGAGGTACATTCACAGTTTCCTACAGAATTGAGAATGCATCAACTCTTCCGTCAGCCGTTTCCGAAGACAGTTGGCTGACTGAGGTGACAGTCGTGGACAATACTACTTTTGAGTTTACGGCAGAGGCCAATACCCTGTCCGATTCCAGAGAGGGCAGCATAGTTCTCTCATGTCCCGGTGCGGAGGATGTGGAATTGACAGTTGTCCAGGCCTCCTCAGAGTATGAGGAAGATACTGACGTAGCGTTGAGACTGGAAGTGAGCAACGTAACGTCCTTCACAGCGGATGTCAAAGTCACTCCGGCCAGTGATACTCTCACTTTCGTGCTGCTTACCCGTCCCCGGGCCGAGGTGGATGCATTCGGGGATGACGATCTTCTTGTCCAGAGTGATATAGCTGTGTTCCAGGAGGCTGCTGACTATTATGGGGTGTCTCTCGAGTATTTCCTGTCCAACTCAGGTGTGCTGTACAGCGGTGAAATTTCGGGAACCATGACTACTTTCTCTCCCGAGCAGGAATACTATGTCTATACTTACGGTCTGAATACCGATGCTGAACTTACTACAGAAGTGTTCAAGGAGCAGGTCACTACACCGGCAGTACAGCAGTATGATGCTGAAATAGAGTTTTTGTCCAATGAGATAGGTACCAGAAGCATGGATGTGACGGTCAGGCCGGGTTCTACTGATTTCAGGTATCTTGCCGGATATTTTACAGAGGACGAGTTCAATTCGATAGATGATTTCATACCGTTCATGATAGAGGAGACGGAGCTTGTAATCTATATGAACAATGCGTTGGGAATAGAGATGACGTGGGAAGATGTGACATATAACGGTGACACGCGTCTACAGGCTTCGGGACTGTATTCCGGAAGCAACTATGTGTGGTATGCGTTTGGAGTTGAACAAGGGTATTCGAATACGTCTCTTTTCAATACGGTTGTCCGTACCGCTGATGTCGAGATTGTCGATGACTGCAGTTTTGAGGTATCCGTACAGGAAGCCGATACCTACAGTGTCAGCTTTACTGTCAGTCCTTCCTCGTCTTCTACACGGTATCTGGCGATGGTGTCCGAGACGGCTTCGCTGGAGGGATTGTCGGACGAGTATATAGCCGATGCGTGCATCAATTCACTTGACTCGGAGAATATGGACTGGACTTCTGATCCTATGATCCGGCAGGGCATGCTGTCGGAGGAGTATGACGGTCTGGCCCCTGTAACGGACTACAGTATAATAGTTTTCGGCGTCAATGAAAGTGGGGAGAGGACGACTGAGGTCGTGATTGAGAATTTCCGGACATCCGAAGTCCCTATGTCAGACATGAGTCTGGAAATAAATGTCACGGATATGTCATACTCTTCTGTTACCGTGGATATCAGACCTTCAATTGAAGGTGAGGATTATGTATATGGGATTATGACGTCCGAGCAATATATGGCACTGGGAGGTGATCCGGAGACAGTAAGGGACAGCATAGCGCTTAATGGAGTCGACTATTCTGTAGCATCTGCAGACGGTGATGTTCAGACTAATCTGTACTTGGATATAGAGTACGGTTTCATAGCTCCCGGGCAGGATTATGTAGTGTTTGCATTCGGGTGCAGTTACTGGTATCCTACGACCGACCTGTACGTGTGCAGGATCACGACACCGGAGCGTGAGGTCTCCGATGCTTTTGTAGAGACGGTCCTGACCGTGTTCAATGGTGATGATCTGGTAGCGTATGATCCCGACAAGTATCCGTCAGAGACATATTCGGGTCAGGCTGCAGTCTATATCCAGCTGATACCCAATTCTGATGTAAGTTCATATTATCAGTGGATAGAGCTTAGAAGTGCGGATTATATGAACGGTCTGAACTATGATGTGCTCCTGGCAGCCATAAAGAGTAACGGTACATATTATGGGGATGCGAGTCCGAGGGCCTTCATCGGTGCCGTGCCTTGGGAATACCAGAATTACTGTATGATAACCCTTGGAGTCGATGCTTCGGGTGCGGAAGGAGCTCCTCTTATTACCAGTCTGTGCCTGTCGGAGGACCAGGCGGTGCCTTTTGATCCGGATATTGTCACGGCAGGAGCCGGACTTCCTGAAAGCAGGGTGTCTTCAATTGCCGGTGGTATGAAGCGGGCAGCTGTGCGCGATCAGCGGCAGACGGCTGTCAGGGAGAATAATCCTGGCCGCTATATGGTGACGGAGACGGGACTGGAAAAGGCTCTTGCGGCCCGGACCCAGTCAGATGAGGCTGGTACGCAGGCTTATGTCTCTGAGGAAGCAATACGCAAGGCTGTGGAGAGGACTCTCAGGCCGTTGGTAGAGGCGGCAGGAGGAGAATATCCCGACGGGAACTCCCGGTCTCTCGCAGCGATGCTGAAGATATCAGGAGGATTGTTGAAAATCACCAACTAAAATAAAGGACCATGAAAAAGATTGATTTAATGCTGGTGGCGGCATTTGTATGCGGAATGACTGTCATCTATGGATGCGAGGAGCAGACCCCTGAATTGTCTTCGGTTGTTCTGAGCCAGAGTGAGATTACCCTCGAGGTCGGCATGACGGCTACTCTGACCTATGAGTTGCAGCCGGAGGGAGTGGAGTATCAGACGATCGAATGGAGTTCGTCGGATGAGTCGGTGGCTGTGGTGGAAGATGGTACTGTTACGGCAGTGTCTCCGGGAGAGGCTACGATAACTCTTGCAGTGGACAACCTTACCGGTGAGTGCCTTGTGACTGTAGCTCCGCCTGAAGTGGAGTCTGTTGAGTTGAATGAGACGGAGGTTGTTATGTCGGAGGAGGACACGCTCCGTTTAGTGGCTGCCGTTCTGCCTGTCGAGGCGGCAGAGTATGCCTCTCTTACCTGGAGCACTTCTGACGAGGAGGTCGTCACGGTTTCTGTAGACGGACTGGTGACGGCAGTGTCTGCGGGGGAAGCGGTTGTCACAGTATCATGTGGAGAAATATCCGCACAGTGCGCGATAACGGTAAATGAACTGCCGGTCTATGCGGTGGGAGATGTCTTCGAGGTTGACGGGAAGCAGGGAGTGGTTGTCTATGTAGATGAGAGCGGAAAGCACGGCAAAGTATTCTCGATGACGTCGTGCCCTTATGAAACCGGTATATGGAGCACATCCGGCACCCTGACAGGCGCGTCAAGCGAGACGGACGGAAGGGCCAATACGGAGGCCATACGTAATGCAGAGGGTTATCCTGACGCATTCCCGGCATACAAGTGGCTGGATGAGAACTATGGCGGAGACTGGTATTTCCCTGCAAAGGAAGAGGTGGCACTGGTGTTCCCCGTGATGAACATAGTGCGCAATGTGGTCTGGGTAGGAGGTATGTTGCCTACATCTACGGAGATAGATGAGACTACCTACCGCTTCCTTGTCTATGACTATGTAGGCGGCTATACAGAGGACGTATATGAGAAAGCATGGGAGTCTTCTGATTTCTATGCAATGTATGAATTCTGATAATTGATATTCTGGTACGGTCCGAGGGTGCATCATGCACGTCATGATGCACCCTGTTTTTATGTTATTCAGAGCAAAAGCTGTTGCGGTGGTCGTGCCAAAGGCCGGCGCAGGCTATGATGAATACGGCAAAGACAATACCAAACAGCGGGTTAGCGGGGGCTGAGAGGACCTCGCGCATGAGAGATGAGATGCCGGAGATGAATCCGGAGACCGTTCCTGTGATGTCAAATTTATGGAGGTCGCCTGTCATGGTGCTTATGCTGATGTTGAAATAGTCGAGGACAGCAGCTGCTGCAGTTGTGAGAAACAGTGTGGCCAATATGCCGCCCGTGACAGTCAGTATGCGCATTTTGCGGGCAGCGGTCCTCTCCCTCTGCTCTATTTTCTGCATTACCCTGTCGGTGAAATCCTCAGGTAGTCTTATTTTTTCCATGGTCATCCTCCTTTTTATTTTTCCAAGTCCTTGTTGTCCTTCAATATTCTTGCCAGCCGGTTGCGGCAGCGGAAGAGCCGTACCTTGACATTGGACAGGGACATGCCCGTAATCTGCGTCAGCTCGACCAGGCTGCGGCCCTGCTCGTAGAACGCCGTTATCAGGAACCGGTCCTGCGGCTCCAGTGCCGCCACTGCCTTCTCCAATGCTCCGTACTGCCTCTCCCGCAGTTCCTTAAACTCTACATCCTCCCCGCTTTCGAGCCACGTCGAGCTCTGCTGCAGTTCCTTGTCCGTGAATTTCTCCCTGCTCACCGTCAGCCTTTTCTTCCTCATGGACGAGACGGCCAAGTGGTAGGCTATGCTGTAGAGCCAGGTGGAGATGGAGCTCTCGCCCCTGTATTTGCCCAAGGAGAAATACGCCTTGACAAATGTCTCCTGCGCCATGTCCTCCGCATCCTCCCTGCTGCCCGTCATCCGGTAGAGCACTGCGAGAATCATGCCTCCGTGAGCGTCCACAATCTGCCGGAAGAGGTTCTTGTCCCCGTCCAGTATCTTGTATATGAGTGCGCTCTCCTCGGCTCTGGTCATAGTGTTCCGTATTCGCTTTGCTTGTAGGACGCAGGCAAAATTAAAAGGTTACACAGCAATTAAAAAATAATTTTTTTCAGAAATTTCACTATAGGGCGTAACCTTTGCGGAACCGTGCGTCAAAGATACAGACGAAACATTAAAAATCTTTTAAATTTAAAGTTATGGAAGCAGCAATTACTTGTGCGATTGTATTTTACTTTATTTATCGCGTATTGGAGAACCTGATTCACCGTAAGGAGAGGCTCATCGTGGCCCAGAAAATCGAGACCCTTGATCCTCAGAAGAACGGGCAGATAGACCTGAACAGATGGTTCGGGGCCGTGGCTACTAACAAGTACGCGCCTCTGCGCTGGGGGCTTCTGCTTGCAGGTGCCGCACTCGGTCTGCTGGTGGCATTCTTTATTAAGGAAGGAATGATGCCTGACAAGACCTGGTACAACGATGATGTGCAGGTTCTCTATTTCGGATCGGCGTTTCTTTTCGCCGGTATAGGTCTGCTGGTTTCATTCGTTCTTGAAAGGAAATACGCCGCAGAGGACCGGAAAAAAGAGTAGACCATTATTTCCGGACAATGGTGCCGACGGCTTCGAGGAGCGGGTCTACGCTGACTTCGGAGCCGACGGCCTGTTGCATCCATATCTGAGGAGTCAGACGGCCGAGGGTGTAGATGCGGCGGAGCTCCGAGGCGAATTCCAGCCTGTTGCGGCACTGGGCCAGATGGTTCTCAAGCTGATATTCGATGATGTGCCCGAAGGGGTAGTTGGGCAGGTACATCGGGGAGTTGACCATGTGGGAGTAGACTGCCAGCAGGGGACAGTCGGGAGTGCCGAGGACGGGGGCGTAATACTTGTTCCATACGTCTTTGGCGATGGATACCACTGCGTCGCGCAATTCAGATGCCGTGGCTTCCGGGTTGGCGTAGAGCCACTGCCAGGTATACATGTCGGTCAGGGCCACGCCCATGATCTCGTAGGCACCCCAGAAGATGTCCAGAGTGGTATTGTCATCCATCTTGTAGTCAAAGCCCAAAAGCTCTAAGTCGCGTTTCTGGAAGATGAAGGCTAAGGCCTCTGTGAAGGCTGTGTTGGGCACCCCGTTCAGCATGTAGTAGTCTATGTCGTAGAGGTCGAGGGTCTGCTCCACATTGTGTCCGAACTCGTGTACGGCGATGTTGTAGCCTTTATAGTCCATGCCCTTGTCTCCGATGCGTGTACGCAGGCGGGCCGGTTCCCAGCGTCCCTGTGCGCCCCAGGCGTGTCCTGAGCCCCGGGCCGGCTCGACGACGATGCGCTCAGCTATGTATTTCGCGTCATGTGCAGGGAATCCGAGATACCTCAGCATTCTCGGCATGTCTTTGGCAAATGCCTGTGCATCGGGGTATTTTTTCTGAGTGAGTCTGGTAAGCTCGTCCTCGGACATGGCAGTACGGCTTTTGAATCCGTCGTACCATATATCGTAGGGCCTGAGCTCGCGGCCCAGACGCTCCTTGATGAGTCCTGCCACTTCCTTTACCTCGTCGGATGAGATCAGCCGGATGAAAAGCTGCTCTATGTCAGCGGCGGACACCTCCATTCCCTCCTCGAAGTTGCGGGCGATGCCGGTCGGAAGCTGCGGGCTGTAGCGGTCTATCTGCTCCTCTACGTGGAAAGTGTTGAGGATATGGGAGTAGCGCACGTCAGTCTCGGGTTGGAGCTGCACTTCCTTGCCGTCCTTCCAGGTCTTGTTGGAGTACGGGGCCCAGTCGTATTCCGGATTATTCACCACGTCTTTCGGAATACTTTGGTCCACAATGCGCAGCATCACCTGATAGATCATCTCCTGCTTCTCGTTGGCGTTAGGGACGTCAGCGTAGTTGCTCTTGAGCTCGTCACGAAGGTTCCAGTGCGAGAGCAGTATCATGTCCTCCGGGAAGAGGCGGCGGCCGTCCTCAGTGAGCAGATGTCCCATCATGATGTTGTAGGAGGCTATGTAGTTCTCCGATGCACTTAGCACCTGGGAGTATTCCGACTTCACCTTGGCCGGTACCCTGGTGGTAAAGGCGTCCCCCATGCGGGCGTAGGCCCATTCGAGGCGGTTCCAGTCCTTGCCGAGGGTATTCTTCTCCTCGAGGGTGTAGAATGGGAAATTGAGAATGGTGACAAATGCCGTCTTGTTGGCGAACAGGTCGTCCGACAGGTGGGAGTAGGGATCGAACGCTCCGAGGATGTAGTCTATCTCCGTAGGCTCCGGTCCGGTCAGATGAAGGGGCTTCTGCAACCTGACCGCCACCTGATTGGATGTTCCGTAAAGGGTTTCGAATGCCTCCGACAGCTTGTCGAACAGCACTTTGCGCTCCTCGGAAGAGGCAGCATAGCTCTCCGTTGCGAACTGCCCGAACTCCGCTTCAGTGCCGTCTTCGGCCCTCCACAGCGCGGCAGCCTGCTCTACACCCCTTTGCACCAATGCCTTGTCCGCCTCCGGACATTTCTCCGTGATAGCCTGTACCGTCTTGACGACAGTGCTCTCTGTAATGTTGCTCATATCCGTGTCTTTGTCTGAATTCCCATTGCTGCAGCCGCTCACGGTCATCGCCACAGCGGCCAGCATGATTGCAGGTAGTATTTTCATATTGCTGATATTTTTACAAAATTATTGATTTTTTGTTTCAGTAAATCTTTCCCGCTGCCTCAGGCTGAACTCGCAGCCGCAGTACTGCTGATTGTAGAACTGTTTGGCGAGGATGTTGCGCCGCTCGTAGAGCCCGCCCTTGCGCCAGTTGCGGTCCCAGAAGCGGGTCAGGCCCCGGCCGCATTGTTCCTGAGCGTAGAGGCCCGCCTCGTTGATCTGCCGGATATCCTTCCAGCGGGAGGAGGCGAGGGTAGTGGTGAACAGGGGAAATCCGTGCGAGGCCGCGTAGTCCGCCGCGATGCAGAGACGGTGTTTGAAGCAGGCCAGGCATCGTCTCCCGCGCTCCGGCTCGCCCTCCAGCCCCTCGGTGCATTTCAGCCATCCGACGTGCTGCTGCTCCCACGGACCTCCGGCATTGCCCCCGTCCAGGTCCACAATAGCCACCCCGATCTCATGTGCGTACCGCACGATCTCATTCTTCCTCCTGAGGTATTCTTCCTCGGGGAAAATGTTGGGGTTGTAGAACAGGATTGTAGGTTCGTAGCCGTTCTGCCCCATCCATTCGAGGATGGCGGCGGAGCAGGGGGCGCAGCAGGAGTGAAGGAGTACTTTTTCCATGGCGTAATTCTTCGGATTGGTGCGGGAATTTTTTATTTTTGTAAAAATATTGAAAATTATGGAAAGTAAGAAAGAACTTCGCAAATTGATATCGATGCGCAAGAAACAGGTGCCCGTTGAGGAGCGCCGCCGCCGCTCTGTGCCGGTGATGGAGAGGCTGATGGGGCTGCCGCGGTTCCGCAGGGCGCAGAATATTCTGTTTTACTGGGCAATGCAGGACGAGGTGTCCACTCAGGACGCTGTGCTTTCCTGTGCCGCTGCCGGGAAAAATGTGTTTCTGCCGGTAGTGGACGGAGAGATGCTGAGGATCAGACGGTTCTCCGGGCGGGCTGCGTTGGTGCCGGGCGAGTCGTATTCGATTCCGGAGCCGGTGGAGGGCTCGGAGGAGGTGCGTATCTCCGATATCGACCTGGTCGTGGTACCCGGAGTGGCCTTCGATATGGAAGGTGGCCGGATGGGACGCGGCAAGGGCTTTTACGACAGGCTGCTTTGCGGTGCTTCGGACTGTTGTCAGGGCAGGCCTTACAAGGTCGGGGTCTGCTTCGATTTCCAGGTTGTGGACGCGGTGCCGAGGGAGGCTCACGATATGCTGATGGATGCGGTGGTATGCGAGACCCGCACAGAGATCATCCGCAATGACAACCGGGTCTGCTCCGTGTTCGGCATCCGCTATCCGATAGTGGCGGGCGGAATGGTCTGGTGCAGCGGCTGGCGGCTGGCTTCGGCGGTGAGTGCCGCCGGCGGTCTGGGTCTGCTCGGGGCCGGTTCGATGAAGCCGGAGCTGCTGCGGGAGCATATCGCCAAGTGCCGTGCGGCTACAGACAGACCTTTCGGGGTCAATGTGCCCCTGATGTCGCCCTATGCCACGGAACTGATGGAGACGGTACTGGCGGAGAAGGTGCCGGTCGTCTTCACTTCGGCGGGCAATCCCAAGACCTGGACGGCGCGGCTCAAGGACGCGGGTGTCAAGGTGGCTCATGTGGTCTCCAGCTCCAAGTTCGCGGTCAAATGCACCGAGGCCGGCGTAGATGCCGTGGTGGCCGAGGGCTTCGAGGCCGGCGGGCACAACGGTCGGGAAGAGACGGCTACGATGGTTCTGGTGCCTCAGGTACGTGAGGCCATATCCCTGCCTCTGCTGGCTGCCGGCGGCATAGTCTCTGGTGCGGGCATGGCGGCCGCCTTTGCTCTCGGAGCAGAGGGAGTGCAGGTCGGTACACGCTTTGCCGTCAGCCGTGAGAGCAGTGCCAGCGAGGAGTTCAAGCGTCTGTGTCTCGGGCTCAAGGAGGGCGACACTATGCTGTCCCTCAAGAAACTGAGTCCTACCCGCCTGATCAAGAACGATTTCTACGCCCAGGTACAGGAGGCGGAGGACCGTGGCGCCTCGAAGGAGGAACTCACGGAGCTGCTTGGGCGCGGCCGGGCCAGGCTGGGTATCTTCGACGGAGACCTTTCCGCAGGCGAACTGGAGATAGGCCAGGGGGTATCGCTCATCGAAGACTTGCCTTCAGCCGCGGACATAGTACGTTCCATGATGGACGGCTATCGTCAGGCTGTGGCAGGGATGCAGGTGCTGTAGCACGATATTTGCAAAATCTCCATTCTTTTTTAAGAAGATTACGATTATGAAGCAAGAAACCGGCATTGTGGGAAACAGTTTCCCCGGGAAGATCACTGTCCGCGAAGGGTATTCGGAGTTTTTCAACGGTCTTATGGACATAGTGCGGGATGCCTCCGCAGGCAGAAATGGAGTGGACGGACAGACAGGGGAAAGTCTCCGCAGCTATGTCATGGACTGGCTTGGAAAGCATCCCCTGCAGGATTTCAATGAATATTCTGACACAAAGTATATACGCAGTTATATAGGCAGATGCCCCGAAACGCACTGGGAGACCATAGTCATGTCATGGAAACGGGGCAATACCACCACCATCCACGGCCATCCGCAGTTCGCCGCCTACAACTTCGCGGACGGAGTTTTCAGGCTCGAGATCTTCGAGAAAGTCTCGGAGACCGGGGCACGGAAAATCAAGACGGTGGAAATAGACCGTCCCGGAGGTTTCTTCGCACTCGGGGATTCCGAAGACTTCGACAACCACATCCACCGCATCACCTGTCTCAGCGACACCGGCCACAGTCTCCATGTCTACTCGGATGACGCTTTGAAAGGCAAGGTCTATACCGAGATAGTTTAACCTTCCGGACAGGTGCGCCGGCCAAGGCATTGGGTAAGTCTGCTTATAATCCTTTATGCTGGTGTGAAATTTATTTTTATATTTGCAACCGCTACATGAATTACTAATTTAAATTTACACTTATGATTCTATTCATTGTCATGACGGTACTCCTTCTCGCCGCTGCGGGATTTGTGTACTATACCAACCGTCACGGCCAGCCCAAGGGGCTTATACCCGCTGCGCTGGCAAACATGGGAGAGCGTTTCGGATTCTACATCATGATGGCCATCCTGACTCTCTTCATCTCGTCGAAATTCGGTCTTAACAAGACCCAGACAGGTCTGATTTATTCAGTCTTCTATGCGGCTATATACTTGTTGGCCCTTGTAGGAGGCATCATAGCGGACAAGACCAGAAACTACAAGGGAACAATCCTGGCTGGTCTTATCCTTATGGCTGTGGGCTATTTCATCATAGCATGGCCCACCGAGACACCTGTTTCCAATATGGCCGTCATCCTGACCCTGACATGCTTCGGTCTCCTCGTCATCGCTTTCGGTAACGGTCTGTTCAAAGGTAACCTGCAGGCTGTAGTCGGACAACTTTACGACAATAAGGAGTACGCCAAGAAACGTGATGTGGGTTTCCAGATATTCTATATGTTCATAAACATCGGAGGTTTCTTCGCACCATTCATCGCCATCGGTATCCGCAACTGGTGGCTCGGCAAGCAGGGATTTGCATATAACGCCGATCTTCCTGAACTCTGCCATCAGTGGTTGCGTGCCTCTGACGGCGGCCAGGCTATGACCGAACAGGCATCCGGCCGTCTGATGGAACTGGCATCCCAGGTGTCCGGAGGTACAACTTATACGGCCGACACCATTGGCGATTTCGTGAACAGCTACCTCAACGTATTCAGCACCGGTTTCCATTATGCTTTTGCAGCTGCCATCGTTGCCATGCTGATATCTCTCGTTATCTTCCTCGCCAACCGCAAGAGACTCCCTGACCACAGCAAGAAAGCAACTGAGAAAAAAGACAGCAACAATGCTCAGACTCCTACAGTTGAGGAAGTCAAGATGGATGCTAAGGAAGTACGTCAGCGCATATACGCCCTGTTTGCGGTATTCGCGGTGGTTATCTTCTTCTGGTTCTCATTCCACCAGAACGGATATTCCCTGACTTATTTCGCCCGTGATTACATCAATCTGGACATCATCAATATCGACCTTGGATTCACTCAGATCGTAGGAGCGGAAATTTTCCAGTCCGTCAATCCTTTCTTCGTAGTATTCCTGACACCTATCATCATCGGTATCTTCGGCTGGCTGCGCAATCGCGGCAAGGAGCCGTCTACACCTATGAAGATAGGTATCGGTATGGGTATCGCAGCCGTGGCTTACATATTCCTGACTATCTGTTCCGCAGGTCTGCCCACCAGTGAGGAAGTGGCCGCAATGGGCGGTCTGGATGCATCGCAGAGACTCTCGCCTCTGGTTATGGTGGCCATGTATTTCATCCTTACTACAGCTGAGTTGTTCATAAGCCCCTTAGGACTGTCCTTCGTATCTAAGGTCGCACCTCCCCACCTGCAGGGCATTATGCAGGGCTGCTGGCTTGCGGCCACCGCTATCGGCAATCAACTGTTGTTCATCGGAGGTATACTCTACGACTCTATCCCCTTGTGGGCTACCTGGTGCGTATTCGTGGCAGCATGCCTTGTTTCCATGGGTGCAATGCTCGGAATGGTACGCTGGCTCGAGAGAATAACTGAAGGTAAAAAATCTTAATATACAATGTTCAAAGGTCAACCAAAAGGCCTGTATGCGCTCGCCCTTGCCAACACGGGCGAGCGCTTTGGCTATTACACGATGCTTGCGATCTTCACCCTGTTCCTGCAGGCGAAGTTCGGTTTCTCGGAGGCAGTGACCTCCAATATCTACGCTGGCTTCCTGGCGGCAGTTTACTTCATGCCGTTCATCGGAGGCATACTCGCCGACAAGTTCGGCTATGGGAAAATGGTAGTTTCCGGTATTGTTGTCATGTTTGCAGGTTACTTCTGCCTTGCTATCCCGACGGGTGGCGACATTGTGGGCAAGATCGCCATGTTCGGCTCGCTGCTGCTCATAGCGGTGGGAACCGGTCTGTTCAAGGGCAACCTGCAGGTGATGGTCGGCAATCTTTACGACGATCCCAAATACTCGTCCAAGAGGGATGCCGCCTTCTCGCTGTTCTACATGGCCATCAACATAGGTTCGCTCTTCGCACCCACAGCGGCTACAAAGATCACCGAGTTCTGTCTCCGACAGGAAGGACTGGTCTACAACGGGGAGATACCTGCTCTGGCCAACCAGTATCTGACCGGTGCGTCTTCCATGGCCCCGGATGCTCTGAACCGTTTCCAGACTCTGGCCACGGCACAGGGAGTTACCGATGTGACTGACCTGACGCAGTTCTCCCAGCACTACATCGACACCCTGTCCGGAGCCTATCACTGGGGTTTCGCTGTGGCCTGCGTGTCGCTTGTCCTCTCGATTCTGATCTATTTCGGCTTCCGCAAGAGCTTCAAGCATGCGGACGTTACCCAGCGTGAGCTGGAGGCCAAGAGCACCCAGCCAGTCGTGGAACTTACCAAGGAACAGACCAAGTCCCGTATCACAGCCCTGCTGCTCGTGTTCGCAGTAGTCATCTTCTTCTGGATGGCTTTCCAGCAGAACGGTCTGACCCTTACCTTCTTTGCCCGTGACTATACGGCTACCGAGATGACCGGTCTGTCGAGGATACTTGCCAATGTGCTGAATCTCGTGCTGATTATCATTGCAGTTTACGGAGCTTTCGCCATATTCCAGTCCGAGAAGAAACGCAGTAAGCTGATAGCCGGACTTGTTACGCTGGCCTCCGTCGTGGCCCTGATATTCAGCTACCGCTCCCTCGGGGACAAGCCCGTCACCCTGCTGCCGCAGATATTCCAGCAGTTCAACCCGTTCTTCGTAGTGGCCCTGACCCCCGTGTCCATGGCCGTCTTCGGAGCACTGGCCGCCAAGGGCAAGGAGCCTTCCGCACCCCGCAAGATCGGTATCGGCATGTTCATCGCAGCACTCGGCTTCCTGATTATGGTGTTCGGCTCTCTCGGCCTGCCTACTCCTGATGCCCTGAAAGAAGGCGCGACATTCCAGCGTGTTACTCCGAATGTGCTGATATCCACGTATCTCGTGCTGACGTTTGCGGAGCTGTTCCTCTCCCCGATGGGTATCTCCTTCGTATCGAAGGTAGCTCCTCCCAAATACAAGGGTATGATGATGGGCCTCTGGTTCGTGGCCACAGCCATCGGCAATTACATGGTTTCCATCATCGGCATGCTCTGGGGCGGTCTCCCTCTCTGGGTACTGTGGAGCATCCTCATCGCTCTCTGCGTCATCTCCGCCGTCTTCATCTTCTCGATCATGAAGAAGCTGGAGAATGCCACGAAGGATTAGTCTCATACTGCATAAGTTTCTATCATCCCCGCTTGGAACAATTTCCCGGCGGGGATTTTTGCTCATGCGGTTCTTGTTTTTCCCGAAAGACAGTATATATTTGCGCGTTTTTTCAAAAGAGAGTTTATGCAAAATATCACATTAGGCAGAAGGAGTGTGGTGAGAGAGTGGTTGCCGCTGCTGGCTCTGACATTTTCCACTTTCATTTTCAACACATCCGAATTCATACCGATCGGGCTGCTGAGCGACATTGCGGCCGATTTTTCCATAACCGAGTCCCGTGCCGGGCTGATGATCACCATCTATGCCTGGGTCGTGGCCCTCACTTCCCTGCCTCTGATGCTGCTCGTATCGGGCATCGAGTCCAAGAAACTGATGCTCTGCATCGTAAGCCTTTTCGTAGTCAGCCACGTGGCATCGGCAATGTCTACAGGATTCACCATGTTGATGTTTTCCAGGATAGGTGTGGCCTGCTCTCATGCCATCTTCTGGTCAATAGTCACCCCGCTGGCCGTAAGGATTGCACCTTCAGGCAAAGGCTCTGCAGCCCTGAGCATGATCGTAGCCGGTTCATCAATCGCCATGATAGTCGGCCTGCCCCTGGGCCGTGCGATAGGACTTGCCGCCGGATGGAGGATGACATTCCTCCTGATAGGCTGCATCTCTTTTGCAGTGCTGCTCTTCATAGCCGCCGTATTGCCCCGGACATCCGGCCAGAAAGCATTTCCCATCAGACAGCTTCCCGGCCTGCTCAGGACTCCGGCACTGATGCCGCTGTACCTCGTGACAGTCCTTTCTGTGACAGCTCATTTCACTGCGTACAGCTACATCGAGCCGTTCCTGGCTCAGACAGCAGGTTTCAAACCTGGCTCCATAACCATGATTCTTACCCTTTTCGGAGCTACCGGTATCCTCGGCAGCATGATATTTTCCCGGTACTTCGATTTCCGCCGGAGCTTTTTCCTGCGCTGCGCGGTCCTTGGCATCTGCGGCAGTCTTTTCCTGCTTGAGGCGGCCTCATTTTCCCACCAGTCAATCATTGTGCTGTGTATCCTGTGGGGCCTTGCCAACACTTTCTTCAATATGACATTCCAGTCCGAGATAATCCGCAACGTCCCTGAAAATACTCCCATAGCCATGTCCATCTACTCCGGCATCTATAATGTGGGTATCGGAGGCGGAGCCCTCATCGGCGGTCTCGTCTGCTCAGGGGCCGGTGTCGGTGCTGTAGGCTATATCGGCGGTATAATCAGCGTCGCTGCCTGTCTCGCCTGTCTGCTCTATCTTCAGCCTCGGCTTAAGGCGTAAAACTGCGGGCCACTACCGACATGACCGTGCAGGAGATTCTCCCGCTTCTTCCGGAAGCACACCGGCCAGTCCCCTGTCGAGTATTGTTTATCCCATTATTTTTCGCACAAGGCTGTTCTACCCTTGTCGATCGTTATTATGAAGCGGACTTAAGTATAGAAAATAAAACGAATGAGATTGTCAGTTTTATATCAAGAGGGAAAATAAGAGAGATAAAACCAAACGAGAGAAATCCTGTCGGAACAAGAAGCAAAGGCATATTTTGATGAAACTGCTAACTGGCTCCTGAAATGCATGAAAGAAAGTGATACAGTGAAAGTCGGTGAGAAAATATTAAAAAAGACAGTATTCAATATTGATTACTGGGCATTCTCATTTTTAGATGAGTTTTACAAATCAGCTTCATATACTTTAGCAATTGATGCGGAGCTGATTAATGAAATAGGATATGACGAATAGTGGCTGGTTAAAAAGGGGCAGCCTGGATATCCGGACTGCCCCTGCCTCGGTATGAAAAGGGTTATTCTTCGTATGTGAGTTCGACTGAACCGTTTGCCGGTACTATGACAGCGTTGTCATAGATGTCCAGGTCGAGATACGACACGTTGGGATATGCCGGACTGCCTTCAGTATCTTCCGTGCGCGGTTTTTGCACGGCTATCACCACCGATGTGTTCTCCGGCACGAGTACTGACCTGGGCAGGTCCGCCTCAATCGAGTATTCTATGATTTCTTTTTCTGTCGTGGACTGAAGAGGGTCTCCGAAGATATCATCTGTAAGGACATCGCGTACTACAAAATTATGCTCGTAGTCCCTGGCATCGCCCTCCTGGGGGTAGATGATGCCGCTCTCGACAAGGAATACGCAGATCTTGTAGTCATTCTGCTCTCTGGCGGCAATGTCGGCGTTGATTGTGACTTTGCCTTCAGAGACTGCCATCTGAGCTCTTATGCCGATATCGGCAGGATGATTCTTTACAGCGTCATCAGTCATGGATGTGAATATCTCGGTAAGATCCTCGGACCTGGAGTTGTTTACCTTGATGAAGTTGTTGATGATGCCTGTCGGGAATCCCGTTACATCGTACATGTCACTGCCTTGGAATTTGGCGCATTGCCAGAATGTCAGACCACCTTCGGAATTGGCTCCGTACATGTTCATCTGGATGAGCCGGTCCGGCATCTGCGCCTGGGCATCGTTGAGGGCATGGCCCATGACAGGACAGTTGTAGCACCAGGTGGCGGTGAACTTCAGAATAGTGCTTCTCCGGTAGAATTTCTTTTCCCAGTCTACCTGGAGCGGGGCGAGCTGGGAGATGTTTATGTCGTAGTCTCCAGCGGCAGTGCTGAGTGTCAGCACGGCGGTGCGGTTGTCAGAACCGGTATTGGCGCTGATGTCTACGGACAGTGTGCAGCGCAGGGAGTCGGAAGTGGTCTTGCCGTCACCGAGCAGTACCGGCTCCGACTCTGTAACAGAGCCTATCTGCAGCCAGTCAGCATCTGCGGACGGCTCGAACTCCAAGTTGGCGTCCAGAGGAATCTCAAGGGTGTTGTCGCGGTAAGTTACACTGTAGGAAGACGTTTGGAGTCTGAGTCCTGGAGTGCCTTTCTGGATAATGTGAAGGCCGTAGGTGCTCTCCCCGTCCAGGATGGTCAGGTAGGACTCCCTCTCGGACAGACCGGGGTTGGCGGAGGGTGCTGTGACTACGAGCTCGGCGGGTCCGGCCTGGCCTGAAGCCGGGGAGACATCGCAGTCGCTGTCACCTCCGGTTATCTGCCAGGCATCCGCGAATGTACACTGTACGGTGTCCGCCGCTCCGGCCTCATGTCCGAGAATGGCCGTTCCGACCGATGACTCGAAGGGAGCCGGATCTTCTCCGCCTTGTCCCTCACATGAGGTCAGGACAGCAGCCGTTAGACTCAAGAATACTATGGTGTGGATCAATGGTCTCATTGCGATGGTTGTTTGTAAGGTCAATTTATAGGAAGTGAAACAGGGCCGGCCCCTGTGATGCCGTCAGGCATACGGCGGCCAGCCCCGCAATGGAATGTATTAGAGTCTCGATGACAGGTTGTTGTAGATGACAACATCCTCCACCTCGATAGCCTTCAGGGCAGCGGAGCCGGTTTCTTTCTCAGTTGACAGTCCCATCTGTACGGTCTCCGCCTGTTTTACTGATTTCAGTTCTACAGGGCTCATGTAGTCGACAGGTCTGAAGGGACATTCGACATTCTGTCTGGAGAATGCCGCCGCGCTGCTCTCCAGCGTGAAATCATCGATGGGCGAGCATCCGTCGAGTGTAAACGGACCTACAACCTGACGATAGATCTCGCCGAAACTGCCGTCACCTGCTTCAACGAAGCCGCACATGGTGTATACCTCATTCGGATCAAGTATGTAGATTATAGTGGCGCTTAACCATGTATTGCCGTTTACTCTCAGAGCCTGGTATACGTCCTCGTCAGGATACTCTGATTTGTCGGTCAGATCACCTAAGTAGATGTCGTGCCATATACCGTACCATTCTCCGTCGATCTGATACTGTGCGGGGAAGAGGATTCTGCCTGCAGCGTTTGCAAGCTGGTCCGGATATTTGGCGGCGGCCTCATCCCCGTTGTAGTACGGACCGTAGCTGTACGAGAACTTCAGATCGTTCATGGTCGCTTCGGCCGTGGTGAACGGGAATCGGAACAGTTCCGTGGTGACTACGCCTCCGTCTACTCCGAATGCGAATGTTATGTACTCAGTCTGTTGTCTCAGGCCTTCGACGTATGTGCTGACCGAACCGTATCTGGTCATCCAGCTAATATCCTCATTGGCCATGATATAGTCTATGATCTGCTGGTCGGTCATCTCTGTCCAGGTGCCGGTGTACTGGTAGGTGAAGAACACATAGGGGTCATCGTTGGTGGTTATTATATTGTACTCGACTTTTCTGCCGTTGTTGGATACAATCTCCTGGGAAATCTGATTGTCGGACATTGCAGCCTCTCCCGTAGTAAACTCCTTGATGGCCGGATTGGAAGTGATGTAGCCGTTGGCGTCTATGGAGAATGCAGCAGCGGTATAGTCAGAGGTGGCATCCAGCTCGAACTGCAGCGACAGCTGTCCGTGATTGGTCAGGGCTACAACAGCCTGCTCTCTGGACATCCCGAAAAATGAGTAATTCGAGATGACTACCTCTATGCTATTCTGGGCCGAAGCTATCATGTCAGCATTGGAGTGCCCTTGGCCGATAAATACAGCAGGATACCAGCCTATAGTTTCATCGGCAGGTGTTACTGTGACTGTTGCATCAGGTCCGTTCACATCTACTTCGATTGTCGCGTCGAATGTGCTCAGAGGCTCGGATGTTACCTGCACTTTCACGAACTCGGTGGTCATCTCACCGGTGGTGGATATGCCTACAGCATACGCGTAGTAGTCGGTTTCGGCAGCGAGTCCCTGGACTGTCAGACCGATCTGGTCTCCATATACCAGATATTGGGCAAGGAACTGCTCCAATGTCATTCCGTTGGCATCGGCTGTTGCCTGGAATTGCGGGATGAGGTATTCGTTTACGAATGTCTCGTCGTCGGGCAGGGTGTTCAGGTCCGCTACGGAGATACCGCCGTAGTCGAAAGTGAGTTCCTTGTCCTCCGGGATGATGTCCATGGTGAAGCTGTTGGAGCTGACATCCGTGATGGTTATCTCAAAGGCCGATGGCTCCTCCGGCTGATCCGGGACAGTACCTTCCTGTATGACCTTGAAGCCGTCCTGAAGCTCTCCGTATGTTACGGTTACATCCGCCTCCCGGCTGGTAGTTTCTGTATTCTCGGATACTACGAATGAGATGATACCTGTCTGGGACGCATCCAGTCCGTTGATCCAGTCGGCCTCGGTGTCAGGCTGCACGGAAAGGCCGTCCTGTGCGTTGGTAAGGGTGTACTGGACTGACAATGTACCTCCTTCTGCTTTCGCATAGACTGTATCCTGATCGATACTGAAGGTTGCGGGTTCGGTTGTCTGCGGATCATCCTGGCAGCTGAAAAGCATCAGACCTGCGATGCATGCCGCTGCGGACAGTGTAATAGTTTTTAAGGCTTTCATAACTCGAAAATTTTGTTAGTGATTTGCACAACAAAAGTATTTTCCGAATTATATTTCTGCAAACTGATGTACTCTGAATAGGTACAATTTACCTCTTCTGACTTGTCAGAAATGATAAATTTACCTTTCCCGACTACCCCGACCTCTTAGCCTTATTCTGTCTAAGTATCTCTGTCTTATAGACTCCCGGTGTCACGCCCGTCTCTTTCTTGAAGACATAGTAGAAAGCCTGTGTGTTGCTGAACCCGAGACGGTGGGAGAGCTCCTTTATGTTGTGCAGGTCCTGTCTGTCCGGATCTGCCAGTATGTCCGTGGCCTCCTTGATGCGGTATGAGTTGACATATTCACTGAATGACTGCCCGGCAATCTTGTTTATGGCGTTGGATACATAGGTGCGGTTCGAGGCAAGGACTGCGGCCATTTTCTCTAAGGACAGACTGTTGTCCCGGTAGGCGCCTTGCCGCATCTGTTCTTCTATCCTGATGAAAAGATCCTTGAAAAAGTCCTGCTGGCCGGAGCCGTCTCCTGACGCGGACTCGTCCTGGCGGGTGTGGGCGGCCAGTTTCTTGTTGTATTCCTGATAATGCCGGACTGTCTGTGTATTGTACCGTCTTTGCTTGACGTACATGATAATCATCAGCACAGACAGGAGCAGCAGAATGGTGATGACAAACAGAAGCAGCAGGGTGTTCGCCCGCATTTTGTAAATGAGGGCACTCTGTCTGGCGATTTCCAGATCGGACATGGTCTCTGTATATGACAGCAGAGCCCTGTTGAGGGCATGCTCCTTGTTTTCCAGATAGATGCTGTCGATAAACTGCAGCAGCTGGTTGTAATATCTGCTGGCGAGCTGCTGCCGGCCGGTTCCGTACAGCAGCTCGGCCGTCCTGGCTAAAAGTTCCTTGCGGTATTCCAGATTGTGTGTCTCGTCTGAGATCCGGATGCCCTCCGCATAGAGCAATATGGCTTTGTTCACATCGGACATTTTCTCGCACAGTTCTCCGTAGTGGAGATATGTCTGTGCGGTCAGTGCTGGTTCTGCCTTGTCCCGGTTGGCGAGAGCGGCCTTGTACTGTCGCTCCGCATCATCGTACCTGCCTGTGGCGCTCATAAGGTCACCTGTCAGCATGGCGAGTATCGGATCCCAGTAGGAACTGTTGGTTATACTGCGGAGGACAGTCGCCTGAGCCAGGTATTTCTGCGCCTCGGTGTACTCCTCCATCAGATACAGCATCTGAGACATGGAGACGTATGCCGCGATCTTGTGAAAGTTATCCACTTCGTCCGAAGACGCGGTTTCAAGGGCTTTCTCGGCGTAGGTCAGTCCGTTGGGGTCATGACGTGTATAGAAAATGTTGACTATGTTGAACAGGGCCGCAATCTGGCTCGTAGGCTTGCCCCTGCGCTGGGCAATCTCCAGGGAGTTGAGGTACGCACTCAGCGCGGAGGAATAGTCTAAACTGTATTTCAGGGCAATGTGTCCTTTGGCCGTCCAGTATATGTTGGCCAGGCCTTCCAGTTTCCCGAGATTCTTCATGTAGGGGTCAATCCGGTTCAGCCAGTATATTGTGGAGTCATGGGGTCTGTCCAGCAGGACCAGGGCCTGGATAAGAAAGGTGCCTGAGACCTGTACACCTGCTGAATCCTGGGTTATGAGCGACCTCTTAAGATAGGGAAGCGTGAGGGCCGCCACCGAATCCTGATGCCCTATGTCGCGAAAGTAGTTGCATTTATCTATGAGTTGCTGAAGGGATTCTGTATACGGAGACCGCTCTGACTGCATGTGGTGTGAACATGAACAGACCGAGCACAGTATCATAGTGAGAATTAGACCAATGCGGGATTTCATGTCCGCAAATTTACGGAAAAATTTGCAATTCCGGATTTTTGGCCAACCTTTGCACGCAGTTTTGTAATCCTCATCGGAGGGCATGGCAGGATGCCGGATAAGATGACTGGGTAAAACCAATCACCTTGTCCGGCATCCTGCGTTTGTGGAATATAAAGTGCAACCATTAAAGAACAGAATATGAACAGAGACGCTATCGACTTGAGCAAGGCGAGTGTATTCTCCCTTTTCAGCAAGTATTTCTTTCCTACGCTTTTCGCCATCAGTCTCGACACTCCGGCGGCGGACATGGCCGTGGAGGGCTTCCCTATTTTGCGGCCGGTTTCGTGTTTTTCCTGCTGAACCTGACGCTCGTAGACTATTTCCAGAGCCTGGAGCGCGTCAGACCGGCGGTGTTCTTCGCCCTGCTGCGCGGAGTGGTATTCCTCGTGCCGTCCTTCCTCCTCATGCCCCGTATCGCCGGCACCCACGGCATCTGGCTCGCCCTCTCCGTGTCCGAGCTGCTGACATTCGCGGTGCTTCTGCTCTACCTCGCCGTTACCCGCCGCCGGAAACAGATACACTGAGGCCTGATTTTATATTGTCGTGTGCAGTATTACTAAGATATCACCTGATTCTCAGAGTTTTACAAAACATGCTGCACATTTGCCCAGTTTAAAAAGGCCCAAATGTGCAGTATGCTTTGTAACTCATTGATATTCAGATGTGCATTTCACCGAAGCGCACATGTACTTCAGATTTTGTCAGATATCTCAAACTATCATAGTGTCTGTACCATAACCATAACCATAACAACAAGGCCGATGTCCCACAGTCGTATTCTGGACTCTCGGTTGGACTGATTGTCTGCGTCTGCCATCGCACAGTATGTCTTTTGTCCGTTTTAGCGAGAATTGCAAGTCTATTTTCAAACCATTGATCATCAGGCCATTATAAACACAGCTGCAATTCTCGACCTCTTACAGCCACGTGAAAAATGCACCTCATTTTTCAAATCACTGTAAACCAGTCCATTATAGATAGCAGTGCATTTTTCAGCATCTCAAAGTCACTCGAGAAATGCACACCTTTTTTCAATACACTATAAGTCAACACATTACAAATAGGTTTGCAATTTTCACCTCAAAATCACTCGAAAAACGCCCTGCATCTCCACCAACTCTGCAAGACGATCCCGTGCCGCCAGCCCCTGCTGTCCCTCTCACCTTTCCCGTACCTCTCACTCTTCCCGCAGGTGAACCATATTCGCCGTTCCCGGTTCACCTGCGGACGACGTTTGCGGGAGAACTGCAAAGTGAATCGGATATCGGTTCCTTCTCTCCGGTCTGACGATTCGCCTCCATGAACAGCGTAGCATACTTCCTGTTTCCGGCAAATTTCCAGCGATATATGTCTGTTATAAGGAAAATTTACATAACTTTGGTACGTTTATTAACTTACGACGCATAAGTTATAATGAAAATGTCGGACTCTCAAAGAATCATGGTCGTGGCTCTATGTGTGCTGTCGCTGCTCCTGGCAGTGGGCTGTGCGCAGAAGGGTCCGCTGTCGGGGGACTACATCGATATGACTGACTGTGACGTACCAACAGTGCAGGCCGTGGAGGTTCCGCACGGCCTGGACGAGACGCTGGCTTACGGTGCGACAGACATCAGGTTGGCAGACTCTATGCTACTGATTGCCAGACAATACAGCGACCACTTCATCCACCTGACAGTTCTCCGCTCAGGCGAGACGGTGGCGAAGGTGCAGCACATAGGCCGCGGGCCCGGGGAGGCGGTCAATACCTTTTATATAGGAGTCTCCGAAGACGGGGAATATTTCTGGGCCCATGACATGCAGCTGAATCGGATCAATATCTATCGTCTGAAGGATGTGCTGTCAGGCCGGGGACTGCCTGTACGGAGCCTGACCTGCAAAGATCAGTCAGCACCCAGGCATGAGATGGACTTCGTTTTCGCGGGGGACTCGATATATACCTGCCCGCTCGGACTCACGGAGGAAGCGAGCCGCTTCAGTGTCTACGACAGTACCTATAACAACCGGCGCAATGCAGGGGAATGGCCTCCGCTGGAGGGTGCGTACAACCTGCCGGGTACGGCATATTCCTCCGTGTTCAACGGATCACTGGCATATCTCACTGAGGCAGACCGTCTGGCCGTAGCTCACGACTATCTTCCGCTTGTCACCATCTACGGAATGGACGGCAGTATCGTCTCCAATGTCTGGGGGCCGGAGGACTTTATGCCCGGATTCAGAATCGTGGACAATTCGACCCGGATAGGGGACTTGACCTTCTACGGTGAGCCGGTAGCATGGGACGAGGATGCGAGGTTCATGTATTCGGCTCTCAGGAGTCACGGCGGCAGGCTGTATGCGCTTTTCTCATGGGAAAAGAGGTATGCGGATGACAGCAGTGAGGAAGACAATGACGGGGAAGGCAGCGGCGCGCAGGAGGTGGAGGTCAGCCGCATAGTGGTCCTCGACAGCGACGGGCAGCCATTACAGATAATCCACGTGGACGGGCAGCTGTATAAGTTCGACATTGACCCGGATACAAAGGACATCTGGGGATACGACGGAGACTATGTTTTACACCACTATAAATATTGAAGATTATGAGAATCATCCGTTTTATCGCTGTTATCATGTCAATTATGGCGGTCTCGGCCGCAGCCGCCTCTGCCCAGATCTCATTGGGCGGAAGTACCATTGAACCCCTTGGAGCGGAGACGGAGATTGTCGACCTCTCCTCCCCGGCTGGCAGCGGCAGTCTGCTGGTCAGTGTGGACGTGAATTATCCGGACGGCTCCGACAGCACATTCTACTATGTCACCTCGTCAATGGAGGCCGCTGTGGAGGCTGCCGGTGTGGCCCAGTCCGAGATCTCCAATATGATGACGATACACAACGAGGACACTATCGGCGATTTCATGAAGCATTTCCAGGACCGTTTCCCTAAGATAGAGATGTGGTTCATGATCTCGGCTGTAAAAGAAAGTGAAAATCCAAGCAACATCTGATATGCACACTGAAAAATTACTTACACTCGCTGCCACTGTGCTTTTATCCGCAGTGGCCTACGGACAAAGCTATGAGCCTTTTTCTGTTTGGAACCGGGCAGGGTGCTTGTCTATGAGGGACGTGATGCGGACGGCAATCCTGTCTCTTTTAATGCGGACTCTTTAGCTGACTTTACAGGAGACTTCACTCAAGGACGCGCTACAGTAATCTCTACCGTCACATATCCGGAAGACACGAGCTCTTTCCGCTCCATGACACTGATGAGATTTGACCGTGGCGAGGTGATAATGGACATGGCCGCGCTGATGGAAGAAGCCATGCAGGAAGGTATGAGTCACTCCTTGATTGCAATGGGCGACGGTGATGATGCGGAGAGTCGGGCAGCCATGAAGGAGATTCTGGACAGGACTACTGTCTCGGGTGAAAGCAGAGGCATACCGGCAGACATTTCGGAAGGGATGGAACTGCCGGATTACAGTATCGAAATAAAAGTAATGTTTATAACCTCGAAGATGGGCTGCAAGGACAGGAAAGTCATCGGTCGCGAGTCCGTGGCAACTCCAGCAGGTACTTTTGACTGTTACGTAATAGAGGAGACAATAACAGCCAAGGCCATGATGGTCAATGAGAAGACCAGACAGGTGTCATGGTATGCCCGTGGTGTGGGCCTTGTCAAGCAGGAGACATGGGATAAGAAAAAGCTCACGGGGACGACTGTCCTTACCTCCATACGATGATTAAAGGTGCATTTATGCGCTTTTCTCATGGGAAAAGAGGTATACGGAAGACAGCGGTGCGCAGCCATTACAGATAATCCACGTGGACGGGCAGCTGTATATGTTCGACATTGCCCCGGAGACAAAGGACATCTGGGGATATGACGGGGACTATGTTTTACATCACTACAAATACTGAAGATTATGAGACTCATACGTTTTTTTACCATACTTGCGGTTATTGTGCTCTCGGCCGCAGCCGCCTCTGCCCAGATCTCATTGGGCGGAAGTTCCATTGAGCCTCTTGGAGCGGAGACGGAGATTGTCGACCTCTCCTCCCCGGCTGGCAGCGGCAGTCTGCTGGTCAGTGTGGACGTGAATTATCCGGACGGCTCCGACAGCACATTCTACTATGTCACCTCGTCAATGGAGGCCGCTGTGGAGGCTGCCGGTGTGGCCCAGTCCGAGATCTCCAATATGATGACGATACACAACGAGGACACTATCGGCGATTTCATGAAGCATTTCCAGGACCGTTTCCCTAAGATAGAGATGTGGTTCATGGTCTCGGCTGTAAAGGAAGAATCCTAATGAACAACAGGGACTTGAGATGCGTATTGGAAAATTCATAGTCTTGACGACGGCAGCGTCATCCGCTTCCATGGCTCTGGTCTCCTGCAGCGGGGCCGGGGAAAACGGACAGAGACCGAACATAATCGTGTTTCTGGTGGACGATATGGGGCTGATGGACACTTCGGTGCCATTTCTGACCGACTCGGCCGGACAGCCGGTGGAGCATCCGCTCAACAGGTGGTACCGTACCCCCAATATGCAGCGGCTTGCGGATCAGGGAGTCCGTTTCTCCCAGTTCTATGCCCAGAGCGTCAGCTCGCCCTCACGCACCAGCCTGATGACCGGCCAGAACGCCACCCGCCACGGAGTCACCAACTGGATATACTCCGAGGCCGACAACCGGAATACCTTCGGTCCGCCCGACTGGAACTGGCTGGGTCTGGACAGCGCTGATTATACTCTGGCCAGGATGCTTTCCGATGCAGGTTACCGCACGATACACGTAGGCAAGGCCCATTTCGGACCTTTCGGCAGCCAGGGCGAGGATCCTTTGAACCTGGGCTTCGATGTCAATGTCGCCGGATGTTCGATAGGCGAGCCGGGCAGCTACTACGGCAGGGACGGTTACGGTCTGTACCGGGGAACGCGCTCGCGGGCAGTGCCGGGGCTGGAGGAATTTTTCCAGGACGACGTGTTCCTGACCGATGCATTGACAGTCAGGGCCGAGGAGGAGATGTCGCGGGCCATAGAAGAAGGCGTGCCGTTCTATCTCAATATGGCGCATTATGCCGTACATGCTCCGTTCATGTCCGATCCGCGTTTTATCCAGAATTACGAACCGGACTCGCTGTACAGTACTGATGCCAAGGAATTCGCGACCCTTATCGAAGGGATGGACCGCTCGCTCGGGGAGATAATGGACTTTCTGGAGGAAAAGGGAGTGGCGGAGAATACCCTTATATTCTTCCTCGGGGACAATGGCTCGGACGCTCCTCTCGGAGATGAGCGCGGCTATGGCTCCTCTGCGCCGCTCAGGGGTAAGAAAGGTACTGAGTTCGAGGGTGGAATGCGTGTGCCGTTCATTGTCGCATGGGCCGCTCCGGACGGTGACCGTAAGAGCGTGCAGCATCTGCTCCCCGTGCCTCAGGGCGAGGTCCGGACCCGGTTGGGCACCATAATGGACATCTACCCGACAATCGCAGCAGTGGCCGGTGCGGACATCCCGGATTCCCATCCGGTTGACGGTCACGACCTAAGCCGCATCATCACAGACGGTGAGGACCCGCACCATCCCGACACCTTCCTGATGCATTTTCCCCACGACCACCGGGGCAAATACTTCACCGTCTACCGCGAGGATGACTGGAAACTGATATACTACTGGTCGCCCGAAAAGCCTTCTGCCGCACATTTTGTACTGTACGACCTGGCTTCCGACCCTTACGAGACCGAAGATGTCAGTCCCCGTTATCCCGACGTAGCGTCCTCGCTGCTGGAGCACATGGCCGCCCAGCTCGAACGGGAAGGCGCCCGCTATCCCGTGGACTCCGCCGGCCGCCCGCTCTCTGTCCGTACAGCCAAGTGACTCCTTCGGAAGGAGTGAATGGGGCCGTCTTTCTTCTCAGGTGCCAGGGCATTGACCGTTTATCCGTGAACGGTAGGCAGTGCAGCGGGGTGTTTTTGTAATATCGTGATAATCAAATAAATGCTATCTGGCGGTGATCTTTTCGAAGTGTTCTTTCGGCTTTGAAAGATCATGCGTCTTTGTCAAGTCTTTGATTGTTAATGTTTTGCGATTTTGAGGGCGTTGCAGAACTTACCGTTGGTCATTGTCCTGCTGCGGGTGAACCCTGTTCCTGAATCCTGCTCCTGCTATGTGTGGCCCCGATTATCTATTCCCACGGGTTGATAATGTAGCGGCGGCCGTCGTACTCGAAGTAGATGAGGCCGTGTCGGCGGTTGCGGAGGTAGATGTAGACAGGGGATTTGTCGCGGGTGCAGCGGAATGTGCCGGAGTAGATTCCGAAGATGTTCAGGCAGCCGTGGTTGATGACTGACAGGTTTTCCATGAGGCCTTCGGGCATGTCTTTGATGTCGATACGGTCAAGGGGAAAACGCAGCGGCGAGGACAGAGCCAGGAAGGGCTGGACAATCGTGCCGGTGGTCCGGTCCAGGTATGGGCACTTGGGTACGAATGAGAGTATGGCACAGACGGCTATGCAAAGCAGGAGGACGAGGAACAATATCAGCAGGGCAGTGCTGCCGATGTTGGAAATGAGGAATGTGCCGGAGATGGCCAGGGTGTTCATGGCTTACAGGAATATCTGCGTCATCGGCCTGCCTACCCATACCTGAGGCTGCTCTAAGGCGAATATCCTGGCGATGGTGGAGGCTACATCATACTGCATCATGCTTTCATGGAACTCCATGCCTTGTCTGACGCCTTTGCCGCAGACTATGAAGGGGGTCTGCATCTCGTCCATGGTCTTTCCTCCGTGTCCCTTTCCTATGCCGCCGTGGTCAGCAGTGATGATGAAGATCGTGCTGTCTGTCATGCCGGCATCTTCCACGGCCTGTATGATGCGGGCGATATATCCGTCCAGCTCTGTGAGTTTGCTGTAGTATTCGGGCGTGCCGTGTCCGTAGGCGTGTCCTACATGGTCCGGGTTGTCAAAGCAGATGGCTGCAAGTACGGGCCTGTTCTCCCGGATGTATCTGACTGCCATGTCGCAGAGGGCTTCCGGATGCCTGGTGTAGTCCGGTCCTTGGGCATGATGGCTCATCGCGAGGGTGTCGATAAGGTACTTGATGCCGTCCCAATCGTACAGGCAGCCGATCTCCGCATCGGGACGGGCGTCGCGCAGCAGGCGGAATATCGTGGGGAATGTGCCGCTGGGGCTGGTGACCCGGGACGGCAGTTCGGGAACTTTGGAGCCCCACTCGGTGTAGCCGTGTAGCTCCGGCCCTGCTCCCATGAACATGCTGGCCCAGTTCACTGCGCTGGAGGACGGCAGGACCGAGCGTTTCTCGAGTGTGTAGGCTCCGTTCTCCATAAGTCGTTTCACGGCAGGCATATCGGCTTCGGGCAGGCTGTAGGAGCCCCATCCGTCCAGACCGATGAGGATGACATGTTCTGCAATGGGGGTCTGCTCCTTTTGTCCGCAGGAAGTGAGGGCGGTGCAGACTGTGAGGAGTAGGAGAAATGACAGGGTGGGGAAATGGCTTCTATTCATGGTGTGCAGTTATTAATGTGTCGGAATGAATCGCGGGTGTTACGGGAGGGATGGTGGGGCGGTCAGAAGAGCTGGCCGTGGGTGAATGCAATGAGGTCGGCGGGGGCTATCTTTAGCTGGAGGCCGCGCATGCCGGCGCTTACGTAGACGTAGGGATGTCCGGTGATGGAGGCCTGGTAGTAGGTGGGGAAGGGCTTCTTCATGCCGATGGGGGAGCAGCCTCCACGGATGTAGCCGGTCAGGGGCAGGAGCTCCTTGACGTGGATCAGTTCGGCCCGCTTGTTGCCGGAGACCCGGGCGGCTTCCTTGAGGTCTATCTCGCTGTCGCCCTGTACTACGCATACGAAATATCCGTTGCGGTCTCCGCGCAGGACAATGGTCTTGTAGACGCAGGCGATATCCTCTCCGAGCTTTGCCGCCACAGCATCGGCGGAGAGATGCTCCTCGTCCACTTCGTAGGGTATCAGTTCATAGGATATTCCGGCCCTGTCCAGGAGGCGGGCGGCATTGGTCTTCTTTAATTCATTCTTGCCCATAACTGCAAAGGTACATTAATCCGCTGTTATGTCAAAGCATGTGGAGGGCCGGCTTATGGAATTTATTTAGAACCGGTGTTTTTAGACGAGAGCAGCCGGCTCAGATGTTCCGGTGAGATTCCGAGGAATGACGCAATCTGTTTGTGCAGGGCTTCCGTGAAGATCTCAGGAGACTGTGCGTACAGCTCCAGCAGACGGCTTCTGGAGTCTTTCATCACAAAATCCTGAATTCTTTCTTCGAAACGGGCCAAGGCTTTTTTCATCAGGCCCGAATACCAGCGGCTGATATCAGGGTCGGTGCAGGCCACCTCGCTGAGCCTCCTGTCGTCTATGACGGCCAGTTTTCCTCCACGTTGGATCTCACAATAGTATGCGGCAGGTCTTCCGTATGCCAGAGTGGTTAAAGAGCACATTACTCTGGACTCTTTCTGCAGGTACATGTATTTTCTGTCATCCCTGTCCGTTACTCCGTATATTACTCCGAATCCTTCGAGGATGAAGTAGATGCTGTAGTCCATGTCTCCGGGTCTGATCAGTACGGTGTTGTCATTGACGTTCATGAATGTCATCATGTCCTCCGCTGTGCCGGTCTTCAATGGGAACCCTGTGGCTGAGGAGAACTCCTCCATAAGGGACGTGGAATTGATATTTGTCAATAAATCGTTGCTCATGTCGTTTCTATTTTTGCCCGTAAATTTACAACAAAACCATATTGTTTAACATTTAACATAAAGTCAAATGAATGCAAGATTTGTTATCTACAGTGTCTGCGCGGCTTCCATTCTTTTCGGTTCGTGCGAGAAGAACGGCGGGGAAGGCGTAGAAGGACAGGATGTCGTGTTCAATATTCAGACAGGGGTTATCACCGACTTCACGGCCGGAGTTTCGGTTGAGGCCAGTCCTGAAGAGGCCGAAGGTTTTGTATATGCTTTCAAGGTTTCGGAATATGAGGCTGATTCAGCGGGCATCGCCGGGAAAATGCTGGAGATGGCAGGGTCTTCGGAATATGCCGAGTACCGTTTCACAGGTACTGCGGATGTGATTCTGACTGGACTCGATGCCGGAGAGGACTATATGATCTGCGTTATCGCCTGTGGTGATGAGTCCTCGAAAAAGGTGACAACCAGTGCTGTCACCACGGCTGATCAGATGCAGAGATTAGATGTGTCATCTTCTGCCGATATCCTGGACTGGGGTCAGGAATACCAGATGACCAACGGCTCGTTCAATCTTCGGATAGGCAATGCTCAGCTGATGGAAGGTGAGTATTGGGATTACTTAGCTGGCGGCTCACTCGCTACGATATACGGAGTACGTAATCTGGACAGTCTCAATCAGGTGCCCACGGATGCTTCGGCGTTCTGCGGTGTCTACAAGTCCGGAGCCGGGGAGGATGTACCTGGCAATATAGCTGTCACCAATTCCAGATCCAGATTCGAGATATACGAGGAGGACGGCACTCATGAAAACGATCAGAACATCGAGACGGCCGCCATGCAGATAGTGCATGTCTCGGATGAGGTGATGGCATTGACGGCCACATTCACCCTGACGGACGGCAGCAGCTGGTCCTGCTATTACAAGGGAAATATAACATTGACGGACAACGGATATTATGGTGTCTATAATTACAAGCCCGCTCTTGACAAGGACATCACCGGACTGGACTATCCGTTTGTGAAATATGCCTATTACTGCGGTGATACGGACGGCCTCTCCAGATATTCCATTGCCGTGGTCAACGACCCTGATCCCGGGAGTTCATACGGAGGGGATGACAAGCATACGATAAAGATGGAGTTCTATGTTCCTGCGCAGGCTGATCCGTATAATGACGGGATTCCTGCCGGGGAATATCCTGTATCCACATCGCTCACTCCTGTGGAAAATACCACTATAGCCGGAGACTACCGCTGGTATAACGCAATAAGCATAGATCTGCTGGGAAGTTTCTACTATCTTCTGCATTCAGATACATACGAGCAGACTACGGGCTATATGCGCTCGGGCAAGATAACCGTAGAGCGTGACGGCGACAAGCATATGTTCACCGTGGATGCAATGACCTGGGACGGCTATCGTATACAGGGCACCAGCACTCAGGAGTCCATGACTTTCGTGGACGAGCCTGCCTGGTAGCACTAGAATTTTCTGGTCCTGAAATGGCAGTAAGGACTGCCGCCGGTTTTTACGTAATAGTGCTGGTGGTAGTCCTCTGCCGGCCAGAAAATCTGGTCGACGGGAGTGTCGGCGGTGGTTACGGAGGCAGCGGGAGCGAGGAAGGTATTGACTTCGTGGCCGCGGCGTCGAAGGAGGGCCATCACGTTCTCTGCCGTGTTTTTCTGCAGATCTGAGGTGAAGAATATGCCGCTGAGATACTGCGGGCCGATATCCGGTCCCTGCCCGTCAAGTTGCGCCGGGTCATGTATCTCGAAAAACAGTTTGCACAGTTCTTCATAGGATGTCTGCGAAGGATCGAACTCTATGCGGACGGCCTCACAGTGTCCGGTCTTGTGGGATTTTACATCTTCGTAGGAAGGATTCTTCCGGTGTCCGCCGATGTAGCCGACGGTGGTGGAGAGTACTCCCGGGGCCTTGTCCATATAATGCTGCACTCCCCAGAAGCAGCCTGCTGCGAAAATTGCTGTCTCGGTCGAGGGGCGTCCCTCATGCAGATGCAGGGTATAGCAGCGGCGGCGCTGGTAGAACTCGGTCTCGTAGTAGTCGAAGAGCCGCTGGACGGCCATGTTGTTCTCGAGCTGGGGATTTGAGACCAGGGTCTTGAAGCCCATCTTTACGTAGTTTTTCTGGAGGTAGTTGAAGATAAGCGCGTTGACACCTTTGTGCTTGTATTCTGGAATGACTCCTATCAGATAGTACTCTACGGTGTTGAATGTCCTCAGCGACTTGAGTATATGGAAAAATCCGAACGGAAACAGTTTGCCGCCGGCCTTGCGGAATCCGTCCGAGAGGGATGGCATGGTGATGGCGAATCCCACCACGCGGTCATCGCGGTCTATCACCACGCAGATCATGTTCTTGTTGATGAAAGGCATGTACTGTCCGATGTACATCTGCACCTGCTTGTCGGTCAGACGGGTGAACTCGTGCAGGATGGCATATGAGTCGTTGAGGACAGCGAATATCTCCTCTGCCCTGCGCTTGATGTCTTTGGCTTTCCGGGGTACGATGACGGACAGACCGTATTTCTCGCGGATGATTTTGTCGTATGTCGCCAGTTTCTCAGGTACTTCCGTCGGAATGTCCAGTTTGCGCTGTATCCAGTCCACTTCCTTTCGGAAGCCCAGTTTTTCGAGGTGTACGCCGTAGTACGGGAAATTGTAAAGGGTGGTTATGGATGGTTCCTTGTCGAAACCGTCGACCAGCAGGCCCTCCTTGTCCATATCGGAGAATCCCCATGGGCCGTTCATGGTCTCCAGACCCTTTTCGCGTCCCCATTCCGCCACAGTGTTGACCAGGGCCTCGGTGACCTCGATGTCATCCGTCATGTCCAGCCAGCCGAAGCGGATGTTCTTCTCGTTCCAGTCGGAGTTGGCGTTGTGATTGATGATGCCGGCAATTCGTCCGACGATTTTCCCGTCCTTGTATGCCAGCCAGTAGCGTCCCTCGCAGTGTGCGAACGCCGGGTTGGTCTTGCGCAACGAGTTCATCTCGTCCGCATCCAGCGGCGGAACATATAGCGGGTCGTTCTTGTATAGCTCTCGGGGGAATCTTACGAAATGTCTTAGGTCTTTGAGGTTCTGAACCTCCTTGATTATAACTGTCATACTTAAGTATCGGTGTGGTTTTAGCAGTACAAATATATTGAAAATATGCGGATGGTGGTAAATTTTCTGTTCATGTTGTACAGTTACGGACGGCCGATGATCAGGGCTTCCTGGGCACCGGCCGTGACTGTCGGGCCTGATACAGTACCGAGTCCGTCGGCAGATACTTTTCCTCCTGAGCAGAATACCGTGTAAGTGTACATCTCTGCCAGGTCTCTGCTGTCTTGAGGATCCTTGGACACATCGATGGTTACGGGCTTTTTCAGGGAATTGAGTATCACGATGATTTCCTCGCAGGGGTCTCCTCCAGCGTGCCCGGTGAGTCGGAAGGCGACGACCCCTTCGGGAACCTCCATGAATTCAAGATGTTTGCGGATCAGGTCCGCGTCTCCGAGCCTGAATGCCGGATGGGCTTTGCGCAGGGCGATCAGTCCTCGGCAGTATTCGTACAGGTCTGCATAGCGGTTCTTGAAGCTCCAGTCGATTGCATTGATGGAGTCGGGACTGTTGTAGCTGTTGTGTACGCCTTGTTTTGTGCGGAATATCTCTTCTCCGGCGAAGATGAACGGAATGCCTTGCGATGTGAACACGGCTGTCTGCCCGAGCTTGTCCAATTTAAGCAGTTCTGCTTCGGAGGCTTCCGGAACAGAGGCTGTCAGACGGTCTCTGAGACACATGTCATCGTGGCATGAGATGTACGAGATCATCTGTGTCGGCTCGTTGCTCCAGCAGGTATCGGAATAGTTGACCTTTGAATAGTCTATGCCAGGATGCTGTACCGCACCTACGATTCCGAACTTGACGCTTTCCTCCAAACCGGGCTCACCGCCTAAGAAGCCGGCTTTATTGTCATCGCTGAACGGGCCGCGAAGGGCATCGCGCAGTTCATCGGAAAAGGCGGCGATACCCGGCATTCTCCATATTGCTGCCTTCATTGCCAGGCTGTCAGGACAGTAGGACGGAGCTGATGCGGCCCATCCTTCACCATATACCAGAATATCAGGATCTATCTTGTCCAAGGCACTGCGGACAGCATTCATGGTCTCTATGTCGTGTATGCCCATCAGGTCGAACCGGAAGCCGTCAATGTGGTATTCCCTGGCCCACCTGCATACAGATTCCACTATGTAGCGGCGCATCATCTCTTTCTCCGAGGCGGTCTCGTTGCCGCATCCGGAGCCGTCAGCGAAAGACCCGTCTTCTTTCATCCTGAAGAAATATCCCGGGACAGTCAGTTCGAACGGGCTTGACGCAGCATCCGCGACATGATTGTACACTACGTCCAGTATCACACGTATTCCTGCCTGATGCAGGGCCATGACCATCTGCTTGAACTCCCGGATCCGGCATGCAGGATCGTAGGGATCGGTGGAGTAGGAGCCTTCCGGGACATTGTAGTTGACCGGGTCGTAGCCCCAGTTGTAGACATTGTCCTGCAACGTGGTCTCGTCCACTGAGGCATAGTCAAATGAAGGCAGGATATGTACGTGGGTGACACCCAGTTCGCGCAGGTGGTCGATGCCGGTGGATGCTCCCTGCCCGTTGGTGGTGCCGTTTTCGGCAAGAGCCAGGAACTTTCCTCTGTGCTCCGGAGAAATGCCCGATGACGGGTGTATGCTCAGGTCTCTGTGGTGCATCTCGTAGATGACGGCATCGGCCGGAGACCGCAGTTCCGGGGCCTTGTCGTTTTCCCAGCCTTCAGGGTCTGTGGCAGCCATGTCGATAATGGCCGCCCTTTTCCCGTTGACGCCTACGGCTGTCGCGAATATGCCTGGTGTCTCGTCCATCCATTTTCCGTGGCAAAATACGCGGAAAGTGTAGAACATGCCGTTGAGATCCTCGTCTACTGCGGCGCTCCAGGAACCGTCGGACGTGTTCCTGTCCATGGCTATCTGCCTCAGGGGTGTTCCGCCGGTTCCGCTCTCGTACAGCAGGATCATTGCGGAATCTGCCGTGGGGGCCCACAGACTGAACCGGCAATGGCCTGGAGTGTATGATAATTCGGGCAATGCGCCGTCCTTAGACTGAAAATTTCCGGACATGGCCGCTGACAGGGCCAAGGATAAAATGACTGTTCTCATCTGCAAGTCTGATTGTTTCTGCAAAAATAGTCAAAATTCCGGATGTGGAGGAAATATAAGATTCGTAAAGATTCGGAAATATTTGTGGCAAAAAAGGAAATCCTGTCGATTTGGCACAATCGTTGCTAACCCGAACTCAGAAATTTTAAAAGAGTTAAATAAATATGCAGTATCTGAAAGTAGCGGCTGTAGGTCTTTTTTTGGTTTTAAGTGTTGCGTCATGCAAGCAGAAGACTGAAAGCCAGGTAGAGGCGGGTACGTATCCGCTTCTGAGGGTTTTCCCTGAAGACCGGACTCTGTCTGTGAGTTATTCGGCTGTCATAGAGGGAAAGCAGGATGTCGAGATCCGGCCTCAGGTGTCCGGATTCATAACGGAAGTCAAGGTCAAGGAAGGGGCAAAGGTAAAGAAAGGGGAAATCCTTTTCGTAATTGATACCATCCCATATGCGGCTTCATACAGACAGGCTAAGGCGGCAGTGGCTACTGCAGAAGCCCAGCTTGCCACATCCAGACTCTCTCTGGAGGGAAGCGAGGACCTTTATGCGGAGAATGTTATTTCGGATTTTGAACTTCAGACTGCCCGCAATTCATACAATAGCGCAGTGGCCTCGCTCAGACAGGCCGAGGCATCTGAGGCAAGTGCGGCCCAGAATCTCTCGTATGCCATCGTGAAGAGTCCGGTAAACGGTTCTGCTGGCATGACGTCCGTAAGGGTGGGCGCTCTGGTCAGCGCGTCTATGACTGAGCCGCTTATCAGTGTTTCGGACAACTCGCAGATGTACGTGTATTTCTCCCTGCCTGAGAAAGAAGTGCTCTCAATGACCCGTCTGTACGGATCCATTGACAACACCATCAAGTCCTTTCAGCCTGTGACGCTTACGCTTTCGGATGGCACCGTATATGAACATGCCGGTCGGATAGATGTGATTAGCCGTATTGTAGACAAGCTCACCGGAGCCGTCAGCATCAGGGCGGTCTTTGACAATCCGGACGGAAGGCTGATGAGCGGAGGCTCCGGCCGTATCAATGTCTCGTATGACAGAAACAACTGTATCGTGATTCCTCAGGAGGCCACATTCGAGATACAGGATAAGATATACGTGTACAAGGTAGTGGACGGCAAAGCTGTTTCCAATGAGATAAAGGTCTTCAGAATCAATGACGGCAGGGAGTATGTCGTTGAGAGCGGACTGTCTGAGGGCGATGTCATTGTGTCCAAGGGAGCAGGTCTGCTCAGGGAAGGTACTCCGATTGCCGGCACTCCAGTAAACTCTAATGAAGGAGAATAAAATATGAATCTGAAAACGTTCATAGACAGGCCGATTCTGTCAGTGGCCATTTCCACCTTTCTGGTATTGATAGGAATCATCGGTCTTGCGATGCTGCCAGTCGAGCAGTATCCGGATATAGCTCCTCCTACCATACGTGTCTCCACGACCTACAGCGGTGCGAATGCAACAGCTGTACAGAATGCCGTGATCGCTCCTCTGGAGGAGGCCATAAACGGTGTGGAGGACATGACTTACATGACGTCCGAGGCCAGTAACTCGGGAAGTGCTTCGGTCACCGTGTATTTCAAGCAGGGTATCGACCCGGATATGGCGGCGGTCAATGTACAGAACCGTGTGTCGAGGGCTACCTCCCTTCTGCCGGCCGAGGTGACTCAGGTCGGAGTCGAGGTCGCCAAGCGCCAGAGCAGTACGCTGAAGGTGTTCGCATTGGTGTCACCGGACAGCACTTATGACGAGACATTCCTTACCAATTACCTGTCCATCAATGTCAAACCTCAGATACAGCGTATTTCCGGAGTCGGTGAGTGCAACGTGATGGGCGGAGACTATGCGATGCGTATATGGCTGAAGCCTGAGATTATGGCCCAGTATGAGCTGGTTCCTACCGACGTGAGTGCGGCTCTGGCCAGTCAGAACATAGAGGCTTCCACAGGTGCGATAGGAGAGAATTCAGACAATGTATTCCAGTATACCCTCCGTTACAAAGGACGTCTGTCCACTGAGGAGGAATTCGGTGAGATCGTTATCCGCGCCTATGATGACGGTCGTGTGCTGAAGTTGAAAGACATCGCCGATATCCAGCTGGGAGCGGTGACCTATAATTATGAGGGACGTGTGAAGGGTGCTCCCGGCGTGACCTGTATGATCAACCAGACAGCCGGAAGTAACGCCAACGAGATCATCAAGGAGATAGATGCGTACCTGGAGACTGTCAAGGCAGACCTGCCTAAGGGAGTCGAGATCGTGGACATCATGAGTACCAAGGACTTCCTTGACGCTTCCATCAAAGAGGTGATCAAGACTCTCTTCGAGACCATCCTTCTCGTAGTGCTCGTAGTATATGTCTTCCTGCAGAGTCCAAGGGCAACGCTCATACCTACCATATGTATTTTCGTTGCGCTTATCGCTACGTTCGCGTTCCTCATAGTGGCTGGTTTCACCATCAACCTGATCACTCTCTTCGCGTTGATTCTGGTTATCGGTACGGTCGTGGACGATGCCATAATCGTCGTCGAAGCGGTGCAGGCACGCTTCGACATGGGTTACAGGTCTGCGTACAAGGCTGCAATGGACGGTGTCGAGGGTGTCTCGGCAGCGGTGGTGTCAGCGACACTGGTCTTCATGGCCGTGTTCATCCCTGTGTCGTTCCTCGGAGGTACATCGGGACTTTTCTATAAGCAGTTCGGTCTTACAATGGCTGCTGCCGTAGGTTTCTCGGCTATCAACGCCTTGACTCTTTCGCCTGCGTTGTGCGCCCTTATCATGAAGCCTAACGAGATTGTGTCTCCCGGAGAACGGCCCAAGCAGTTCTCGACAAGATTCAGAATCGCCTTTGAGGCATCTTTCGGCCGTATAATCGGCAAATACAAGGGAGGAGTCAAGTTCTTCATAAAGCACAAATGGGTCGGATTAAGCTGTCTTGTGCTGGCCTGCGGTCTTCTTGTCTATTTCATGGCGACCGCCAAGACCAGTCTTGTGCCCAACGAGGATACAGGTTCCCTCTTTATCAGTGTGGATGCCGCACCTGGAACCACTTTGGCCGAGACCAATGAAATTCTTACCGAGATGCAGAACAGCATCAAGGACATAGAGGAGATACAGACCTACAACCAGGTGGCCGGTTTCTCGTTCTCCGGTAGCGGAGCGTCCCACGCCATGATGATGATACGTCTCAAGGACTGGAGCGAGCGTCCGGACAAGGACCAGAGCTACACGGCTGTCATTGAAAAGATATATGCCAATACCGCCCATATCAAGAATGCGCAGATATTCATCTTCGCTCCTCCTATGATTTCCGGTTACGGTACTGGTAACAGTTTCTTCGTCGACCTGCAGGACCGTTCGGGCCGTGGCATCGATGCTCTCGAGGAGGTTACTCAGGGCTTCATAGCGGCACTTAACCAAAGACCGGAAGTCCAGATGGCCTATACGTCATTCAGCTCCAACTTTCCCCAGTACCAGATCGACGTGGATGCCGCCAAGTGTATACGTGCAGGGACCACGACTGATGCGGTGCTTTCCGTACTCTCCGGCTACTACGGAAGTATGTACGTATCTAACTTCAACCGTTTCACCAAGCTGTACCGTGTCATCCTGCAGGCTCCGCCTGAGTTCAGGGACAATATGCAGTCACTTGATGACGTGTATGTACGCACATCCAACGGCATGGCGCCTGTAAGCCAGTTCGTCACCATGAAGAAGATATACGGAGCGGAGGTGCTCAACAGGTTCAACATGTTCACATCCATTACTGTTCAGGGTATGCCCAATCCCGGATACAGTTCCGGTGACATTATCGCCGCCATAGAGGAGGTCAGCGAGGAGGCGCTTCCTACCGGATTCGGTTACGAGTTCTCCGGCATGACCAGAGAGGAGGCGGAACTGTCGGATTCCAATACTACAACCATTGTGTATGTTATCTGCGTCGTTTTCATCTACCTGATCCTCTGCGGTATGTATGAGAGTCTCTTCTTGCCTCTCGCAGTGCTTTGCTCAGTACCTTTCGGTCTGATGGGCAGCTATCTGTTTACCAAGATGTGGGGGCTGGAGAACAATATCTACACTCAGGTCGGTATGGTCATGCTGATCGGACTGCTGTCCAAAACTGCCATTCTGATCACCGAGTATGGATCGCAGCGAAGAAAAAGAGGTATGTCGTTGAGTGCGGCGGCTCTGTCGGCGGCCGGTGTACGTCTCAGGCCTGTGCTCATGACCGTGCTCACCATGGTCATAGGTCTGCTGCCTCTGATTACGGCTTCCGGAGTCGGAGCCAACGGTTACCGCTCTCTCGGTGTGGGAACAGCCGGAGGAATGGTGGTCGGAACTATAGCACTTATGTTCTTAACGCCTATGTTCTTCGTCATCTTCCAGTATGTGGAGGAGAAGGTAATGGGTAAAAGAAAGGAGGAAAGAGCATCACTATGAGAAAGATAATTATAATACCACTCGCGGTGCTGATGATGAGCGGATGCTCCATTTACCGCAAATACCAGAGACCTGAAGATCTCGTTGCGGTGGACAGTCTCTACCGTGCTGAGTTAGTGGCTCCCGTTGATTCAACAGTTGTCGAGGACAGCGCATCCTTCGGTTACATGCCGTGGGAGGAGATGTTCACCGACCCTCACCTGCAGGAGCTTATCCGTACGGCTCTGGACAATAACACCGATCTGCTTTCTGCAGCACTCAGGGTACAGCAGGCCCAGGCTCAGCTGAAAGCCTCGAAGTGGGCTTATTCTCCATCGCTTAATCTCGGTCCTCAGGGCGGATACAACTACACCCTTGCCGACAATCAGGGCAGTGTTACCACATCCGGCTCCTGGACCTACAATGCCGGACTTTCCGTCAGCTGGGACATAGACCTCTTCGGCTCGCTGCTCAATGCAAAACGCGGTGCCCAGGCGACTCTCCTCCAGCAGCAAGCTTACCGTCAGGCAGTCCGCTCCCAGCTCATCGCCACGGTTGCCAATACCTACTATTCTCTTCTGATGCTGGACGAGCAGGTCCGTATCAGTGAGGAGAATGTGGCTCTCTGGTCCGAACAGATCAGATCGATGGAAGCAATGCTCAAGGTCGGCCGTGTCAATGAGAATGCAGTCACCCAGTCCAGAGCCCAGCTCTATGGTCTGGAGGCTTCGCTGGCAGACCTGAAGCGTCAGCGTCAGGAGGCGGAGAACGCCCTCTGCTCCATACTCGGCTCGGTGTATACCAAGATAGAGAGAAGTACCCTTGACGAGCAGTCTCTTCCTGAGAATTTCTCCGTAGGAGTTCCTTTGGAGCTGCTCTCGAACCGTCCCGATGTCTATCAGGCCGAGATGGCTCTGGCCAGTGCATACTATTCGACCAACCAGGCCCGTTCGGCCTTCTATCCCAAGCTTACCCTTTCGGGCAGCGCCGGATGGACCAACAGCGTGGGACAGGCGATTCTCAACCCCGGCGGCCTGATCGTGTCGGCCCTTGCCCAGCTCGCCCAGCCCATATTCAACAAGGGACAGCTGACCTCCAACCTGCGTGTGGCGAAGGCTGAGGAGGAGATAGCCAAGCTGAGCTACAAACAGGCTCTGCTCGATGCGGGAGAGGAGGTGAACAACAACCTCTACGCCCTCGAGATTTACGACCAGATGCTGGAGAAACATCTCTCCCAGCGAAGTGATCTGGAGCGTACGGTATATACAGCGGAGTCCCTCTACCGCAACAGCTCGGGGATGACTTATCTTGAAGTCCTTACGGCCCGGCAGTCATTACTGACAGCTCAGCTCAATGTGATATCCGACAAATATCTCCTTCTGCAGACCACGGTCAATCTTTACCGTTCCCTCGGAGGAGGCAGACAGTAAGACAGATGCAGTGAATATGACGATATGAGAAGAAGCATAAATATTTTCCTGACAGCCGTCGCCGCGCTTGCGGTGGCGGCTTCTTGCAATGACAGTACAGTCCCTGCTCCGTACGGTCCCGTGCCTACGGAGGCCCAGGTGGAGTGGCAGAAGATGGAGTACTATATGTTCGTACACTTCGGCCCCAACACGTTTACGGACAGCGAGTGGGGTACCGGTGACGAGAATCCGGACGTATTTGCGCCCACGGACCTTGACTGTGAGCAGTGGGCCCGTATAGCCCGCGAGGCCGGAATGAAGGGCATTATCCTCACAGCCAAGCATCATGACGGCTTCTGCCTGTGGCCCAGCAAGTACAGCCGTCATACCGTGGCACAGAGCTCCTGGCGGAACGGCCAGGGCGATGTCCTGAGGGAGCTGGCGGATGCCTGCAGGAAATACGGTCTCCGGCTCGGAGTCTATATTTCGCCCTGGGACCGCAACCATCCTGCTTACGGGACAGAGGCATACAATGAGATTTTCGCGGGCTGCATTACCGAGGTACTTACTGAGTACGGCGACATATTCGAGCTCTGGTTTGACGGAGCCGATGACGGTCAGGGTGACGCCCCGAGCCGTTACCGCTGGAATTATTTCAACGCCACAGCCCATACTCTTGATCCCGGTCTGATAATTTTCAGCGATGTCGGTCCCGGATGCCGTTGGGTGGGCAACGAGCGCGGATATGCCGGTGAGACCAACTGGTCGCGGCTGGATGTCGCAGGATTTACCCCCGGCCGTCTGGCACCTCCCCGTGATACCCTCAACAGCGGCAATGTACACGGCAGTCTGTGGATTCCCGCAGAGGCCGACGTATCCATCCGTCCGGGCTGGTTCTACTCTCCTTCGACGGACAGCCTGCTCAAGAGCGTAGACGAGCTGATGGAGATATACTATGCATCGGTAGGTCGTAATGCCAACTTGTTGCTCAACGTCCCTCCCGACCGTAGCGGACGTATCAGTCCCGTCGATTCGGCGCGTCTGATGGAGTTCCGCAATGCCCGTACGGAGGCATTTCACGCCGACTATGCCAAGATGTCGCGGGCCTATTCCGAATCAGTCCGGGCCAATTCTCCCAAGTATGCCGCTGCTAATGCTGTGGACGGCCGCTATTCGACTTATTGGGCAACTGATGACAGTGTCACCTCCGCCTCCTTCACCGTGTATTTCCGCAGAGACAGGAAGGTCAGTTCTGTGATGCTGCAGGAGTACATCCCCTTGGGACAGAGAGTCAAGGAGTTCAGTGTGGAATGCCGTCTGGGAGATACCGGGGAGTGGAAGGAGGTCTGCCGTGGCACGACAATAGGCTACAAGCGGATAATGCGCTTCGATCCGGTGGTGGCTTCGGAAGTAAGGTTCAATATCATAGACTCTTACGCCTGCCCGCTGATCAACAACGTGGCGATATACTGACCCGTTTGCCTGACTGGCCGGTGACAGGAGTTCCTGTTTTTGTGACATTGTGGCATTGGTCCGGATTGTGGTATCGGTTTTGCAGAAGTATAAGTCAGAAATGAAAATTTAAAAACATTACAGCTATGATTACCGAAAAATTACAGAATGCGATCAATGATCAGATAATTGCTGAGATGTGGTCGGCCAACCTTTATCTTTCCATGTCTTTCTATCTTGAGAAAGAGGGTTATGACGGAATGTCCCACTGGATGAAGAGGCAGTCTCAGGAAGAGCTTGAGCATGCCTATGGTATGGCGTCGTTCCTCCAGAAGAGAGGTGGTACCGCCAAGGTCAGCATGATCGATGTAGTTCCTCAGGGCTGGGGCAGCGTTCAGGATGTCTTCAAGCATGTCTATGAGCACGAGTGCCATGTTACAGCACTGATTGACAAGATGGTTGACATCGCCCGTGAGGAGAAGGACAAACCGTCCGAGGATTTCTTCATGACCTATATCCGCGAGCAGGTAGAGGAAGAGGCTACCACTCTCTCCATCTACGAGAAAGTGCAGCGCTCAGGTGAGGCCGGTCTCGTAATGCTTGACAGCAAGCTCGGCGAGCGCAAATAGTTTTCTTTCAGTTCCCGAAGTAAAGGGATCAAAACCAGAACATGGGGTCGCCTCTGTAAAGAAAAAAAGAGGTGACCCCATGTTATTTGTAGTGCCATGATCAGTATCGGTCGTGCTTTCCGGGAGTGTCTTTTGCAGGTAGGCGTCCGGCACGGCGCAGGGCATCGTCTATGAGCCACTGGAGCTGGCCGTTGATCGAGCGGAACTCGTCAGCGGCCCATTTCTCCAGAGCCTCCATCGTTGTCGCATCTATACGGAGAACGAAACTCTTTGTCTTCTGCTCTTTAGCCATGATATGTCGTACCTGTTCATACCCGTTTGTTCAATAAACTTTATGGGACGGCCCCTGGTCCGTGGAAAGTTATTGGTATAGTGTGCCTGTATTGAGTACTGGCTGGGCTGACTCGTCAGCGCAGAGGACTACGAGCAGGTTGCTTACCATGGCGGCTTTCTTCGCCTCGTCCAGTTCCACGATGTCCTTTTCGTTTATCTCCTTGAGAGCCATCTGTACCATTGATACAGCTCCCTCGACTATCTTCTCGCGGGCGGAGATTATGGCCTCGGCCTGCTGGCGGCGCAGCATCACGGCTGCGATTTCAGGTGCGTATGCCAGGTAATTGATGCGTGCCTCCAGCACTGAGATGCCGGCCATCTCCAGACGCTCGTTGAGTTTTTCGACCAGCTCGTGGTTGATGGTGTCTCCGCCATTGCGCAGGGTCAGTGTAGTGGCAGGTTCGGAGCCGAGAGTGTCGTAGGCGTAGTTGCCGGCTACCTGACGGAGGGCAGCGTCGCTCTGGACGCGGACGAAGGATTCGAGTGCCTTCATGCGGTTGGCGTTTCTGTCTGCCGCAGAGCCGGCGGCATCTTCGTCCTCGCCTTTCTTGCCTTTTGCGGACAGACTTGCGGCCATGGTCTGGGTGTCTATCTCGAATATGGCCTTGTACACGTCTTCCACTTTCCATACGAGTATGAGGCCGACGAGGATAGGGTTGCCGTTGCGGTCATTGACCTTGATCGGATCCACGTTGATGTTGCGGGCCCGTAGCGAGACCTTTTTCTTCGAATAGAAGGGATTGACCCAGAAGAAACCGGTACGGGTAAAGGTTCCGCGGTAGTTGCCGAAGAAGACCATGGCCCGTGCCTGATTGGGCTCAAGGGTCATCAGTCCGAAAGGAAGGACCACGGCTATGAGGAAGAGTATGATGGCTGCCGTATTACCTATAATATATAGGTATCCGGCGATTTCGGTCTTGTTGCCTTCAGCGAGACAGATACAGACTATACCGGCCGCGATAAGCAGAAAGCTCACGAAGAGCATGAGGAATCCGTTGGAGACGCGCCCTTTAAATGGTGCGTTCTGAGTGAGTTGGGGGTCGTTGGTGTTTTTCATTGCAGTTAGTGATATTAAAATGATATCACAAAGATATGATAATTTCCCCTAAAGTGTATCAGCTCTGCCATTTTTCCGGCACTTCACCCGAGGGGAGGAAATGGCAGGTGCGCTCACTTTAATGAAAATCCCAGCAGTCGAAAAGACCAGGCCCTCCCCCCGCTTCGCGGCGGGCCCCTCCCTCTAGAGCCGAGGGCGGCTAGTCTTTTCTCGTTGCAGGATTTTCATCACCGCACGGGGGAAAGTGAACCAAAATCGTGGAAATTCCCGGCACTTTCCCCGGGGGTGGAGACGGAAGGTGCGACGAGAGGTGGCTGTAGAGCCAGTAGCACGTCTGGCAACGGAGGAGAGTGTCGTTTCGCAAAAAGGCAGACTTTAGTACTTTCACAATGTCCAACACACTGTCTAAACGTATTGCACTGATTGTTAGGTGTATACAATCTGGTGATTTGCTGGACTGCCCGCTTTTTGCCACAAAACCGCCATTTCACCCCAGGTCCAGCAGATGTCCTTTTTCAGAGTGCCTGTATACTAGGCACTTCCCCAAGCATGTCCTGCTGGACCTCCCTAGAAGCCTCATGCCACGGGGGAAAGTGAACCAAAATCGCGGGAATTCCCGGCACTTTCCTGGGAAGAAGGGGATGTGTACTCATGGAAAGGTCTGGAAATATGAGGGGAAATGCTATAAAAAAAGATTGTAACGAAAATTTAAAATAATGTGTTTGTAAAAAAATTATATATTTGCGGCTGAAAGTATGAGAAGTACAGATCAATAATTGTTTGTAAAATTTCAGGTATGTTGAAACGTTTGATGAAATTGGCAGGCGCGGCCATGGTCTTGGCTGCCGTTGTTTCCTGCAACAAGGATGAAGAGGATTTCGGACTGGCGAGTATTGTGACCAGTACCAATTCTGTTGTTTTTACTGAAGCTTACGGGGAACAGACTGTAAATGTTCTTTCCAGCCGTAATTGGGAAGCTGAGATTGCTTATTCAGAAGGTGATGCGGGTGGCTGGCTCACACTGGATCCCGTTTCTGCTGAGGCATCCAAAGATTCGGTAGCTGTCGTGTTCTCTGTTATTCAGAATTCTGCTGAGGACAGATATGCGACCGTGACATTCAATGCCGGTGCAGTAAGTGCGACAGTAAATGTCTCGCAAAAAGGAGAAATAGCAAAAGAGTATGATCCGATATCAGGAATAAGGGAACTTTATCAGGGAGAGAATGTGACAATTACTGAGGACTGGACTATTTGCGGTACGGTTATCAGCAACTATCGTCACGCCAACAGCGGCGGACTCAATAACGCGACATCCCAGAAGACGGTGATTCTTCAGGACGAAACTGCCGGTATATCCTTGTATCTTGAGGAGAATAACGAAGATCTGGCATTGGGAGACCGTGTGGAGGTTAAGGTCAATGGTCTTACATTGCAGCGTTATCAGAACGGCTCGCTCCAGATCGATGCAGTCCCTTTGGACAGGATTACCAAGATAGGCAGCGGTGTAAGTGTCGAACCTAAGGCAATATCGGCGTCAGAACTTCTTACAGGTAATTATGAGTCGCAGTATGTGGCTGTAGCGGATGTGCAGGTGATTGATTCCGATCTCGGCAAGACATTCGTGATGCAGGACAGCCATACATCCATCGGTTTTATTTCCAGGACAGGTGAAAGATTCGTACTCTTCTCATCGTCATATTCCACATTTGGAGGTGAGAAGGTTCCTGAGGGCAGCGGAACACTAAAAGGTATAGCTGCTGTATATGGCGGAAGCACTTATCAGATAAGCATAACCTCCACAGATGACTATGCAGGACTGACCGGAGAGCGTTTCGACGTGTCTGACATACCTACTGAGGGCAAGATGATAGGGGATTACAATACTTGGAGCAAGGTTGGTCCTCTGGCTTCATTCGCCGATGACTTCTCCTCAGTGTCGGCTTCCAACCAGGAGTACATCAATGACAACTGGCTGTTCTGGACCAATGACGGAGGAAACGTGAACTATGGATTCAAGACCGGTACATTCAACAATGATGCGGACAAGTATATCCAGATAGCTCCATACAATGCGACAGTTGATGAGGTTGTGGCATTCGCACTTCCTCCGAGAGCAGATATGGTCAATGCCGACCCCAAGCAGTTCACATTCAGCAAGGCGTTGTACTACCAGACCCCGGATGACTCCAGGATGGAGGTTGTGGTCTCAACTGACTTCGCCGGTGATTTCGAGTCCGCTACGTGGACGGTTGTGAAGGATGTGACCTTCCCTGAGGACGCTTCCATCAATGAGTGGGTGGATGAGACAGTCGATCTTTCGTCTTACTCCGGCCAGTCATCCCTCTGCATAGCCCTCCGTTATACCGGAAAGGCCAACACATACCGTATAGACAATGTGGCTTTCGGTGACGGCGAAATTGACAACCCCGATCCTGATCCCAATCCCGATGAGCCGATAGTGGCAACTGTTGCAGAAGTGCTTGCGGCAGAGGTAGACGGTAATGTATGGTATCAGATGACAGGTACGATTCAGAATATTGAGAATACCGCATATGGCAACTTTACACTGGTGGATGAGACCGGATCTATATACGTTTATGGTCTTACCGCTGAGAAAGTAGATAAAAACGATAAGTCATTCTCAACTCTCGGACTGAATGAAGGAGATATCGTGACACTTGTGGGGACAAGAGACGAGTTTGGCGGAGAAGCTCAGGTAGGCGGCCCTGCATACTACATCTCTCATGAGGAAGGAGAACTTCCTGATAACCCTGCTCTTATCAGCGGCACAGCAGGAGACGGCATCTATTCAAGCACAATAGATCTGACTCAGCCTTCCGTTAATGCGGATGATAAGAAGTGGAATAATTATACATTCACTGTAAACGGGGAAGATTATCCTGCCATCAAACTTGGGACAGGTAATGATCCGGGGTCGTATTCATTCAATCTTGGAAAGGCAGGCTCAAGTACTCTGACCATGTATGCTATTGCATGGAACGGTGATAAGACTCATGCACTTGTGAAAATATCAGGTGGTGGCACTATCAACGGACTGTCGGAGGTAGAACTTGACTGTCAGACCAATACAGGCTTGGCCGGTAGTGAAACGAGATTGTCAATAGAATTCGGTACAAATGATTTCTATACTATGACTATTGAAGGTGCTACCGAGAATACTGTGATAACTGTGACAACCGAGGGTATGGCCGATAATCGAATCGGCTTCACAGGTGTGAATGTGAAATAACCGTACTTCGGATGTATATAAGACATACAGTTTCGAGGATTGTGATACTGCTGGCGGCTGTGCTGCCGGCAGTATTATTGTCTTCGTGTACCGATGACGGGCGGGAGACAGGTTCGGAGAATATGGTGATGCTGTACCGTGACACTGTCGCGTATGATCATACCGGGCAGTTTGTCTCCATAAAATCGTCGGTGGACTGGAGCATATCGCTCGGCTATGACGGGACGGAGGCCGGCTGGGCAGAGGTTTCTCCCGACGAGGGCAGTGGTGACCGTAACAATGTGATGCTGATTTACAGCGAAAACATGGATACAGTGTCCCGGAAGGTTTCCCTTAATGTGGCTTTCTCCGACGGAGAACAGATAACGGTAACTCTTGTGCAGTCGGGCAGTCCGGGTGTCCCAGGGGATGATTCAGGTTCCGGGTCGGAGCCTGATCCCTGGCGTGACCTTGAGTCTGACCCGTATCAGAGCGGATGGATGGAACTGCCGGCAGCGGAGATCGCCGACAGTATCGCCTTTGTCTGCCACAGGACGGAGATTGCAGGGATGGAGAAACGCAATTACTCCATGCTGTATGATGCCGGAAGCCGTATCGCTCTGTGGGTGGCGTATCCGTTGTGCAGCGAGTATGTAGGCAGCGGGCGTACAGATGCCTGGGGCTTTGACCCTAAGATTCCGGATAAATATGAGCCGGTGCTCAATCACGGCTGGCCCGAGAGGGGTTTCGACCGGGGACATCAGATACCGTCTGGCTCCCGTAATGCCAATACTGACATGAACAGGCAGACATTCTATTATACGAACATGACTGCTCAGGTATCCTCTTTCAATCAGGGGTTGTGGGCCAATCTTGAGAACAGGGTAAGAGGATTTGCAAGTACCTGCGATACGCTGTATGTTATTACGGGACCTCTTTTCGATTCAGAGGATCCGGCTCAGAGAAGATATACCGAAGACAACAACGGCAACTCTGTAGTCGTTCCGGACGGTTATTTCAAGGTTGTCATGAGATACACCTTGCCGGATACTTATTATTCCGTGGCATTTGTCTATGATAACATGGACTATGGCCGTGGCAATCCGGACAGGTCGGATATGTGTTCCGTGTCCGAAGTGGAGGATATTACTGGTTTTACATTTTTCAACAATCTGCCCCAGAACATAGCCGCTTCAGTCAAGGCTCAGTGCGAACCTGAGCGGTGGGGATTCTAACAGACAGACAAGATGAGAAAATTGATTCTGACAGCACTGTCACTTCTGGCCGTACTTGTTCTCAAGGCTGAGGACAGGAGCTACATAGTGGCATTCTACAATGTCGAGAATTTCTTCGACATTTATGACGATCCTGCCACGAGGGACGAGGAGTTCACTCCGGAAGGTCCCAAGCAGTGGACGCAGGTAAAGTATGACAAGAAACTGGCCAATATCTCGCAGGTCCTGTACGGTATGGCTGCAGCCAACAAGGACTATCCGTCCGTAGTAGGGTTTTCCGAGATCGAGAACCGCCGGGTGCTGGATGATCTGGTATCTACGGAAAAGCTGCGTCCGGCCCGTTATCAGATAGTGCATTACGACTCTCCGGAGCCGAGAGGTGTGGATGTGGCCCTGATCTACCGGCCGGATGTGTTCAGGCTGGAGTGGAGCGATGTCTTCCAGCCTGTCATTCCGGAAATCCCCGATTTCAAGACCCGTGACATCCTGGCGGTATGCGGTACGATAGAGGGTGAGAGATTCTGTTTTTTCGTCAACCACTGGTCTTCGCGCAGGGGCGGTTCGGCTGCTTCAGAGTTTCTAAGGGTAGGCTGCGCTGAGACTGTGCGCCGCTACGCCGACTCGCTTCAGACTGTGTATCCGGATATCAAGATAGTGATAATGGGTGATATGAATGACGATCCGTACAACAGGAGTCTTTCCGAGACGCTCGGTGCGAAGGAAGAGATTTCCGATGTTGAGCCTGGAGGATACTTCAACCCCATGTGGAAGATGTACAAGGCCGGTTACGGTACTATCGGATATCAGGATGCATGGAATCTGTTTGACAACATGGTGGTCAATTACAACTTGCTTGAAGGCGGTGCCGGGACACTGCGTATACAGCCATCTCCAGAGCATGAAGACCTGTACGGCAGGATATTCAAGCGTGGCTACATGATTCAGCAGAAGGGCCGTTACAAGAATTATCCGTTGCGTACGTACAGCGGAAATGCTTTTCTCGGAGGATACAGCGACCATCTTCCGGTGTATATAATAATAGGCAAATAGAGCATAATACAATTTAGTAAAGAATATGAGGATCAAGACAGCAGTTGTTTCGTTTATGCTGATGCTGGTGGCTATTCCGGCCCTGGCACAGACCGGAGGCGTGAAGGGTGTGGTCATGGACCGCGATCTGGCCCGTCCGGTGAAGGATGCCAGGGTAACCTTGTTCTATCCTGGAGATGAGATGTCTATGTATACCGGTCCGGACGGGAAATTCCTGTTCGAGGGTATTGATGACGGAGTCTACAATATGGAGATATCCGCTGCGGGCTATCACATAACGCAACTGAGCGTGCGTGTCAGTGGCGGGGAAATTTTCGACCTGATGAACGTATCCATAACTCCCGATGTGCCGATGACTGATTTCCTGAGTGACGACATGTTCGCTGACTTCGAGATGGAGGACGAGGCCGGTGCGGGATATGAGGACGTCCCTTCGGTCCTTTCAGCTTCAAAGGATGTCTTCGACAATATAGCGTCATTCAGTTTCAGCCAGATGAGATTTCTGACCCGTGGCTATGAGAGCGGTATGTCGGATATCTACATCAACGGCATCAGATTCAATGATGCTTTGAGCGGGTACACTCCGTATTCCTTATTCAGCGGTCTGAACGAGGCGACGAGGGAAAAGGAGTCTGTAGGCGGCATGTCGGTGTCTGACTACGGTGTGGGCGGAATAAACGGCCTGACCAATGTCAATGCGTATGCCTCGTCCGTGGCCAAAGGCTACCGTTTCAGTGTCCTGACCAACAGTGCCACCTACCGTCTGCGTCTGATGGCCACTTACTCTACGGGCATGATGGACAACGGTTGGGCATTTGCCGCATCCTTGTCGACGAGACTCGGCGGAAACGATTATGTGACAGGAGTGTACTACAATGCCTTCGCCTATTTTCTGGCAGCGGAGAAAATGCTCAACGACCGCCACCGTTTCTCATTGACGCTTTTCGGCTCTCCTGTACAGCGCGGTGCCCAGAACGCTTCCACTCAGGAAGTATATGACCTGATGGGCAGCAACTACTACAATTCGAACTGGGGATATCAGAACGGGAAGGTGCGTAATGCCCGCGTAAGGAACAATCATGAGCCGGTGCTTCTGTTCAATTACGAGTACACTCCGTCCGATGACCTGAAAGTTACGGCCGGTGTGTCATGGCGTTTCGGCCGCAACGGCTACTCTGCTCTCGACTGGTATGATGCCCCGGATCCCCGTCCGGACTATTACCGTTATCTTCCCAGCTATTTCGAGGATGATCCCAGCAAGTATGCATGGGCTGTGGACGGTTGGACATACGACAGCAATGTGCAGCACATCAACTGGGACAGACTCTATGATGTGAACCGGAACAGTTATTTCGATGAGGGTATAGACTACAATCCGTCCATAGACGCTGCGAATACCACGCGCTCCAAGTATATATTGGAGGAAAGGCGCACGGACCAGAATGACATCAATATCAATGCTCAGGTTACAAAGAGTTTCGGATCCATACTCAAAGGCTCCCTCGGATACAATTTCCGCTGGAACAGGACCGAGTATTACAAGATAGTAAAGGACCTACTGGGAGGCGACTACTGGCTGAACATAGACCAGTTCGCCGAGAGGGATTTCGGCTCTGACCCGGATGCTTACCAGAATGACCTGGATCATCCCAACAGGGTGGTAAGGGAAGGAGAGAAATACGGCTATGACTATTTCGCCAACATACGCAACCATAAGATATGGACATCGTGGGATCTCAACGTGGGTGGTTTTGAGGCCACTCTTGGCGGAGAGTTAGGTTATGACAGTTTCTGGAGGGAGGGTATGGTACGCAAGGGACTGTTCCCGGACAACTCCCTCGGCAACTCTGAGAAACTCGGATTCCTGACTTACAAGGCAAAGCTCGGTCTCTACTATAAATTCTCTCCCCAGAACATGATTTACGCCAATGTCGGCTACATGACCCAGGCTCCGTATTTCGACGAGGCATTCCTGTCTCCGAGAACCCGCAATACCGTCGTGGACGGCCTTACGACAGAGAAGATATTCAGCGCGGATATCAACTACATGCTGAAGACTCCCTGGATATCCCTGCGTGTAACGGCTTTCTATACCACAATCAATGACCAGACGGACCTTATCAGTTTCTACGATGATATCCAGAGGGCATACACCAACTTCTCCATGACCGGCATAGACCAGAGGAATGTCGGTATAGAGGCCGGTGTCAAAGTTCCTATCTGGGGCGGTCTGGCTTTCGAGGGTGCCGTGAGCTGGGGCAATTACGAATATACCTCAAATCCCAACTTCACTCAGACAGTGGACAACAGTGCCAGAACCGTGCTTGAGAACCAGACCGTGTACTGGAGCGGTTTCAAGGTTGCACGGACTCCGCACCTCGCGTCATCCATAGGTCTGACATGGGCCGGGCCTGGCTATCTGTTCGCGGGTATCGAGCTGAACTACTTCGACGGCATGTACATTTCCATGAATCCTCTGCGCCGTACCGACTATGCTCTGGAGGGAATGGATCCCGGAACAGAGGAGGGGATGGCTCTGATCAACGGCATGAGGCATCAGGAGCAGTTCCCGCACGCTTTCCTGCTCAATGCCAATATAGGCAAGTCATGGTATATCGGCGGCAAGTATCTGCTCGGAGTCAGCGCGAACATCAACAATATACTCAACAACAAGAATATCAAGACCGGAGGCTATGAGCAGATGAGACTGTCGCGGGTCGAGGACTCCAATGGGGATTTCATGCACTATCAACCCTTTGACACCAGGTATTTCTATCTGTTCGGCATCAATTATATGATCAATGTATATTTCAGGTTCTAAACAGGATACAGTATGAAGAAAGATATTATCAGATATTCGGCGGCACTGCTGCTGCTCTGTGCTGCCCTTGCCGGCTGCAGTAAATTCACGGAACCCGATCCTTATCAGTTCGCGGACATGGATGCTACCATGACGCTGGCGGAATTCAAGAGACTGTACAGCGGTTCTCCAACGGAGATTACGGATGCCGGTATAGTGCTCGAGGGTAAGATCATCAGTTCGGACAGAAGCGGCAATGTTTACCGGACTTTGTATATCGAGGACAGTACGGCCGGTCTGGAGGTGAAGATCGGCAAGACGGGTCTGTACAATGACTACAAGCTCGGACAGACTCTGTATGTGAAGCCGCAGGGTCTCTGGCTGGGTACCTATGGCGGCAGTATACAGTTGGGAGCCAGGTCGTACGAGGACAGGTACGAGACTTCGTGGATAGATGTGCAGGCGCTTATTGACCGGACTATCTTCCGTGGGGAGTTCGGTGAGCCTCTGCCTCCGACGGACATCGTTTCGGAAGACCAGGTGACTGACGCCATGGTTTGTCGTTACGTGCGTCTGCTTAACGTGACGTATCAGGGCAGCCCTGACGCACTGCGTACTTGGGCGGTGAGCAATGATCCGTACACCGGACGCGAGGCTGCCTACGGTGAACAGAATTTCGGAATCGGGGAGGACATGACAATCGTGGTGAGAACCAGCGGATATGCCTCGTTTGCCGATACCGAAGTAGGTCTCGAGACAGGGACTGTGTGCAATCTTACAGGAATTCTTACAAAATTTAACAGTACCTATCAGCTCGTCCTCTTGGACCTGGACGGGGTGGAGGTTGTAGAATAAACAGGTATATATGAGAAAGGTATCGACAGTTTTGCTCCTTGCAGCGGTATTCGCCGTTGTCCAAGGATGTGCTGACCGTCAGTTCAATCAGGCGGTTGAGACTGCGGACAGTTTTGTGAAAGCGTATTTTGCTGCAGAGTATGATCAGGCGGCGGCATTGTGCGGAGAGGAACTCAAGGAGAAGGTAATGGAGTCGGCCAGTCAGATCAGTTCCCTTCCGGATACACTCAAGTCTGCATTTATGGAACTGGCTTCGGAGATGGAGACTTATCCCGGGGATGTGTATGACCTGGGAGGCGATTCGGTCATAGTGGATTTTGACATACTTGTGCCGGGAGAGATGGAGCCTATGCGCAATTCCGTGGTCCTGGTACGGAACAGGGAGAACAAGTCGTGGACTGTGGTTGAGTTCAGGTAGGTTATGGAGCGAAGGCTTTTTGACAATCATACCCACTCTTACTTCTCGGCTGATTCAAGGATGGACATAGGCGATGCCGTGAGGACAGCGGTGGAAAGAGGGCTTGGCGGACTATGTCTTACAGATCACCTGGATTTCGACCCTCCGGCAGGTGTGACGGCATTCACCTTCGAAGTGCCTCCGCAGCAGGCGGCCATAGATGAAGAGGTGGAGTACCTCGGCCTGAATGGAAGAGGTGGCGGATATACTGATTTCAAGCTGCTCAAAGGAGTCGAGATCGGTCTCCAGGACAAGAGTATGGGCAAGATACGCCAGATACTGTCAGATTACAGGTTCGACTGTGTCATCGCTTCCCTTCACCTGATAGACGGTCATGACCCCTATTTCGGGGACTACTACAGGCCATACGGCTACAGACAGGCCTACGGACATTATCTCGAGGAGTTCGACCGGCTGATAAGGGTGATGCCGGATTTTGACATCCTCGGTCATTATGACTATATCGTGAGATATCCTGACTACAAGGAAACGACTATATATTATTCCGAATTCGGAGATGTTCTGGATTCGATCCTGAGTTTCCTCGCAGATAATGGAAAAACCATGGAAATCAACACCAAGACGTATCAGCTGTATCGGGGAAGACGTCCGGAACTGGATGTGAATATCCTTAAAAGGTTCCGGGAACTCGGCGGAGAGGCCGTCTCATTCGGTTCGGACGCCCACGACATAACCCGTATCGGAGACCGTCTCGCGTGGTGCAGGGAAACTGCGTTGTCGGCCGGATTCAAGTATGAGGTGTATTTCGAGGAACGCTGTCCTGTTTTCGTGGAACTTTAGTCTTTCTCCGACTTCCTTTCCTTTTTGGCTGATTTCTCCATCGTTTTCAGCTTTTTCAGCTCTTCCTTGCTGAGTTTGCCGAGGGTGCGGCGGTAGACCAGCCATTGGTATTCGGTGAGGACTTTTCTGTATGCGCTGTCCATTATGGCTGTCCACTTGTCCTTTACCTGCTTGTAAGCGGTGTAGGCCTGTGTGCCGGAAGCTCTCAGTTCGTTGAGCTCGTCATGATATCCTCTCATGTCGTGCTGTAGTATGGAGTCGATGTAGAATGTCTGATGCGGCTCAAGGTGCAGCAGTTTTTCCAGTCGGTCTGCTTCTTCTACGGCTATTTCCTCCGGAGTCTTCTCCTCTTCCTGCTGTGCGGCTGCTGTCATAGTGCCCAGTGCCGTGACTGTAACGGCTGTCAATACCATTAGGACAATCTTACGTGCCATGTTTGTTGGATTTAATGTCAAAAATCTGTACTTTTGAATTTATTTTACAAAATTAAAACAAAATCAGACAGTAGATGAATAAATTTCTGAAAACAGCACTATGCACTGTGACAGGTCTGACCATGGCCTGCACCGGTTACGCATGTACTAATGTATTGATAACGAAAGGAGCGTCTGCCGACGGTTCGGTTCTGGTGACCTACGCGGCTGACTCACATCAGCTTTACGGGGAACTGTATTTCACTCCGGCCGGAATCTTCAGGCCCGGTGTGCTTCTCGGTGTCAACGAGTGGGACACAGGCCGTTTCCTGGGACAGATACCTCAGATAGGCCGTACATACCAGACTGTCGGCAATATGAACGAGCATCAGGTCATCATAACCGAGACTACATACGGCGGCAGACCTGAACTGTATGATCCTGACGGTATCATGGATTACGGCTCCCTTATCTACATCACCCTTCAGAGAGCACGGACGGCGCGTGAGGCTATTGAAATCATAGTTGACCTGGCCAACGAGTACGGTTATGCCTCAAGCGGAGAGTCGTTCTCCATAGCGGACAAGGACGAGGTGTGGATTATGGAACTCATAGGCAAGGGCTCCAAGCTCGACAAGAAGGGACGCAATGTCAACAAGGGTATCGTATGGGTGGCGGCTCGTGTGCCCGACGGATATATCTGCGCTCATGCCAACCAGTCACGTATCACTAACATCGATTTCAACGATCCTGAGAACTGGCTCTATGCGGAGGATGTGGTGGACTTTGCGCGTGAGATGGGGTACTTTGAGGGAACTGATGAGGAATTCAGTTTCTGCGATGCCTACAATCCTCTTAATTTCAGCGGTCTAAGAGGATGTGAGGCAAGGGTGTGGTCAGCATTCAACATCCTTGGTGACGGCATGATCGGGGACAGAAAGGCCGAGGAGTATCTGGATTATGCCATGGGATACAATCCGGACAACCGGATCCCCCTGTTTGTCAAGCCTGATGAGAAGGTGAGCCTGAAGGACGTGGCTGATGTGATGCGGGATCACTATGAGGGCTCTCCCATGGATATGACAGTGGATATCGGAGCCGGTGGACACCATACTCCTTACAGATGGAGGCCGATGGATTTCGAGTATGACGGCAAGACCTATGTGAACGAGCGTGCCATTGCCACTCAGCAGACCGGATTCTGGATTGTATGCCAGAGCCGCAGCTGGCTGCCTGACGAGGTTGGAGGTGTGATATGGTTCGGAACTGACGATGCTGCCACTTCATGTCTGACTCCTGTATACACGACAGTCAATGAGATACCCCAGTGCATCAAGGTGGGCAACGGGAGTCTCATCGAGTATTCTCCCACATCCCTTTTCTGGGTGACCAACCGTATCGCCCAGTTTGCATATATGCTGTATGACAGGATAGAGCCTGAGGTACGTGCTGTCATCGATTCTGTTGAGAATGCGGCGATAGCCATGCAGCCGGCTGTAGATGCGGCGGCAATGGAGATTCTCGGAGAGAATCCTACCGAGGAGAGCATAAAGGCCGCCAGGGACTTCCTGACCGCTTACAGTATCGGGCAGGCACAGGACCTGTTCAATATATGGAAAGACCTGGATATCTATCTTCTTGTCAAGTATATGGACGGCAATGTGAAGAAGGAGAACGGACATGGTACTTTCCTTGATAACGGTTATTCTCCCAGAATACCCGCTTCTCCCGACCAGCCCGGTTACAGCGACAAGTGGAAAGAGGCTGTCGCAAAGGATGCCGGAGCAGTGCTTGAAGTAAAGGAGTAGTTTGACAGCCCGTATGTTTGACTTCATAAACATATCGGTCATAGATATTATCGACATCATTCTGGTAGGTCTTCTGATCTACCAGATGATGCGTATCATACGCGGTACTTCCGTATTCAACATTTTTACCGGAATCCTGCTGATATACCTGACATGGATTGTGGTGAAGGCGTTGAACATGAGGCTGCTGTCGTCAATTCTGGGCCAGATCCTCGGGGTGGGGGTCGTGGCCCTTATCGTGATTTTCCAGCCTGAGATACGCCGTTTTCTCCTGCATATAGGCAGTAGGTATCTTTCTTCCCGCAACAATAAGTTTGCGAGGATTCTGTTCGGAGGCACTGAGAAGGAGATGCAGGCCACTTCACTGGATGAAATCGCTCAGGCCTGCCGCAGGATGGCTGACAGCAGGACAGGCGCCCTTATTGTGCTTCAGCACACTTCTTCGCTGGAGTTTGTCACGGAGACCGGGGACAGGATAGACGCGGCGGTCAACCGGCGTCTTATCGAGAACATTTTCTATAAGAACACCCCATTGCATGACGGGGCGATGGTGATATATGCGGACAGGATCGTGGCGGCCCGCTGTACATTGCCCATAGTGGACAATCCCAACATTCCGCCTCAGTACGGGATGAGGCACAGGGCGGCGGTCAGCATCACTCAGGATACTGACGCGGACGCCATCGTGGTCTCTGAGGAGACCGGCAACATCTCCTATGTCAGCGGAGGGGAGATGAAGACTATAACCAGTATGAGCGAGCTTAAGCTTTCTATAGAGAACTCATACCGTAAGGAGAGCTGATACAAGCCATATCGTTTTTTCATGACAGAAGCACATAAGATAGAGATCAAGCTCGGCTTCGACAAGCTGAGAGAGTCCGTCGCCGGCCGGTGCTCCACCGGATACGGTAGGGACAGGGCTCTTGGAGAGGAAGTGTCGGTGGACTCGCAGGAAATAGGACGCCGTCTCGGCCTGACAGATGAGATGAGGGTCATACTGATGTTCGAGACATCGTTTCCGACATCCGGTTTCGGAGACTGTATACCGTTCCTGATGCCGTTGCGCAGTCCGTTTTCCCATATTGACCTGCAGTCGCTGGTGATATTGCGCACATCACTTGACGCCCTGCGCCGTATTCTGAATTTCTTCGGAGGGTGTAAGGACGGACAGTATCCTCTGTTGAGGGATATGGCATCTTCTGTCCTGGCGTTCCCGGAGATTCTCCGCCGTATAGACGAGATACTGGACAAGTACGGGGAGGTACGGGACAGTGCATCCGATGAGCTTTATGCAGTCCGCAGGGCAATAAAGGAAAAGGAAGGCACCGTATCCAGACGCATTCAGGCCATTCTGCGAAAGGCCCAGGAAGACGGTGTCGCTGATGCGGATGCTTCGGTATCCGTGCGTGATGGCAAGATGCTTATACCGGTCTCGTCAGGAAATAAGAGAAAAGTGCCGGGAATTGTCTTTGATGAGTCTGCTTCTGGAAAAACTTCGTTCATCGAACCGATGGAGGTGGTGGAACTCAACAACCAGCTGCGCGAGCTGCATTTTGAGGAGCAGAGGGAGATACTCCGTATACTTACCGTTTTCACAGACTTCCTGCGTCCGTATATAGACGATGTCATGGAGTCGCAGAGATTCATGGGAGAACTGGATTTCATCATGGCCAAGGCATCGGTGTCCTCCCGTTTCCGTGGCGGCAAGCCTGTGCTCTCTGACCGTGGCGAGCTGATTCTTCGTCAGGCCAGACATCCTCTCCTTGAGGAAGCGCTTACGAAGGAAGGCAAACAGATAGTCCCGCTTGATATCACACTTACTCCTGTTAAGCGCATATTGTTGATATCAGGTCCCAATGCGGGCGGCAAGTCGGTTTGTCTCAAGACTGTAGGCCTGCTGCAGTACATGTTCCAGTGGGGTATGCTGATACCGGCGTCGGAAAGTTCCGAACTCTCTGTCTTCCATGACATGTTCGTGGATATAGGCGACGGCCAGTCTATAGAGAACGACCTGAGTACCTACAGTTCACATCTTCTGAACATGAAAGAGGCCGTACTTCATGCCGATGACAGAAGTCTCGTACTGATCGACGAGTTCGGTTCGGGAACGGAGCCTGCGGCCGGAGGTGCGATAGCGGAGGAGATACTGAGCGAGTTCGAGAAAAGGGGATGTTACGGGGTCATCACCACGCATTATACGAACCTTAAGTTCTATGCCAGCAACAGCGGCAGTATAGTCAACGGTGCCATGCTGTTCGACGTGCGTAAGATACAGCCGCTGTTCAGGCTGGAGACCGGCCTTCCAGGCAATTCATTCGCATTTGAGCTGGCCCGTAAGATAGGGCTTCCCGAGAGTATAGTGCAAGGTGCGGAGGAGAGGGCAGGAAAGGATTACGTGGCTGTGGAGCGCAATCTGCGCAAGATAGCCCGCAATAAGCGGGAGATAGAGGAGCGTCTTGTGCGTGTCAAGGCCGCCGACAGGACGCTTGACTCCATGACGGAGAAGTATGAGAAGGAACTGTCGGAGATCAAGGCCATGCGTAAGAGTGTGCTTGACGAGGCCAGAAGACAGGCTGCTGAGATTGTCGCTCAGGCTAACAGACAGGTGGAGAATACGATAAGGGAGATACGAGAGGCACAGGCCGAGAAGCAGCGTACCCAGGAGGTACGTCAGGAACTCCGCCGTTTTGCCGAAACGGTGGCAGATGATTCGGTTTCTAAAAGTGAAATGGACGAAAAAATAGAGCGTAAGATGGCCCAGATCGTCGAGCGCAGGAAACGGCAGGAGGAGCGTCGTGCCCGCCGTGCGGCCGGGCAGTCCGGTGCTGACGGGGGCAACAGTGCGGGCGGTTTGACAGAACCTGTTCCTGCTGAGAGGCAGACCGCTCCATCCGTGCAGTCCGGAAGTTATGTGAGGATGCCGGACAGCGGTCTGGTCGGAGAAGTCGTGGAACTGTCCGGTAGAAAAGCGCTTGTCGCAGTCGGGGAGATACTTACCCGTGTGGACATATCGAAACTCGAACTCGTGTCGGCAAGGCAGTACAAGGCGGCGGCAAAATCCCCTGAACCGAAATCGCGGATAACCATGTCCGCATCCATATCGGATCGCAAGCTCAGCTTCAAGCCGTCTATCGATATTCGGGGCATGCACCTTGAGGAAGCCATTCCTGCAGTGACACGTTTTATCGATGATGCTGTCATGGTCGGGATGTCCGAGGTGTCTATTCTGCACGGTAAAGGTACCGGAGTCCTGAAGGAGGAGATCCGCAAGCTGTTGAGGATCACTCCCGGTGTGATGTCTTTCGCAGACGAGCATGTCGAACGCGGCGGATCAGGCATCACAGTTGTCAGGCTGTCCTGACTTACCTGGCTGTGCGTTCCGGAGATAAGACTGGTATGCTATTTGTCGTCAATGCTGTAAAAGGAATTTACTATGGAATGGACGAGGGGATGGAAAGAGTTGGAAGACATGATGTGGCCGAGAAAGTGCGGAGTATGCGGGGACTGTCTGGGTACGGATGAACGGTATGTCTGCGCTGAGTGTATGGCGGATATGCCGCTTACTTATTTCTGGAGCTGGAGAGACAATCCGGCAGAGCGGATGTTGTGGGGACGGACTTATCTTCAGGGTGTGATATCGCTTTTCTATTATTCGTATGACAATGATTACAAGGAGCTTCTTCATGAGGTAAAGTACAACGGCAATATCGGTACGGGTCATTGGTTGGGCTGGAAGCTGGGGCAGTACATGTCCGGCTGTTACCCTAAGCCTGATGTGATGGTGCCGGTACCGCTGCACTGGAGACGCAAGTGGAAGCGCGGTTACAATCAGGCGGAAATCATCGCTGCCGGTATCTCTGAGGGCCTTGGGGGAAATGTTCCTGTATTGACAAGTTTGTTGAAGCGCTGCAGGTATTCTTCGTCTCAGACGGGTATGCGGATGGGAAATAAATGGGAGAATGTCACAGGGGCATTCTCCCTGTCCGGCGATCCTGCAGCACTTGATGCGGTGAGAAACCGTCATGTCCTGCTTGTGGATGATGTCCTTACTACCGGGGCCACGGCTGAAGCGTGCTGGGATGTGCTTAAATGTATTCCCGGTATAAGGGTCTCATACGCCAGCATTGCTTTCGTGCAGCATGATGTATAAGACGGATGTGTGGTGATTGTTTATTCGAGTCCGAACGCCTTGCGCAGCATTCCTACTGAATCCAGAAGTTCCCATCCGAAGAATTGGATCTCCTTCTCAACTTTCATTCCGTCGCGGATGAGTTCCACTTTTCGCTTGAACGGGTCGCGTCCGAAATGACCGTAGGATGCTGTAGGCAGGTATATGGGGTTCTTAAGGCCGAACTTCTCTATGATGGCTGCGGGCCGCAGGTCGAAGAGGGTGCGTATCCTGGCCGCTGTCTCCCCGTCTGTCAGGCCTGTGTTGGACTTGCCGAAAGTATTGACGAATATGCTGACAGGCTCTGCTATCCCTATGGCGTAGGCCAGTTGGATGAGGATTTCGTCCGCGATGCCTGCCGCCACCATGTTCTTGGCTATATATCTGGCTGCATATGCCGCAGAGCGGTCCACTTTGCTGGGATCCTTGCCCGAGAAGGCTCCGCCTCCGTGAGCACCCTTGCCTCCGTAGGTGTCTACGATGATCTTGCGTCCTGTGAGTCCGGTGTCTCCGTGCGGGCCGCCTATGACAAACTTGCCTGTAGGGTTGACATGCAGGATGAAATTGCCGTCGAAGAGACGCCGGGTCCTTTCCGGCAGTATGGACATGACTCTCGGGAGCAGGATTCTCTCTATGTCTTCCTTGATCCGGATCTGTATTGCCGCGTCGTTCTCCGGTGTGCCGGGTGTCATGCCGGGTGCGGCCATAAAGTCGTCGTGCTGTGTGGATATTACAATGGTGTGTACTCTTACAGGCTTGTGGTCATCGCTGTACTCGACAGTGTACTGGGACTTGGCATCAGGACGGAGATAAGGCATCAGCTGCGGCTCGTTGCGACGGATTCTGGCCAGTTCCATAAGGGTGATGTGTGCCAGTGTGAGAGGCAGGGGCATGTATTCGTCCGTATCGTTGCAGGCATAGCCGAACATCATGCCTTGGTCGCCGGCTCCCTGTTCTGTCTGCTCATCTCTCACGACTCCCCTGTTGATGTCCGGGGACTGCTCATGGACTGCGGAGAGTATGCCGCAGGACTTGGAATCGAACATATAGTCGGCTTTGGTGTATCCAATGCGCTCGATTACACCGCGTGTCACTTTCTGGATGTCCACGTATGCGTCGGAGCGCACCTCGCCTCCTACAACGGCGAGTCCTGTACTGACGAATGTCTCGCAGGCCACCTTGGCGTCGGGGTCCTGACGGAGGAAGTCATCCAGTATGGCGTCCGAGATCTGGTCAGCCACCTTGTCGGGATGGCCTTCTGATACTGATTCTGAAGTGAAAAAATACGACATGGCTGTTATGTATAAAAAAATAAATCTCATCCGAACAGGTTTCGGAGAGATTTGACAAAACACTAACTGTATGAAAGATTCATTTTAGCATTTTTTAGTGTGGTTGCAAGCAGTCAAATCTGTCCACAAACTCATGTTCGACATCTCCTTTCAGAAATGCGGCGCAAATGTCATAATAAAAATCCGAATATGCAAATTTTTTTAAAGAAAATTGCAAAAAAAAATACGGCCGGATATCGCCCGACCGTATTCCGTCCTTGAGTAAAGAAGTTGATATTCAAATGGATGTCTCGAACTCTCTCAGAAATCTGACATCGTTTTCGAAGTAAAGACGAAGATCCTTGACCTGCCACTTCAGCATGGCGACGCGCTCAATGCCCATCCCGAATGCGAAACCTGTATATTCTTTAGGGTCTATGCCGCAGGCTTCCAGGACATTGGGGTCCACCATTCCTGCACCCATAATCTCCAGCCATCCGGTACCCTTGCAGATGTTGCAGCCTTTGCCTCCACAGATGTTGCAACTGATGTCCACTTCTGTACTGGGCTCGGTAAATGGAAAGTATGAGGGACGCATGCGGATCTTCGTGTCCGGTCCGAACATTTCTCTTACGAATATGAGAATGGTCTGCTTCAAGTCCGCGAAAGAAACGTTCCTGTCCACGTAGAGACCTTCTACCTGATGGAAGATGCAGTGCGCTCTGGCTGATATGGCCTCGTTGCGGAACACCCTTCCGGGGCAGATGATTCTTATGGGAGGTTTGCGGCTTTCCATTGTCCTGACCTGTACCGAACTGGTGTGGGTTCTCAGCAGTACCGGATCTTTTCCTGATGAAATGAAGAATGTATCCTGCATGTCTCTGGCCGGATGGTCGGGAGGGAAATTGAGGGCTTCGAATACATGGTAGTCATCCTCAATTTCCGGTCCTTCGGCGAGGGCGTATCCCTGCTTGCGGAAGATGGAGATGATCTCTTCTTTGGTGATGGAGATAGGATGCCTTGTCCCGAGTTCGATATGGTCTCCTGGCATGGTCATGTCAAGTGACGTGGCTTTTGTGGAGGAAGATTCCTCGGCACTGTTGCGCAGTTCCTCTATCTTGGCCGTTGCCGCGTTCTTCAGGCTGTTCAGCTTTTGTCCGAACTCCTTTTTCCTGTCGGCCGAGATAGTCCTGAATTCCTCGAAGAGCTGGGTAATCTCGCCTTTTTTGCCAAGGAGACGTACTCTCAGTTCCTCTATCTCCTTTCCGCTGCCAGCCTTTGCTGCCTGGATCTCAGCCAGGATTCTTTCTATTTTATCGTTGATCATTTTCTTGATGTTTTACCAATTTACCGCTTTTCTGGCCAGGGGCATCGTCATGCACCGTGCGCCTCCGCCTCCTCGTGGAAGTTCAGAGCCTTCAATGGTGATTACGCAACGTTTGTCACCTTCTACAGATGTTTTCCCGTTGATGAAATCCCATGCAGGTATGATCTCGAATCCGTGTTTGGACAGCTCGTTGAGAGTATGGGTGTTACGGGCGTATGAAATGACCTTGCCGGGAGCGAATGCGAAAAAGTTCGCTCCGCTGTGCCATTGCTCCCGCTCCTGGTCCCATTCGTCGGCCTCGCCTCCGCAGACTATAGGCTCGAGGTCCATGCCGAGCCTTCTGAGAACAGTGATGATGTTGGATACGCTGTTGATTTTGACAACTTTGCCGTTTTCCATGGTTATGTGCACGGTCTGATACTGGTTGTCGCCGAGGATTAGCGGTTCGAATACCATGCATTTATCCCTGTCGAGCAGAGTGAACACCATGTCCAGATGTATGAATGACTCCGGAGAGTGGGGAAGCTGCTGTACAATGATGTGCCTGCGGCCTTCAGGTATAAGTGAGCCAAGCCGAGACGCAAGCAGGTCTATTCCCTGTGTGCTTGTACGCATGCCGTTGCCTATCAGCAGGATGTCGTCACGTGCGATGAGAATGTCCCCGCCTTCCATGTAGATGTCGCGGTTGACTGGCTGGTGGTCGTAGGCGTTGATGACTCCGCACTGGAACTCTCCACTGCCTTTGTATATGGCTTCCATTATCAGGGATTCCCTGGCTCTCACTTTGTTGGCCATCTTGCATATGAGCGCGTTGTTGCCGATGGTCACGGAAGAGTCTCTCGTAAAGTAGAAGTTGTAGAGAGGGAAGAGGGCATAGTAGTCCTCGTTGAGAAATGATGTGAGGGTGTTGATCTTGGCCGGCAATCCTTCGATAAGGACTTTGGCAAGTCTTGACGATGACATCTCCATGAGCATGTCAAAGTAGTCAGTTACTTGTTCCATGACACAGATCTTGCCTATCAGGGCCTGTCTCTCCGACTCGTTGTCAAGGACTTTTGCAAGCAGGTCACTTACTGTATAGACTTTTGCAAGTCTGGAAAGGACTCCGCTCAGCTGAGCGTATTCTTCCTGTGCGATAGACAGATTGAGGATGTCGCTGTAAAGAGCTCTCTGAGCCATTTTAGGGGTCATGTTCTCAACCTCTGCACCTGGAGTGTGGAGCAGCACAGCCTCAAGACTGCCTATCTCGGACTGTATGTCTATTTTTAAAGGTTTTTTGTCTGTCATATAGCTTTTCAATTGGTTTTACATATATTTTGATTTCTCGTTCACTGCCAGATCCGCGATGACTTCCTTGAACTTGACGTCGTCTCTCGGGCAGATCATGAGCACATCGTCTGTGTTGATGATCAGATAGTCTGAGATGCCTTTCACTACGACCAGCTTGTCTTTCTCGTGAGAGACGATGACGCTGCCTGTGGTGGAGTCTATCATGGTGTCCCTGCATTTTATCAGATTGTTGTTATTGTCCTTTTCTGCATGCAGGAACAGTGATTCCCATGTGCCGAGATCTGACCAGCCGAACGAGGCCTGGAACACCCAGGCCCTGCTGGTCTTCTCCATTACACCGTAGTCGATGGAGATGGCAGGACAGTCCTCGTAGATGCGTGTTATGAACTCCTTTTCCTGAGGTGTGCCGTAATACTTGCCACCGTCCTTGAACAGGTAGTATATCTCCGGCAGCCATTTTTCCATGGCCTTGCAGATGGTACTGGCCTTCCATACGAAAATTCCGGAATTCCACAGAAATTCTCCGCTGTCCACGAATACCTGGGCGAGATCCTTGTTGGGTTTTTCGGTGAATGTCTTCACTTTGTATGCGATGTTGCCGTCAACGGTCTTGGACTCTTTCATGCTGCACTGGATGTAGCCGTAGCCCGTTTCCGGCCTGGTCGGATCTATCCCGAGTGTGAACAGTTCGTCTCTTGTGGATGCGTATCTCAGTGCTGCCGATATCGTGTCCCGGAAAAGGGATTCGTTGGAGATGAAGTGGTCTGACGGAGCTACGACCATGGTGGCCTCAGGATTCATGTGCATTATTCTGGTGGCGGCATACGCGATGCACGGGGCCGTGTTCCTGCGGTATGGCTCTGCAAGTATGTTCTCCGGTCTTATCTGTGGAAGGTGTTGTCTGACAAGATCCTCATAGGATGCGGATGTCACTACTATGATATTTTCCTCCGGAACTATTTTCTTGAAACGGTCATAAGTGAGCTGGATAAAGCTCTTCCCGATGCCCAGAATGTCCAGGAACTGTTTGGGCCTGGCGTTTCTGCTGACAGGCCAGAAACGGCTTCCTACGCCTCCGGCCATTATCACGCAATAGAGGTCATTATTGTTCATATTGTTCTCTTTCATTATGTATGTGTTTTATGTCCATGCTTTTAACGGGTAGAAAGCGTCTTTCATGAAGATCATCCTTGTCGGGGCACCGTCTCTGTCCAGAACTATCGACATAATGTCAAAATGAAGGTTTCCGCCGTATCCGCACAGTTTCATGTACGAGGCAGCCGCAGCTTCAAGATGATGTTGTTTGACAGCATCTACCGCAATGTGCGGCTCTTCGGCCACAGGCTCCCTTCTTGTCTTTACTTCCACGATGTGCAGGCCGTCAGCATGCTCCAGGATCAGGTCTATCTCCTTGTGGCCGCAACGCCAGTTTCTTTCAAGCAGCCTGTATCCTCTTTGCAAAAGATATTCCAAAGCTATATCCTCGCCTTCTTTGCCTGTCATTTGCTTTTGCGTCATAAGCTTTTTTCTGACAGACATGCCATGTTTTCTTACAGCTGGTTTTCTGACCCTGCCCGTTCCTCCGATATTTACCGGTCCGGGCCCCTGCATTCTCCTTCTGCTCCTCATTCTTCCTTCCGTACAACCAATAAAATAAAGCTAATTGCAAAGATAGCAAAATACGTACTAATCCGGCATTTCTCTTGAAGAAAAACAAAACTGGGCTTAAAAAGCATAGAAAAATTTGCAGAATCAAAATTAATGCCTATCTTTGCCCTCCCAATCGCGGAAATAGCTCAGTTGGTAGAGCACGACCTTGCCAAGGTCGGGGTCGCGAGTTCGAGTCTCGTTTTCCGCTCAAGTCTCAGCCTCACTTCGGTGGGGCTGTTTTCGTATATATCAGTGGGTTATGTCGCTTTGACCTAGCTGTACGGCTGTTCTGGCTGTATCTGTGATTTCAGTGAATCGGGGTGGATAAACACAAGTGTCTCCAAAGAAACCCTCCAGTTGTTGCCGGAGGGTGTATCTGTATCTTATTTCTTGAACAAATCCGAATGAGTGCCAGTTCGGACCAGTTCAAGTATCAACAATTCGTTGTTGTCGGTCTTTCGGTATATCAGAAGCCAGCCGGTTTGATGTGACATTCCCGATAGCCGATATAATTCCCTTGCAGTGCATGGTCTTTGTTCTTTACTGGTAATGGGATGTCGTTAGCCAGTTTACAGATGATATCATTCAATTCTTCTATGGGAAGATTTCTCCGTCTCGCAAGTTCCCAGTCTTTTCTGTACTTACTGGTGGTCGCAATCTGTCTCATTACCTGTATGCTTCAAGATAATCCTCAAATGTCTTATACACTGTTACATTTCCATCCTCTATATCCTTCATCGCCTGCAATGTCTCCTCGTTAGGTTCGTCTATAACGCCAAGCGATTTTAGATAAGCGACAAGGCTTCTTCCCTGCCTTTGTTCTCTCGTTCACCGTGATTGTGTAAGTTGCCATATCGTCCTCCGTTTATCCGTTTAATTGTTCTATGCAAATATGGTCTTTTCTGTCCTAAATGCCAATTCCGTACCAGTTGTTCACATACAGAAACAGAAAATCCTCCAACCAAATCCCATCTGAAATCAAGTTGGAGGGTTGGCTCATATCATACTGGTATCACTTATACGGCTACTCCGTGCTCATAAAGGTACTCGGGAGCAAAGCCTATCTCGTTGTTCCAGTCGACAGTAAAACCATCAAGCTTGAAGTTCTTGAAATAGTAGATGTCACGCAACTTCTTGCATATCCCCTCATTGTACAGGGAAGTGAAATCGAATCTCTTGACTTCTCCTGTGTTGAATGTGAGTTCCAGAGGGTGGTGGATGCCGCTGGGTACGTCTTTAATATAAAATTGATGTAATGGACATGTTTTTGTCATAGATGACAGACTAAAGCGATTATCTTTGTAACGATATTCGTTAAGTTTATGAGAAGATCCGGGTTTACTGCATGCCTGTTGTCAGTGGCATTTATGATTGTGACTGCACAGTCCGCAGGTCTTGCGCAGAATCTTGAGCCGTTCAGGGACTGGTTCGGAAGTTACGGTTTTACGGACAGTGACGGCAATATAGTGATAGAATGCCGTTTCGATGATGTCAGGGGATTTACCGAAGGTTTGGCTCCTGTGTTGTCGCGCAGCGGCAATGTCAATGGCGAGGGGGGCGTCTTCGGTTCTCTTGCGTTGACCCTCAAGTGGGGATACATCGATACGTCGGGCATTATTGTTATTCCTTGCGTGTTCGATCTGGCGGACCAGTTCTCCGAAGGTTACGCGGCAGTGATGTCCGGCAACAAGTGGGGATTCATAGACCATGTCGGCGATACGCTTGTGACTTTCAAATACGATGAGGTGCATAAGTTTGTCAACGGCTTTGCAGCTGTCCGCAGGGGCGGCCGATGGGGGTATGTCGACACTGACGGAAGGGAGTCTGTCTCCTGCGTCTATGACGTGGCGGGGGATTTCGGCCCGGACGGTTTCGCAGCTGTGACCAAGGCGGATTCGTCAGGATATGTGTTCCGCAATGGAAGCTGGTATGCGACCAAGGACCGTGCGCTCAACTGGATACGCGGCATTCCTTTCTCTGTGTATGCGAAAGACAAGGTTATGAATATGGTGGACGAGTGGCAGAGACGTGAACCTGGGGAGTCGGTTCCGGACTGGGAGGTGCGTGTGAATGACGAGACTCTGATGGCCCGTATCGAGGGCCTCGAGATGAGGTTCGAGGCAGAATATCTGACAGCCAATCAGCTGGAACGTCCGGAATGTCTGCTTGGCTTATATGATACGGTGTCATCGTCTTTTCCTGTGCGGATAGTGGAGGAAGATGACGGGCAGAGAATGCATCGTGTCCGTCCGTTCGCATTTGCACTTGACCTTCATGTGCCGGTGGGGGAGGCGGCCGATGTTGCAGACGGATGGAAGAGGGTCAGGCCGGACTTCGTTTATTTTGTGGACAATGATCGCCCGTCCATAGCCTTGGCTGAGTTCGCCCTTCCTGGGAAAAGGGTCTATGGATGGACCAATCCGGATTATACGCCAGAGCGGTCGCTGATTCTGGATTACGATATGGAAATGCCTGACTTTACAGTGCCTGGCAAGATCTACAGGGAGATGCGGAAGTGCGAGGGGGATTCCTCGGTCGTGGTGGATGTGGACGCGGGCATAAGTGCTGGCAGAAGCGTGAGCCAGGATGCTTATGCGGTCATAATCGCCAATGAGCATTACCGCTATGGAGAGGAGGTGCCCTATGCGGTTCATGACGGGGAGGTATTTTATGATTATTGTATAAGGAGACTGGGCATCCCCAAGGACAATATAAAGTTTGTCCGCGATGCCACCTCCGACGACCTGCGCTCAGTGTCTCAGTGGCTGAGCAGAAATGCAGTGATGTTCAGCGTGGATACACGTGTGGTGGTATATTTTTCCGGGAAATGCACTTATGACAGCAACAGCGCCGGCCCTTTCCTGCTGCCGATAGACCATGTTATCGGGGGTGTGCAGAATGGGTTGAGCCTCAAGGAGATGTATTCCGTAATCCTCGGCTCATCTGCAGACAATGCGCTCTTCCTTGTGGATGCTTCTTATGGTGATATCGTGCGGAACGGCATGCATGCCGGAGTTTTTGACCGTGAGGACATGGACCGCACCTGTCTTCAGCCTGAAGACAGGATGGTGGTGTTCTATGCGGCAGGGGACAGGAGCGGAGCCTATCCGTATCCGGAGAAAAAGCACGGCCTGTTCACCTATTTCCTCCTCAAGGAGCTCCAGTCGCATCCGTATGACATATCCTACGGGGACCTTTTTGACCGGATATCATCCGGCGTGAAGGATGTGTCCGAGCGGCTTTACGGTTCTGAGCAGGTCCCGGAGGTGTATTCTTCAGAATGGGACGGTGAGGCCTGGAGGGATTTCTATCTTTAGTGCCTGTTGTCCTCCTCAATGTATTTCCTGCTTATTCTTACGAATCGTGTGCAGAACAGCAGGGCTGCGGCGGCCAGTCCAAGCAGCAGTCCGGTCCATACGCCTTCCGGACCGAAGCCGAATACGAATCCGAGCAGGTAGGCGCACGGAAGGCATACTACGTAATACGAGATGGCTGAGAAGATCAGCGGAGTGTTGATGTCCTTCAGCCCGAGCAGGGAGGATCTGCTCGCCAATTGAACTGCATCGAATATCTGGTAGAGGGACAGGATGATGATCAGTCTGCCGGCTATAGGTATTACGGACGGGTCATCCGTGTACAGATATGGTATGACCTTGTGCAGAGATATGAAAATGAGTCCGAAGAATACCATGACAGCCACTGCCATGTGTACGGCTGCTGTGCCTGCGTGGTAGGCGTCCCTTTTCCGGCCGGCACCGAACTGGTGAGATACCCTGATTGTGGCTGCGGCCCCGATGCCTGTCGCTATCATGAAGGATAGGGAACTTAGGTTCTGGGATATCTGGTGTGCTGCAAGCTCGTACTTGCCCATCCATCCCACCATTATGGCAGCGAAACTGAAAGCCGTTACTTCCAGCAGGTTCTGCAGGGATACGGGCAATGACAGTTTCAGCTGGCGGATAATCTCTTTCATCCTGACCGCTCTCGGGGGCGTGAGCCGTACGAACTTGCGGTATTCTTCCACTCTGAACAGAATGGTCAGAAAGACCGCGGCACCGAGTATCCTGGATATCAGTGTCGCCCAGGCGGCACCTGCAACCCCGAGCCTTGGCGCTCCAAGATTGCCGTATATAAGTACCCAGTTGAGGAATATGTTGAGAATGTTGGTACCTATGGTTATCCACATCTCGTTTCTCGTGTTCCCGATGCCCTCGGAGAAGAAGCGTACGTTGAAGAACGCGATCATGGGGATGAAGCCGGCCACAATGATGAAATAGTATTCTCTGGCGTGTACCAGCACTTCCGGATCCTGTCCCATCCTGTCCATGAAGAATCCGGCCGCCAGCATCAGGGATGTCAGGAGCACTGCCATTATGGTGTTGAGCACTGCTGAATTGGCTAAGGCTACGGCGACAGATTTTCCGTCACCTTTGCCGAAGTGCTGTCCAATGGCTGGAGTGACCCCCTGCACGAATCCGCTGGCGAACACCAGTCCTATCATGATTATGGCATTGGCAAATGACACTCCTGCAAGTTCGGCGGCGCCGAGATGGCCTACCATTATGTTGTCGGCCAACTGCACAAGTATCTGTCCGGCCTGTGTGACCATTACGGGAAAAGCGACTTTAAGGTTCCGCCTGTAGAAGGGAATGTACTCTCTAAATGTCATGAATGCTTTCTGTTATACCTTTGTTGTATATGGCCGGCAAATGTAGTGAAAAATGTTTCGAAAAAAAGGACATGTCTGGCGGAATGGTATTATATTTGCACTTGATAAAATATTTAATTGATTATTAAATAGGCAATGAAAGAAAAGGGAGACAAAGACGTCAGGGAAGGGGATGACAGCAGCATGGAGATACGGATTCTGGCATGTGCGGAGAAACTTTTTCTTGACAAGGGGTACAGCCAGACCAGCATGACAGAGATAGCAAAGGAGGCCGGATGCACGCAGGCCCTGGTCCACTATTATTTCAGGACGAAGGAAAATCTCTTTTCCAAGATTTTCGAAGACAAGTTCCATCTGTTTGTGGAGTGCATGGTCTCCGAAGATGACGAGCGGCTGCCTTTGGACCGCATGCTGGAGGTCAGGATCAGCAGGCTCTTCAGTCTGATGGCCGCTAATCCCAGGCTTCCATTTATGTTCCTGAGCGAGTTCGTAATCAATCCTGACCAGCGGAAGAATCTTAAAGACAGTATTGTGTCGGTGTGCAGCGATGCGACTGCAAGGCTGGATGCCATAATCCATAAGGAAGTGGAGGCTGGCCGTATACGCAGGACGGATACGATGAGCATTACTCTCAACGTCTTCTCTCTTGTGGTCACCTTTTTCATATTCCTGCCTTTTCTGGAGGAGCTGGGCATTGTCAACGACTCCAACAGGGAACAGTTCATAGAGAACAGGAGGGCAGAGATACTCAATACCATAATAGGAAGTCTCAGACTATAATCATAGGAAAATGAATAAGATAGGAATATATATCATATGTGCGGCCGCTGTCTTGTCCTCACCGGTCCGCTCTGCCGGACAGGATATGAGACAGGACGATTCCGTATATACCATTGACCGGTGCTACAGTCTTGTGCGTGAAAATTATCCTCTTGTTGACAGGTACGGTCTGCTTGACCTCACGGAGGAGTATACCTTGAAAAATGCGTACATGAATTACTTTCCTCAGATATCTCTCTCCGGATCAGCTTCGTGGCAGACTCAGGCACTTGAATTTCCGTTTGACTTGAGTCCGTACGGGATTGACCTGCCCACATTCAGCAAGGACCAGTACGCGGCAGTGCTGGAGTTGTCGCAGGTGATATGGGACGGAGGCATGATAGCTGCAAACCGGGCTAATATCCGGGCTAAGGCTGATGTGGACATGGCGCAGCAGGACATGAACATGTATTCTCTGAAAGAAAGGGTGAATGACTTGTATTTCGGAATACTGTACATAGAGCAGCAGATACGTCAGACAGATATTCTGATGGAGGACCTCAGGCGGGAGTATGGACGGATAGAGAGCTGTATAGCGAACGGAGTGGCCAATGCGTCAGATCTGGACCTTATAGAGGTTGAGCGTATCACTCAGAAACAGAACCGTGAGACGCTTTCGTCGATGCTGGAAGCATATCTGAGAGTGCTTACCCTTATGACAGGTGTCAGGATCAGTTCTGCGGACCAGCTTGTCATGCCTGTGCCTGAGGGAATGGACAAGGAGGTTATGCTTTCCTCGCTGATTGATGCCGAGATCCGCCGTCCCGAACTGGAGCTGTACAAGGCGCAGGAACATGAGATAGACACTCAGCTCGACTACTGGACAGCCGGAGGTCTTCCGCAGATAAGCATATTCATACGCGGGGGTTACGGTCGACCTGGTCTCAATATGATGGACAATTCCTTCCAGCCGTTCGCCATCGGAGGTGTCAGATTGGTGTGGAATATCAGCAAACTGTATAGTCTGGGATATGGGAAGAAGATAGTGGATTACTCCAAAGGTCAGATCAATACATTGAGGGAGACATTCCTGTTCAATACCAATCTCCAGATTCAGGAGCAGGTGGCCGAGATCCGCAGGTATTTCAGGATGGTAGAGGATGACGAGAAGATAGTCGGATTGCGTGAGGACATACGCAGGTCTACCGAGGCTGCCGTGGAGAACGGCACCAAAAGCGCATCGGATCTTCTCTTGGATGTCAACAAGGAGAGTATGGCCCGGAAACAACTGATAATGCATCAGATAGAGATGATGAAGGCTCTATATGAGCTTAAAACGATAAAAAACAGCTAAATAAATTGACAGTGCTATATGGGAATAATTGGAAATAAAATGTATGTGAGACCGTTCGCAGTCTGTATGTTGCTTGTAGCTGCGGTTTCATGCAGGAACGACAGCAGCGGTAATGACGCTTCCGGTACTTTCGAGGCTACTGAGGTGGTTGTCTCTGCCGAGGCTTCAGGGCGTATAGTATATATGGACGTGCAGGAAGGAGAGGACCTGAAGGCCGGGCAAGTTTACGGGCTTGTGGACACTGTGCAGCTTTATCTGCAGAAAAAGCAGCTCGAGGCCGGGGTCAACGCAGCCTTGAGCCGGAGACGGGATGCGGCTACGCAGACAGCCTATATAAGGGAACAGATAGAGGTGAACAAAAGGGAGGCAGACCGTGTGCGCAATCTTATCAAGGCTGATGCTGCCAATACCAAGCAACTGGATGACATTACGTCTTCCATAAAGCTGCTCGAGACCCAGTTGGCGGCCACTGAGGCAGATATCGAGCAGAACAATACAGTGGCCGATGCTGAGGCCTCTTCTTATCAGGCTCAGATAGCGCAGGTCGACGAGTCCCTCAGGCGTTGCCGTGTAGTCTCCCCGATCGACGGTAAGGTCCTGGTAAAATACGCTGAACCCGGGGAACTGACAGCCGCCGGCAAACCGCTTTTCAAGATAGCGGACCTGAATAGAATGAGTCTCAGGGCATATGTTACCGGCAGCCAGCTTACAGGCATCAAATTGGGACAGAAAGTCAGGGTGTTTGCGGACTCCGGTGTGGACGGTGTAAGGGAATATGAAGGAACGGTTTCCTGGATATCCGACCAGTCGGAGTTCACTCCCAAGACTATACAGACGAGAGATGAGCGGGCCAATCTGGTCTACGCCATCAAGGTCTCGTTTGTCAATGACGGTTATGTGAAAATAGGGATGTACGGAGATATCAGATTCTGACAGTGGCTATGAACAGTGTGGAGGTCGATAGTCTGAGGAAAAGGTACGGGAGCAACGAGGCCCTTGGAGGAGTGTCTTTCAATGTGGGCAAGGGGGAGATATTCGGAGTGATAGGACCTGACGGAGCCGGCAAGACCTCCATGTTCCGCATCCTGACGACCCTTATCCTTCCGGACGGAGGCAGTGCCAGAGTGCTTGGGCTGGACGTGGTCAAGGAATATCATCAGATACGTGCGAAGGTAGGGTACATGCCGGGCAGGTTCTCCCTGTATCAGGATCTGAGTGTAGAGGAAAACATACGCTTTTTCGCCACACTGTTCGGTACTACGCTTGAGGAGAATTATCATCTGGTAAAGGACATCTATTCCTATCTGGAACCTTTCAGGAAACGTAAGGCAGGGGCTCTCTCGGGGGGAATGAAGCAGAAACTGGCCTTGTCCTGTGCCCTGATACACAAGCCGGAGGTGCTGTTTCTGGACGAGCCTACAACTGGGGTCGATCCTGTGTCCCGCAAGGAATTCTGGACTATGCTCACCCGTCTGAAGGAGCAGGGACTCTCCATCATTGTGTCCACTCCTTATATGGACGAGGCTACATTGTGTGACCGTATCGCCCTGATACGCAAGGGGGTATTTCTGGATACCGATTCGCCTGCAGATATCATGGCCAAGTTCAGCATGCCTCTTCTGGCGGTCAGCGGTCCGCACATGCCTGCCCTGCTCCGGGATATCAGGCGCATTCCGCAGGTATTCAGCTGTTTTGCTTTCGGGGATACCCATCATGTGGTGATGCGTTCGTCAGACATGTCCATCGAGGCGCAGATCAACCTGCTCAATACATCGCTTTTCGCAGGCGGTCACACTGACCTTGTCATAAAGCCCATCAGGCCTAATGTCGAGGACTGTTATATGTATCTTGATACTTTGGAGGACAAGTCATGAGCAGGATTCTTGCCAGGGATACGCAGCCGTTTCTGCGTGAGGGAGAGGTTATCCGGACAGAGGGACTTACGAAATCCTTCGGAGACTTCACAGCTGTGGACCATATTTCGTTCCATGTGGGCAAGGGAGAGATATTCGGCTTTCTCGGAGCGAACGGAGCCGGCAAGACCACGGCCATGAAAATGCTGTGCGGACTGAGCAGGCCTACTTCAGGCAGGGCTGTCGTGGCCGGATATGACCTGCGTTATGGCAGGGATGTCAAGAAACTTAAGAAAGTCATCGGTTACATGAGCCAGAAATTCTCGCTGTATGAGGATCTTCGGGTATGGGAGAATATCAGGCTTTTCGGTGGTATATACGGCTTGACCGACAAGGAAATAGCCGAGAAGACGGATGATCTGCTTGGCAGGCTCGGCCTGGAGGACCAGCGGAACAGGATGGTCCGTTCCCTGCCTTTGGGCTGGAAGCAGAAACTGGCATTTTCTGTGGCCATATTCCACAATCCGCATATAGTCTTCCTGGACGAGCCGACAGGTGGGGTTGATCCGGCTACCCGCAGAGGGTTCTGGGAGATGATATACGATGCCGCAGAGAGGGGGATAACAGTTTTTGTGACTACCCACTATATGGACGAGGCGGAATACTGCGACCGTGTCTCTATCATGGTGGACGGCAGGATCGCCGCTCTGGACTCCCCTGCGGTGCTCAAGGACAAATACGGGGTGTCAAGTATGGACGAGGTATTCAGAATGCTCGCAGGGAGGGCGAGGAGAGACTGATGGCAATGAGGGATTTCAAACGGTTCATGTCATTTGTGGCAAAGGAATTTGACCACATACTCAGGGATACACGGACGCTGATGGTGCTCCTTGTCATGCCGGTGGTGATGATTATTCTGTTCGGATTTGCATTGTCCACGGAGATCAAGGATGTGAAAGTGGCAGTGTATGACCCGTCCAAGGATGCTGCTACGGCCCGCATAATATCGCAGCTGGATGCGAGTGAGTATTTCACCGTAACGGCATCCTTGACTGGAGAAGACGGGATATTGCAGGCTTTTTTGGACAATACTGCGGACATAGTGCTGGTTTTCGAGGACAACTTCTATCACCGTGCCATGCACGAGAGGGAAGCCCGCATCCAAGTGGTAGTCGACGGCTCCAATACCAATATAGGTTCCATGGCAGTCTTCTATGTCAGCAGTGTTGTGGCTGATTTCCAGAAGGAACTGGCAGAGGAGGCGGCTCTGAGTGACGCAGGTGTCCAGAAATCCGGGGAAGGGCTGGCCCAGGTTTCCCCCGTGCGGATAACTACATCTACCAAAATGCTCTATAATCCGCAGATGAAGAGTGCCTTCAATTTCGTACCCGGAGTCATGGGCATGATCCTTATGCTGATATGCGCCATGATGACTTCGGTCTCCATTGTCCGGGAAAAGGAGAGGGGAACTATGGAAGTTCTGCTGGTCTCGCCTGTCAAGCCGTTCTCGATAATTATGGCAAAGGCGATACCGTATTTTGTAATATCCGCATTTATCCTGCTTACCATAATCTGCCTTTCGGTGTTCCTTATAAAGGTTCCGGTATCAGGAAGTCTGATGTGGATAATCATTGTGTCACTGCTGTTTATCCTCGTCTCACTGTCGATAGGCATCTTGATTTCGACACTGGTGTCCAGGCAGGAGGTGGCAATACTGATATCCGGTATGGTGCTTATGCTTCCGACCATGCTGTTGTCCGGAATGCTGTTTCCGATAGAAAGTATGCCGAAGGTGTTGCAGTGGGTGGCCTATACCGTGCCGGCAAAATGGTATATAGAGGCTATGAAAGTGATGATGATACAGGGACTTGGACTCCGGTATTGCCTTGATGCAGTGCTTGTGCTGTGCGGATTCCTGACCCTGTTTACCGGACTCAGTGTGCTCAAATTCAAAGACAGGCTATGATAAAGTATCTTATAGAAAAAGAGTTCAAGCAGCTGTGGAGGAATCCTTTTATCCTCTTCATCATCATAGCCTTGCCGGTACTGGTGATGCTGGTCTTCCCTTGGGCTACTACAATGGAGATCAAGAACGTCAATGTCGCGGTTGTGGACAATGACCGATCTGACATGTCCCGTCTGCTTGTGGAGAAGATCGCCTCGACAGAATATTTCGACATCACCGGAGTGTTTTTCCGCTCCGAGGAGGCGATGGAGGAAATAGAGTTCGGGAATGCCGACATCATAATAGAGATTCCGTATACCTTCGAGCGTTCGCTTACGTCTGAAGGCAGCAGTTCTCTCATGATCTCTGCAAATGCTGTCAATGGCACCAAGGCGAGTCTCGGGACATCGTATCTGGAGGTCATAGTGCAGGATTTCTGCAACGAAGTCAGTCTGGACGCAGGCGCGGTGACTCTTGCCCATGCCGGAGGCATATCTGTAGACTCGTATTACTGGTTCAATCCGGAGATGGACTACAAGATACCGATGATTCCTGCACTTATCATGCTTGTAGTGGCCCTAATCACCGGTTTCCTGCCGGCCATGAACATTGTCGGGGAAAAAGAAGCGGGGACAATCGAGCAGATCAATGTGACTCCCGTACCGAAGATAACTTTCATAGTAGGAAAACTTATACCGTACTGGATAATAGGTGTTGTTGTCCTTAGTGTGGGAATGCTGGTCGCATGGCTGCTGTACGGACTTGTCCCCAGAGGCAGTGTTCTTCTCCTTTACGGTCTTTCCTTTGTCTTCATATTCGGCATTTCCGGTCTTGGCCTCATCATATCCAACTATTCCAGCAACATGCAGCAGGCGATGTTCATGATATTCTTCATAATCATCGTATTTATTCTGATGTGCGGCATATTCACTCCTGCCAGCAGTATGCCGGAATGGGCGCAGGTCATATCCAGACTGGATCCTTTTACCTATTTTGCGGAAATCATAAGGATGATCTATCTGAAGGGCAGTACGTTCAAGGATGTGCTCCAGTATGTTTACCCTCTGCTCGGATTCTTTGTGCTGATTGTGACCTGGGCAGTGCTCAGTTACCGCAAGAGGGAGTAGAGGCCCGTACCTTTTGAGACAAAAATTCGTTTAGCTGAGAAAATTTTATGTACCTTTGCGGACACTCATGCATGATGCGTGGGCTCGAGTGGTGGAATAGGTAGACACGCAGGACTTAAAATCCTGTGGGCAGCAATGTCCGTACGGGTTCGATTCCCGTCTCGAGCACAATATTTGATCTTATTGTGCTGATAATTAAGGTGCTGTTTATTTTGAATGTCTCAGAAGTTATATCTCTACAGACAGACCATGTGCGTTTCCCAACCGATATTGATATCATTTCATCAACCTTTATAAACTGTGTCAGTAGATTTTTAAAATTACGGACACAATGGGGAACGGCCTGTTGATTTCAAGCGAGCCAGACTTCATTCAGTGTTGATATGTACCTCACGTCCAACAAAGCGCGCTTACAGAAATACCTGATAATCAGATGCTCTGGAAAAAGGCATCTGCTGGACTTGTGAGGATATGGGGCTGGATGGCCGTTTGGCGGCGAAATATGCCGGGTCCAGCAAGTTGCTGAAACGTATGTC